>Ga0208314_100365_pt1 | contig 17523 bp, 30 predicted proteins | sample OSPB_Mat_host_9__FD_187144 | JGI IMG/M metagenome (GOLD analysis project Ga0208314, IMG submission 187144) | Extremophilic microbial mat communities from Yellowstone National Park, USA - OSPB_Mat_host_9_15 (SPAdes) (version 3) | ecosystem: Environmental > Aquatic > Thermal springs > Hot (42-90C)...
TCCACTTTGCGTTCGTTTCCTACGTTCTCACACCGTTTTCCTTTCAATACCTCTTCTGGTCTCTCCAACTAGAAGAATGGATGTACTTAGCTATCCCCTTCATTCATGCGATAAGTGATAAATGGAAGTTTTACGTCGCAACATCGCTAATTGTAGTGACGTTAATATATAGTGCATTTATCGTCTTCCTTCCTTACGACGAGTTTCACTTACTTTACTTTATGCCTCCCTTCTGGTTGGGGGCGTATGGGTGGGGGATAATTGCATACCTTTTGAAGAAGAGGGGTTATAGACCGGGAAATATACATTATATTATACTGGGATTACTGTTTGTGCTCTACGTTACATTAAACGCCCACAACGAGATAGCTTATGAGTTCTTCACGCGGTTCCTGATTTATAACCTGGCGTTACCCGCTTTCGCCCTCCTTATTCTGAACCCGCCCAGGGTACTTAGTCGTGTAACAGTCTTCTTAGGCGAGGTGAGCTATGGAGTTTACCTGTGGACTTTGCTGTTTCAAGAACTTTTTGGGGTAAGTGGAATACTTTACGGCGTCCTAACTGCAATTGCTACAGAGTTTCCGTTGAGAAGAAAGGAAATAACAAAAAGGGTAATGGAAGTGTAACTTAATTGGGGGTATTCTCACGTCCCTTTATTGAAGATTACGATTACTTATGTGCAGCACGATGACTATTGATATGAATTCTTGCTTGCGTGCAAAATATAACTTATTGATCTTATTTGTTGCTTATGTGCGAAGGTAAAATTATTGAGAAATTCCTTTGCTTATGTGCAGACTACTAATTATTGAAATGATTCCTTGCTTATGTGCAATAGGAGTACCCTCAATACTAGATAATAATCTCTGGCTTTTTATTTTTTAGCTTTCTTTCCGTGTTATCTTTTATGGGTATATTAGAAGCTTATAAAGCGCTGAAGGACATAAAATACAGAGTTTCGAGTAATAATAAATCACTTCAAATAGTTGAAGCAAAAGAAAACCACGTGATGATATGCAGGGGGGATACATGCTTTGAGTTCTTTAAACCTGAAAAGCAAGGTAAATACTACGCAGTACCTGTTATAAAATGGAATGGGAACGGTAGCAAGTTCAAAAGTATGGAAAAGAAGTACATAGCGCTGAGCGACTTAAATTATTATACAAACTCATCTTCCTTTAAAGACTTCGCCGACAAGATGAAAAAAATTAAAGAAGTTGAGGAGGATCAAGCTAGATTATTAAAGTTATTCGATTATTTGCATCAAATGTTTATCTGAACTCTACCGGTAAGCCATTTACCATAATTATTTTCCTATTAGTCCACGTTACCGATTTTATTCTCTTTTTCCCTTTCATTAAACGTCTGACGTTATTAAATGCTATAGGTAAATAAGTATCACTTATATCTATCATTACCCCAACACCCATATCACGATTAACTAGTTTAATTAGGCCATTCTCAAGAAGTACTCCCGCTATAGCTTCACCTTCACTTATATGATGATTAAACACACCCTCTACGATGTGTTTAAACCAATAGGCTTCAATATACCTTAACCTCCTAATAGGCCCGCAAATAGTTATAAATGGATATAAATAATTCGGACTATCTAACCCTAAATAATACCTGTAACATACATGCTCTTTCACCCATTTTTTGCCCTCAAGGTAAAAATCTCCACTGTATAATCTCTTCATGAAAAACCTGACTAAGTCTACCCCTTCGTTTGTTAAGTAGTAATCTTTTACTCTATCTGGTACTTTTCCGTCATAATACAACATTTCGTACCGCGTTACCAAATAGTCATATTTACTTGTCCATTCTAACCATTTAATCTCTTCTTTAAAGTATAGACCTATCATTTTCTCACCCCTATGTTGAATAATGCTAACAGAATATTAAAAAGAAAGGGGGCGTAAAGTCTCACAGGCGGGAAGCCGTCAGCTAAGCGCCGTATGTCTGTTGTCTCCAGTACCAGTAGTACGTTAGTGAGATTACAACTATACCGAGGGCAATGAGTACGGCAACTGCATATTGATTTGAAAGAACTGCCAGGATGTAACTATAAACCACATAAAGGTCTTGATAAATGGCTAAAGTCCATGAAACCTGAGGAGAAGGCGCAGAAGATACCATGTCTTTAACAGGATTAAGGACAAACGATATACCCTGCAGTATGGAGGAGAAGATGAAAATCGCAAATAAGGCTATTACTATTATCGATACAATCGAGATTTGTTCCTGTTGTGCCATAAAAAAGAATCCGTAAATACACTAATAAATAAAAACACGTTCTCCCTTCCTCAGTTGACGTAGATACCTCCTAGCTTTCTCTCTTGCTAATTCGTCAGCCGTTATCTTCTCGAGGAACGCTAGTCTGGCCTTCGCTAAGTCGTCATCCATCTTAATGACGTTACACTCGTGGTCATACGTGTAACCTCTTCTCAAGTCCCTCATTATCATGTCTGGTATTTGCCAATCGTGAGTAACTAAAATACTTTCCCTTCTATAGTAACAACTCCTTCTTCCCTTATAAATGTTCACAAAAAGAAGTAGGAGAAAAAGTTAAAAAATAAAATTTAGCTTAGAACGTATCTGTGGACTTCATCAAGTACCTTATAACGAATATCAATGCTACGATTATTAGCACTACTACGAGGATCTGGAATATTGACCCTAAAGTTGGCGCTATTGGTGAAACGAAGTTGTAGTTGGCAGGGATTTTGACGGCAGTAGTGTTAAAGACGTTAAGGATATAAATGCCGACACCACTTACGATTGATACTGTTACCGCACCTACGACCAATACTACGATAGCTATTATTATGTATTTAAACTTGTCCTTATAATTATCGTCGTCGTCGGCCATCATTATCGGTAACCTAGTCGCTAGACTCATGGCTGCGCTGCTTAGACTAATGAACATCGTCCTTATCGACATTATTACGTTGAGCAGTAGGCTTACTATGAATATTCTTACTACCGGGTTTAGTTGAGTGGATCTCATTGTAATAAGAGTTAACATGCAGATTAAAAAATATACTAAAACGACTATATACCTCTAGCTCCGATAACTATTCTATCTTTCTGCAACCTATTACTATATAATACAATTATTGAACAATCAGTCCTTATTCTAATTAATTCGTTTTTGATTGTATTGCCTAAATCATCGTTACTGATTGGTAATATAACAAGAACTTCACTTACATCTTTAGGCAGTATGAGGTTAAAGAACTTCGTATAATCAGAAATTATCCTTAAGCTATAACTTTTAAGGTTGGAAATCTCTCTGCTTCTTGCTACAGTCATAATGAAGTCTTCGAGGTTTCTAATATCGGCAGAATTAGCTAGCATAACTCCTTAATTAACATTTTGCTTTTTAAAATTTATGTGTTCTATTCTTGAGATTACTCGTGTGCAGTTCGCCTGTTATTGAGGTTTTGCCTTACTTATGTGTGCATAAGGTAAATTACCGAGAAATTCCTTTGCTTGTGTGCAGTTCGTCAATTATTAAATACTTTTGTTGCTTATATGCAAAGGTCGTCTTATCTACTTCCTTTATTGCTTATGTGCAGAGACTGGATTATTGAGATTTGGTTACCTGCTTATATGCAATCCGTGGATTATTGATTTACCATCTTGCTTATGTGCAATTATCGGCTTATTGACTTCTTATTTTGCTTGTGTGCAACGGCGTCATTATTGAGTCGATTTTTTGCTTATATGCGATTACTAACTTATTTATAAGATTTGTTGCTCATGTACATTAATAAATTTATCGAGGTGCAATTGGATTCTTGTTTAATAACATCCTTTGCTGATGTGCAATCTATTTCTTATTAAGTATTCCTATTGTTGCTTGTTTGCAGCTATACTATTATTGAAATAGTTTCTTGCTTATGTGCAAGCACTAACTTATTTATAAGATTTTTTGCTTATGTGCATATCCACTATTATTGAAGTTTGCTCTTGCTTGGATGCATATGGTGTGCAATGACAGTCTTATTGAATGGATGTTTTGCTGGTGTGCATGAGCGATTTTATTAAAACTCCTTACTGCTTGTATGCAAGTAAACCTTTATTGATGATGTCGTTTGCTTATGTGCAGAGGATAACTTATTGACTTCCTTGTTTGCTTATATGCATACTTATCTTTATTGAATTACCGAATTGCTTGTGTGCAAATAATATGTTATCGATCCTTTCCTTTGCTTGTGTGCAGTCGTTTTTTTATTGAGATATATGGTTGCTTGTGTGCAATAGCGATTTTATTGAATTCTTATCTTGCTTATGTGCAATGCCTATCTTATCGACACGAACTATTGCTCATGTGCAGTCATTCAATAACTTTTTTCTTCTTAAGCCATTCCACCACCTCATCTCTGTTTATTCCTAACTCTTCTATTACCTTTTCAAATTTCGCTTTATATTTAGTCGTTTTTATATCTATATAGTAGTCAGTCACAGGACCTATTATAAAGTCCTCATGTTTCCTTATTACTTCGTATTCCTTCCCTAGCACTACCTTATATGCTTCAGTTAGTGGCACTCCTTCTCTGTAGTGTAATGATATGGCAAAATACTGAGATAGTAATAAGGATATTGCTTTCCTGATTGCAGTTCTCTGTACTTTTAGCTTAGGCCAGTCTGGGTGTTTAGATATTACCTCTTCTTTGAAACTTTTTACTATCTTAGCGTAAACACCCCCAGCTAATATTAAATTGTTTGCCAGAATCCCTAACAGGAACGTTTTTACATTTCTGTTATATTTGACGTTTCTTGCTGCTATACCAACTAGTTTAGTGTTATCATTAGGACACAGCCACCCTTGTTCAGAGGGGATAGCAGGTTTTCCATCCGAAGATTCGCCGGCATAGTAATAGTAGTTGCAACTAGGGCACTGGAACATTACTGCCAATCCAGCATACTTCCTAAACTTGTTAATGTTATACTGGAACTGAGGTGGATATGCGTAAACGATGAGTCTAGCAGCGTTAGCTGGTCCTATACCTTTGATAAACGCCAGGAAGTTGGTAAACTCTGAGAATTTAGTAACAGTATCAGCTATGAGTCCTTCGACCGTCTCTTGTTGTTTAAGTAATTCCATGTATCTTTGTACGAGTTCGTCAGACGGTGTTTCCTCAACTACCGTTACTTGTTCACCGCATATAGGACATTTATCACGTTTTTCGTCTTCCTTCAGTAGAACTGCATGTTTATTTTTACATACAGTATATCTTCTTAGAAAGACCCAATCACTTTTCTCCTTTTTCGCGCCTATACGGTTTCCGAAAGCCACCCTAATTTTTATCAGATCATCTCTGAACGCTACTAAATCCTTCAAATATATTAGATCATTTTCACTCATCTTTTTCCTCGCCTCTAAAAATTACTATCTTTTTCTCTAGGTCAAGATATGGTTCTAATTCATTCAAAAAAACCGCTACTTTCGCTGGAACTAATATATAATATACCTTTACTTCCTTTCCGTTTTTCTTTTTTACACTTTTTACGTACCACTTTAACTTGAGTTCCATAATATATAATTAAAACATTTGCTTAAAAAGTTTTTTCACCTATTTGCCAATCGTAATAATAACTTGTGTAACATCATTACTATTATTAACGATGACATGGCAGCTATTAAAAACGACGTGACGTAATATATCAGTATATCATTTTCGGACGGCACAACAACTACGTTGTAAAACCCTGGTTGCACGGTTGTGGAGTTCAAATATACACTCCCGTTTACTTCCAACACTCCCCCTCCGTCGACACTCAACGTCAAATACGGACCCGAGGGGTAATAATAGTACTTCCCCGACGGCGTAAAGTTGTAAATACCAGGCTGGAAGTACATGTCGAAAGTATAGTAAGTCCTTGCGGTGAGCGTAGTCAGCGCTGAAGATATGGCAAGAGTTGAGAAGACGAAGACGACTGCGTAAAACACAACCTCCTTCATCTTACCACCACGAAAGTAAACGAGGAGGATTCTATATTTTCCCCCAATATTATAATATCCCTTTCCTCCCCTGCATATATACGAATCACGTTTTTATCGAAGATTACCTTTTTGACCTCCCTCGATGGAGGGAATGGTAAAGCGTAAAAGAACGGCATAGTCCCCGCGTTCACCAGTAGCAATGCGTATAGGTAGTCTTCGTACGGGGTTCTATTCTCTCGGCGAAGGAGCATTAAGAGGTCGTTATTACTATCGAAATAGTCAGGTTTTTTTACGTCAACCTTCTTCACCTCGATGTCCTTCTTTTTTTCTATTTCCTGTAGGTAAACGAAGGGTTTTGTTGTTTCTTCAACGACATACGTGTACCTGAAATACTCATCTTCAATTTCAACAACGTTATCGGTAACTCTTGAGGACAGTGGGGTAGAGAACGTTGCTCTAAAACGAAATGAGGGAGAATCGTAAAACTCTCTGACTGCGGACAGAGCAAGAAATGTATCAATTGGTCTGTACTCCGTTTTCTTCAGTAACTTGAGGTAATCTGAGACGACGTTTATTTTTACGTTATACGTAACTTCCAGATATGACAGTATGGTACCCATAAATTTAAGATGAGTTCCAATAAGAAAAACCTGAAGCGGGAAGGAAATCAGATTTTTCTTATTATACCTTTTTCTTTTTAACATGAACCCGCCTACAAGAATCGAAATAATAATATTAATTGTACTTTTAGTAGTCCTAGTCATGTTATTAGAGTACATTACATATACTAAGTTAAAATTAAGATGTCGTGAGATATTAAGACTTGAAATGATTGCATTAAAATTAGTAATTATTGATATGTTACACATTACTCTATTATGGCTAGTTATGACTTTACCACTAATTGGTATCGCTGTATTTACCGAGCTATCTGTGGTATTCGTAATAGACTTGATACTCACCAAGGTGCGAAGTTTTCCACTTCTTGGTATTGAAATTGCGTACCTTTTCCTGTTTTTATATGCAGTTATGCTATTACTAGGTCGTTTCTTGGTTAAGTACGGATCTATCTACAAATTACCATTCGTATTTTTTGTGAGAAACGATGTCAGACAGTTCTTAAGAAAACACCAATATATACACATGGCACTGTTCGCAGGTTCTATAACGTACATCGCGATAATTATCGACCTTTTGATAATGCTCGTAGATGCTCCCTCGCCTTTATCAAAAGAGGTTATAGGCATAATTACTGCACTTCTGCTCATTGAGGTTCTGCCTAATAAAAAATATGAGAACGCAATAAAGCTCTGTAAAAAATTTACCAGCTGTGATTAACATTTTTCTTATTATACCCTTTTTTCTTCATATGAATAGGCTTGTCTTAAAATCGAAACAGGAATTCTTAGATTCGATAAAGAAAGCGTCAGTAATAATAGTATATGCGGAAACATCACTGCCGATTTTCCGTCAGTTTCTTTGTAGTATAGGAGAACTAAATGTGAGAGTATTAAGTTACGGCAAATACGAAGTGATAGAAGTACTGCCACACGTTGCTGACATATTTAAGCTATTCTGGTCAAAAAAGCCCAACGTAAAATACTATTTCATACAGAAGCTTGACGGGAACGATAAATACGGTGCAGTTATCCCTGCAACAAGCAACGAAATTGTTGAAAAATGGTTGGAGGACGAGATAAAGTGATAAAAAAGTACAGGGCATTACTTAAAGCACAATACACGCCCACGAAGCTATTTAACTACCTTACGCAGTACGAGACACATGAAAACGCTGCAATTCTTTACGGTGACATACATTCTATAAAATCCATAGCGTTACTAAAGAACGTTAAGATTAAACGTGTAGTATCGCCTCCCATCATCTTATCGTACCCTTTTGACGTTTATTATGATGAAGACGACGTAGTATTATATACTAAAATGAACGACGCATTCCCACCGGAAGTTAAACAGCGCGTGAAGTCTATCCTCAGCATACTAAAGTGCATAAAGATGATGAAAGGAAAGAACAGTAACATATATTTACTCGCGGTAAACGGGGTTGAAGAATGTCAAGCGGAGTAGATACAGGGATAGAGTTAACGCCGCTTAGGACTTACAGAGAGTTCGCCACTCATCTTCTTAACAAGATCATCCACGAGGTGAATAACTATAGCATAGCATTCCCGCAGCGCAAAGCTTCATTCCTTGTAGTTGTCAGCTCAACTAAATCCTTATTGATGCACATGGACAAGACTGATTATATCACTAAAAAGTCAGGAAAAAGTATAAACGAAATAATGAGAGAGCTTGAAAGGAAGGAAGGGGAAAATATTGACGATTACATGGAAAGAACCCTAAAGCTGCTAGTTGAAATACTTAGCGAAATCGCAGTAAGTGAGAGCGTTATCTACCCGAACATGGGGGTTAATATATGGTAATGTTATTGCTCAAGATCTTACTTGACATAATTTCCCTAATATTCCTAGAAGTATATGGTTTAGTATACCTTACTATAGCAGAGAAAATGAAACATCAGTCCATTGTTAAACTTGAGTATCTGTTTGTAGCAATAGGAGTAACTATGGTAGTTCTCTCTTATTTGTATCACTCTTCAACATCCCTCGTAATAGGTAGTCTACTTTTCTCTATTCCGTTAATAAGGATAGTATTAATAAAATGGAAGAAAAAATTAGTAAGGATATTAGGAGGTCTGTTAATAGATAAAATGAAAGAAAAATACATAGATGGTGGTGTTAATATATGGTGATACTCGATTTTATCTCTGCAGCACTCCTAGTAGTTTACATTATCGCAGAGAACCGATACCTGCCTACTGTTAATTTCGAGTTACTATTCGCAGTGATGAGTATGGCTATGGCCGTACTCTCCTACCTGTACAACTCTTTTACGTCTCTTACAATTAGCAGCATACTTTTCCTTCTCGTGGTGATAAGGATAATAAGAGTAAAAAGGGTGATTAAGAAATGGAAGAAAAAGTAAGCAGGATAATAGAGCGACTGTTGGTAGATGAGATGAAGGAGGAGTGCATAGATTACATCAGCGAAGATGACATCAATTACATTATACTATTCCTGGAAACCGGCGAAAGAAGAAAAAGCAAACTCGTCGAATGCCTAGGTGGTTACGATGAGATTAGAAGATTATCAGAGCTATTATAACGTTTTACTTCCGATTTATCAGAAAATTATGGTACCGCAAACCAGGGGAGAGGGGTGGAACGTCCTATCACGTTTGGCTCACGATTTCCATTACAACCCCCTCGTCTGGTTCATAAGCAACGCTGTCAAACCTAAGGACTATTACACGCACGACGAGGTGATTGTCTACGGCGAGCCGGGGAGCGGTAAGACTAGTTACGTAATTCAGTCGATGCTTTACGTATATGAGGACGTGAGGGAAGTCAGGAGAAGGGTGGTGTTTGACGTTGATGACCTAAAACAGCTACTGGAGAACATTAGGGACGGGCAACGGTATGACGTTGTACTTTTTGACGACCCTTCTGCAATAGGACTGTCTTCGACTTGGAACATGAGAAGTGCAGCAGAGAAGAGGAAGATGCTTGAGCTCTTTGACGCTTTCGTCTACGTAAAGGATTTTATATCGCTCATAATCTTCACAGTTCCACGGCTGATAGGTGTAGCTAAATTCTTTCGCGACATCGCTACATGGAGGGTCCAAGTAAAGAAAGAAGGGAAGGTAATTTTCACAAGGAGGGAAGTGGCGTCAACACGGTCCGGGGCCCTGAAGGAAATCGACACTCCGGTAATGTTTTACTACGTCAAAAACCTGAGGATGCCCAACGAGATTTGGGACGAAATGATGGAGAAGAGAAGGAAAATTATCGAGGAAAGGATAGAGAGGTTCAACCGGAACGGGTCGGGGGGTGACGAAAATGATGTTTAAGGACTACGTTGAGAAAATACTCAAGGGCGAATTTGCCTACAAGAACGGACAACCGCAGCCCGTCACGATCTCGAAGATAATTGCGGAAAGGGAAGGAAAAGAGTACGTCCCTCCGGTTGTCGAAATACTACCGAAGTCATTCATTAACGCTTTTATCGTTTCAGAAGATGCGAACACGGAAGGGCTGAAAAAGTGGGCGAATAATGTAATGGCCCCTATCGAAAAGCCATATGTAATGAAGAACCCTAATGCCCTTTTTTTAGGCAATTGGTACATTTACTTGGAGGAGGGGATTAATGTAGGGTATATATATGCAGCAATAACTTTTGGTAATGTCCCCGTCTTGCCCTCATTTTTCAGAGATGAGTTCGGTGAGTGCGCAGTATATTACAACGCTGAGTTGATATATCCGCATTTCAGGTTTTCCCTCGCCGACTTGTATAAAACACTGACTAGCGTTTTCAAGAATGAGAGGCTGTATTTCTCAAAGATTAATTGTTTGCTTGAATCTTCCTCTTTCTCTCTGTGAGCTATTCCGCTTGCTAACTTGTTTTGCAAAAAGTTTAAATACCGGTTTAATAAAAAGTATAATTGGGGATAAAAAAGTGTCCTGTCAAAACATCTTATGTAAGAGTGTGTATGAGAAAGGTTATTTGTGTAATACTAATAACAATAAGAAGTTAATAATAATGGAAATCAACAATGATTTTCCAGTAGTGAAATTTGATAATGATAAAATTATAGATATATCTTTATATGAATATAGTAATAATCTTAAAACAGCATCTCAATGTGAATGTGAAGAGATTGATATCAGTCTTGATATATTGTATCAAGCAGAGTATTTACCACGAGTATATTATACAGTGTATGAAATAAAAATTAACAAAAATAATATGGAATTCTTATTAATTGAGCAATTAGATGCCTCATTTTCCTTGATCGTAAACTATTATCCATGTGATAACCTCAATGAGTGTAAGAAAAAGATTGAGAAAGTTCAAAATTCATTAACATATTCGTGTAAAGGAAAAATCAGAGAAGCATATGTTGTGAAATAAAACTAAGTTAATTTTTTCTTTTCTAGTTTTACATAGGTTACTTTTCCGTGCATTTTCAATACTCCACTTCTGTCAAATTCAGCTAACGCGTTAAAGTATTGTTTGTGACTAGTTTAAAATATGTATGGGCTTAGTTTAAGTGCAGCAGCTGCTATATCTTAAAAATCAATTAATTTTATAAATTATTCATAAGAGAATGAAGAAATTATCATCGTTATTTCGTGTAATCTTACACTGAATTCATAAGGACATGAAGGTAACAAATGATATAAAGCAGCATAAAATTCACGACTTATCAGAAACTGTAGAATTTGACTAAATCTTTTTTCTTTTCTTTCTTTCTTTTTCTTTTGCGAAATGTTTATTCATAATGTAACTTTTCCTTATTTTTAATTACTTCTGATTATACCATTAAGTAAGCTGAGACTATATGCCTATCAAAACTCTTTTCCCTTATTATCCTATCGTTATACTCAGAGTTTATAGCACCCTTAGAATTAACTAACATAACGTTAAAACATAACCTAAATGAGAAGAGTAAAACGAAAAAGAAAAAAGATGAACTTTTTAAAAGGAAAAGAAAAAATTATTCGGTCTGATCTGAGACATAATAAAATAGTGGCAATTGATCTTTGTTGTTTATTAATAATGTTCTTATATTTTCTGGTAGATCGTCCAGTGTCATTTTTTGTTCTTTTCTTTCGTATAGTTCCCATTTTTGCAATTCTTCTAAAGCTCCGTCCTCCTTTAATTGAACGACTTTTATTACTATATATGTATTTCCTAAGTTGCTTCTCTTCACACTGTATAGAAGGTACTTAGCTGGGAATAGTAAATATGTTCTTGTCCCATGACTTCCAGATTTTGTCGTGTGCAACCTTGAACTTATCACCTTGCCACTCTTAAATGAAATTAGTACTGTATCGTCAAAGCCACCCATTCCTGTTCGTCTGTATTCGAATGACACGACTATTGGTTTGGGTTTGGCTTGGGTTTGGTTTGAAGTTTGGGGCTTTTCACTCATCTGTTTTTTCACCCCTAAATAAACTATTGTACAAACTGATATTTAAACTTTTCTACTAATCAGTTAGCAAACTAATTGTATATTATTTGCAGCAGCTTCTCTGGTATTCTTCCTTTTCTTTTTCCTAACCAGTTGACCAAAAAGTTTAAATACTAGTTTTTACATAATTATAATTAGGGGTGAAAAAATGGCAGAAGAAACCAAAAATGAAAGTAAAAACTATAATTTTTTGGTTTATAAATACGATACTTACGGAACTTATGGTCAACACGAAAAAGTTATAAAACTCATCATAGATATCGACAACAAATCCCAAAAACCCCTTTGGGAATTTATAAACGTGAAATGGGAAAACAACGACAGTAGAAAAAATAAGCATAGAGAAGCATATGCAAAAGAAGAAGATATTATGAAGATGAAGGGAAAAATCTTAAAAGTGGTAATAGATTATCAGAGTTCTAGAAAAAGAGAAATAAGTATAAAATATTATTATATTTCTGATGATGGACTACAAGAACTAAAAGCAGAAACAGGAATAAGAATAGGAGAGAAATATTATGATATTATAGAAGTCAACGGCAAAAAAATAATGGTAAACAAAGACGAGGTGGTAGTTCAATGAAATTAGATGAGTTTAAGGCAAAAGCTTTAGCGAAATTGATTGTATATGAGCCTGAAAATGATAGAGAAAAGGAACTAATATCAATCCTTGTCTCTAAAATGAATTATTTAAACATAGACACACTAACAGATCTTATGATGACATTATATGAAATCAAGGAAAACGAGAAAGACGTTACTGAAGATTTCAAAAATAAAGTTAAGGAAATAACGCTACTTGCATCACAATTATTTTAAGATATTGACTTCCTTGAGAACTCAAGATAAAAGTTTTCTTTTTTTCCTATTTTACTTTTCCCTACTTTTCTATCTTTGAAGATTATAGGATATTCTATAACTTTTAGGTTAGATTTGATAAACTAACACTAGATACAGAGTTTATTCACGCAAAGCTGCACTATTAGCATTAGATTGTGAAACAGCTAATGGTTATGAATTCCAAATTTGCTCAATATTTAAAAAATGGGAGCTGTTGAGCTGAGTCGCTGGAAATTTAATTGTCATACGTGGGTCACCTCAGCCCTTCCACATATAGAGATCACAAAAAGATTTACTGACTCTGAAAGTATCTATTATATTATTTCTCCTTGAGTATCTACTTAAAAATTCCGTATACCAAAACTGTAAGCTAAACTCATCCATTCCTATTATTATCTTCCCTAACTCGTTAATCCTCGTAGCATAAACTTTCCTAATGGTTTGTCTCACACCACCATAAACTATCATAATTTTAAACAGTCTCTCGTTCTCAGTCCTTATAGTTTTCTTAGACCTCTTATATTCAACATTAACGTTCTTGAGAATAATATCATAAATTTCACTTAAACTCACAGCAGCCTTAAAGACTCGTGAGCTACTACTGTTTCTTATAATGTAATAATAAATCCTATTAGGGCTAGTTTCTCTTATGAGGTACTCCATCTTAACACACCTTAAGGAGTTTTTTTACTTTCTGTTTCGCGAAACTCCTGAGTTTGTTTGTTGTGAATAAATAGCATAGAATTAGATGTTTGTTGTCATCATATGCATGGACGTAGAAATGCTGATAGACATTAAGATATTGCCTTCCGCATGCTGGACACTTGGTTAGCACATGGATTCGTGCATGTTGTTTCAATGAGAATAACCGAATAGCTGTAAAACCGCAAATTGGGCATCTATACGTTTTCTCACCCTTCAGATTCTAAATATTTTGCGATAGCTATCCTAATCAGTTCACTTTTTGAAACTTTCATTTTGCTAGCTGCCTTCTCTAACTTTGCATTCAGTTCTGGCGGTAGTCTGAATGAAATTATATCCATACCCCAATCTCTACGACCACTTTTGTAAGGTTTCGGTAGTTTGATATATTCCACTCTTATCTCCATTTTCTTCACCCTTTTTCCTTCTTCCATAGAAACCACCCTTCAAGTCCCTTACACTCACCTTCGCTAATTACAGTCATTATTTTGTCGTCAGTAATGAAAGATTTAAGCTCGCATTTAACTGAATCCTCATCTTCTAACCATATACCGCTTTCATCTTGGTGGATTACGTACTCCTTTCCCCTAACGTCAAAGTAAATATTGAATTTACCGTCAACCAGTATGTAGTTAATCTTAACAGCATATACGTATAAATCTTCAATCATCACCACTCACCTCTACCATGCCCATCTTTTGCTTAATTAAATTATCCAGTTCCTTGGCAAATGTATCGGTAAGCTTTTTGGCATCTAAAAGCATTTCTAGTTCTTCCTTCTCTTCAAGGTCATTATCAAGGATATCGTTTAATATAGCTTCAATTGCAACACAAAGCCTATAAAGGCTGTTTATATTCGTACCTCCTCACCCTCTTTTTGCCTTATTTGCTAGAGCATCATACGTCTTTTCATCACATATATTTTCACATTTTACCAATTCTTCTAAAACAGCACCGTAAATCTTTGCTCTCAATAATAACACCTTACCCTCATTATATAATTGCTGTACTTCTTCGGCATTTAATACCCTTCCTTCTTCCAACCTAAAGCCTAGTACTACAATATAGATAACATCACCAATTCCCGCCTTTATGTTCACTCTATTAACCACAAAGCTAGTTTTACATAGTGCGTTAACCAAATCAATGGTTCCCTTATGTCCTATTGCATTTGTAACATTATTGCTAATGGTCTCGCAGAATTCCTCTCTATTTACAGCTGAAAACTCCACATCGGACGGCAGTTGAGATAACATAGATGGGCTAAACGCATTAGCTAAATAGGTAGTCATTTACTCACACCTTAGTCAGCGATTTATGTTCCAAATTAATAGCGTTATTAATTTCAAAATTTCCTCTCTTGCACCTTCTTGTAGTTTCTCATTTTGTGTAAATCTGTATACATTGAACAGTTTCTCAATATCTTTTAGAATGCTATTAATACTGCGTTCCTCAGGACTCAAGTAGATGAAATTGATTTCACTTCCATCCTTTGTTTTTACGTTTGCATATAACTTGTAGTATTCTGTGTGCTTACCTTGAACCTCCACAACTTGAATAAAAAAATTTATATTAATTTCTTCCTTTAACACCTCTTGGAGTTGGGGTTCAACCATTTTTACTCCCTAGTATAGTGTATGTCTGATATAATATATAAAGTTTGTGGTATATGCGTAGTACACATATAACATGCACCTATTTATATCTACTTAGATGTGGTCCAACACCAAACGGGATAAACGTTACCATACGAAAAGGCATCATAGACCGTAACTCCTTCCATACTATCTCTCTACCCCTTACCTCAGTATCTATATAACATTCTACCAACCTCAGACAGACGAGGAGATCTTTAAGCACCTCCTTAACGCCTTTTTCGTCATTTACAATATGGACATTAAGCGTTATTTTATCCTCTTCTACATTAAGATATTTAATAGGAATATGGACATGGGGTTTTTTAGCTGCTTTGACTGGGCTGTACACGGCATAAGCACCCAACGTATTTTCGAAAATTAGCAGAGTCCCCGAACTTGTCTGTGCCACACCCGCAAGTGTCGTATCGCCTATAACCTCTACCTCAACGCCGTGAGTCATTATTTTTTGAATACCCCATCACCTCCGTTTTTATACCCTAAAATGGGGAGGCATTCCTCAACCTTGTTCACGACGTTAGCTTCTCCCTTAAAGAGCTTCATTAACTGTTCCTCACTCACTTCGTTTCTAGCGTAGAGCTGATAAGATATTGCACCTAAGGAAAAGCCCATACAATTTTCAAACTCCTCTATCACCGGTTCACCGCTTTTTTCCTCTTCTTTCTTCTCTTCCTCTTTTGCCTCTTCTAACATCACCAGTAATTTAACACCGTCCTCCGTTATCGACCACAAGTAGACGTTGCCGGGTTTCTCGAACTCTACTAGACCACGGTTGGCTAACCCCATTAATAATTCCTTGGTCGTTGAAGTGTCAAGACTGTTATCGGACGCAATTTGTGAAGTCTTCAGTTTCTCCGTCCTACGTTCGTGCAAATACTTCAACAACTTTATCTCGACTTCCGATACTCCGAAGGACGCGATTACAAACTTCCTTAGAAGGTATTTTTTGAACAAGTCCAACGTTTCCTCATCTACCTTGTCCTTGTTCAGCAACATCGCTAGAATCTGTAGAGCAAATGAAGCAAAATTTGCTATCCTAAGTGACACAGTACGTGAGAACGGCAAAGATGATGTTAACATTTCAAATATACTTTTTGGAACGTTAGCGAATCTAGGTGTATAAGTCATCCACGCTAAAAGTGCTAATTTCGTGATATCGTCGTAGTTGAACTCATCTTCGTTTCTATTTGTGTTCTCGTAAATCTTCTGTATTATTTTTTCGACGTCTTTCTTCTCTCTAATAATAGCCACGGGAATGAAACGTGACAGGATTTGAGTCTTCTGGCTGCTATCAGCTTCCTCAATGTTAACTACAGACGTTATAACGGACGGTGCATAATCCAGAAATATCTCAACTGGTTCACCATCTACTACAGTAAGTGACCCTCCACGTCCTGATGTCATTAACATACTCAGCAACTTTAACGCCCTCAGGTTGGTAATCTCCTGCAAATACAACAATCTCCAGCGTAAGTAGTCAGACCCCTTTTTACCCAAATAAACAACACTCTTTGGCGTAACATCAACAACGTTATAATGATAACCATCCGGTATCATGTGCACAATACTCTCAATCGCATGTGACTTTCCTGAGCCCGTATCACCTAATACCAGGATACCAATCCTCTTCCTTTTTGTCGTGAACAACATTTTAAACGCCATTAAAGCAAGTAGCTTCACGTCCTCATCACCCACGTGATATTCTTCGCTCTTTTCGATAAAGTACCAAATCCCTTTCTGCTTTATCTTCTCCCACAATTCCGGGTAAGCCTTGGCAAAGTATTCGTAGATCTTCACCCTCTTCTCATTCTTAGACTTCAGTGTTTGTAGCCGTGATTCTATTGACTCAAGTATTTCCTTTATTGACGGCTTGTAATCTGTTATTTTTGCAATCTTTTTCACTGCATCCTTCAACGAGTTTTCACCGCAAACGTAACCGTTCTTTGAAGGCTTACATTCAATCATTATGTCATTATATCTTATCTGAAAATAATATGCAGTAAAAATAACAACGTCTTCTCCCTCAAACCTCAATTCGTCTCCGAACGCTGAGAAATCTACAATTACTCTATGTCTACTTGAACCAATTATTTCTAAATGTTTCGGATCTTCGTCAAATTTACTTGAATGTGTTTTTTCAACTGACTTTTCCGGCGTTTCCGGCGCAAATAACCTGCCTGTTTCGGTTTTTCCATCTGCGCCGGGATTTTTTGTTTCCGGCGCAGATTTACGTACTGGTCTAGTATTTTGTAAATCTGCGCCGGGATTAGTATTTTTTATCATTGCGCCGGGTTTAGAATTTGTATCATTTACGCCTGGTAA
>Ga0208314_100368_pt1 | contig 17453 bp, 20 predicted proteins | sample OSPB_Mat_host_9__FD_187144 | JGI IMG/M metagenome (GOLD analysis project Ga0208314, IMG submission 187144) | Extremophilic microbial mat communities from Yellowstone National Park, USA - OSPB_Mat_host_9_15 (SPAdes) (version 3) | ecosystem: Environmental > Aquatic > Thermal springs > Hot (42-90C)...
TCAGCACTTCTCTCTCCTGCTCATCCGTCCTTATGTATTTACTTTTTATCCTGTTCATCAACGATTTACTCTCCTTGAGTGCGCTTATCAATTTCTCCTTTGCGTTCCAGACGTTAAAGAGCGGGATTGTATAATCGTTAAAGTCGGAAAGCAGTATTTCGAGCGCCTTAGTTACGTATTTGACAAATTTATCATCAACGTCTTTACCGTACCTTAGGTGGAGGTCAAGCAGCTCTCCCTTTAGGAAGTCCCATATTTGGTCGTCGTTACGTTCGCCAGAGAGCTTTGCAGTAAGTAACTGTATCAAAATCTCTTCTACGTAGCTACGTCTGTGCTGTTGTTGCTGTTGTAGACTCAAACAGTCTCACCGCATTCCTATTTAAGAGAAGAATAAAGTAGCTTAAGTTATCTGTGACTTTTACGAAGAAGTACATAGGTGGGATGAAAAGAGGTTTTGATATGTCTATTTCAATATCGATATGACTCGTTTCCAGAAGTATGGTATCTAACTCCGGCAGTATCGTCTTCCTTTTGACTTCTTTCAAGGGTAAATACTTATTTCTTACGAGACCGAATAGAAGGAACGGTCTGCCTATGAACTGTTTTGCGATAAATGCGTAGGAAAGTCTGTACAGAAAGTCGTCATCGAGTTTTGAAGTTTTCGTCCTCTTCATCAACTTGTCCATTTTTAGGTTAATGTTGTGAATAGGTGAAGTAAGGTATGCATATTGTCCGTACACCTTGTCGATAACTTTAGGTTTTGTCGAGTTAAGCATCTTCGGGGAAATGTGTTTATCGATCCACCATACTACGTTTCTTTCAGTATAGACGGGCTTCTTCTTTTTCTTTGTTCCTAAAAGTAAAGCGGCTGCTGTTATCCCTGCGCCTGCAGCTATTATCAGTGCTGTTTCCATATATCGTACCCTGTCAATATCTCGTTTATCAAACGCGGTGCCTTATCAGCAGGTAAGTTTGTATTTAAGAGATTTACTATCATAATGCTTATATTATCAACTGCAAGATAGAAACTGTTTACTATATCAACATAGTGTTGTAAAAGCTTTAGATCCTCAGTCAACTTTTCGCTATCATCGGCATCTTTACTTATTTTGTTCATGATTTGTGTATAAACTGCATCCTGAATAACTATCATATTTCTGATAACGTTCCTCACGGAGTTTTTGAACAGGGGAAGTATAAGCGAGGGAACAGTAATGTAACGTACCTCCTGCTGTAAATCCTCAAGTAATGCTGCAATAACTGCACTCTCGAATTGTTTAAGCTTGTTGATGTTGTTAATCACATCGTCATCTTTCAGCTCTTCAAGGAGATTTATCTTCGACAGGGGCTGTTTGACCAGTTTTACGAGTCCGTGATTTTCATCAAAGGTTAGGGGACTTACTTTTACTACTACGGTTTTTGCGCTTGTTCCCCTAACTCCGGTTTGTTGCTGTTTTTCGTCACTCATCTTCCTCACCAGCGGTTGGATAATACCACCTTATATAGGCATATTTACTTCTCCTTTTCTGAAAAATTTGAATTTTTGCGTTATATGACTTCGCCAGCTCTCTGACCTGATTGACGTAGTCCAACGGTACCATAATTACGTTCTCTTTCTCTGGGGAAAATAGGGGGTTATACGCCATAATTATATCAATGACGTCCATAGATATACGTCTCCGTGTGATAATAAAAATCTAGCATTGGGGGTTTTAGGGGGTATCCCCCTAATAATAAAAGTTTTAAATCGAGGTTGTGAATTCATTATATAATGAAGGAGCTTTACGCAGTTTCTAGGTATAAGAAACTACTCGGAATGCGGTGGTTAATCTTAACTGCTGAGAAGAAGAATATTGACATCCTAGGCTCGGTAAAGGAGAAAAAATGTCCCATATGCGGTCAACAGTTTAAAAACGTGTTCTTTCTTCAAAGGCATTTAGATACCACACACTGTGGTGCGGTTTTAGAAAAGACATTAAGGCAATAATTCAAAACTTTCTTTTTTTGTAAATATTTTTATTATCAACAGAAAAGCCGACATTATCGTTACGACAAACCCTATCATAAAAAGCGGGGCGAAGGGATCGGGCTTATAGAAAGGCGTTATTATAACTGTTGAGTTGTTTAACTTTGTTTCGTTCTCACCGGCCACATATATTATGCCGTTTAAGTACGAAGTGAGATTAAAGATTGCCAGAAAGATTGTAATGATGGCATCAAGGTAAATCGGAGTGTCCTTGTTGAAGAGGTAAAGTTGGATTGCTAATGCTATGAAGTCAATCGAAAGCGTAATTATCAACTCATCGCCTAACACTTTTTTCCACCAACCTCTTTAACTCATCTATGATTATTGGTAAATTAAAAAATATCCTTTCATAAATATAAATTGCTGGTGCGTAGTTCTCCCTTTCCGCGCAGTAATTTAGCAGTTTTGATACACACATCTCCAGCGAGTTATACTTCTTTTTGCATATTTTCACTATTTCCTCATCATCCTCGATAAAATACTTCAACTTTCTTGCTTGGACACCGTAGTAGCTATAAAACCCGTTCTTCTTGTCACTAAAATAATATACTTTACTCTTTGCTTTCCTTAGGATATCGTTTACGAATTTCTCGCATATCTCACGGCCCAATTACGACACCCCTCACATAACCGTTATGGGCGTAAATGTACAGGACGTTATCAGAAACCACGTAGGAAATATTATATCCGATCACGGTCACGTTTCCGAAAACTGGCTGGTAAAGTATTGCAGTGCCATTCACGACGATACCGTTGTTGTAAGAAAGTTTGGTTCCCGGAGTAAGCTCGATATACCAACCCCACGGTAATGCCTCATTATACTTTCCGCTAAAATACAGTACGGAAAAGTCCGGGTTGAGGACAGGGGGTCTAGTTATGTTAGGTGTTACGTAAACTGGGGAGTTTACGAAATTATACCCTGAGTAGACCTGAACGAAGACCCTGGTAAAAGGCGGTATGAAGTAAAGGGGTGAGGGTGAAGAGATGTTGATCAGACGCGATGAGTGAGGTGGAATAACAGGTAGTGTGGAATTGTAAGGTGCATAAGCTGGGGGTGTGTCTCCCACCGAGACGATCCACCTTTTCTCACTACCGGAATTAAGTAGAAAAATAGGGTAAACAGGGGAGTTTCCGTGGTTGGTGACGTTTAGGCACACTACGTCCCAGTACCCTACATCGCCGACGTCGTAGACCCTTATGATGTTCACAGTGAGCAGTAACGTTGGATTCCACAATAACGAAATTGTGAGCATTTCAAGCACGATGATACTAACCAAAAATATAATAACAGTGGGGGTGTGGGGGTGTCCCCCACTAGGGGGTATCCCCCTAAATGTCAGTTTCCAGTTCATAACTACTCACCCAGATTGCAATGTAGAATAAGAAATAGTTTAAATCTCGCCAGCTCACGATCCAGATAAAAGCCGGTAAAACCCATTTCCACTTAGTGTTACGTTTGTACAGTACTAACAAAGCGATGTAGAGCGTTAGGAAAGCGACAGTATATGCAATGTGCGGTATAGGTACGCCTATCATACTCAACAGGCTGATTGAAACACCTTGGTTCCCTACGGGTTGGATAAGAGGGCCTAAAACGTCGAAAGCCCACTCTAACGAGATGAAGGGCAGGTTAGGAATTAGAAAGGCGGTAAACGGTATGACGACGTTCTTTGTCAGTTCCTTCCATTTACCCCAATAATCCTTCCACATAAACGGTAAGTAAAACAACGTATACTGCTTAATGTCACCGCTCAACGCCATAAGCGTCGACCTAATCCATCCTTTCGTCGTAAGTGCTACGATCGCAATCGCTAAGGATATTATGTCGAATGCCGCACCTGTGAAAGCCGCATAACTTCCTACGATCAGCATAATGATGAAGAATAGTTTCCCCTTACCCTTCCACCTGAGAAAGAGGTAAAGCAAGAACGTCGTGGCGAGTGTAGCAACCTGAGGGTATATAACAGAGGCTATCTCGAAATATAACGCAGGGTAACCGAGAGTGTCAACGTAATAGTTGGGAGTAAGGGTAACCGTGACCACTGGTTCGGCTACGGGAAACATCCTGTAAGCGTCGATGAGGTTCGTTGTATAGGGATCAACCCCGTGTCTGAAGAGATACGCCGCGTATAATATTAGGCTTTCCTCATCGGTTTGTGATGGGAGTCTGTATACCGAGACGGCAGTAAATGCAGCAACAAACGTAAAGAACACGATTAAGTCTGCAAACCTCTTATCCTCTTTTACTAAGTAGAGAAAAGTAAATGCTATACCTAATATATAAATTAGGTATATTATAGGAGAGGCCACTTCTAAGGATAATATACCGTTGACGAACATTAAAGCCCCTAGAAATACGGCTACTCTCTCAACTTCTTTACGCAGTTCTCATCACCTCCTTTACAGTGGTAAATGATTCTTTCCAAGTCTGACAAGGTATACCTCCTCGGTGTTGCCCTGATGTTATACGCACTGAAGATGATATTAATCATGTCTTCGTTGTACTCGTCCACATGAAAAATTTCCTTTCCTGTTACGTTCTCTCCTACCACAATGATTGGAACATTTGCTACACGGAACAGCTCTTTTATCGGTATCCCGCTTCTCTCATCCACGATGAGTACAGCATTATACGTTTCAGCCACCTTTATCGCCTCATCCAGCCCCTTCGCGTTATAAACGACTACGTTTCCTTTACCAACTGAGACGAAATAAGCAGCGAGTACGGGTATTCCGAGGTCTGGGTTAGCCTTCACGAAGTAGAGCTCAGGGTAGTCGAGTGATGAGAAGAACCTCTCAAGCCTCCTATCCGTATAAGGTTTCTTGACGTAAATTATCTTGTAACCGCGAAGTGGTTCCTCGGGCAGTCTGTCTATACCGTATTGTAACCTTTTCAGATAGGACACTATATTGGCAAAGTTCTGCATTGATGAGGCAAGTTTTGAGGCTAATTCTTCCCGTCTTTCGATGAATTGCGGGAACTTCCTCTCTATGAGTATTTCTATCGCATCCTTCGTTGGTACTGGAACGTAGACCGGTTCACCGAATCTCCCTTCTCTCTTTAACGCACTGTCAATGAGAAAAGGCGAAATGTTAGTTATGGCAATAAATAACACGTCACTTTCCTTGAACCTGGACATCGTGTCTAGAAGCATAGACTTAATGTTAAGGTCTGCAGACGAGACGCCTATCCTTTGTATCATAATTTCTCTTTGCATAAGCAATGTGTCGGCCTCGTCGATTACTAGAGCAGAAGGCCGTGATCTTACAGCTTCATCGATTTTTGCCTGAAAGCCCTTCTCGCTTTGCCCGACGTAAGGGCCTAACACTTCAGCGAAGTTGAAAAACACTCTGTCCAAACCTAGCATTTCGGTAATTATCTTTGATAACGTGGTTTTCCCGGTCCCCGGTGGACCCGTGAAGAGTAAACCGGGGTTGGGGAATACACCGCTTTTCCTGAAATAATCAACGTAAAACTGTATTCGTTCCCACACACTTTTAGGGTAAATGTACACATCATCTGCAGTAATGGCTATATAGTCTTTAATCTCCTCTACTTTGACTTCTCCTACTGTTTTAACGTCGGTGTAAGGGGCAATTTCGTCGCAATCGCCAGGCCTCCTCAGAACTTCGGCTGAAGAATTTCTCACAACCTTTCTGCAGATCATCTATGTACCACCGATAAGGCCAATATGAATACGCCCATTACCATGAGCGCTATAACGATCCACCTTATCCACGAAAAATCAGTAGACTTAGTAGCTGTTACGTTCTTCTCTATGTTCACTATTTCTTCTAACTGTCTCAGCGAATGCTTAACGTTGGCGTGAAGTAAGTCCTCGATTGAACTCTTAAATATGCTGGGGTGATCGACTGCTATAATGAGTTGTGTGTTAGTATCAAGCGTGAGTTCTCTCATTGTATCAATCCTACTTCTTATTAAGTAAGTGTAATAGTCAACGATTGATTTCCACGTACCGTCGAACTTTATCTCCTTGTTTCCGATCCTTAGGAACAAGTCGCGGATCCCGACGTTAAGAAGTGTCTGAGGGTCTTTTGCAATGTAGTAGGGCTGTATACCCCAACCGTAGAGGATATACCTCCTCCCGCTCTTAATCATCTTGACTGTAGGGTCTTTGTATACGCGTATATTCCCTCTTACGCTTACGAAGTTAACCTCGTCTATTCTCGTCAGCGGGATCTCCTTTTCCTCGTTTCCGTCAATAAGCCTTAGCCAATATCTGTAGCTGGGTTTATGGAAGAGTCTGTATGCAATATAAATTATTACACCTGCGAAAATTGCAATCATAGCGTATTCGAGAATGTCGGGTGAAAAAGATGGTACTACTGATGATGGTGATGCCGGGAGTGTTACAGGTGAAGGGAGTGTTGTTGTCATGAAAGAAAAAGAGGGTTGAATAAGAAAAATGTTAACATTGAAGGCATGAAGATATCTTTTTGCTTGTTAGGAGAAAGAACAATCATTCGTCATCATTATAATTCTCTTCATAATCAACATTATCATTAATAACGTCAATAGCTTCCTTTATCTTATGCCCAAATTTCGCCTTTATCTCTTCTGGACTTAACAATCCATAGACTTCTCCACTTAAAGCCTTTGAAATCGTATCTACGTTTACCTCATCTAAATTTACAAGAATACACATATCCAGATAATAGTAACCCTCAAGTATAGTATTCACATATGTCTCCGCAACTTTCTTTTTCTTGTCCTCCGGGATACTAAACTTCACAATAACTTTCTTGTACTCATTTTTTTGTCCATCGAGTCTTCTGCTTAGCAGAACCTTGATTTCACCGTTTTCCATAAACACATTAAATATTTTTTCTTCTTTATTCTTCTCAAAAGCCTTCAATTTCCAATCATCATCTTGCACTTTTTCACGAACCTCATGAATTAGCAAATGTGTTAGAGCATCTTGAAAACTTGTGTAACATGACTCACTGATATTATCTTCTCTTAAGCTCTCATCAACATCGTCAACTATTCCATATTCATCTATATTTTCTATGATGATTATTTTTTCTGAATTCATGTTTGGTCATTTAATTTATGGGAAACCAGTATTTAAACTTATTTTCCTAGTCGGTTAAATAGAAAGTAGCACAAAAAATAGCTGTACTACAAAAAAGTTTTGCCAATATGCACTAACCTGAAGTTTGTACGCTATGCCACAGCAGTATAATTGCAAACATTACCTCAAGCGTTGGGATTGCATATAACCACGGGTTCGAGACACCAAGTGCAACCATTTCCGCTGACGTGAATACCGATGAGACTATCAACCCCAGTCCTACGTTTCTCAGACCTGCCCTAAGCCCGAACAAAACCACAGAAGACAATGGGATAACATATATCAGCATTTGTTCAAGAAGGGGAGGTGCATAATTCCCGCCGTTTGTCGTTATGTAAAACGGCCCGAACTGCTGACTGTCGAAGTAAATGAAAATGACGGTTATATTGGAAGGCACTGTAACCACGGTGTAGTTGTCCTGTATTGTGTAATTACCGATCAACTGATGTGTGTAAAAGTTGTAAAGCGAAAACGTAACTTGTTGTAAGTTTTGCCCCTGGTAGTAAGGTTCTGCTAAGAGGACTACTTGGTTAGAGCCGTTATAAAACGCGTTGACAACATAACCGTCTATTACGGTCTGAGATAACGGCTGTATCGTTACAACAGCACTACCGTCCGACCAGTCTAAGAGAGCACCACCTGTCGTTGCTGAAACTAACAGAGACGCGATAAGAGGGACTAAAAACAGTAATAATAGCCTTTTCATAAGAAGAAGTAGGAGGATAAGTTAAAAAATAAAATAGGATTGGGGGCGTGGGGGCATCCCCCACTAGGATTGGGGGTTTTAGGGGGTACCCCCCTAATGGGGTATCTCCCACAGCTCACTGCCCGTAAGGATTATTCTCTCTCAGTATTTTAACTATATAAATGAGTATCATGAAGATGATCATACCTATTAATAATATCAGGACGTCAACGACGTTACTAGCAAACGGTATAGGGTTGCTGGGCATCTTCACACTCACATTACCTATTTTCAAATTACTCAGTGTAGGCACAGCCAAACCGAAGTATATACCCTCAACCAAGTTGAGGACTGCCGCCATGATACTTATGACAAATATTAGAATAATATATGCGATGAACTTCATGATTGACTGCTCCTCCTCGCAAACCTATATGCTGTACTTACTATAACCAGGACTGATCCTATAAAAATTACGGGCAGAAGGTGTATCACGACACCCACCACTACGACTATTGCACCTCCTGCAGCGATACTCGCGAGCAGGTCTTGGTTAGCCCTGACTAACGCTATCACCACTCCTAAGACCATTGCCACTGTAACTATTCCCCCAACCGTAAGTGTTGACAGACTGAACGGCGTTTGTTGTGACAACGGGAGTATTAATTGCGGTGCCGGTTTCGGGAACGTTATCTCATTAGGCGAATAAGAACCTACGCCGGAGGAGAGCGGTTGAAGATATATGGTCAACACTTTCGTGTTGGGGTTCGCCACGACTTGTGCCGATAGGAGTCCCTGCGTGTCGAAGGGTTGTATTTGTTGTGTTATCGGGTCGTTTATTATCATGGGTTGTCCGTTCTGGTAAATAGTTACGTTCCAGCCTTGCCAGTTTATTAAAACGAAGGAATACGCTGTGTAAAGCAGGATGACCGTGATCTGGTAATTACCCGGTGATAACGTTGCGGTCTGGTAGGGGAACGTATCGTAATTTATGAATATTTGTGAGCTACTAGAGTTCCTCGTGACTACCTCAGTGAACGGCGGGATATAAATCACGGGGTTTGTGACGCCTGGTTTGGAGAATGTCATGACACCGATGCTGTTAACTTCTCTTGTCAGAGAACCAGTAAGTTGGTAGGTCTGATTCGTGAAGGGGTTTATGTACTGACCTTGTTGTGTGATGTACGTTGGATCGAAAAAGAAAAACATCGAAGAGGTTGACGGTGGGGTCTGCGACGTCGCAATACTGTTGTTCTCTATGTATGCCATGTCAATAAAGCCGTTTTGGAAGGAGTAATAGCCGGAGGGCGCGTTAACCCAAGCTGTTGTGGAACCTGTACCAACAGTAACGTAATTCATAGGCGGTTGGGAAGGTTGGAGATTTTGTCCCACTGAGACAGCATAATACGTGAAGTTCGTAGTACCCCAGTCGGTCGTCGCTATTGTACCACCCTGGTAATAGTTTATACTGTTAAGTGTAGCCGGAGTGAACTGAGGTGAAGCATAATCATCACCTCCTCCCACTTCTCCGTTGGTACCCACATAACCTAACAGTGAATAAATCGACGGTTGTGACGGGGGTATTGTGCTTTGAGCCTCCAACAACACACCGTTACCTGGAGAGAATAAAGCACCGTAAGATAGTACGTTTGATGATCTCAACGTTATGTTTACTGGGCCCACTGGGTTGAACGTGATTGTGAACTTCCCGTTCGGATTGGTAAACGGTAGGTTAAGCTCATGCCACGTCCCGTTATACATACCGAGGATGGCGTAAGAGCCGTTGGAGAGCTGAGAAATCAAGACCGTAGCTGAAGAAGTATCGGGCATTGAAGGTAATGAGATTGAGTTAACCGTGTATTTGACTATACCGTACTGGAAAGGAGAGACGCCGAAATAAGAGACGTAGAAGATGTTATTGAGATCGCCTCTTATCCCTACGTAACCGATTTGACTCCACGGGAAAGGAGTATTAACGTTAATTGAGTATGCTGTGCCGTTAATGTATACGCTCTGTACGGTGACGTTACCAGCACTGTTCTCCGTTAGGATGAGGCTGAAAGTGAACGGATAGTTGGGGTTAGGTTGAGGTAGAGAAGAGTAAAGTTGTTTCCAACTAATTGTTGGTGACTGAAACTGTATCGTGCCATCATAGAAGGCAATTAATAACCAGTAGAAATCACCACCATCATTATCGCCTAGTTGATCTCCTACGTTAGGCGAGAGAATATCAATACCAGGATTATTATTACGTACTGGGAAAGATGTCACGTGAATGGTAACGTTGATGATATTTGATATTGGAGAATATCTCCAAGCAATGTACTGCTGACCGTGACTTGCTCCAGTGCTGTTCACCACAAGCTCGCCATTTTCCCAATAAGGTAGCACTTTCCAGGACGTTGACTCCACGTTGTTCACGAACTGTTCGACACCACCGTAAGGTGCTGGAGAGACGCCGAAGTAGGAAACGTAGAATAAGTTACCGACATCACCTCTTATTCCTACGTAACCGATTTGACTCCACGGGAAAGGAATATTGATGTTCGGAGTGCTGTAAAGTGTCCCGTTAACGTAAATCTGTGATATTGCTATATTACCAGCACTGTTCTCCGTGAGGATTACGGTCTCTGTAAACACTTTACCCATCAAGTTAGGTATAGAAGAGGAAGAAACTACTGAAGTTTGACCAGATGTGGGGGTTTTATACTGATAAGCACCAGACCACTGTATTGCCAGCCAATAATAATTACCACTTTGAAAATCACAAGCCGTAGACGGATTTGACGAGAATATATCAATACCAGGATTATAACTCTGTATTGGGAATGATGTTACATGGATGGTGATGTTGATGGTATTTGATATTGGCGAATATTTCCAAGCTATGTACTGCCCGCCAGTACTTGTCCCAGTACTATTTATCACCAGTTCGCCGTTTTGCCAGTAAGGAAGCATTTTCCACGATGTAGACTCAACACTATCCACGGGCTGGTTTTGAATGCCGAACCACGGGGTAAACTGTAACTGGTAACCTGGGTCTGGTGTTACTGACAAAGTTGATGAGGAATAATAGGACGTGGTGGAGTTAGAGTGTGTAACGATTCCTGGTACGTTAACCTGTTGGTAAATGAAGTTCTGCGTAGAAAAGCGCGATACTCCGTACTCGTGAACGAGTGCCACCTCACCGCTCTTCAGCGTGACGTTTTCCACAGTCTCCAACGCCTTCCCTGTAGTCTGCACTCCTTGAAATGAGGGAACTGAGGAGAAGGAGGAGGGGATTTCGTAAATCGTTAACACGTTACTCTGGTTCTGCAACATGAGCACTGTACCGTAGTCCATAACGTTTACGTAAAACGTGAGAAAAGACTGCACTGCTTGTACTCCTAAGGGAATGAGGAGCAGAAATAGACTACTCAAGATCAAAAACTTCTTCATCTTCAATCCTGTTCACCCCCTTAGTTATGACTGGCGGGTATTTAGTGTAAAACATGACGTTTAGTTCACCTTGATCCCTTGCCTCATCAATTGTTGGATTTTCATCTGGAGGAAACGCTTTCGATACTGACTTTCTTACCTCCGGGTTGTCGTCTATTACTATAACGTCTCCGAGCCCCTTCAGACAGTTAAGAATTTCCCGCTTATACTCTACCTCTTTTCTGTAATCGCTGGGGTTCCTCATTATCAAGTAGTCGTACGGTACGTTAAACTTCTGCAGTTGTTCGAGCGTTTTCTCTCTTTGCGTTTCACCGTTCCTTCCGGTCAATATTACCACGACCCAGCCCTTTTCTTTCGCTCTCTTGACGGTGTTTAGTACGTCCTTGTTAGGGATGTCGAAGTCCATGTACCGTGGTGACTGATAACACTCCCAGAACTTCCTCCTCGCCTCCCCGTGAAGAGAGTCCAACGAAGCTACACCTTGTTCCGCCAAACACGCGTTATACCTTGCCTGAGTGTTGAAGAGCGTGTTATCGAGGTCTACAACTAAGACTTTCATATTCAAAATGTAGGAAAAGAGGCTAAAAAATAAATTAGCATTGGGGGTTTTAGGGGGTATCCCCCTAATGGGGGTGTGGGGGTTTCCCCCACAGGGGTATCCCCTACACTGGGAAGAAGAACTGCGCTAGCACTTCTAGCAAGTACAGCCATGCCATTGCTTGTAACATTGCACCAACAAGTAACGCACCTACGATAAGACCGGGGTTTCCGCTGATTGCAGCCATTTCGTAAAACACAATAGGTATGCCTGCAACGAAATTAATTAACGCGTTGAAGATGAGGAGCCCTACTGCATAAAGGATGAAGGTAAAAGGCATGTTCGTAACCGCAGTGCTGTGTATGATAGCTGTGAACGCTTGGGGGTTTACAATCGTCGTGAAGTACGGTATTTGCTGGTAACCTACTGACATTAAGTCGACCTGAACCATTGTATTTATGATGGTGAAGGCTATAATGAAACCTAAGGCGAACTTACCAAGTGTTGTTAGCATAAGAAGAAATAGGAGGATAAGTTAAAAAATAAAATAGGATTGGGGGTTTTAGGGGGTACCCCCTAATGGGTTACAAAAAATAAATTACTTTAGGAGCGCTTCTTTTACGTTCCCATACTGGTCAATATAGATCACGTGTTTACCACTGACGCTGAGGATTTTTTTCGCGTTCACTGTACCGTTTATCGTATGCAATTTTATGGTACTTTCGCTATTTTCTATGATGTCGATGGATTCTTTTCGTCCGAGTCCGAACATGTCATTTCTTTCTTAATGTTTCTCTCATGCATGATCTGTAAGCTCTTAGTTTCTCTCCCTTAGGTAGTCCTTTAACTTTTGCACTGCACATCTTTGCAGCTTCGGCGAACTCTCTCCTCCATTCAGTTAGTCTCGTGGAGTGAGTATGTTCCTTATATGTCATTAAGATATACGTATACGAACATATTAAAAAATATACTACGTTACAAAAGACGTTATCTTCTACGACTGTACGATAAAACCATAAAGAGAATAAACACTACAGCAGCTGCGAAGAAAAACGCCAGACTTGATAAAACACTATAGACCGGTTGCTCGAAGTCGAAAGCCTGCGTAGGTATGTTAAACTTGTAGTAGCCAGCTGAGAGGTTGAACGACGCATAGGGAGAGAATATCGGCCCGTTATCACCGTTATCCGACAGCATTTCACTCCACGTTCGGTTGGATACATAAATGTAAGAACCCTGTGCTACTTCAATGACGAGTTTGTTTATCGGCGTTGTAGAGACTTGTTGAGTTTTACTACCGTTCACTAGCCATGTACCGCTCATATATGTGCTTGAATTGTATAGTGTGTACACACGTGCATTAACGTTGTTAATATCTGTTATTACGAGACTTACATAAGGTAGTAACGTTATAATAATAGCGACTGCAACGAATATGAGCAAAAGTAAGATTAGATACTGCATAAAAAGAATTCGGAACTAACACTTAAAAATAAAAAGACTTCTTTTTTGAAAAAGGTCGTAAAGAAGTAGAAAAAATACTCTCTTCAAAGGGTTAATAAATTGTTACCGAGTACCACGTGGTATATCGGTGGTGACTTAGGTATAACGGGTTGATATGCATTAAACGGCATGTAAATTGTCCTTCCTGCAGGGTCGTAAAAAACCACTGGAGTAAATGTTGGTCTCTGGACGTGAATCCAACCTACACCTCTCACAGATAAATCACCTCGCCTGCCATTCCGCTTATTTCCATGTTGTTGTTTCCATTCCCTTCAAACCCACCTGGCATTATCGCTGGCAATGTTGGCGGTGGCCCCATTGGAACAGATGACCCAGATTCACTAGGTAATACTGATGACACCGAGAAAACAGGTGGCGGTGATTGTGATTCCTGCTCTATGGACGGTGATGGTGGCGGATTTACTATTGGCGAGGGGGGTGGATTTACGATAGGCGAAGGTGGCGGATTAACGATTGGGGATGGAGGTGGATTGATGATTGGCGATGGTGGTGGGTTGATTATGGGAGAAGGAGGCGGATTAACGATGGGAGATGGTGGAGGGTTGACGATAGGTGATGGAGGTGGGTTTATTATAGGTGACGGTGGTGGGTTAACGATTGGAGAAGGTGGAGGGGATATGATTGGTGATGGCGGAGGCGAAATAATTGGAGATGGAGGTGGCGATATTACTGGTGAAGGAGGTGGACTGATAACGGGTGATGGTGGAGGGGATACTACTGGAGACGGCGGAGGACTTACTATAGGCGATGGTGGTGGAGATGAGATAGATGATATGGATGTTGTTGCACTACCACCTGGAGATATTATAGGAGACGTGAAAAACGTTATAGATCTCACGTCCCCTGCTGACGACAGGCTGTCTATTAGTCTTTGTGCGTTTTGTACAACGTCCCAATCGATCTCTTTCGGCTCCCAATCTTTAGGTATGATACCTCTTTCTTCAAACTCGTCCCTCAGCTGTTCGTATAATGCCCTTAAGTCGTCATCGTCCCTCAAGTCTGCTGTTAACTTAAGCAAAGTTAGAAAGTCCTGTGCGTCTTTGAATCTATAAGAAGCTGGGGATAAGTATCTGTATCTCTCATTGAGTACGTCTTCTACATCACCTATAGATTTGGTAAAGAGCTCATCTTTAGGTATATTAAATTCCTGTGAGAACCTATTGGCGAGATAGTCCCTAAGGTTATCATCTTTTATATTCCTCACAAAGTAAGCTAATGCGTCCTCAACCGTTTCAGGATCTTTGCCGTTTAGTATCTGTTTCGCTATGTAAACCATGTAGTCAGGATTATCGAGTCTGGTTCCTTCATTTATCTGTGTAAGCAAATCGTTGAGCGATATATCCCTTAATCCCGCAACTGCGTTTGCTTTATCTAACGCTATCTGTGATACTTTTGCGATACCCAAGTCGGAATAATTAGGTGTCGGTCTCGTCATTCCCAGATCTGCTCCTGTACTACCCCTCGCATATAAATTGAAGTTATCACTAGCCTCATTCATCATGTGAAGGTCGACAATGTGATCACCACCTCCTATTTTGTCAATAACTAAATTACCTTCAGCTTCAAACCTATCAGTACCTATTGCTTTATTCATCCTGTCTGCTAAATCTTGGGCGATCCTTTGAAGGTCGTTCGGATTATCCGTTCTTATGAATACGTCAACGTCTCCCGGTTTTCTCCATTGCCATAACACTTCGTCACCTCTCTTTACCAAATAGGCGTTTGGGTCAGTGTCTTCGTCAAGGGTAGCTCCTAGTCTTCTCGCTATATCGTCTAAATACTGTTTCACAGAATTAGACCCGTAAACGATTACGTTTTTTCCACCAACCTCATTTTCTAAATAATCCTTGACCGTTTGAGCGAGTATTTTGGTCTGGTCTGACCCTAGATCTTTCTCTAAGTCTCTGAAACCCAGCTCTATATTATCAGTCGGCTTCAAGCCAGATAACGCCGATTTTGTGGCTTTTGCACCTTTATACAAATTCTGCACGAAATCGGCTTCCTTTGGTGTTTTCAGTCCAATTGCAGTGTCTCTAACGTCACTGGGGTTGTTGTAAATCCCCGCGACGTTCTTTTCTATATCGTTAACGCTCCTTATATCGTTGAAAATTCTCGATTTGCCTGCACTACCAAATCCTAGTTCACTCTCGTCCCCAAGTTTCAGTTTATAAAGTAGTGTCCTATTGCCCAGTCTAAGCTTGTAACTGCCTGCGAGTTTTTCAATACCCTCGTTGTATTTTTCCACCAGATTTGCAGTATCCTTCAATAACTGGAGCTGGTCTTCTGGTATCTTGTCCTTTACATTCTTTATGAACTCGCCTGGGTTTAAAACCTGGTTATCTGTTATGATACCCTCTTCTTTTAGGCTCTGTACTGTGTCTTTATCAAGTGACGAGATAATATCGTTTGAGACTGTGTTGTATTTCTGTCTCAATAAGTCCCCGATTTGCGTAGTTGTTTTACCACTTATCTCGTCAGGTGATAATACGCCTTTCGTAATACCTTCGTTTACTAAGTTGTCTCCCAGTTTTGCTCCTGCTTCCGAGGTGTCTACAGCGTTCCTTACGGCTTCACTTTGTTCCAGGAACGGGACTTTTGAGACGAGTTCACCGGAAGCACCTCCTGCAGCACCTAGTACTCCTGCTAACAACAACTGTTCAGGGTTCCTAGTGAAAGGTACAGTAAGTGCTTCGTTAACTGCAGCACCTGCTAATGCTTTACCTCCCGCACCGGCAATTATGTCTCCTACTTTACCGCCTATCGCAGTCCCCAGTTTCGCAAGTGCCCCTTCTGCTGCACTACCTGCAGCACCTCCTATAACACCCAATACACCACCCTCATTAGCTTCTTGAAGCACCTGCGGTAGTGATTGCCATTTACCCGTGGTGACTTTTGAGATACCTTCGCCAATACCTACTGATGCGGCTTCACCGATAAGCTCAGCAGGTAGTAGTTCAGGTGCAACAATCGCAGTAGCTATCGCGGGTAACGCAACTTCTGTTACATCGCCTACAGCCCTGGCGACGTTTTGCCCTCCAGCTTTATTAAACTGCGAAACTGCTTGACCGAAGTTCTCAAGACCTTTACCCTGAGCAATATGAGATAACTCCTCTCCCGTACCGCCCAATGCCTCAGTACCGTAATAGCCTACTAATGCTGAAACGTCAGCAATGTCATTGAAGAACTGCTGGAACGGGTTACCTCCCTGTTTGTTGAGTTGTGTTAACTGCTGTTGTATTTGTTGTTGTGCTTGCTGTTCTTGAGTCTGTATTTGTTGTTGTGCCTGGTTGAGCTGTGTCAATTCCTGTTGAGCTTGAGTTTGTACTTGACTAAGTTGAGTCTGTACTTGTTGCTGTGCTTGGTTAAGCTGTGTTAACTCCTGTTGGGCCTGCTGCTGTGCTTGTTGTAACTGGCTCTGTACTTGCTGTTGAGCCTGATTAAGCTGTGTTAACTCCTGTTGGGCCTGCTGTTGAACTTGCTGTTCTTGAGTCTGTATTTGTTGCTGTGCTTGGTTAAGCTGTGTTAGTCCTTGTTGTATTTGCTGTTGCTCCTGCTGCAATTGTTGTAAGTAGCTCTGTAATTGCTGATTGCCGGGGTTCTGTTGTAACATCTGGTTGGCTTGAGTTTCATACTGTTGCACTTGTTGTAATTCATTTTGTAATTGTTGCTTTTCTTGGTTGATTTGACTTAATTCTTGTTGAGCTTGAGTTTGTACCTGATTAAGTTGGTTCTGTACTTGCTGTTTCTGTTGGTTGATCTGTGTTAACTCCTGTTGAGCTTGGGTCTGTACTTGGCCGAGTTGGTTCTGTACTTGCTGTTTCTGTTGGTTGATCTGTGTTAACTCCTGTTGGGTCTGCTGTTGAGCCTGTTGTAACTGAGTCTGTACTTGCTGCTTCTCCTGGCCGATTTGACTTAACTCTTGTTGGGCCTGTTGTTGTAATTTGTTGAGCTGATTTTGTAATTGCTGTTTCTCCTGTTGGGTTTGGCTTCCATAAATGGAGTTATACGTGTTCTGTATTGCGTTATTCGCAGCAGATAGCGCTCCAGTCACCGCGCTCCCGACGTCTTTCACTGCGCTAGTTATATCGCTACCCAATGAGCCGAAGAATGCACCGAGCGGATTATTCGATTGAGATTTTTGAGAAG
>Ga0208314_100369_pt1 | contig 17431 bp, 19 predicted proteins | sample OSPB_Mat_host_9__FD_187144 | JGI IMG/M metagenome (GOLD analysis project Ga0208314, IMG submission 187144) | Extremophilic microbial mat communities from Yellowstone National Park, USA - OSPB_Mat_host_9_15 (SPAdes) (version 3) | ecosystem: Environmental > Aquatic > Thermal springs > Hot (42-90C)...
ACCGTCGTTTGGCTCAATCCGCTGCATATCGAGTTGGTCGAAGTGACGCCCGACTCCGTGGTGACGCTGACCAACGGACACAAGTACGTGGTCTTGGAGGATCCGGAGACCATTGCGTCAAAGATGATCGAGGTGTACCGGCGGATTGGCCTCGTCGCGGCGCCCGTGCGCGATGAGGGGGACGGGGCATGAAGAAGGCTGTGCGCACGATGCTGATGATCGTCCTCGGCATTGTCGTGATCGCCGGAGCGGCCATCGGCTATCTGCTGTACTCGAAGAAGCATCACGCTGCAGGCGGCGCTCCGTCCAAGCTTTCCGCGAAGCAAATGGCAGATCTTCAGGTCACGTTGCCCCAGATGACCACGAATCTGGCCGGCAGCGGGATCATTCAATTCACGCTGACCTTGCAGGCGGATTCGAAGAGCACGAAGAACGAACTGAATCTCATGGAGCCGCAGATTTCAGACGCGGTGAACGGCATCATGCGCGAGTTCACGTCGGACGAACTTCGCACCGACGCCGGCTTGAACCGCCTGAAGGCGACCATCGTGAGCCAGGTCAACCGCCTGCTTCCGACGGGGAAGGTCACGGCGGTGTATCTTTCGCAAGTCCTGGTGCAGTGAGGAGGTGAGACGTTGTCTGAGGTCCTTTCCCAGTCTGAGATCGATGCCCTGCTCTATGCGATTCGCACGGGCGAGATCGATCCTGCCGCCGAGCAACGCGCGAACGCCCATCCGCGCGTGCGGGTCTACGATTTTCGGCGCGCGATGCGGTTTTCGAAAGACCATCTACGCGTGCTGCGGCGCATGCACGAGCACTTTTGCCGGCTGCTCACGAGCCAGCTCTCGGGGCAACTGAGGTCGGTGCCGCAGATTCAGGTGGAGTCGGTCGACCAAGTCCCGTATGACGAGTTCATTCGCTCGATCCCGCCGCTCACCGTCCTGCAGGTCTACGACATGCACCCACTCGAGGGGCGCATGGTGATGGAGATGAATCCGCAGGTCGTGTTCGCCATGCTGGACAAATACATGGGCGGGGACAGCGCGGGGCCGTATCGCGTGCGGGAGCTGACGGACATCGAGGTCTCCCTGTTTCGCCGGTTGTTCGAAAACGTGCCGTCCATCCTGGCCGAGGCATGGAAGAGCGTGATCGACCTTGATCCCCAGTTCGTGTCGTTGGAGAGCAACCCACAGTTCTTACAGCTCACCACCCCCAACGAGACGGTGCTCGTGGTGACCATCAGCGTCCGCGTGGGAGAAACAACAGGTCTTATCAATCTGTGCATTCCGCACGTGACCATCGAACCGGTGCTATCCAAGCTGAGCAACCGGTATTACATGGACCCGGCCTTTCAAAGCGGCAGGCGGCAGGTGAACGATGAGTTGCGCGCCAAGCTTCTCAGCGTTCCGGTCGACGTCCGGGTGGAAGTCGGGCAGGCGGAGCTGACCGTGCGGGAGGTTCTCGACCTGTGCGAGGGCGACACCATCGTGTTGCGCCAAACGATTCGCGATCCGGCGCTCGTCTACGTCGATGGGCGACCTGCGTTCTGGGGAAGCGTGGGGAAGCGAAACCGCGTGTATGCGGTGAAGATCGTGGGCCAGTGGGAGGCGGATGCCGATGGTGGACGATGAGATGAAACTGTCCCAGGCCGAGATCGACGCACTGTTGCGCGCTGGCGCGGCCGGACAAGCGGCCAGCCGCGACCGACAGGAGCGTTTGACGGCGGACGAGATCGACGTCCTGGGTGAGATAGGGAATATCTGCTTCGGATCGGCCGCCACTTCGCTCTCGTCCCTGCTGGGCCGGCGGGTTGATATCACGACGCCCGTCGTGAGCATCCTTCCCCGCTCCGAGGTGGAGAGCCGATTCCCGACGCCGTACGTCTTGGTGCAAGTGGATTTTACAGAAGGACTGCAGGGCACGAATGCGCTCGCCATCGAAATTGAGGACGCAAGGCGGATCGCGGATCTCATGATGGGGCGGGAGCCGAGCGAATCGACGGGCGAATTGGGGGAGCTAGAGCTCAGCGCCGTCGGCGAAGCGATGAATCAGATGATGGGCAGCGCGGCCACGGCCATGAGCCAGCTGTTCGGCCGATACATCAACATCTCCCCGCCTTCCGTGCGGGTGGTGACGTTCACGCCGGATGAGGCGCAGGCGGCCTTTGGGCCTGCGGAGGAGCTCGTCAACGTCGAGTTTCGCCTGCATGTGCACGAGCTCATCGACTCGCACATCATGCAGCTGATGCCCATTCCGTTTGCGCGTGAGTTGGTGCGGTCCATGCAAGTACATACCGACGCGATCGTGCCCGAACCGCGAGAAGGCGACGAGAGGCGCGATGGCGATGCTCCTGTTTCGGCGGGAGCAGAGGCGCGAGGAAAGAACCGAGATGATGCGCAGGCCGCGAATCGCGGGCGCGAAGACGAGGGACCGAGCGTCGCCGTCCGCCGCCCGGCTTTTCCCGACTTCGACGAGGGGGTAACGCCCCGCGACGCGCGCCCCGTGGCCAATCTTTCGCTGCTTTACGACGTTCCACTCAACGTGACGGTGGAACTCGGCCGGGCCAAGAAGTTGATCCGCGAGATCCTGGAACTCGCCCCTGGCTCCATTCTGGAACTGGACAAGCTCGCGGGCGAACCGGTGGACATCTACGTCAACCAAAAGAAGATCGCGATCGGCGAGGTGGTCGTGATCGACGAAAACTTCGGCGTGCGAGTCACAGACATCGTGCAGGCGGACAAGCGGATCGACCCGCTGCCCTGAGCGCGGAACACTTGGTGGGAGGCATGAGCGATGGCAAACATTCTGGTGGTGGACGACGCCGCCTTCATGCGGATGATGATCAAAGACATCCTGACCAAAAACGGGCACGTCGTGGTGGGGGAAGCGGCAGACGGGGCGCAGGCCGTCGAGCGCTATCAAGAGCTTCGCCCCGATCTCGTCACGATGGATATCACCATGCCGGAGGTGGACGGGATCGAAGCCATCAAGCGCATCCGGCAAATCGACCCGAACGCGCGCATCATCGTGTGCTCCGCGATGGGACAGCAGGCGATGGTGATCGAGGCCATTCAGGCGGGGGCCAAGGATTTTATCGTCAAGCCGTTTCAGGCCGATCGCGTCGTCGAAGCGGTGCAGAAGGCGCTCAGGTGATGCGCTTCATCGGACGTTGGACTGCGGCGCGGCGTGCGGGGAGCGCGTTCGCGTCCGCGCTCATCCTGATGATGCCGCGAACCGCATGGGCGGCGAAGGCCGAACCGCTTGCGGCGAGCGGCGGCGTGTGGGCGTATATCCAGCTGGTGGTGGCGCTCGCGGTCATCCTGCTCCTCATCGCCTTATTGTTCCGAGTGCTCGGCAGGCGAGCGGGGATCGCGGCCCGCGGTCACATCGAGGTGGTGGCTGCCCGCCAGGTGGCGCCGAACAAATCGGTGCAGGTCGTGCGTGTGGGCGGAAAGCTGTATCTCATCGGCGTCGGCGAGGACGTTCGCCTCTTGGCGGACGTCACGGACGAGTACCCGCGTTTTCAAGAGGAACTCGCGGAGGATCCGGATGGCTTTGGGGCCGCGCTGCGCGACGCCTTGGATCGGTTGAGAGAAAGGCGGCGGGACGAATGAGGGTCAAAAACCGGGCTCGGCGGCGATGGCGCCTCGCGGGCGCGGCCGGAGTCGCCCTGTGGATGGCGGTCTTCATCATGTGTTTTCACCCGTCGTTCGTGCACGCGCAGACCTCGCCGAGCGCACCCGCCATTCCGGGGGTCAGCGTCTCCGTCGGGGGCTCCGGGCCAACTTCGGTGGCCAACACGGTGAAAATCGTGCTCCTGTTGACCGCGCTCACGCTGGCGCCGGCCGCGCTCATCCTGATGACCTGCTTCACGCGCGTGATCGTGGTCTTGTCGTTTGTGCGCAACGCGTTGTCGCTGCAGACCTCGCCCCCCAACCAGGTGTTGGTCGGGCTTGCGCTGTTTATCACGCTGTTCGTGATGCAGCCGACGCTGCAGCAGGCGAATACCCAGGCGCTTCAACCGTATCTGCGGGGGCAGATCTCGCAAACCGCGGCTATCGAGCGAGCGGAAGCGCCCTTCAAGGTCTTCATGGCGAAGCAGACGCGGGCTCAAGACCTCGAACTCTTTCTCGCCTATCGCCATGAGACGCTGACTGCCGAGATGGAGCGCCATCCCGAGGCCATCGCCATGTCGGCGCTGGTGCCCGCCTTCACCCTGAGCGAACTGCAGACGGCGTTCCAAATTGGGTTCATGATCTATCTTCCGTTTCTCGTGATCGATCTCGTCGTGTCCACGACGCTCATGTCCATGGGCATGATGATGTTGCCGCCCGTCATGATCTCGCTTCCGTTCAAGGTGCTGTTGTTCGTCATGGTCAACGGCTGGTACCTCGTCGTCAAATCCCTGCTCGCTGGCTACGCCTCATAGCGCAAGGAGGAAGCCCGATGACCGATACGTACGTGATCGGCCTTGCGGCCCAGGTGATGTGGCTCGTGGTGAAAATCACCGCGCCGGTCCTTCTTCTCGGATTGGCCATGGGACTTGTCGTCAGCATTTTTCAAGCGACGACCCAACTTCAGGAGCAGACGCTGGCGTTCATTCCGAAGATTATCGCGGTCGTGATCGCGCTCCTGGCCTTCGGACCCTGGATGTTGCAGAATCTCATCGATTTCACGAACTCCATACTCGGCAACCTGATGCAGTACGTGATGTGAATGGTGAACGACGTTCTCGAGCATTTCAACCTGTTTTTGCTCATGGCCGCGAGAACCAGCGGGTTCATCCTCGCCGCGCCCATCTTGTCCAGCGCCTATTGGCCGAATCTCGCCAAAGTGGCGCTTGCCCTGGCGCTGGCCTCATTCGCGGTGCCTTCGGTCCATGCTTCGGTTCCCGACATTGCGACCCAGCCGGGGGCGTTTGTCGTCGACTTCGCGCTCGAGGCGGTCGTCGGGGTGGTGTTGGGTTTTGTGGCCACGTGGATCTTCAACACCATGAACATCGCGGGCCAACTGGTCGATCTCCAGATCGGCATGGCGGTCGCCGATCTCGCCATGCCGGGATTCGGGCAGCAGGCGGGCGTGTTCAGCAGCGTGTACAACGTGTGGTTTTCGCTGTTGTTCATCGGCATGGGGGGGCTTGGCGGGCTGTCGAGCGCCGTCCTCGAGTCCTTTCGGCTCATCCCCATCGCCGATTGGCACCTGCCCACTGACTGGATCGCGCTCTGTGCACAGACCATGGGCACCGTCATGCTCATGGGCGTCGATGTGGCCCTGCCCGTCTTCGCAAGCCTGTTTCTGTGCGACGTCACGTTCGCGCTCCTCGCGCGCGCCGTGCCGCAGATGAACGCCTTCGTGGTCGAGTTGCCCGCGAAACTCTTCGTCGGGCTCGCTTCGTTCGCCGTCGCCCTGCCGGTGACGGTGGGCTTGTTCCGTCAGCTGTTGAACCTCGTGTTTCTCAACCTGCAAAGTGTCATGCGCCTAGTCGGAGGGTGAAGGATGCGTACGCTGCAACTCCAGCGATTCGCCGCGGGCGAGCGCACCGAACGGGCGACGCCCAGGCGGCGTCAGGAAGCTCGGAAGGAAGGTCGCGTGGCCCGCAGCCCCGAGCTGACTTCCGCCGTGGCGTTTGCCGCGGTGCTTGTGGCGCTGCGCATCCTGGGACCCGCGGTGTGGGGCGAATGGGAAAACCTGATTCAGCGCGATCTCGGCGGCTCCGCCCTGAAGTCGTGGACGGTTGAAGGCGTTCGGGCCTTGATGGCAACTCAGGTCATGGCCGCGGCGCGGATCATGTTGCCCATCGCCGCGGTGGCCGCCGTGATCGGGCTTGCCGCGGCGGTCATGCAGGTGCGCCCCCTGTTTGTCCCGCAGCTTCTGCTGCCGGATTTTCAGCGCATCTCACCCGCGACCGGCTGGCGGCGGATCGCGAGTCTGCAGGGAGCACTGGAAGCGCTGAAGTCCTTGCTCAAGCTCGCGGCCGTGGTGGGCGTCGCCTACACGTCTCTGGCGTCGCTCGCCCATCAGATGATCAATCTGTCCGCCGCGGAACTCGACGCTGTGCCGGGGATCCTCGGCCGCGCCGTGTTCAATCTCGCGATTCGCGTCGCGTGTGCGATGGTCGTGATCGCCGCCATCGACTACGTGTATCAACGATACAGCCTGGAGCGCAGCCTGCGCATGTCCAAACAGGAACTGAAAGACGAGTTGAAGGAAACGGAAGGCAATCCGCTCGTCAAGTCTGCCGTGCGCCGGCGCGCCCGGCAGATTGCCTCGAGGCGCATGATGCAGAACGTCGCCAAAGCCGACGTCGTGATCACGAACCCGACGCACTACGCGGTGGCCCTGGCTTATCAGAGCGACACGATGAATGCGCCGCAGGTGGTGGCGAAGGGGGCGGATTTTGTCGCGCAGGAGATCCGCAGGCGGGCCGAGGAGCATGATGTGCCGCTTGTGGAGAATCCACCCCTCGCGCAGGCGCTCTATCGAACGGTCGACATCGGTCAAGAGATCCCTCCCGATCTCTATCAGGCGGTCGCGGAGGTCCTCGCGTATGTGTACCGCATGCGCGCGAAGGGGCGGAGGTGACAGGCGATGGCCAAGTGGTTGAAGCGGACCGACTTGATGGTGATGCTGTTTGTCCTTTGGACCATCGTGATGATCGTCATTCCCATCCCGCGCCCGCTTTTGGACGTGCTCATTCTCTTCAATATGTTCGTGTCCATGACCATTCTCCTCGTGGCCATGAACACGTCCGAGCCGCTCGAGTTTTCCATTTTTCCGTCCCTGCTCCTGGTCACCACGCTCTATCGGCTGTCGCTCAACATCTCGACGACGCGGCTCATCTTGAGCCAGGGCAACGCGGGGGCTGTCATTCAGACGTTCGGGAACTTTGTCATCGGCAACAACCCGGTGGTTGGGTTCATCGTGTTTCTCATCATTATCATTGTGCAGTATGTCGTGATCACGCGCGGAGCGGAGCGCGTGGCGGAGGTAGCGGCCCGCTTCACGCTCGACGCGATGCCGGGCAAGCAGCTCGCCATTGACGCGGATCTGAACGCGGGACTGATTCAAGAGGCCGAGGCGCGCAGGCGGCGCGAGAAGATCCAGCAGGAGGCCGACTTTTACGGCGCGATGGACGGCGCCTCCAAGTTTGTCAAGGGCGACGCGATCGCGTCCATGGTCATTGTGGCGATCAACGTCGTCGCGGGGCTCATCATCGGCGTCGCGATGCAACACGACTCGTTCAGCGAGGCGCTGCACACGTACACGATGCTCTCCGTGGGCGACGGTCTCGTGAGCCAGATTCCGGCGCTCCTGTTGTCGACCGCCACGGGTCTCATGGTGTCGCGCGCTGCCACGGACCAAAACATGGGCGCGGACGTGGTCAAGCAGGTGTTCGGCTACGCCCGAGCCCTCTATGTGGTGAGCGGCGCCATCGTGCTGCTCGGCCTCATCACGCCCATTGGAATCTTGCCCGTCATCCCTATTGCCGGCGGCGCAACCCTCATGGCTCGGCGGGCCGAGCGCAGTCGGGCGCTGCAGCAGAAGCGAGAAGAAGAGGAGAAGGCCAGGCAAAAGCGTTCCGAGGCGAAGAAGCCCGAGAACGTCTACCAACTCATCACGGTCGAGCCGGTTGAGTTCGAATTTGGGTACGGCCTCATCCCACTGGTGGACGCGCGACAGGGCGGCGATTTCATGGAGCGCGTCGCGATGATCCGAAGGCAACTCGCCACGGACCTCGGCGTCGTCCTGCCCATGGTGCGCATGCGGGACAACGTGCTCCTCAAACCCACGCAATACGTGATCAAGTTGAAAGGGGTTGAGGTCGCGCGAGGCGAAATCCTCATGGGACACTGGCTCGCGTTGAGCCCCGGGATCGACAATCCCGAGGTCAAGGGCATTCCAACAAAAGACCCCACGTTTGGCTTGCCCGCGCTCTGGGTGACCGGCGAGATGAAGTTGCGCGCCGAGGCGAGCGGGTATACGGTCGTCGATCCGCCGTCGGTCATGGCTACGCACCTCACGGAGGTGCTAAGGCGCCATGCGCACGAGCTGCTTGGCCGCCAGCAGGTGAAGGAACTCCTGGAACATCTGAAACAGACCCACCCGGCGGTGGTGGAAGACGTGTATCCCGGGACGCTGTCGCTTGGGCACATTCAGCGCGTGCTGTGCAACCTGCTCGAAGAAGGCGTACCGATTCGCGATCTCGCGACCATTCTCGAGGCGCTGGCCGACGCGGGGCGGCAGACGCAGGACGTGGATCAGCTCACCGAGAAGGTCCGGCAGCGCTTGGCGCGCCACATCTGCGCGCAATACCTGCAGGGCGAAGACGGGCTCACGGTTCTGACGTTCGATCCGGCGCTCGAGCGAGAGATGCAGCAGGCCGTGGTGGAACAGGGCGGCGCTTTGTCCATCGGCCTGGAGCCGCAAAAGGCGCAGGCTGTGTTCCGCAAGCTCAAGGAACTGTGGACCGAGCTGCAAGGCACGGGCAAATCGCCCGTCCTCCTGGTGCATCCCCGAATCCGGCTTCCGCTCAGCCGCCTGGTTCGCCGCTACGTGCCGGATTTGCCCGTGTTGTCGTTTGCCGAACTCGATCCGTCGATCTCGATTCATAGCGGAGGCGTGGTGAATGTGACGTGATCGTGCGCCGTTATGTGGTCAAGGAAATGCCTGAGGCCGTCGCGTCGATCCGGCGCGAACTCGGGCAAGATGCGGTCATCCTGAGCACCCGCAATATCCGCGTGCGCAAGTGGCTGGGGCTTCGATCCGAGCGCCGCATCGAGGTGATGGCGGCGGCGAAGGAAGATCTCGCCGTGACCGCCGGCGCGACCTTCGGACAAGCCCTGAAGAGGGCGATGTCGGAATCCGCGGGAGAGCGTTCCTCCGCGTCGCCGGGGTCGGAGGCGTGGTCTCAGCTCGCCAGCGAGATCGCCGAGATCAAGCAGATGCTCGCGGAGGCGAGATCGCGGGATCGCGCGCCATCGCCCGATGGCCACGAGCCGCTCCACCGCTGGCGCGCGTTCCTGCAGGCCGAGGGCGTGGACGCCGTCTTGGCGGACCGATGGGCGCGCATGGCGTTCGGCGAATCCGATGCACCCCGGTCTGGATCAGCCTCCGCGGATGGCCTCATCGAAGCGATTCAGTCCGATCTCGGCGCGCTCGCCCATCCGGCGCCCATTCGCCGGGACAGCCGGATCGTCGCGTTCGTCGGGCCGACCGGCGTGGGCAAGACGACGACCATCGCGAAAATCGCCGCGCTCCACGTCCTCGCCGGGCAACGGCGCGTCGGCCTGTTGACGACGGACACGTTTCGCATCGCGGCTGTGGAGCAGTTGAAGACGTACGCCGACATCCTGAACGTCCCGATTGCCATCGCGGATGAACCGGAGGACGTCTCCTCCGCCCTGGCTTCCCTTCAGTCGTGCGATCTCGTCCTCGTGGACACGGCGGGAAGGAACTTTTTGAACCCGGCTTCCATCGAGCAGACCAAACGCATGCTCACACCCATTGAGGCGGATGAAGTTCTGCTCGTCGTCTCGCTCGCCACGAAGCCAACCGACGCGCTAAAAGTCGCCAACATGGCGAAGCCGCTCAGCGTGGACAAGTTCATCTTCACCAAGCTGGACGAGACCGAATCGGTCGGCATGATTCCAAGCCTCGTGGCGCTGTGTCAGTTGCCCATCGCCTACGTGACGACTGGACAGAATGTCCCGGACGACATTGACATCCTGTCGGTGCCGGACCTGTTGGCGCCGTGGAAGGAGGCCCGGACCGATGGCTGATCAGGCGTCGCGCCTCCGCGAGCAGATGTCCCTCTGGCTCAAGGCTCAGCAACTCGGCCGTGAAGTTGGGGCGCAGGATGTCGGTCGCGAAGCGGGTTTTTTGTCAGCGCCGGTGTTTGCCATCATGAGCGGAAAGGGGGGCGTCGGAAAGTCGAACCTGTGCGTCAATCTGGCCCTTGCGTTCGCGGAAGACGCGATGCGAGTGCTCGTCATTGACGCCGACGCGGGATTTGCCGACGTGGAGATCCTGTTTGACTCGACGCCCATTCTGACGCTCTGCGACGTCGTCGCCGGCGCATCGATTGAGGAGGCCCTGCTTGCGCCGAGGCCGCACGTGGACGTGCTGGCCGGCGGGAGCGGACGGTTTTTCGACGAGATCGGCGAGGACGGCTGGGGGCGGCTCTGGGACGGAATTGCGCGGGTCTCGGCAAGGTACGCGTGGGTGCTCGTGGACTGCGCGCCGGGCGTTCACGCGCTCGCGGAGCGGATCTTGAGACAGGGAGCCAACCCCATCTGCGTCGTGACGCCGGAGCCGACGGCCATCACCGATGGGTACGCGCTGCTGAAGTGGATGCGCGTCAAGGAGCTCGGCGTGGAGCCGTGGCTCGTCGTGAACCGGGCGAAGTCGAAGGCGGAAGCCGACGACACCGCCGCGCGGCTCGTGGACGCGGCGGCGAAATTCCTGCACATGCGGGTGGTCTACGCAGGATGGATTCGAGACGATCCGGCCCTGGTAAAGAGTGTCATGGCTCGGCGCCCGTTGCTGCAACACGTGCCGGGATCGCCCGCTGCAGTGGGGTATCGCCAGCTGGCCCGCTGGATTCGGGAACGTGCACATCCGCTTGGGCGCGGCGTGGGCGGAGAGGGGGCGGCTCGATGAGTAAAGGTGGGCAAGACGTCCGGAAGCTCATCGCCATGGGAGCTTCGACGGGCGGCCCAGCTGCCGTGGCTTCCATTTTGCGGAAACTTCCGCTTCTCGACGCGTGCGCCGTGGTGATCGCGCAGCATCTGCCCGAGACCTTCACGGGATCGTTTGCAGAGCGGCTCGATCGGGAGAGCGCCTGGTCGGTGTGCGAGGCGCGCGACGGCATGGCCGTGGAAGCGGGGCGATGCTACGTCGCGCCGGGCGGCAGGAGGACGGAGATCGTGTTGGATGGCGACGAGCTTCGCTGTGCCGTTCGGCCGCCGGAACCTACGGACATTTACCTGCCTTCGATCGACGCGTTATTTGCGAGTGTCGCTCGTCTTCCCCGTGTGCGGGCGATTGGGGTGTTGCTCACGGGGATGGGGCGGGACGGGGTGGACGGCCTCCGAGCGATTCGGGAATCCGGGGGCTTTGCGATGGCGGAAGCCGCAGAAACGGCCGTCGTGGACGGCATGCCGCGCCGGGCCAGGGAAGCGGGATGGGTGGACGAGATCGTCCCGCTCGGCGCCATCGCCGCTCGTCTGGCCGACTTGTGTCAGGTCGGGAGGTGACACGGTGCACGAGGAATACCTGGAGGCCTTTTTGGCCGAGTCGATGGAAAACGTCGAACGCCTGGAGGCGTTTTGCCTCACGCTCGAGCGAGAAGGGTCGAAGCCCGACCTGCTGGACGAGATGTTTCGGGCCGCGCATACCCTGAAAGGCATGAGCGCCACGATGGGGTTCTCCAAGTTGGCGGCCTTGACGCACCGCGTGGAGGACCTGTTGGGAACGCTGCGGGACGAACGCGTCCGATTGGAGCCGCGGCACGTGGATGCGCTTCTGCTCGCGGTGGATCGGATGCGAGCGAGGATCCAGGCCATCGGGGTCTCTGCCAAGGAACCTGACGAGCCGGATGACGACGTGATGGCCGCGCTCGCGGGCGCGCTTCGAGGAGGCGCGGACGTTGGAGGGACGCGCGAGGAGGATTCGAAGCCTTTTGCGAATCTTTCGGATTGGGCAAACCGCGCCGCGGCAGAGGGAAAGGAGCTGTACACCGTCCATATTCGCCTCGCTCCCGACTGCGTCATGCCCGGCGTCCGGCTCGCCATGGCGTACCAAGCTTTGAAAGCCTCGGCGATTTTGATGGCGGCCCATCCTGCGGAAGAGAACGTCATGGCCGGACAGGTCGAGGCGACGGAGGCTTTCGCGGCCGTCATGGTGGCGCCTGGCGAGATCGACCGCGTTCGACAGGGCGTGCTCGACGTCACCGATGTGTCGTCTTGCGAAGTGTCCAAGGTGAGCGAGTCCCATTCGGCTCCAAAGGAGGATGCGCCGCGCGCGGAGCAGGGCGACGCGCCCATCGAGCCTCGGGTCTCGCGCCACGCGAACGGCTCCTCCCCCGCTGGCGCCGACCTGCGGAGGGACGCGACGCTTCGCGTCCCGGTTCGCAAGGTGGATGCGCTCATGAACACCTTGAGCGATCTCGTCATCACCAAGACGCGCCTCGCCACCCTGGTGTCGTCCGCCGACGATCCGGCCTTGAAGGAGGCGGTCGAGCGGTTGGACCGCCTGACGGGCGACATTCAAGATGGATTGATGCGGCTCAGGATGGTGCCGGTGGAAACCATCTTCCATCGATACCCACGCATGATGCGCGATCTGGAACACCGCCTCCAGCGCGAGTTTGACTTCGTGATGACGGGCCTGGACACCGAAATGGATCGAGTCGTTCTCGAGGAGATGGGCGAGGTCATCGTGCACCTTCTGCGCAACGCGGTCGATCACGGCCTCGAGCCGCCGGAGGCGCGCGAGTCCCAAGGCAAACCTCGGCGCGGCATCGTCCGTCTCGCTGCGTACACGGCCAGCGGCCACGTGTATCTCGAGGTGTCGGATGACGGCCGGGGAATTGACCGCGGTCGCGTCCTCGAAACGGCTGTGGCCAAAGGGTGGATCACGCCAGAGGAAGGCGCCGCAATGTCGGATGAGTCCGTGTACGCGCTTCTGTTTCGCCCTGGGTTCAGCACCGCGGAGCGCGTCTCGGACATCTCCGGGCGGGGCGTGGGGCTGGACGCCGTGCGCGAAAAAGTCGAGGCCTTGGGAGGGCAGATTCGCCTGAATTCGGTTCTCGGGGCGGGCACGACGTTCACCATCGAGTTGCCGCTGACGCTCGCCATCCTGTCGGCCCTGTTGGTGTCCGTTCGCGGGCAGGTGTTTGCCATCCCCACGGCGAATGTGGATGAGGTGCGCAGAGTGACACGGGATGACGTTCGTCACGTCCAGGAGCGACCCGTCTTTCAAGACAGCGCGGGAATCGTGCCCATCGTGGATTTGGCGGAGCGATTGGGATTGGGCTCTCGTCGCGATTCGTATCCACAGACCGCGGTCGTGTGCCGCGATGGGAAGCGCAGGCTCGCGCTCGTCGTCGATCACGTCCTGGATGAGCTCGAGATCGTGAATAAGCCGCTCGGCCGATACCTGCAGGGAGTTCGGGAGTTCGCTGGCGCCACCATTCTCGGCGATGGCCGGGTGTCGCTCATTCTCGATGTGCGCTCCATCGCAAATCCCGCGTAGTGGCGAAGGAGGGACGTTTCGTGGATTCGTATGTCGTGATGCGCGTGGGCTCCGAGCGGTACGGCGCGCATGTCTCCCAGGTGAGGTCCGTCGAACGCGTGGGTGACATCACCCCCGTGCCGCGCACCTTGAACTTCATCAAGGGCGTCATGCATCTGCGCGGCGCGATTGTCCCGGTCATCGATCTCGCGGAACGCGTAGGTTTGGCGCACGCCTCGGCCGACGAGGAGGACAGGCGGATCGTCGTCGCGGACGTGGAGGAGATGCTCGTCGGCATGTTGGTCGATGCGGTGGAGGATGTGGTCCAGATTGCGCCAGAATCTGTGGAGCCCCCGCCGTCCGTTGTGGGAGGACTTGAGGCCGTGTATCTCCGGGGCGTCGCTCGACTTGGCGACGATCTCCTCGTGCTTCTCAACTTGGAAAGGGTCTTTTCAGCCGTCGAAACGGAGCAACTCAAACAGGTGGAAAAGTTGGTGCACGGATGAATCCCTACAATCTCAGCGCTGCCGATCTCGACGCCCTCCGGGAGTTCGGCAACATCGGGGCGGGTCACGCCGCGACGGCGTTTTCCACGCTGTTGGGCGGCGTCGTCCGCATGTCGGTCACGGACGCGCGCCTGTGCCGATTTGCCGAGGTGGTCGACGTCGTCGGAGGCAGCGACACGCTGGTCGTCGCCGTGTACATTCGGATCGAGGGCGAGATCGCGGGCAACATGTTTGTCGTGTTGTCCACCGATAGCGCGGAGCGCCTGGTGGACGAGCTCATTCCGGGGCGTGAACACGGCGATCCCTACGGCGAGATGGAGTATTCTGCTCTGGGCGAGATTGGAAACATTCTTTCGGGAGCCTACGTCGCCGCCATTTCAGACCTCTGCGGGTTTCGGATGGCGCAGTCGATCCCGGCGGTGGCCATCGATATGGCATCGGCGCTTCTCGACATCGGGCTTATGTACGGAAGCGGAGAGGACAATCAGGTGCTTTTGATCTCGACGCGCCTCACACATGGGGGGCGTGAGATCCAAGCGTATTTTTTCTTGCTTCCGGATTTCCAGAGCGCATCGAAACTCTTTGATACCCTGCGGGGAAAGATGCCAAGTGGTTGAAGATCGGGAGGAAATCCGCGTGGGTATTGCCGAGGGGGCGGTCATGTGCGGCCCAGGTCGGCTGGTGACCACGGGCCTCGGGTCGTGCGTGGGTGTGGTGATCTACGATGCCGAGGGCCACGTGGCTGGCTTGGCCCACGTGATGCTGCCTGAGAGTCCTTCGCCCGACACGAAGGCGCCGCACAAGTACGCGGACACCGCGATCGACTGGCTGATCCGCGAGATCGTGCGTGCGGGCGGGAGTCCGCTTCGCCTTCGCGCGAAGTACGCCGGTGGGGCGCAGATGTTTCAAGGCGTGAAGATGGAGACGCTTCGCATCGGTGAACGCAATGCGGAGGCCGTGCAGAAGCAGCTTGCGGACCGCGGAATTCCTGTGGCCGGAAGGGACGTGGGCGGACATCAAGGGCGGACCTTATGGTTTGAGATGCCGTCCTGTATCCTCACGGTGCGAACGGCCAGGGGCGACATCCGCGTGCTCTGACGCACGCGCGGGAAGGAGGACTAAATGTGTGGGAGACGCTCATCTTGGCCGCAGTGTGCGTCGTGCTCCTGGCCATGCTGTACGCGGTCAGTGGGGCTTGGAAAACGCATCCGGGCGTGAAGGGGTTTTTCCGATGGACGGCTGCTCAGTTGCGCCTGCGTGCGGCGAGGCCGGGGGCGCCGACGAATCCTGCATTTCTCGCCGGCCCCGCGCGATTCGGCAACTCCGGCGGCGAGAAGCCATCGGACGCGCGGTTGGCGATTCAGGTTCTCGAAGAGATGTACCAGGAGTGGGACCAGCGAAGCCGCCAGCTTGAGGCGCGGATTCAGGCGGTTGAAACGGCGGTGGCTCGATTGACCGCCATGGTCGAGGGAGCCATGCGTGATGCGCGAAATGACACGGACGAAGTCTCGGCCAAAGGGTTCCGACCCAAGCCGAGCGATAGTGGTCCAGTGATTGGGATGACGCCGGAAGCTGCAGCCCACGCCGCTTTGGAGAACAACGCGCGCGAGCTAGAGGTCCCTTCCTCCATGGAGGCGGCCGACACGTCGAAGCACGGCTCTCAAAGCCCGTGGCCGCGTGCTCAAGCGTCTCGAGAGCTATTGTATTTCTCGATTCTGGATCTTCTTCATGAAGGCCGGTCCCGCGACGAGATTCAGGATCTGCTGGGCGTGTCGACGGACGAGATCGCGGTGGTGGAGAAGTTGTTGAGGATGGCGGGGCGTTCGGAGTCCGGCGTTCACTGACCTGGCGGCGTGTCGCTTGTCTTCGCATCTCCTGCCTCTCGTGTCGTCACCGTGCCACTCCATCGGCGCGTACGATGGACCATCGGTGCGTGTGGCCAGTCTTTGTCCACAAGGCCGGCGCCGCGGTCCGCGCGTCCATCGCGGCACACTGTAGACAATGCAGAAGCAGGAAGCGCGGTCACGGACAAACCGCCTGGGGGATAGGACTCAAAATGGCGTAAAGTGGAGTGTTCTTCGCAGGTGACGCGGATGGCTTCGGGCGGTTGCTGGCGTCCGTTTCGCTGTGGTATAGTATGGGGCGGTGCGTACCTTTGAGTCGAATACGCACGGATCGGGATGCGGCGTCCGGTGCCCGATGGGTCGGCGCTGCGGATGATCGGTCCGGAGGGAAAACAAAAAGGAGGAAATCGGTTTGGCCATCATTTCGATGAAGCAATTGCTCGAGGCGGGCGTGCACTTCGGACACCAGACGCGCCGCTGGAATCCGAAGATGGCGCGGTACATTTTCACCGAGCGCAACGGCATCTACATCATTGACCTGCAGAAGACCGTTCGCAAGGTGGAAGAAGCGTACAACTTTGTGCGCGATCTCGCCGCGTCGGGTGGCACCGTGTTGTTCGTCGGCACGAAGAAGCAGGCTCAGGAGGCCGTCAAGGAAGAGGCCGAGCGCTGCGGGATGTTTTACGTGAACCAGCGTTGGCTGGGCGGCACGCTGACGAACTTCAACACCATCCAGAAGCGCATTCGCCGTCTGCAGGAACTCGAGCAGATGGAGGAAGACGGGACGTTCGAAGTCCTGCCGAAGAAAGAGGTCATCTTGCTCCGGAAGGAACGCGAGCGCTTGGAGAAGTTTTTGGGCGGCATCAAAGGGATGAAGAAGCTCCCGGACGCGCTCTTCATTATTGATCCGCGCAAAGAGCGCATTGCGGTGGCGGAAGCTCGCAAGCTCGGGATTCCCATCGTGGCGATTGTCGACACGAACTGCGATCCCGACGAGATCGACTACGTGATCCCGGGCAACGACGACGCGATTCGCGCCGTGCGCCTTCTGACGAGCAAGATTGCGGACGCTGTGCTGGAAGGCACGCAGGGTGGAGAAGAGACCACCGCGTGAGGTGAAAGGTGGCGGGTGCGTCGCGCTCTCGTCACCTTTTTTGTGCCGCGTGGCGCGAAATGCCATAGATGACACAGACGCTTGAGGAGGAACAATCGTGGCTGAAATCACAGCAGCAATGGTGAAGGAGTTGCGCGAGCGCACGGGCGCTGGCATGATGGACTGCAAGAAGGCGCTGACCGAGGCCGGCGGCGATATGGAGCAGGCCATCGTCATTTTGCGTGAACGCGGTCTGGCGCAGGCGGCGAAGAAGGCTGGGCGGATCGCCGCGGAGGGCGTGGTGGAGGCCTACATCCATGGCGGTGGCCGCATCGGTGTGCTCGTGGAGGTCAACTGCGAGACGGACTTCGTGGCGAAGAACGAGGAGTTCCGCGCGTTTGTGAAGGACATCGCGATGCACATCGCGGCGTCGAATCCGCAGTACGTGCGCCGGGAAGAGGTGCCGCAGGACGTCATCGAACGGGAACGCGAGATTTTGCGGGCTCAGACGCTGAACGAGGGCAAGCCCGAACACGTGGTGGACAAAATCGTGGAAGGGCGCTTGGAGAAGTTCTTTAAGGAAAATTGCCTGCTGGAGCAGCCGTTCGTCAAGGATCCCGACAAGACGGTCGACACGCTGGTGAAGGAAAAGATCGCGACCATTGGCGAAAATATCTCCATCCGCCGATTTGCTCGCTTCGTCGTGGGCGAAGGGATCGAGCGCCAGGAGACCAACTTCGTGGAAGAGGTCATGT
>Ga0208314_100370_pt1 | contig 17391 bp, 18 predicted proteins | sample OSPB_Mat_host_9__FD_187144 | JGI IMG/M metagenome (GOLD analysis project Ga0208314, IMG submission 187144) | Extremophilic microbial mat communities from Yellowstone National Park, USA - OSPB_Mat_host_9_15 (SPAdes) (version 3) | ecosystem: Environmental > Aquatic > Thermal springs > Hot (42-90C)...
CGGAAACCGACCCACTTCGATGCGCGCGACGGCCGAATGCCCATCTCGCACGGCGAGGGACGAGGCGAACTCGAACTTGCCGCTCGGGGTGAGGAATCGCCCGTCCTGCCATGGCACACTCGGAACCTCGAGCCGGACAAATCCGCGTTCCCTCAGTTCCTCCAACTTGCCCTCCGGCCAGCGCCTGAGCGCCTGGCGGATCCAAGTGTCCACATCGCCCTCCATGATCTCCGGGCGCCCGAGAGCCGCTGCGAGATCGCGAAAGATCTGCCATTCCGGCCTGGCCTCTCCGCGGGGCGGCACAACCGGGCGAGCGTAGCTGACGTAATCGTGCCACATGGTGGTGTACACCACGTCCTCTTCCTCGAGCACGTTCGTGCACGGCAGGACGTAATCCGCACATTCCGCCGTGGCCGTCATGAACGTGTCGATCACGACCTTGCAGCGAATCCGGTCCATGGCCTCGCGGAGACGGCCGCTGTCGGGCACCTGCGCGACCGGGTTGCTGCGCGTGACAAACATCACCTGCACCGGCGGATCGGCCGCGAGCAAATCCGCGGCCAGCGTGGGGCGCAGCATCTCGCGCACGTTCGCCCCGCGGCGATTCGTGATGGCTTCCTCGTCGTAAAACCGGCCCAGTTGCCGCTGCGCGTAGTTCACGCCGCCCCCCGGAACGCCGACGTGGCCCGTGGCTGCGGCGAGCGCGTCGATGGCGCGGATGGTCTGTCCGCCCTGCGCGTATCGCTGCATACCGATGCCGAGCAGCGTGCAGACGGGCCTCGTTTTGCCATACAGCTCCGCCAGAAACCGAATGTCTTCGACAGGGACGTCCGTCCATCGCGCCACTTCGTCGAGATCGTACCGGTCCAGATCCGCAGCCAGGTCCTCCCATCCAACGGCGCGATCGCGCAAGAACGCGTGGTCAAGCCAGCCCTCGTCGCGGCAGATGCGAAGCGCCGCCAGGGCCAACAGGCCGTCCGTGCCCGGGCGAGGATAGATGGCCTTGTCAGCGCGCCGCGCCAAATCCTGCGGCAACGCGCTGATGACGACGAGCTTGGCGCCCCTTGCCTGCGCCTCGCGAATGAACGGGATCATGTGCACGTTCGTGTTGGCCACGTTGCGGCCCCACACCACAATGGCCTCCGCGTGCTGGGCCATGTCTTCGGGCGCATGGCTGTTGGCCTGCCCGAAATCGTAGGTCTGGGCCCGGATGCCCGCGTCCCAACACAGGCTGCCGATGGCTTCCGAGCAGCCTCCGAGCCCGTAGAAGAAGCGCTGGTTCAAGGACTTGAGCAAACCGCCAGATCCCCAGTCGTAGTAATGCAAAATCCCGTGATGCCCCACCTCTTCGAGCGTCCGCCGAACCTCTTGGGCAATTTCGCGCATCGCCTGCTCCCACGAGATGGGGGTCCATTCATCCCCTTCCCGCTTCAGCGGTTGAAGCACGCGATCGCGGCTGTTCCGCCGAACCGCGAGCTGCCGCCCGCGGTTGCAGATGGTGCCGCGCGTGATGGGATGCTCGGGGTTTCCGCTCAAGCGAATCTCCCCGTCTTCCCCGACCTCGGCGACGAACGCACAGGCATCGTAACAGTCAATCGGACACGCCGTCTTGACCTTCATCGACCGTTCCTCCCCTCTCCAAAACCGCACGAATCAGCCGTTCAAAGCGCGATCGCGGGATCAGGACACTGTGGCCGCAGCGCTGGCACTTGATGCGGATATCCATCCCCATGCGGATGATTTCCCAGCGGTTTTCGCCACACGCGTGCGGTTTTTTCATCCGGACGATGTCGCCAAGCCCAAACGAGACCGGCACGCGATCGCCTCCCCATCGTTACTCTACAGCAAGCTCGCCGCCCGTTGTTCCTTGCGCATCCTCATTCTCGTGGAGCGCGCGGTCCAATTCCTCCTTGATGCGCTCGTGCGCCTCGCGCTCAATCTCGCCGTTTTTGGTGGGGGCACAGACCGCGGTGGCCCGGATGACGAGATTCGTGTTGGAGACATCCTGCACGCCGAGGACCTGAACCGGCCCCGTCACCACGTCCGAGCGCTCCTCTTGGAGCCTGAGCAGCACGCGTTGCATGATGGATTTCACGAGATCCACGTCCACATCGTAGGGAACGGTGACGTCGATCACGGCCGTCGAATGCGTGCGCGAGTAGTTGGTCACGCTGGTGATCTGACCGTTGGGAATGACCTGAACCTCGCCTGTCCACGCCTGGATCCTGGTGAGACGGATGCCGATGGAAATCACCGTGCCCTTGAACCCGTTGATCTGCACGATGTCTCCGACGCCATACTGGTCTTCGAACAGGATGAAAAGACCCGAAATCAGGTCTTTCACCAAGCTCTGCGCTCCAAATCCGACGGCTACGCCGACAATGCCCGCGCTCGCAAGGATGGCGGACACGTTGACGTGGAAGAGCGACAGAATTTCGACCACCAACACAAAGTATACCGTGTACCGGATGACGTTCGTGAACAGCGATTCAAGCGTCTTTCGTCGGCGCTCGTCCATCCTGGCGTGAAGAGACAACATGCGCCGCGTGATGCGAACACCGACGCGTATCAGGAATTGCGCCAGGGCGAAGAAGATGGCGATCCGGATGGCGTCCCAAATCACCACCTCGAGACTCGGGATGTCCGAAAGCGCCTTTTGTCGAATGTCCGCCCAAAGCGTCACCGCTCACCCTCCCGGCTCGTCTCATGATGTCCCATCATATCATAGTTCGAACCACGGGTAGGGCTTGAACGCCGCGAAGGATGAGGTCCAGGAGAGGGTTCGATTCGAGGGACTGGGGATGGCCAAACAGATTCAGAAGAACCGCGAGGGCGGGTGCAGCTTGAAGCATGGCCCAGACACCTGCGGACGCCCCGAACAGTCCGCTCGCGAGTCGAGAGAACCAACCCGTCTCGAGCGGCTCGTCTTCGTCGAGCATCGCTTGTAAGAAACGATGGACACCCACAAACGAGCACCACACCGCGGCTCCCAGGAAGAGGGCCGTCATCCAGTCCAGCGCGTGAAGGGCCATCCATTGGGGCTGCGCGGACGGGATCGCGCGCTTGGAGAAGCCCGTCCCGAACACAGGGACATCCGCCCCCACGTGCTGCGCCATCCACGCCAGAACCGGCTGGGTGATGGAGAGATGCAGCACGAACCAAGGCGCGACCTGCGCGGCGGCGTACGTGCTGGCATAGAAACCTGCCGTGTACAGCAGAGCGACTTCTGCCGGTTGTGCCGCGATCCAAGCCGCGACCCAGAGAGCTCCCGCCAACAGGACAAGGTCGATCATACCATCCCCCCGCGCTTCTACTTCGCACCCTGTCAGGACAGGTATAGTCGATGATACGCAAACGTATACTGGGAATATTCCGTGCGAGGGGGAAATCGGGTGAATCGCTTGTCCACAGAGGCTTCGTTGCCGAGCGCTCAGCACTTGGGCGGCCGCGTCTCGATGGAAAGCCCGGATGCGGTGTCGGCCCTTGAACAGCAGCTCGATGCGGCGCTCGCGCAGTACGGTAGACTGCCGATGGTCATTGTTTGTGTGGGAACCGATCGTTCGACGGGAGACGCATTTGGCCCCATCGTGGGATCGCGCCTGACACGCAGCGTCAAGCTGGCTGGCGTGCACGTCCTGGGCACGCTGGATGAGCCCGTTCACGCCGTCAACCTGCAAGCGACGCTGCAGAGGATCGACGAGTGGTATCCGGTCAAGCCGTTCGTGATCGCCATTGACGCCTGTCTGGGGAAGTTTGATCACGTGGGTCAGATTGCGGTCGACGCAGGGCCGTTGCGCCCTGGCGCTGGCGTGAAGAAAGTCCTCCCGGAGTTTGGCGATCTGTGCATCACGGGCGTCGTGAACGTGTCGGGCTTCATGGAGTACTTCGTGCTGCAGAACACGCGGCTCGCCATTGTCATGCGAATGGCCGACATTGTCGCGGAAGCACTGACGGCGAGCCTCGTACGGTGGTACGATCGGCATCCGGCCATGAAATTGGGGATGTGAAGGAAGCGTACGTCCTCACATCCCCATCATGGTGATTCGCTCAGGAGATCTGGGCTGTGGTTCGCCGTCGCGGTGCACCGTGGAGGGCTTCTTCGATGACCGCGCGCTCCTCTTCCGTCAACATATACGGAGAATCTCCCCCTTGCACTGGCTTTCCGTAGGTGACGGAATCCTCTCGCCCATAAATCGAGGTGATCACGACACCGTCGCCCTTCCCATCGATGAGCGCGACCGAGTAGCTGAGATCGCTGCCCACTTCGGCAAAAGCGTTGTAGCGCAGGATGGCGGGCGTGGAGACCTTGGACTGAAGCGCTTCTTCGACTTCACGCAGGTGCTCCTCAGCTTCGCGCAATTTCATCTCGAGTTTGCGAACCGCGTCTTTGGTCTCTTCGAAAACCCGCTCGAGGTCCGCTGCGCTCGTCACCTCTTTCAGCCGGTTGAACTTCCGCTTCAAGCGCGCGGAGCGCGATAGAGCGACGGACGCGATCACGAGACAGATGATCGCCAAGATGCCGCTGAACAGCGCGATGTCGAGCGCGTACGGCTGAAGAATAGAAAGCCCCATGGCCATTCGCTCCTTCTGCTACAACTGTCCGACACGATCCGCACGCAGTGACGGTCGGTAGTATGGCGAGTTCCCGAACCCTTATCACATGCCAATGGCTGGACGACGCTCACATGTGCGAGATGGCGTGAATCACCACCTTGACCATGGGCGCAATGACGATGGCGGGCAGCAGGTTTGGAACCGAGATTCTGCGCAGCCCCGCGAGCTGGATTCCGATGGCGACAATCAGAAGACCCCCTGCAGCGGTGATCGGTTCAATGACCAGTGGCGTGTCCAAGAAGCTTCCGAACAGATGCGAGATGAGTGCGATGAGACCTTGGTACACCAGAACCGGTATCGCGGCAAGCCCGACGCCTGGACCCAACGTGGAGGTCAGCACCACTGCGGAGAATCCATCAAGCACGGACTTTGCAAAGAGCGTCTTGTGATCGCCCTGCAACCCGTCCTGCACCGCGCCCACGATGGACATCGAGCCGACACAGAACAAAAGCGTTGCGGAAATAAAGCCCTGCGCGATGGGACCTCGGTACAGCCGGCGAAATCGCTCTTCCAACCGATGGGCCAGGCGCTCAAACCGCGCCTCGATTTTGAGAAGTTCGCCTGTCACCGCGCCCATCACGACGGAGAAGATGATCAGAACAATATCATTCATGTCGCTGAGCGCCATGCTGAGTCCAATGGCTATGACGCACAGCGCCACGCCGACCGTTACGGTCTCGCGCATGCGGTCCGGAATGCGCGGCAAAAAGTAGCCAATGGCTGTCCCCAACAAAATGGCGACGACGTCGACAATCGTACCGATAAGAAACATGGATTCACCTCGCGGCACAACATGGTGAGCCATTCCTCATGGAGCGTGCGCCAACATGAGGTCCATGATGCGCCGGAGATCGTCCTCCGAATAATAATCGATCTCGATCTTCCCCCGTTTTTTGCCCGGCTGAATGCGGACCGATGTGCCCAGATAGGCTTGAACCTGTTCCTGATAGCGCCGGTATTCGGTCGGAAGCGCAGGCTTGTCGGTTTCACGTGAAACCTTCTTGGGCTGGTAGATGACCATTTCCAGCTTTCGCACGCTCCATGCCTCTTTCACGGTCTGCTCGGCCAGTCGAAGCTGCTCCTCCGCATCCTCCACGGAGAGCAGCGCTCGCGCGTGGCCCATCGTCAATGTTCCACGTGAAACCATGTCCTGAATTTGAGCCGGAAGCTGCAGCAACCGCAACATGTTCGTGATGTGACTCCGACTCTGCCCCACCCGCTTCGCCAGCTCATCCTGCGTCAAGTGGCATTTCTCGATGAGCTTGGCGTACGCATCGGCGATCTCGATGGGATTCAGATCTTCGCGCTGTAAGTTCTCAATGAGGGCGATTTCCATCAGTAGGACATCACTCAAGTCGCGAACGACCGCGGGCACCACCTGCAGCCCTGCCATTTTCGCGGCGCGATATCGCCGCTCGCCAGCGACAATATCGAACCCCTTCACCTGGCTCCTGCGAACAATGAGCGGCTGAAGAATCCCATGTTCTCGAATGGAATTGCACAACTCCTGCAGTTTTTCTTCATTAAACGTTCGCCGCGGCTGGTACGGATTCGGCCGAAGATCCCGAATGTCAATCTGGACAATCTGATCCTCGTCCGACACGTTGAGCTGCGGGATCAAGGCATCCAAACCGCGCCCCAGACCACGTTTAGCCACGCGCGATCACTTCCTTCGCGAGTTCCATGTATGACTCGGCGCCGCGCGATTTCGGATCATAGTGAATGATGGGCCTGCCGTGGCTCGGCGCCTCGCTCAAGCGAACATTGCGCGGAATAATGGTCTTGTACACCTTGTCTCGAAAGAACTTTTTCACGTCCTCGATGACCTGCAAGCCCAGGTTGGTGCGCGCGTCCAACATGGTCAGCACCACTCCCTCCACCTCGAGCGACGTGTTCAGGTGCTTCTGTACGAGCCGCACGGTGTTCAGCAACTGACTCAGGCCTTCGAGCGCGTAATACTCGCACTGGATGGGAATCATGACCGAATCGGCCGCCGTCAAGGCGTTCACGGTCAACAGGCCCAGGGAGGGCGGACAATCGATGACGATGTAGTCGTATCGACTCCGCATACCCTGAATGGCTCTTCGCAGCCTCACTTCTCGCGAGATGGTCGGAACCAACTCGATCTCGGCACCCGCCAATTGAATCGTGGCTGGAAGCACGTCCAAATTGTCGAGGCCTGACGGCATAATGGCATCCGCGATATTCACGTCGTTGATGATCACGTCGTACACGCAGTACTTCACGTCGGCCTTGTTGATCCCGACGCCTGACGTGGTGTTTCCCTGCGGATCGATATCGATCAGCAGGACGCGTTTGCCCAACGTCGCCAGACAAGCCCCGAGATTCACCGCGGTTGTCGTCTTCCCCACGCCACCTTTTTGATTGGCGATGGCGATCACGCGGGCGCTGGACACGACAAGTCCTCCTTCAAACTCGAACGAAATTCCCTAGATACTGTAGATCATGTCTCGACTCCTCTCATTCTACTGCAAAACCTCGGGGATTTCCGCTTCAACGTTGTGCGTATCCCTTCATCGCCGGAAAAAATGCGAAAGCGGCCGCTTGGCCGCTTCATCCCTCTGCGCAGCGCCTTCGTACCCCACACATCTACGTTTCATCCGCGCATTCAAGAAGACCTCGCTTCTCTGTGCGCCTCCGAGGTTCCCTTCTCTCCCGCCACCTTCTTGGGCACGCGAATGGTGAACTGATAGTACTCTTCGTCGTCCACCTCTTCGCACACCACCTGCAGACCCGTCTGTTCAATCATCTGCAAGGACTGGCGAATGGTATTGACGGCCAGGCGAACGTCCTTGGACAAGCCCCGCTTCCTCGGCTTTCTCCGGCGTTCGGCCGTTGAGCCAAGCGACTCGAGCTTCGCCTTGACCTTCTCTTCCATCTGCTTCACATTCCAGCCCTTTTCGATGCACTCGTTCAAGAGCTCAACCTGGAGTTCCTCCGAAGGTAACGCCAGAAGTGCGCGCGCGTGGCGCTCCGTGATCTGCCTCGTCAGCAGCGCATCCTGCACAGCCTGCGGCAGGTGGAGCAACCTCAGTTTGTTCGCGATGGTCGACTGCCCCTTGCCCAGCCGCTGCGCCAAGCTTTCCTGCGTCAACCCGTGTAACTCCATCAGTTGCTGATACGCAACGGCCTCCTCTATCGGCGTCAGTCCCTCTCGCTGAAGATTTTCGATCAGCGCTGCGGACGCCGTCTGCGCATCGTTCAAGTCCCGCACGATAGCCGGAATGGTCGGCCATCCCAGGTGGCGCACTGCGCGCAACCGTCTTTCACCGGCGATCAACTCGTAGACATCGCCCTTTTTGCGCACGACCACGGGCTGAATGACCCCGTGTGTGTGAATGGTCTTCGCCAGTTCCTCGATGGACTCCTGATGAAAAATCGCTCGGGGCTGATATGGATTCGGGACAATGCGTTCCACCGGAATATCCACGACTTGCGTCTGCGAGTGCCCAGCGTCGCGGAAGCTGATGAATCGTCCCCACGTTTCCCTCATCTTAGACCCCTCTATTCATGAACACACGAGGATCGACACTCAATGTCGAATTCACCAAGGCGTGCCCGTATTCCTTCTCTTCGACAAAACTTCTCATAAATTTACAAAGCTCGTATCTCCCGGACTTCTTTCGACATGTTCCGCGGCCTACAGCGGTTGCCGGGAAGGCGTTCCGGGCTTCCTCGGGTACCGCTTCGGACAAGGCGCCTCTTGTCGAAAGACGGCAATGACGCGATGGCCCTGGTCATCCAGCAGCCCATAGGTCATCACGCCGTCTGGGCGCGCGCCGAGCACGCGAGCTGCACGCGCGGCATCTTTCTCCTCGTCCCCCAGGTACGATGGCCCCTTGTACAAGAACGCTCGGCCACCCGGTCTCAGCATCGGCGCCGCGTACTCCAAGAGAACGTTCGATCGCGCCACGGCCCTCGCGACCGCGGCGTCAAATGAACCGCGCGCGCCGGGCTGCCTTCCGAATTCCTCCATGCGCTCGTGCACAGCGCGCACGTTGGCCAGGCCGAGATCGCCAATGACGTGTTCCACAAATTGCACGCGCTTTCGAGAGGCATCGCACAGGACAAACGACACGTTCCGCCACAATATTGCCAGGGGAATACCCGGAATCCCCGCTCCGCTGCCGATGTCGATCACACGGCCACCTCGCTCGGCGATCTCGCGCCAAGCGGGCACCTGCGCGATGGCCGCGCTGTCGAGAAAGTGCTTGATCCACATCTCGCGCGCTTCGACAATGGCCGTGAGATTCAACCGCTCGTTCCACTCCGCGAGAAGTTCGCCATAACGGCGAAGTTCGCGCTCCGCCTCGCCGGTCACGGGAACTCCCCAGGCGCCCATTTGCTCTAGCACGTCACGCATGGGCGGCGCGCCTCTCCTGAGCGTCGAGGTACACGAGCAAGATCGAGATGTCCGCCGGCGTCACGCCTGGGATCCGCGCTGCCTGCCCGACCGTGCGCGGCCGGATGCGCGACAGTTTTTCTCTCGCCTCCATCGCAAGGCCCTTCAGCTGCATGTAATCCAGGTTTTCCGGAAGTTTGCGCCCTTCGAGCCGTTTCTGGCGCTCGATGAGTTCGTTCTGTTTCCGAATGTAGCCCGCGTACTTGATTTCGATCTCGACCTGTTCTTGCACCTCCGGGTCGATCTCGACCCCACCCGTCGGGTCGAGCTCTCGAATCTGATCGTAAGACAACTCCGGCCGCTTCAGCAGTTGTGCGAGGCTCATGCCGGATTCGATGGGTTGCGAACCCAACTCGACGAGGCGGCCATTCACGTCCTGCGGCTTCACCTTCACCCGCGACAGCCGCGCCAGTTCCGCCTGGATGCCTTCCTCCTTTCGCATCACGCGGCTGTACGCCCGCTCCGACACCAGGCCGATGCGGTAGCCGAGCTCCGTCAGGCGCAGATCGGCGTTGTCGTGGCGGAGAAGGAGCCTGTGCTCCGCACGAGAGGTGAGCAGCCGATATGGCTCGTTCGTCCCTTTCGTGACGAGATCGTCGATCATCACGCCGATGTACGCGTCCGATCGCGACAGGACCACCGGTTCCTCGCCCTTGACCTTCCTCGCCGCGTTGATGCCGGCCATGATGCCCTGGCCCGCAGCCTCCTCATAACCGGACGTTCCATTCAACTGACCGGCGGTAAACAGCCCCTCCACGAGCTTCGTCTCGAGCGTGGGCCACAGCTGCGTCGGGACGACCGCGTCGTACTCGATGGCGTACCCGGGGCGCAGCATTTCCGCGCGCTCAAGGCCGGGGATGGAGTGGAGGATCTTCAGCTGCACGTCCTCCGGGAGGCTCGTCGACAGTCCCTGCACGTACCACTCGCATGTGTGCGGACCCTCCGGCTCGAGGAAGATCTGATGGGTGTCGCGATCGCGGAAGCGCACGACCTTGTCCTCGATGGACGGGCAATAGCGCGGTCCCGTTCCCTTGATTTCACCGCTGTACAGCGGCGACCGGTCCAAATTCTCCAGGATAATGCGATGGGTCTCCTCCGTGGTTCCCGTCAGCCAGCACGGCACCTGATCGCGTACCGGCGTGTCGGGATCGAAGGAAAAGTGGCGCGGAACGGGATCGCCAGGCTGGGCGATGAGCTTGCTGAAATCGATCGAGTTCTTGTTGATGCGAGGCGGCGTGCCGGTCTTGAACCGCACCAGCCGAAAGCCGAGATCGACGAGACAATCCGACAGGCGGATGGCCGGCATCTGGCCGTTGGGCCCGCTTTCGTAGGACACTTCGCCGATGTAGATGCGACCGCGGAGATAGGTCCCGGTGGTGAGAACCACGGCCTGCGCGTGAAACTCCTGCCCGCTCTTCGTGACCACGCCGTAGATCCGACCGTTCCGGACGAGCAGCTCCTCCACGAGCCCCTGCTTCAGGTGAAGATTTTCGGTCCGCTCGAGGGTCCACTTCATGTTGAGCGCGTAATACGCCTTGTCCGCCTGGGCCCGCAGCGCCTGCACCGCCGGCCCCTTTCCGGTGTTCAGCATCCGCATCTGAATGTACGTCGCGTCCGTGTTCTTCCCCATCTGCCCGCCAAGCGCGTCCACCTCGCGCACGACGATGCCCTTCGCGGGCCCGCCAATCGACGGATTACAGGGCATATACGCGATGGTGTCCAGGTTGATGGTCAGAAGCAGCGTCCGGCAGCCCATGCGCGCCGCAGCGAGCGCCGCCTCACATCCCGCGTGGCCTCCGCCGATGACGATCACGTCGTACGATCCGGCGAAAAACCGCATCTCGATGCACCTCCCGTCATTTGCCGAGGCAGAAGCGGGAGAAGATCTCGTTCAACAGATCCTCCCCAGCCTCTTCGCCAATCGTCTCCCCAAGCTTTCCGTACGCCGATTGCAACGCGACGGCCACGAGATCCAGCGTCGCACCTGCCCGTGCGGCATCCCTGGCCGTCCGAAGGTCTTCTTTCGCCTCTTCCAGGAGCCGCTTTTGGCGGTGATTCGCCATATAGCTCGCGTCGAGATCGATGGCGAGATCGCGTCGAATCTTGTTCACAATCGCGTCCCGAAGCGTATCGAGGCCCGTGCCTTCTCGAGCCGATACGCGCACCGCTCCCTCGGGCGCCAGCTCATCCGCCAACCGTGCCGCTTCGGCGTGAATGCCGCGATCGATCTTGTTCAGCACCACAATCCTACGTGATCCGTCCGACTCACGCGCGATGGCCTCGTCTTCCGGTGAAGGCGGTTCGCTTCCGTCCAACACCAATAGTACAAGCTCCGCTTTCTGCATCGATTCGTGCGATCTCGCCACGCCGATTCGCTCCACGACGTCCTCCGTCTCGCGGATCCCGGCGGTGTCGATGAGCCGCAGCGGAATGCCTCGCAGGTTGATGTATTCCTCCAGCACATCGCGCGTCGTCCCCGGTAGATCCGTCACGATGGCGCGATCGCGTTCCACCAGGGCGTTCAACAGCGACGACTTGCCCACGTTCGGACGGCCCACGATGGCCGTCGCCACGCCGTCCCGCAGCACGCGCCCAAGCTCCGCGGAACGGATCAACGCATCGATTTCGCCCATCATGCCCTCGCACACGCTCACGACGTGATCGCAGGCCACGTCCTCCACATCGTGCTCCGGGTAGTCGATGGTCACCTCGACGTGCGCCTCGAGCTCCAACAGCCGCCGCCTCAGCGCGCGAACCGCCTCGCCGAACCGCCCGCGCACCTGCCGCTCCGCCAGTTTTCCCGCGAACGCCGTCTTCGCGCGGATCAGGTCGATCACGGCCTCCGCCTGCGAAAGGTCGATCCGGCCGTTGAGAAACGCGCGCTTCGTGAACTCCCCCGGTTCGGCCATCCTCGCGCCCGCTTCCAGGCACGCCGACAGCACCTCCTCGACCGCATACGTGCCGCCGTGCACCTGCAATTCCAGCACGTCTTCACCCGTGTAGCTGTGCGGCCCCGGCATCCACAGCACGATGGCCTCGTCGATCACGTCTCCCGACTTGGGATTGATCACCTGCCCGTACCGCATGCCGCGCTCGCGCAGTTTGACAGGAAGGCCACGCTTCGACCGCACCAGCCGTTCGCCCACGTCCCGCGCGCCTCTTCCGCTCACTCGGACAATGGCGACGCTCGCCTCGCCCACGGCCGTCGCAATCGCAGCGATGGTATCCTCCTGCTCCACGGTTCGGCTCGCCATGCGCCACCCTCCTTCCTACACAAAAACCCCACTGCTTCGAGCGGGGTCTTCCTTTCACGTGTTCTCCTCCACGCCGCATCAGATCCAATCGTGCCGCTTCGGAATGATCTTCACACGGCGATACGGCTCCTGGCCTTCACTGACCGTCACGACATCTCCCCTCGACTGCAGGTGCGCGTGCACCCACTTGCGATCCTTTCGGGGCATTGGATCGAGCGCCACGGGCCTCCCGAGCCGGACCGCCTTGTCCGCCGCCTCGTCCGCCAGTCGCCTGAGCGACTCCAGTCGCCGATCCCGATAGCCCGCCGCGTCGAGCGTGAATCGCATCTTCTCCGACGCATCCCGATTCGCCACGATGTTCACCAGATATTGCAGCGCGTCAAGCGTTGCACCGCGCCGGCCGATGAGGATGGGCAGGGCGTCCTCGTCCGCCGAGATCGACAGTTTCACATGACCTTCCTCGTCCACATCGTCCGCGACGATCACGGCCTGGCCAAGCCCCATCTTCGAGATGGTGGTCCGCAGAAACTCCTTCGCGGCGTCGAGAGGCGTCTCGATGACACTGACCTCGACCTCCGCCTCCCGGCCGCTCAGCCATCCGAGAAATCCTCGTGCCGGTTCTCGGATCACGCGCACCTGCGCCTGCGATCTCGGCACGCCGAGCCTCACCAGCGCCGACATCACCGCTTCTTCAATGGTCTTGCCCGTCGCCACCACTTTTCGCATCTTGCCTAAGCCTCCGACCCTTCTCACTGTGGGCCTTCTGAAACCCCGGCTCGCGCCTCTTGCGCCGTGCTACGGCTCCTGCGGGCGATTGCCCTCGGACGACGGATCTTCAGGACTTGCCTTGGCGCCATCGTTGGACCTCGCCGCCTGTTTTCCATCCCCGGCCTTGCTGGCCCCGTCGGACTTCTTGCCGGATTTCTGACCAGGCGCGCGCGACTCGCGCTTTCCAGACGACACCTTGTTTGCTGCCGCCCTGGACGAGTTCTTCTTCGATCCGCCGGTCGACGCCTCCTTCGCGGGAACCTGAACGGCTGAACTCACGGCCGCCTTCCCGCCTCCCGCGAGCGCCATCTCACGCTGTTCGCGCATGTTGGGCAGGGTGATGAACAGGTACACCTGAAGAGCCACGAGGAGGTTCGTATAGATCCAGTACAACACAAGTCCTCCTGGCAATCGGAAGGCAAAGAAGAAAATCATCAAGGGATACACGAACAGCATCGACTTCTGCTGAACCGGCTGACTCTGCATGGACAGCCACGACGAAAGAAGCGTCGACAGCGCCGCAAGCACAGGCAGAATGTAATGCGTATCCCAATGCCCCAGCGGAAAGATGCCGAGGAACGTGCTCTGGCGCATGCCGACGTTTCCGACGATGGCGCCGTAAAATGCCCAAAGGAAAGGGAGCTGAATCAGCATCGGGAAGCAACCGGCGAGCGGGTTCATCCCTGCCTCCTGGTACAGCTTCATCAGCTCTTCCTGCATCTTCTGGTTGTCGAACTTGTACTTGGTTCGGATCTTCTGGATCTCCGGCTGCAGCTTCACCATGGCGCGCTGAAAGCGGATTTGGCGAAGAAAGAGCGGCAGCACGACCAAGCGGACCAGAATGGCCATCAACAAAATGGAGATCCCATAGTCGTTGCCGAAGAGATGAGCGAAGTAGTCCATCAAATCGGAGATGCCATGAAGGATCGAGCCCCACACATTCTTCGGCCATTCGCCTGGCTTCGTGGGATACAAACCGCACCCTGTCAGCGCCACCACGGCCGCGAGACTGAGGGCGATGGTCCATCTCCTGCTGGCTTTCTGCTTTCCGTTCAAGCGCGCATCCCCCTACCTGACCTCCGGCACCTCATCCACACCGCCCGGGTGCCACGGTCCACACTTGACCAATCGCCGGACGGCGAGCCAGCTGCCATACACCACGCCAAAGCGCGCGATGGCCTGGATCGCGTACTCGGAACACGTCGGCGTGAACCGGCACGTGGGCAGCTTGGCTGGCGAGATGTATCGCTGGTAAAATCGAATGAAAGCAATCACAAGCCGCTTCACGGACGCTCATCTCCCGCTTGTTGCGGCAACAATTTCGCCTTCTTTAAGAGTCGTTCGACTTCCCGCTCGAGATCGTGAAAATCCGCGTCCGCCGCGTTTGCCCGGCAGACCACCACCACGTCCACAGGCCTGTCGCGAAGCTCGTCCAAGTGCCGCTGAAAAATCGCGCGAAGCAGGCGTTTCAAGCGGTTACGAACGACCGCCTTGCCGACTTTCCGACTTATGGAGAACCCGACACGAACGCGAGCTTCCCGATTGTCGCAATAATACAACACGAGCCTTCCGCTCGCAAATGACTTCCCCTTGCGAAACACGCGCCGAAAATCCCGGCTGTCTTTGAGCCGATGCTGACTTTGCAATGCCCGCCCTCCAGTTCCTCGATGACCTCCCTGTATCAACCCACCCCTTCACAAAAAAAGGCCACTTCCGTGGCCCTTCTCACGCGGACAGCACCTTACGGCCCTTCGCGCGACGGCGCGCCAGCACCCGGCGACCGCCCTTCGTCGCCATGCGCTTCCGGAAACCGTGGTTCTTCTTCCGCTTGCGAACGTTCGGTTGATAGGTCGGTTTCATCGAGACACCTCCCCCGTGCGGACACACGTAGCTACGATACAGAAAGATCCTGAGCGTGTCAATGTTCAATTCTCCACTATCCACATGTGGACAACCCCATCACAACAGCCCGTCCTTTCCCCGTTTTCTAGCCTCTCATCCACACGCCATCCACAAGTCAACAGCCTGTGGATGGCTCGGCATGTACATCGGTGGATCCTGTGGAAAGACGTTTTTCGACATTGCTCGACGGCCAGGATCCTGCTATGATCTGCGCTATCCGTTATCCACAATCGAGCCTGTGGAATCTATTCATCCACAACCTTATCCACAACCTGTGGACAACGTTTCCCACAGCTTCTGCACATGTGGATTTTCATTTTGCACAAGTCCACAGGTGACACCGACGACAACCCGGACTTCCTATCGTTCGTCATACTCCCGCGTGCTGTGGACAAGTTCTTTCAACACTAGGGGGAACCTTTCGTGATGAGTACCAAAGTCGATCCGACCTACGATTCGCTGTGGAACCAAGTCCTCAAGATGGTTCAGGACAAGGTCTCTGGGCCAACCTACAGCACTTGGTTTGAGGACACCCACATCGTCCAAATCGATGAGTCGGACCAAACGGTCTACATCTCCGCACCCTCCGCATTTGTACGCAACTGGCTGTCCGAGCATTATACTTCCCTCGTCGAAACGCTCATGATGACCATCATGGACCGCGAGTATCGCGTGCGGTTTATCACAGAGGATGACGTGCAGGCCCCCGCCGTGATCGTTCGCCGCACGCCCGAACCGGTTTCACCCGAAGAAGATACCGAGACAAATCTCAACCCCCGCTACACCTTTGACTCGTTCGTCATCGGCGCGGGGAACCGCTTCGCGCACGCCGCGTGCCTCGCCGTCGCGGAGCGCCCAGCGAACGCGTACAACCCGCTCTTCATCTACGGCGGCGTGGGGCTCGGAAAGACCCACCTCATGCACGCCATCGGGCACTACGTGCGCCAACACTATCCGAATTTCAAAGTGAGTTACATATCGTCAGAGCGATTTACGAACGAGTTCATCGCGGCCATCCGCGACAAGAACCCCGACTCGTTCCGAGCTCGCTACCGCACCGTGGACGTGCTCCTGATCGACGACATTCAATTCATCGCGAACAAGGAACAGACGCAGGAGGAGTTCTTCCACACCTTCAACAGTCTTCACGAGGTGGGAAAGCAGATCGTCATCTCGAGCGATCGCCCGCCCCGGGAGATTCCAACGCTGGAAGACCGACTTCGCTCGCGTTTCGAATGGGGGCTCATCACGGACATTCAACCGCCCGATCTCGAGACGCGCATCGCCATCCTGCAGCGCAAAGCGAAAGCGGACGGCTTAGACGTGCCTGTCGACGTGCTCGCCTTCATCGCCAACCAAATTGACTCGAACATCCGGGAACTCGAGGGCGCGCTCACGCGGGTCATTGCGTACTCTTCGCTCGTGAAGGAAGATCTCAGCGTGGCCCTGGCAGAGGAGGCCTTGAAGGACCTGATCCATCCGAACCGCCCCCGCGCGGTGACGGTGAGTCACGTCCAGAAGGTGGTGGCCGATCACTACGGCCTCAAAGTCGACGATTTAAAGGGGAAGAAGCGCACGCGAAACATCGCGTTTCCTCGCCAGATCGCGATGTACCTCACGCGCGAGCTAACGGATCTCTCGCTGCCCCGCATCGGAGAGGCCTTCGGCGGACGAGATCACACGACGGTCATGCACGCCTGCGAACGGGTGCACGAGGAAATGATGAGGGACGACGAGCTCCGCGCGACCATCGACCGGCTCAGCCAAGCTATAAGGACGCTCACATAACACAGGTTGTCCACAGGTGGAAAGCGCAAATCGACGGACTTATCCACAAGGTTGTCAACAGGCTGTGCATGAATGTTGCGGCGGGATCGACGGGTTGTCCACATATCCACCGCGCTGATCATGATCACGACGATCAGGATCCTTCCTTCTTCTCCTCCTGATCCTGACGGGACGCCCAAGATGACATCGAACGCCGAGCTGCACAGGGAAGGGAGTCGACGCATGGAATTCTCACTGCAAAAACAGGCGCTCGCCAACGCCCTGCAGATTGTATCCAAGGCCGTCGCCGTGCGAACCCCCAAACAGGTGCTGATGGGGATCCTGATCGAGGTTCACGAGGACGAGATCGTCGCAACCGCCTACGATCTCGAGCTCGCGATTCAGACGCGCGTGCCGGTCGGCGCGGAAACCGGGCTCCGCGTGCATCAGACGGGCGCCATCGTCCTGCCCGCCCGATACTTCGGCGACATCGTCCGCAAGCTCCCGGACACGGAGATTCATATGCGCGTCGATGCCAACTATATGACGGAGATCTCAGCGCAAAGCGTGGAATTTCACCTTCACGGCATCGACGCCGAGGAGTTCCCCGAGCTGCCGAACTTCATGGGCTACGAGAGCATGCAGATCCCTGCGAGCACGTTG
>Ga0208314_100372_pt1 | contig 17362 bp, 33 predicted proteins | sample OSPB_Mat_host_9__FD_187144 | JGI IMG/M metagenome (GOLD analysis project Ga0208314, IMG submission 187144) | Extremophilic microbial mat communities from Yellowstone National Park, USA - OSPB_Mat_host_9_15 (SPAdes) (version 3) | ecosystem: Environmental > Aquatic > Thermal springs > Hot (42-90C)...
TTACTTAATTAATTACCTAACTGACCAGTTGATAAAACAGGCGAGGAGGTCTAGAGGCGAAAAGTATTTTAAACGGTTTGTGCATATTTATTTTGACCAACCATGAAAAACCTCACCAGGTTTATAGTCGTGGACGTAATGGCTTTTTTTGACGCACTCGCAGCACACGCGGTCGTACCTATAATACCCGCGTGGGTCATATATATCTACAGTATACCAATTGAGTTTATAACGGTCTACGGTATTGAAAAGGTATTAGGTGTAATAAAGAGGTGGGTCTGGTGAGTGCTAAGGTAGAATCGTTAGGTAGGATTTTTCAGAGAAAAGGCGTAAAAGACAGGAGCCCAATGGACATACGTAAGGTAAGCCAAACAGAATATAAGGTCAATATATCTCCACCAGCAAAAGTTGTTACTGTGAGGGTGCCTTATGAGATATATAATAAGGCGTGGTTATATGCCAAGAACCATAAGGTCACGGTGTCTGACGTAATAAGGTCAGCCCTTGAGGAGTTCCTTAGCGAATAAAGTGTTTATTAAAAGGTATGCGTTTTTTTAAATTATGACATACATTTGTATAAGTAAACTAGATGATTTCCACGCGTTTAAAGACCAAATAAATGTCTATGTAAGGGGTAGAAAACACGTAATATCAAAAGAGGGTGGTGACTATTGGGTGACTACGATAGAGGGCAAAAAGGTTAAACTAAAGGGTTATAGTATTGACCCTATTATTGCCATACTCCTGACAGAAGAAAAATTAATGTATTGGGACTTATGTGAGAGCCTTGAAGACGTTAACGAAATGTATAATAAGGTGACCCAATAATGCTAACGTATATCTGCATGAACGTGATAAGCTACCTAAGTGTTAATAAAGACGGTATAAGTTTTATCGTTAAAGGTAGGCTGTACGAGATCAGACGTGAGGGTAACGCCTATTACCTGGTCACTGAAGGTGGTGAGAAGTTTAGGATTACCAATTATAGTGTAGATTGCGATAGTGTGTTGATCACGTCACCTGAAAGACCACCTATTGACTGGGACTTTTGTGAGGGTGGGGAGATATGAAATGCGACGCTATGGAGTGCGGGCATAAGATAGTGGTAATGTGCGAAATATTGAAGAGGTCTTTAATCATAGAGACGTATGATGAGTCCTTTGATTACCAGTTTACCGTATACATTGATGATGAAATATGCGATGAAGGTAGGAGTAGGTTAATTTATGAACTAGCACAAAAAGGGGATTATGAAAAAATATTTACCTTAATCTGTGACGATTAATTGCTTATTTTATCACGGTAAAGCAATAAGTCATCAGACCTATACATCTCTATGTAAATATCGCCGTCGTTATAAACCGTTAACTCTATCATATATAATAAACCGTTTATTATAATCCCACCTAAGTTGATCTTATACCCTAAGCTAGTTTGTTCAATTTCATATTTCGCAATTATTGCACCTAATGCCTCTTTGGATATCCTTACGTTGAGGTGGTCTAAGATCTCCATTAATATACTTGGGGCTGTTACGGCTCTGTATGTGTCCAACATTTCACTTAGTTTCTTATCACTTACCTTGTTTAGGATTTGTGACACGTTTACGTTTATCATGTTTTCACCCGTTTTTTCTTTGGAAATACAGCACAATATTACTTGTTTGGTACAGGTCTATAAGGATATCACCATCTTCATAAACGTCTACCCTGAGCTTAAACGGTGTACCTTGTAATATTAGACCACCTAACCATATTCTGTTCTCTTCATAGTCAAATTGCGGTATTAAAGCCCCGATAGCGTTCAAACTGACGTTCACGTTAAGGTGGTTCAATATTGCCAACAACGTTATAGGGTCTTTAAGGTCTTTATACACGTTAAGCAGTTGTCTTAACTTGGGGTCTTTAATCCGGTTTATTATTTCGCTTATCGTGGTCACCTCCTCCAGTTTTATTTTCACGTGTTAATACCATATAATATTGGGTTTCTATATGCAAAGAAATGGTTTGTTCTTGTACGTCTAAAAAAACCCCAAACATCTGCCCGCCTGATATTAGCCCTCCCAAGTATATCCTTTCGCCATCAACTTCGAATTTCGGCATTATTGCGTCCATGGCGTCTACCCAAAAGTTTACCCTAAAATAGTTCAATATATCTACTAATGTGAAATTATTGGGTGATTCCCTATATAACTTGAGTAGGTCTCTCAGCCTTTCATCTCTTATTTTATCTAGTATGTCACCCATTTCGCCTCCCCTCACAATAAAACGAGAACTCTTTAGCGTCTGGAGTTACGTAGACCAACATACATTCACTCAATCTGTCTTGGATTTTGTATAGCTTCTTAATCATGTCATCGTTAAAGATATGGAAAGCTATTACTGACTGTCCGTAATGGTCTATGAGTTTTAGTATGTCGTAAGTGTACTCACAACCTTCACAGTCCATCCATAAGAAATCATCGTATGCGAATAGTTCTTCAGCGGGTGGTGAATAAAGCCTATATTCAACACCATTAATATTATTTAGGATATCTCTATTTTTAGCGAACTTCTGGTCTACTTCATATACTATGTAACGTGAAAACAAACCGAGGGGCATGATGGCTAAAAGTGTACTCCCGTATTCTGCACCTACCTCTATGAACGTGTGGTTAGGTCTAAGCTTTTGTCTTATCTTGTCTATTATTCGTAGGCTCTCTAAATAAAAGCCCAAATGTATTGTGTATTCTTCAACCATTTCACTCACCATATGAATCCAAAGTAAATAAACCCCTTTCTAAGTACTGCCTTAGCATTTCCTTTATGCCATTTGGGTTAAACATTTTTGTTATTATGCCGTCTAAGTCGTTTGGTGAGATTTCTGAATACCTTATGAATATGTCTTCCCCTTTAATGATCTCGAACTTGTTCCTGGTGTCAGTCTCGGGGTCATAAACCCAATAGACCTGACGGTTTTTTGTTATGTTAGATGAGAAAATAACGCCTACCATTATCACCTTATTACCCTTTACGACCTCTGCAAAGTATGGCGTAAATAAGACCTTATACGCGTAAAGGAGGAGTTCATCAACCGTTTGCAAGTGGGCGTTAGGTGGTTCTGGTATGCTGTTTAAACTCGGTAGTTCGGTGATCATTAGGCCACTGTAGGACTGCCTTAACGCGATCGCGTGTGTGGCTGTAGCCCCTAACAACATTACCTTTTTACCATACTTTAAGACCCCACCTCTAGGGTAAGTCTTATTATCAAACTTGAAATACCGGCTTAGCTTTTGAGGGAATTCGTTGGCTGATAATGAGGACATAATGGTCAAGATTTAAATGTGCAAATTTAATATTTAAGTCTATTTTGTTGTTTAGGTGTCTAGAAAGTTATAAAATTCATTGAAAAAATAAAATGTCTTCCAAATTTTAAGTCAATTATTCTTCCTCTTCACCGTTGTCTTCACCTTTAACTTTTTCACCTAAAAGTGATGACACCAGGTACATAGCACTTGTCACCATGTTTAACGCACTGTCTAACGTTTGTCCTTCCATACCGTCAAAAACAGATAATATGGTATTGACATATGCCGATAACCCTTTTATCAACCGTTCTTTTTGTCTATCAGATAGTTTGTTAAATACTGCCTCAAATTTATCGTTTACATCTATGCATACTTTCATGAGATTAAAAGTGTGTATTGGATTTAATAAGGACTTATCAAAATTTTTAAGCCTTTGATGCTCATATTAAAAATGACCACTATGAAAGTCATAAGTCTGTTTGGGTTAAAGTTTTTCGATAAGGCATACCCAATAAAGTTCAGATACGTAATCTTCTTGAACAGCCTTAGACCAAAGATGTATTTCGAGAAACAATTAAGCCAGTTTGAAGTCATTAAGTTAGATGAAGGGGTTATGCCTAAAGTTAGCGATAAGCCTGACATGGATTTTATAAATACCGTGGTCTCGAGACTACTTAGTTTCTTTGAAGGGCTTACTTATGCAGAGACAAGAAATGCTGTGATATATTATAACGATAAAGATGGGGTCTACATGTTGTCCAAGTCCACACGTACAGCGGTGCAGTCAAAAGGGATCGTGCCAAAAAATGCGGTCGTTCATAATAAGGTACCCGAAATAATGCTGGTCACGTTAGACGGCATTATTGAACAAATACTAAACTACTATATGACCCATTGGAGCTATGTATTAATGTATTACCACCAAATGAGGGTCGTGTAATGTATACTTGCCCTTTATGCACAAAAAAATTATCTAGCAAAAAAACGTTATATCGCCATATAAGAGACGTCCATGGTATAGACCCTTGGGAGTTTAGGGTTAGGACAAAGCTCACTTTTTAACGCATAATAGGGGGGCTAAATGCCCGGGGAAATCTGTTATAAAGGTAAATGTTTGCCCGTTAACTTCTTGACTACACGGTGGTCAGTAGACCAAGTCCAACAAGTGTTAAATATGTTCTACATAGGTTATTCGCCGTATAAGATCGCTAGGACTGTCCGCCGCCGCACAGTTGACGTATACCAAATAGTGTACCATAGGACTGAGGTACAACAAGTGATAGAATTCCTAACTACACCGTCTGGTATTGTCTATTGTAACGAAGGGGGGTTTATTGTTGAGGAGTCAGTACTTTATATCAGCACCAGATGGAGTTGTAGGGATTTAGTTATTGCTTACGACTTACTGCAAAGGGGTAATAGTGCTTACTATGTATCTAGGACTTTACATAAACGTTATGCAGACGTCATCGCGATAAGGAACCATCTTGATTATTTTAGAGAAGTAATAATTGGTATACTTAAAAAGAAACCGGGTTTGCTTGAATATGGTGAATATAAGGTAGATTTCGCTTTGCCAGGGGAGTATGATGTTTCTGAGGTCTGTCAAATGTTACGTAACAATGACCCGTTATTAACGTTATGGCTTACCAGTGATGACCCAGACGCGAAATGGCAGCTCATGGTAGTTTACACGATTAACGGGGTTTATTCTATCGATCTATTCAGAGGGTGTGTGTTAACGTTTGACCTTGTACGTTTATTTGCCAACGTTATTGAGAGTATGCTACCGGTTAACGTCGGTTCTATGGAGATAAATGAAAACGAGTGCGTGTCCAAATACGATTTCTGTGACTTCGAGTACGTGTTAAACAGTATTGTGTCATCATATTATAACCTCATAGTGAGCGGGTTAGGTAGAGCCAGCCAGATTCTGTAGGTGGGATGATGTACCTCGATATTGATGAGAAAAAAATGAAAAACTTCAACTTCTTATTATTGCTCAAGATGTTTAAAGGTGTCCAGTATAGGAAGACAAGACACGGTTACCACTTTTATGTCCCAATAGACTGTAATGCCGATAATTTCATTTATTGTTTAGTCCTCAGAAAAGAATTAGGTGACGACCCTGGTAGGATAGAGCATGACATCAAAAGGTTAGACTTAGAGTGTTTCCACCAGAACTTTGATGTGGTGTTTAACTTAAAAATACAAAGTAAAAAAATATATAGAACTTCCCCTTGGATCAAGATGTAGTTATGGCGTAACACTGTGTGAAAGACCCGTTTAGTTTCTTTACCCCATTACTAAACCAATAAACGTTTACTGATGGGTTTACTGCACCGACTTGGTTCACGAGGTCTGCATTACCCACGGTAAAACTCCACCCGTTACCTACTGATAAGTCTAATGTTTGCCCGGGCTGGACAGTGTAATAATGATAGTTAGTGTAGAAAGACCAAACCGGTGTCACATAGATGGCTTCACTACAGTTGTTAGTTATACGAACTGTAGCTATGGGGTTTAAGTCTACTTCTGTGTTTATATTATTATTGTAGTAATAGTACCAGTACATATACGGTGGGCTCTGGTTATTAGGGTAGGCGTATACTACGCCAAAGCACGTAGCAGTAGTATCACTACAATAATAGCCCGTTAAGTTACACGACGTATTAGGGCTTAAGAGACCGCTAGCGGTGTTATAAAACCCTGAAGTCCCACAATAGCCTGATGCTGGTAGCTGTAACTGGACTTCAATACCGTATTGCGTATTGGTATTGTTATTAACGTTGACTTGGGTAGGACTAAAACATTGTGCTGAAAGTTGGTAACAAGACCCGTTTTGCAGACAGCTAGGACAGCTAGTAGGCGATTGTAACGGGTTTGGGGGGTAACTATATGAAGGGCCACCACTACCACTGCTTGATGATGAACTACTGCTTGAACTACTTGTTGATGAACTGCTTGATGATGAACTACTACTTGAACTACTGCTTTGACTGCTTGATGATGAACTACTGCTTGGACTGCTTGATGATGAACTACTGCTTGAACCACCGGAACTACCGGTTGACGGTGGAGTATAGGTGGTAGTAGAAGTGCTGCTAGTTGTTGAAGTACTGGTCGTAGTAGAGACTTGTGGGTTAGTAGCCAAATTAATGAATTGCTGGATTTGGTTATAATACCGTGCTAAGATTATAGCCCCGGCTATACCTATACCAGCCGCTATAATTTCTTTGGTCTTGTCCATAGTGTGTCACCACGTCACTTTAATTTTCTCTCCGCTAACGCCCCGGCTAATAATAGGGCACCAAGAACTCCACCATAGGCTACTGCTTGGTTAACGGGTTTCTTTGCCGGTACAGGTGGTGGTGGAGGAGGTGCGTATTGTGGTATTGGAGGTATGTTTAAACTTGGAGATGTGACAGCACTTGAGGTCTGTGCACCGGTCGGGGTCGCCGGTTGTACAAAAATGGGGTCTGGAGACCCCGTGATAAAGTCCCCACAAATCTCTGTCTGGTTTGCCAAGTTGCTTAATATTATAGCTACGTTAAGGTTATAATACCCACCGTATTCTTGGAGGACTCGGGAGACTGTAAGTAAATTAGGTGTCAATTTTTGGAATACTGTACCTACACCAAAATAATCTGGTTGTGATATCTGGCTGTTAAAGAACACTTGGACACCGTCTACATTAAACGTATAAGACGGGTAAGCGGGGTTAGACCCTTGGCTCTGGATTTGTGCGGGCTCACTAATTACGACCCCATAGAATGTTTGTCCAGTAGGTGGTGTGGTCGGTACATAAGTTTCCCCACTAACTGCCTCAGACTGGTTTAGTTGGTTAAAGAATAATACAACACTGTCACCCGGTGGTATTTGTATTGAGCTAGTGTTCTGGAATAAGAGTACATCAGCTGACCCACCCGCTATGTTGATTACCGCTACGTCTTGTGGTACTGCTAAGTTCCACGTGATATTACTACTTACTGGATTATAGACCGGTAGACCTATTATTTGGTCTGATGTCAAGAAACACCCTACTGGCATTACTGATCTATGTCATATAAAAGAATAAGGATATATATATGTATAAAAAATATGCTCACTTTAAATAAATGCTAACCTAAAGTGGCATTGGTGTTAAGAGTTTACAGTTATTTGGACTGCAGTTATAACAGAACTGTATTTGCGTGTTATTGTTGAACCATAGCGGGAAATCTATACCACCTTGGGTCTGGAATACGGTCTGGATGTTACTGAGGTCTGGCTGCAGTATACTAAGACAGCCGTTAGCTGGCACGTTAACAAGACCAATCTCAAACCCCTTTGTGGATGGGTCAACGACCGTTTTTACCACTTGGGTATTATTTTTGAAAATATACTGCAGTTCTGATGAAGTAGTAATAAAGTCCACGTAAGCCCCGCTTTGTGTGTAGAAAAACGCTTGCCCGTAGTTTATCATACTCGGTAACGCCCAATTGGGGTATAACGAGTACCCGAGTGGGTAAACATTAAAGATGTCAAACGCGATCGGCACGATATTGGCTATATTACAGTTACTAGTACATATAGGTATCTGGTAATACCCAGGATTTGGGTTTACTGCCCATACCGAGAACCACTTATTGTAGGGGTTATAGACCACAAAACCTGAATTACTGGGCTTTGTTGAATAATAGTTAGCGTTATCCCACGCGTATTCACAAAAGCCCTGGCTGATCACGTCATTTGGGAACCCACAATTATTAGTAGTGCCGGGGAAACACTGTTGGAGGGTATTGGGGTCACCAAATCCCATTTGAAGTTGAGAGCATGAACCGGTTTGAGGGGTTGTTGATGACTGGTTTGGCGTTGATGATGAAGGTGTTGAAGGTTGGTTTGACTGTGGGGTTTGTATCAATGGGGGTAATTGGGCTTTTAACGCAAAATAGATAAGCCCAGCTGAAATTAAGCCGGCTAAACCATATTTCATATATTCTTTTCTCTTGTCTGCCATCATCCACCACCATTACCACCTTCATGCGAACACGAATATGGCTAAACCCACTAAAGCCATCGCCAATATCAGGGCGACCACAGGGTTGGCTAACGCCGTGATTATCTGTTGGGTAACATTAGTAACTGTGGTCGTACTAGTTGTTGTAGTGCTAGTAAGACTGGTGGACTGAGTCGTGGTCGTACTAACATTAGTACTGCTAGACGCACTGGTTATCCTACTATTTGAGGCTATAAGGCTGCTTGACGTTGAGGTAACTTGGACTACTGGTGCTTGGGCAATATACTGGTATATAATATCGGGGTTACTGGAATTAAGTGTTAACACGTAATTGTTAGACGCGATATTATACGCGGTAAAGTATGGTGGGAAGAAATAAAACGTGGTGGTGTTTGGCTGGCATGTAGGTATATTAGTGGAGAACGCCCATACGTCGTTGAACCCGTTATTGTTGTATAGGCTCTTTAACGAGACGGAGTTACCACCGAGGTATGGTAACGGTAAAACTATTTCACTGTGAACAATTGCGTTAGTGTTCGGTAACCCAGACGCGGTTGAGCCGTTCGCTGTCACTATGTTATAAGTGCCGGTCAAACCTACTACGCTATTATATGTTATATTTTGCGGGCTACCGAATTGGATTAAAGTGCTGGCACCACTTGTATAGCTACTATTTGACTGGACTAATATATTGGTGTTCTGTGGTATACCCACTACGTTACCTTGGTCTGCTGTATAATAAAACGCACTATTACTTACTGTTTCATCGTTAACTAGGAAATTATAATTAAACTGGTAACCTATTGCCGGAGTTACAGGGAGTGACTTAATAATAGTATTAACTGGTATCCCTAAAAACGTGTTAGTATTAATTGACACACCACTTGCACCAGAGAAAGAAAATACGTTGTTTTGTGCTGTTGACATACCATATACATAATATAAATATGTGGTTCCCACTTGGGTTGTCGTGTATGTAGTAAACTGTTTTATGGAATCAAACTTTAATAGCCCTAATACTACCGCGTATTGTGACGGTAAGTTAGTTAAGTCTAAAGTAAACCCGTTAGTGTCAACATACGTGTATGCTGTAGCAATACTATTAAATGACGCTGTATCGATATAATATGCCTTAACGTTACTGTTGTTGGTATAGCTGTTATAATCGTTTAGGTTAAACCCGTTTAGGTAATAATCGGGGCTACTTGCAGTGGTATATCCAGTAACACCCATGGTGTAATACCCTAACTGCAGCACTACGTATCCAGGGTTCTGGGGTCTTATGTTGTATTTCTGACCAGATGTTAGGATTAAGGCGTTTATTTGGGCATAGCCCCAATTAGCGTAGTTGACCCCTGATGTACCAGACGGCACACATATGCCTTGCACGTCACTAGGGACTGGGACTACTAGGCTACTGTATAATTCAATCATATCATTATAATGAATTAGTAGTGGGCATAAAAACCAGATATATCATGTGGGCATTTATTATAGTAAGGCTTATAAACTAAATATGCACATATTATAAATGACCAAAAGTGCCCGAGAACGAGTTATTGAAGAAACTCGCTCAAATTAAACAAGAAGTAATCCAGCCCGTGTTAGGCGATGTAGAGCTAAAGCCAGAGCAGATAATTGACTTCACCGTAGTCAAAAGTTATAGCGGCAGAAGTAAGGTAGGTATCATCTTTATGGAGAATAACGAATTAAAGGAGGTCTTCATTGGGGCGATACATGTCGGGAAATTAGAGGAATGCATTAGGAAGAACAAACCTATCAGCATTAAACGTAAAATGAGTAACGGTGTACCTCAGACCGAAATATCGTGCTGATGAGACCATATAGCGTCTACAAAAAAGGCAAACGGTTTTTTCTCCCCTTATTTCTTTTCTTTTAAAAAAACGTTACCTTGGCTTTTTTTTTTATATCTTTTCGTTAAGTGCTTTCATGAACTTTAACACGTCTTCTGCATCTAAGTAGATTATATCTCTACCATTAGTGAGGGCAAACTTACCCTCTGACTCGAATACCCCTATGATTTTAAGCCCCTATTTTATAGCCTAAAAACTTTCTAAGGAAGACGTTCTTTGACATTATTAATAGGGCTTCACGTTTGTTTTGCTTCTCCTCAAGATATTGGAAATATTCATCAAGTCTATAAATGTTTACGTTGTTCCGTATTGTCGTAAAGTCCTTCATAGTAGACTCCTCAGTTCAGCTATACTGCTTATGTAAATAATCTCGTTATCATAGGTCTTTGCTACGATAGCCCTTTTATGTTCATCATAACCTAATATTATTATTCGTTTGCCCCGGAATTTCCTTTCTTGCCTTGCTAATATAGTCCCTACACACCTCAAGAGCTCATGTTTTCTATCGGAAATATATCTCATAGTCATGGTCATATAATATTTGACTAAACGCCTTATAAGTATTTAGGTCACTAAGACGTGCGGTGTTTCACATAACGGACTAATAGCCCTAACACTACCCCACCTAATATTGCTATTATCAATATTAATATCGGGTTAGCTAAGGGGTTTGATGAAGACCCTGAAGGCTGTACGTTTTGCTCTGTATTTTGGAGACCTTGGTTATTTAAGACTAAATAAGCTAGTGAGGACGGTACATATGCGAATGTCTGAGACGGGTTGAAACTGATCTCATCAATAGGGTCTCCAGAGTCTAACGTACTATTTACATACCACCCTTGTTGGCTGTATTGTTGTCCTTGGTTGAATATCTGTTCCTCATAAAGGTCTAGTATAATTCCCGTTGAGTTCTGTGGTGGGTTCCTAACACCAGCTATATTATTAGGAACCGGGACGAAATAACAGTTATTCCCCACAATATATAGGTCTGGCTTAAACACGACTGTGAAGTTCCCGGAATTACAGACAGTTTGACCCGGTGGGATCACGTAAAGTTGGTTGTTCTGTGAGACTATGAACCCACCCGTATTCGTACATTGGTTAGGTTGGAGTACTGTTGGCTGGTTAAATTGGGCATACCCGCTGACCTGACCTAAGCCCTCTATATTAAAGTTCCCAAACGCGAATACTGGGTAAACGCTAAGTTGTGTAGTTTGGTTTTGGAGAGCCAAATCATTTAAGATCGTGAAAACTATAGAGGCTTCTTGGCTAGCTACCGACGGGTTGCAGTTAGGTATATTAATGTTAAAGACCGTACCACTGATTATTTGGTATAACTGTTGTTGAGTGACACCGGAGTTATGGTAATAACTCCATAAATAATTGGCGTATTGTGTTAAGTCTAAATTTTGTAAAAACTCATAGTATTGTGAGACTGCTTGTATCGAAATGTAATTATTGACATACTGAGGAGATGTAAATATCATGTCCGTGTTTGGGTTTGCTGTCAAGTTAAATACTATTGCTATATTGTTGCCTATGTTATTAATACCTTGCACTGAGGCGTCTTCAGCCATAGTGACTTGTCCCCCACCTACATTAACGGTAAGCCCATTAGTGATATTCTGTACAGTATTACCACCTAACTGGATAAACTCCTCATATAATAGATATGGCAAAACCACACTCAACCCTAAAGGTACTTGTTCTATTATGACGTTACCAAAGGAGATATTAAACTGGTTTACAACGTTACCGTTTTGGTCGTAAACCACTGCTTGGTACTGTTGTGAGGGGTCTGCTAACAAATATACGACATTTAATGTAGCAGTAGTAGAGCCGTTATTACTGCTACCGTTCACTATTAATTGTACCCCAAAACCTGCCGGTATAGGCGTATCTTGAAAATACAACACTAGTGGACTTACGGATTTAATAGTAGCGTTAACTGTGAAACCAGTACCTTGGGCATTTATTGTCATTTGCCCTAGCTGTGCGATATTACCTAAAGTTATTCCATAAGCTTGGGCTGAATATACAAAGTTTTGGATAAACGGGTTTAATGACTTGTTTAATTGCCCTATCACGTACTCTTGGTAATTCTGTACACTTTGGATATATGCATAATAATCGTTATAGTCTAGATATAAGATCTCTAATAAGTCGTACTTTAGCCCTTGGTCTATAAACGATAAGTTATTAATGGCGTTCGCTAAGGCGTCGTTCAAGTCATAAAGGAGCCTCACGACATCGTTGGACTGTGCTTCATCTTGGTTAATTATTGTAGCGTATTCGCTGCTTACTACCGGCTGTACCGGCTTATTACACCAATAATTGCATATTACACAACCAATAAACGCCCCCGCCATCAGTCCACCTACAGCCAGCCAACCCGGTGGGGTAGCCCCAGTAGCCAAAATTACCCCGGCTTCAACCATTGCAGATATACCAAACCCCGCTTCGGCACCTTGTAAACAGTTCTGAAAAGCCATATCGATTATAAACTAGTTTAAGCCCATTTATAACATGATTAAAATTTGACCAAATTTGAATACGCACTTTTAAAATAGTCATTTCATTAATTACTTGATGAGCCTAGAACCGATAAAGAACATTTTGAGTAGTTACATCAGTAAGATCGAAATAATCGGGCATAAGAAATCGTTAGTCGTTGAGGTAAGGCTTTACGCTAAGGATCAAGAAGCGTATAACTACCTCTACAACAACGCCTCCCTACTTACCTCTATTGATAACATAGCACAGTTAAGCCAAGTAGCCTACGATTATTTCAAACAAATGAACGGAGAAGAATTAGCTAAGAAAGCCGAAAAAGTTGTGCAAGAAAAACCTAAAACAGAAAAAGGGTAAGTTAATCATTTTTTTCTTCTTTCTTTATTTCAGTCTGCAGCTGTTTTATTTCCTCCTTCTTCATTTCATTATATATGTGTATAACATTCCTCATTAACTTGATCTTGTTTTCTAATTCCTTACCATCGTTTAAAATTTCATAAATGATGTCAATAATGACAGCCTTAAACAAGTAACGCCTTACGCGTCTACTGAAAAACGGTAGCAATACAATTATGTCAAATATAATACTGCTTATATTTGAGACGTCTTGGAGTAATGTCATTTTGTCAACCCCATTATAGTAATTAAGTTAGCTACTGCAGTTGAACCTAGCATGAACACGTTTAGGGCTTTTTTATTAATATACCTTACGGTAGTCAAATTAATTGTATACCCGTCTGGGTAAACCTCTATCACTTTAGACCACCATTTGTTTTATTATTCTTTCGGGTATTAATCCTTCATCTGCCAAAATCGAAACAATTTTCTTGTATTCACGTCCTCCGGTTAAGTGGTTCTTCACGAAATTAATACTAGATAATAACCCGTTATCAACTTCACCACTACGTGCTTTGGCTAACATGTCGTTAATAAACCTATAATATTCATCCAAGTACTCGGGCTTAGGCAATAAGGTCGGGTGCAGTGACCCACTCTGGTATAACGGGTACATACGGACATATTTAAACGGGATCGTATACATGTCCACGTAATGGTATTCTAGAAAAGGTGGGATTGGGTTAGCTATGACTGGTCTACCGATATATGTCATTTCTAAAGCCGGTAGACCGAACCCCTCGAGACCTGTTAAATATAACATCGCTTTACTGTTATACATTAGGTTTTTTAATACGACCTCGTCTACGCTACCGAAACCTATGCATTTGACAAGTTGGCTTTTTATTTGGTTACATACACTTAAGTCGGCTATTATTAACCCCTTATATTTTGTGTTATATTCATTGACATATTTTATTAATACCGCGGGCGTCTTCCTAACTAAATTGTAACTCATAGCGATAAAGTCAAACTTTTCTGGGTTGTCCCTCACCGGGGCTTTCGTGAATTCGTGACTTACTTCATGCAATACCGCTTTATACTTGTAATTGCGTGAAAGGAACTTCACCCAGTTCGAAGCCGGGATTAATGGCTTATTAAAGTTATTGACTTGGGCTATTTCTTTGTCATCTAAGACCCATTCGTTGACGTAATATACCCACTTATACCTAGCTCTGCTTATCACGCCTGGGTTCCACACGCCCATGTAGCCATCAGGTATGTTGTACTGCTGCAATTTAACTGTCATGTCATCCGCTACTTTCATAGTACTTTTAGCCGGGAACGAATAAACCTTCACCGTCTCACCCCTAAACGTTTGTTCAACTTATCATAAATCTTATTGAATAGGGTCACGTCTACTACTTCTACATCATGTTCGTTACTATGCACTGGTAGGTTACCCATCTGCATTAGGTCATTAATATATTGCTCTGGTACCCTAAATATCTCTACAGTTTTGGGGTTTATGTGGCGTAAATGGTTTGTCATATCACGATAATTAAAAATATCAACAGAAATAAAAAGAATACTACTAAAGGGTTCGTTAAAGCGTTAACGAGTGTACTATAAGAAAAATTAGGTAAAAAACTCATGGCTTTTACACCTTAAATTATAGCCCCGTTACTAGCCAATTTAATAAGCTGGTACAGACCATAGCCAGCCATACCAATTCCTATGCCGTTCAATAGACCCATGCTGGGGAACAGTACGAAAATGATTATGCCGACCACTAGACTTATCAGGGCACCGCTTGACTGACTAGGGGACTTGTAGGTTACATAAGCACCAGCTATAACCCCCACTGTCACCCCTATTAATTCAGACAAATCCCCTGAGAGCCCCGAAATGTTGAACCTCGTTACGGTAGCGGGTAACTGCATACTCAATTAGGTCACCTCATGGTAGCGGACACAGTAGCCGGGACAGTTGTAACTACACCGACGCCTTTTCGATTATAATATTCAGCTCTTGCTTGGTTAACAGCTGAGGCTATCTGTGCCCTTATAGTACCACTCCTCATTATTTCAGTCCAGAGAGTGACACCACCTAAATACCTGCTCTGTGCCTCTTGGTCTGTAGAAAACCTTTGCATCGCGTTAGTATAATCCTGGATCATCTGTGGGATTTTGTTGATGAGGTTTTGTAGACCTCTCTGGGCTACCTCATTTGGGCGTAGGTTCTTGTATCTACCCATGGCTCCTCATTTTATGATATCGGTAAGGACTTATAAATATGCCCGTTTTATGACCACCTAAACCATTTTCGGATGTGGTCACATATTTAAAAAACATAAAATGTCATGTAGTAATAATCACTCAATGAGTCAGGCTACAACTCAGACAAACAAAGTGTCTTTCGGCGAAAAGTTGCTAAAAATATTGATCTTGCTGTCAGGTGTTATAATCTTAGTAGGTCTACCGCTTGGCATATACATGATCTTTCAAGTAGTAGCTATGCACATGGCTATGTCAGACCTTGGAAACGCGGTATCACAGAGTGCCCTATCCCAGATCGCCTATAACGTAACACATGTATCACAATACCAAGACCTCGCAAATATCCAACTAGGTTATGGTATTGCCATGGCTAACTCTGACAACAGCCTCCCGCTCTTTGGGCTATTAATAGGGTTTGTCCTTGACGTCCCGGTAGCAATCCTAATATACCGTGAATACCAAGAATTAGACTGATAGCCATGTATTATGACACCCTAATAGACTATATCAACAGAGTAGTGCAATTAAAGAAAAGCCTACTATCACCAGATGAGATATTACAATATTTACAGACACAAATAAAGATCGGTGGGGGACAAATTAACGTAAACGCTAAAGAAGTAGATGATTAAGGTAACCTTTTTTTAAGAAACCTTTTTATATTATTTGCCCAAATATATTATGACCAAATATGTCTAACCTAGACCAAAAAACGATCGAAAACGTAAACGAGCTGCTATATAAGATAGCCCTAGTATATGCGAACCATTACCCGACCCCAAGCCTCTATGAATGTACTACAAAAATAAAACGTGCAAAAAACATAATATTACCTGACGGTATCGCTTTAGGGATATTAACCCTCCATAAAGGCTTAGAATATATGTTAACTTATACTGAATTAATCGCACCCCAACCCGTTAGGTACGCCGTACTGCTTAACGATAACATAAGTGCGATTAGTAAGACCATTAACTTACCACCAACAATTGACGTTAATAAAAACTATGTCATTAACCTTTATACTGAAAATGAGCGTTTGGTCGTAGAAATTACAGAGTTGGATGATGAACTACGTAACTATGTAATTGATAACGTATGTTATCGCCCTTCTCCTTTTAGGTGATAACATGCGTGTCGAGATTAAAATAACAATAGAAGAAACCAAAGACGGTATCCTACAAATAACGTTCAAGGGCAAAGACTTAGGCGAACTGAGCGATATTAAGGTCACAGATGAGCTGAACACGCTTATCAGCTTAATCAAGTTAAGTGAAGAAATAAAAAACTCAAACGAATTCCGTAAAGCGGTAATTAACGAGATACAGAACCGTTTGGCAAAGCTCTTGGCGTGGTATTACACCGAGTTTTAAGCGTTACCTGTACTTGAACCCAAGTTTAGTTGTTTTTTAAGCATATCTAAAATTTGTTGGACTATTTCCGGGCTTACCCTTATACCGAGTAAACTAAAGACCGTAGATAACACGCTACTGAGGTCTGTCTGTTTGTTACTCTTGATTATGTTATACCTCTCCAGGTTAGCTACTATGTCACCGAGGTAAGAAGGCGTTAAATTGCCCGTAATACCACCGAAAATACCTAACTCGTTACTTAGTAAATGCTTACTGAAGTCGTAGAACCACCTCTCGTTGAAACCGACTAACGCCATATATATATTTGTGAGCTCTTTCAACTCGGTCAACTTCTCTTCTTTATCTTCTCCATCCCCAATATTATACGTGACTAACTTGTCATAAATCACGTTAGCGAAAGCACTAGCCAACTTCAGCCTCTGCAAAAGCCAGACCCTATAGAGGTCTGCAAAAGTAGGGACTTCTTCTGGCTTTACGTCAAAGTCTGGTTTTTTTACGATTGTGGGCATAATATTTAGTAAGCAGTTAGGCTATTAAGTGCATATATTATTAATGCACAAATTATCTGTGCAAATTAACGCGGTATATAGTAAGCGAAACGCGGGTTTAATGAAAAATCAGCAATATAATAAAATACCCCCCTTAGGTTTTTAGTGTGTTACTAGCCGACAGACCACTCACCACAGTTAATCTATACCTTTTCG
>Ga0208314_100378_pt1 | contig 17259 bp, 13 predicted proteins | sample OSPB_Mat_host_9__FD_187144 | JGI IMG/M metagenome (GOLD analysis project Ga0208314, IMG submission 187144) | Extremophilic microbial mat communities from Yellowstone National Park, USA - OSPB_Mat_host_9_15 (SPAdes) (version 3) | ecosystem: Environmental > Aquatic > Thermal springs > Hot (42-90C)...
CCGGCTTCGCATCTGCCAAGTCGTCGATCCACTCAAGACGGCACGAATGGAGATCGACCGAGACCTCCTGCATCAGCTCCGCGTGCCTCTCCCGGTCTGAGTGCCAAGCGGCGAGCGCGTCTGCGTTCGCCGCTTTGTCATGTTATCTTCCATATTGCCTTGATATACCTTCACTCTTCACCCCATAATGGAATCATACATGACATTTAGGCAGGAGTGGGTCGCCTTGTGGACGCTTCTTCGGCGCCATCGTGACGTGGAAGGCGGGGCGCAGTCCCATCCTCCGCTCACCCAGGAACTCCTGGCGGCCATCCGCGTGACGGCGGACAGGTTGGACGCCACCACGGCCGCCGTCGGCCAATCGGTCCGGGAACTCGTCGCGCTCGCGGAGCGCGCCGAATCGACCGAAGTCCGCACGTGCGAGCGAGCCACGGTGGCCGTCGAGGAACTCGACGCATCCGCCTCGCACGTGATGGCCGCGTTAGAAACCTTTTCAAACGCACAAGCCTCCATGGAGCGCATCGCGCGCCGCGCAGAGGACCTGGAGGCTAGCGTCCCTGCCCTCTTGGATCGCGTCCGGGAAGCCATGCGCACCCTTCGAAAGCTTTCCGCCGCCATCGAGGACAACAATGCGCGCGTGTCGGAGATGCTCGCGGGCCTCGACCGCATCCGCGCCGTGCACGAAGCCATCCGCAGCATCAGCGAACAGACCTCGCTCATCGCGCTGAACGCAACCATCGAGGCGGCGCACGCGGGCCATCACGGCCGCGGTTTCGCCGTGATCGCAGACGAGGTGCGCCGCCTGGCGGAACAAGCGAAGGACGCGCTTCGGCATAGCTCGAACAACTTCGCGAACATCCGGGCTCAGGTCGACGCCCTAGCTGCCATCGGCGCCGAAGCCCAATCGGCGTCCGACCTCGGCACAATTGCCCTGCGCGAGATGGAAAGCTTTATCGCGGCGACGCGCGAGGAGGTGGCGCGTATGGCCTCCGACGCGAAACACTCGCGCGCGGAGGCGGGCCGAGCGTTCCATCATCTGACCGACGCTGAACGAGGCGTCAGACGGGCGCAGGCGTCGATGCGGGACGCCGCCGGCGATCTCGTCTCGCTCATGGCGGAAAACGCGGCCACCCGGCAGCAGGTCGACAGGCTCACACAGGTCGCATCCCACCTGCGAGAGACGGCCGACGAACTGTCGGACGAGATCGCGGAATTCGAGGCGTTTGTGCCCGCAGCGGCGCCGGCCATCGACGCGGAGGATTTGGAAGCGCTGAAAACGGAGCTGGTAGCCGCATGTCTTCGGCTACGCACTTCGGACCTGGAACGCGAATCGGTCAAAGAGACGCTTCTCGAGCTGAAGACCAAGCACAACTTGGGATCCATCTGGTTGAATCGCGCGGACGGATCGTTCGCGTTCTCCGATCCTCCTGCGGGTCTCTTGAACGCCTCGCAAAGGCCATGGTTCCAGGCCGCCCTGGCTGGGGAGTCGTACATATCCGCGCCCTACCTTTCGGCGCAAAGCCGCAGGCGATGCATCACGGTGAGCGTGCCGATTGTCCATGACCAAAAAGTGGTTGGATGCATCGGAGCAGATGTGTATATTTAGAAGGGAGAGTGATCCAGCGGGCAAGGTGGTGCGAAAGCGTTGCTGAATCTCGACAGGCGGCTTGTGCGCGAGCGCAATCTGTGGATTCTTGTTTTGGGCTCACTGTTTTCGGTGGGCGGCGACAATGCGTACTTCACGATTTTGAGCTGGTACACGCTGACCATCACTGGATCCCAGCTCGCGCTCGGCGCCACCATGACGCTCGCCTCGGTGCCGCGCGTCATCTTCATGCTGGTCGGCGGGGCCATCGCGGACCGGGTCAGCCGGAAATGGATTATGGGGATTTCCCTCGCCGCGCGCGCAGCCGTCCTGGCCGCCTTCGCGCTTCGCATCGCGCTTTTTGGCCCGCGAGCGCCGCTCTGGGCCATCGACCTGATGGCGGTGTTGTTCGGCGTGATCGACTCGTTCTATTACCCGGCTACCTCGTCCATCGTGCAGACCGCCGTCGAGGAGGAGCACGTGGCGCAGGCCTCGAGCATCGTCCAGACCGTGCAGCAGGCGAGCACCGTGGTGGGTCCGATTCTCGCGGCCGTCCTGTTGGCACAGCGGGACTACCGGTTGATGTTCGTCGTGGTGGCCTTCGTGTTTGCCGTGGCGGCCGTGACGGTGTTCTGGCTTCGTCTTCGCGCGCACGGCGGCCTCGCCGAGCCCGTGCATGGCGTCTCAGCCGTTCTGCGCGACATCGCGGACGGCCTCCGGTTTGTGGCACAGATCCGCCTTCTGCTCATCGTGATGTGCCTGAGCTTGGTCGTGAATCTCTTTTGCATCGGTCCGCTTAGTATCGGCGTGCCGGTGATGATCCGCGGCCGGGGTTGGACGGGCGCGGTGCTCGGCGAATACCAGTCTGCGCTCGGAATTGGGTCCATTGTCGGAGGCGTGATTGTCGCGCTGCTCAAGGGATTTCAGGGCAAGCTCATCTGGATTGGCATGTGCGGCGCGCTCATGGGCCTGGCCATGGCGACGGTCGGCTACTGGCAGGTGCCCATCCAGGGGATGGCGGCGCTCGGCCTCGTGGGCATCCTCATGAGCATCGTCAACATCCCGTTTCTCGCCTTCCTGCAAACGAGCATCCCGGAAGAAAAACTCGGTCGGGTGATGTCGGTCCTGATGCTCGTCAGCGTCGGGTTCACGCCCATCAGCTACGCCTTGTCCTCGTGGATTCTCCAGCAGGGCGTGGCACCGGAGTTGCTCCTGCTCGCCTGCGGCGCGGGCGTGGCCGGCGCGTTCGCCGCGCTTTACGCGACGCCCGACTATCGGCACATCGAATCCCACCCGCTCTTGACGAAACAAGCTCTCGTCGGCGTGCGGAAGGCAGGAAAAATGAAGCAACCGTGAAGCGAAAGCCTCACGGTTGTTGCGCTTCCGCCTCGCCGAGCGCCGCTCGGACGCGGCTCAGGTGTTCGTGGAGCGCCGCCACGGCCTGGGGATTGGACGATCCGTCCGCGCTTTCGACGGCATGCTCAGCCTGCATCAGAGCCTCCTTGGCGGACATGAGGTTCGTGCGGTTGGTGTGAGAAAGCGCCTGTTTTGCCGCGCGCTCCGCCTGTGCGATGGCGTTCTCAGCTTCCGTAATGGGTGTCTGCTCTTTCGTGGACTGGATGTCCTTCTTCACCGCTTGCTCCCCCCTCGCTCGCTTAGCATGCCCAGAACGCGCCCACCTTCGTCGCTTCAGCGATCCAACTCGGCGGCCCATGGACAATCCGCAAAACATACAGACTTCTTACAACCACTTCACAAAAACACAAGCCTCCCTTTAAACTCACATCTCAAGATGGTCTTGACCCAATATTCGGCCATTCAAAGGGGAGAATTCACGTGAGACGAAGCTGGGTTCTCGGCACCGCATCCGCCGTGATCTTGGCGGGCGCGGGAACCGGTGTGGCACTCGAGCGCGGGCACGCGCACGCCGCGGTTCGCGTGGCGCCTGCGGAAGCGGCGAGCGCAAACGGAGTCGTTCAGATCACATTTTGGAACGGGCATCCTTCCGGCGCACTGAAGAAGGAGATGCACACCCTTGTCGACGAGTTCAACGCCACCCATCCTCACATCCATGTCACGGTTATCGACAAGTACGCGCAGATTCAGCCCGTCACCGCCGCAATGACCGCTGGCGATGCGCCGAACGTGATCATGCCTCACCTCGATGCCGCTCAGCAGTTCGCGGCAGACGGCTACCTCGTGAACCTGACGCCGTACATCGACGGACCGAGCGGTTTCACGAAGGCTCAACTCTCCTCGTTCTTCTATCCCTCTGTCTGGAACGGCCGCGCCATCGAGCCGGGCAAACAATACATCCTCCCGTTCGAAGAAAACGGGCATATGGTAATCTTCTACAACGCGGATCTGTTCAAGAAGGCGGGCATCTCGTCGCCGCCGAAGACGTGGCAGCAGCTCGGGGCGGATGCGCGGAAGATCACGGCGCTCGGCGGAAGCATCCACGGCATTGCATGGACCCCCTCCATGGAGCAATTCCTGACGATGGTCGCAGACAACGGCGGAAAGATTTGGGCATCCAGCAGCGAGACGCGGTTCGCCCTGAACAACCCGCAGGCCGTCGCCACCCTCTCCTTTTTGCGCGATCTCGTCTCGCACGGAGACATGATCCTCACCCAAAACTACGACTACCAATTGGACTTTGGCACGGGCAACATTGGGCTCCTCATCGAATCGTCCGCAGGGTGGACCTATGACGTGCAGTCGGTGGGCGGCAAGTTCCCGGTCAAAGCGTCCCCGGCGCCCGCTGGCACGTCCGGCCGCGCGTACAACTACGTCGACGGCGACAGCCTCGCCATCCTGAACACGGGAACCAAAGCGCAGCAGGATGCGGCGTGGACGTTCATTCGCTGGCTCGCGAGCCCCGCGGAAAACGCGCAGTGGGATCAGGCGGCGAATTACCTTCCCATCGGACCCGCTGCAGCGGCCCAGCTGAAACCGTACTATGCTTCCCATCCCGACCAGGCGGCCGCCTTCACGAATCCATCCACCTGGCTGACGGATCCGGCCGCGAACGCGACGCAATACTACGCCGCGCTGACCGCCATGCAGACTGAACTGCTGAAGGCGCTCAACGGGCAGGAATCGCCGCAACAGGCCATCGCGAACATGAATACCGTCGGCAATCAATACCTGAGCGGCGAGCGCAGGAGCTGATGACCATGTCGGTAATCGACGCGTTCCTTCGCTCGACAGCGCAGACCGCCGCCGAACCTTCCCCAGGCCCATCCCGCCTGCGGGAAGGAATTTTGGCGGCGTGCCTTCTCGCGCCCGCCTTTCTGTTTCTCGTGGCGTTTGTCTATGCGCCGGCCGTGCTCGCCTTTGCGCTCGCGTTTTTCAACTTTCACCCCGGCGGCACGGCGACCTACGCCGGTCTGAGCAACTTCCATGCGGCATTGTCCGATCCGCTTTTCTGGCGCTCCATGGCAAACACAGGGTTGTACGCCCTCATGATGGTGCCTTCCACCCTGGTGCTGTCCGTTGCACTCGCGGCGCTGCTCCAGTCGAACCGGCGGCTCTTCCGCTTCGCGCAGTCGTTGGTGGTGCTCCCGTACATCACGCCGGCCGTCGGCACCGCTATCGGATGGCTCTGGATGTACAACCCCAACTTCGGCATCTTGAACGCGCTTTTGCGAGGTATCGGCCTGAAGCCCATCGGATGGTTGAATTCGCCCCACTGGGCGATGCCCGCCGTGGTCTTATATTCGCTTTGGCACGGCATCGGCTTTGATGTGCTGATCCTGCTCTCCGCCATGTCTCAGGTGCCAGAAGGCGTGTTGGAGTCGGCGCGGGTAGACGGCGCGGGGCCTTGGACTCGGTTGTTCCGCATCACGCTGCCCCTCATCTCGCCCACGCTGTTTTTCATCGCCGTGATGACCACCATCGGCTCTCTGCAGGCCTTTGCCCAGGTCTACGCACTGAGTCTTTCGAGCGGCGGACCGGAGAACGCCACGCTGACGGCGCTTTTATACATCTACCAACAGGCGTTCACGGACGGACAATTCTCTTACGCCGCCGCCATGGCCGCGATGCTCGTGGTCTGCATCTTCGCAGTCACCGCCCTGACGCGTTGGATCGGTCACCGATTCACGTTTTACCAGTAATTCGTGAGGAGGATGGACATGCGAACCATCGCACACGTGTTGCGCGCCGCGGCCGCCTTGGGCCTCGGACTGGCGTTCCTCTTGCCGATTTACATTGCGTTCGTCACCTCGTTGGACCGGCCGCAGGACGTGTTTGTCTATCCGCCTCACCTGGTGCCGGACTGGAACTTTTCGGTATGGGTGCAGACGTGGCGCGGGAACACGTGGATGCTCGCGATCATCAACACGGTCGTGATCGCCCTCGCGACCATCGCCATCGCCCTGACGACAACCGTGCTCTGCGCGTACGCGCTCGTCTACGTGCCCTTTCGAGGGAAAGCCGTGGTGTGGACCGCGCTCCTGGCGGTGCTCATGATCCCGGAACAGGCCCTGCTCATCCCGAACTTCGTGACGATGGCCAAGCTGCACCTGGTGGACACGCGCATCGCGCAGATCATCCCGTACGGCGCAAGCGTGTTCGGCGTGTTCCTTTTGCGCCAGCATCTCCTGACGTTGCCGCGTGAGTACCACGACGCGGCGAAGATCGACGGCTGCGGCCACCTCGCGTTTCTGTGGCGCATCGTTCTGCCCCTGTCGAGACCCATCCTGTTCACCATCGCGCTCTACATCTTCATCGGCTGCTGGAATTCCCTCATTTGGCCACTCATGGTCACCTCGAGCCCGCGGGTCCAGCCCATAGAGGTGCTGTTGTCCACCTTTTTGACACAGGATTCGTCCAATTGGCAAGGCCTGTCCGCCGCTGCGATGTTCGCGACACTGCCGATGATCGCGCTCTTCGTGCTGTTCCGCAAACCCATTCTGCGCGGGCTCTCCAAATCGAGCGGCATCAACGGTTGAATGGGCGGGGGCCGAGATCGCGCCCCCGCCCGCGCGGTGGCTCACGAGATGACCATCCTGCCCCGCTCGCACCACGCCCGGAAACCCCCATAGGGAGTGATGTCCTCGCGCCTTTGCGCACCCGCTTCACAGACAAAGCCCATCACCTCTCGCCCGTCCGAAAGCAGAATCTTCCCAAGCGCCAGGGGATGCCGGACCCTTTGCATGAAAGCTGGCCATGCGCGCCGTGGCAGCTTCCAGAGTTCCAACTCCACCTCCGCGCCGCCGTCCGCGCGCACGAGTCCGGGCTTCACCGGTTCGGTGTCCAGCAGGTAGAGGCGGTACAGGGGCGCCGTGCGCGAGACACAGACGAATTCTCCGCCGAGATCGACCAACTCGTGGTTGAGCGGCATGCCGCGCATGTGCAGGCCGCAGACCGCGAGCAGTTCGATCTCGTCCTCACGTGTCGCCACATCCTCGTCGGGATCGACCCACCAGCGCGCAGCCGACAGAAGCTCGGCCTCGCGTTGCCCAGGGACGTACAGCGTGACGCCAAACGGCATCTCTCCATCCACCTCGCCGCACGGGAGCGACAAGCCGGCCAAATGGAGCAGGTTCGCGTGCTGCGTGTACGCGCCGAGCGCCCGATTGGTGCCAAATGGGTCGTGGCGCGCCTCGTCCCGCGTCCACGTGCCGCCGACGGTCGGCATGAGGAGCAGAGCGCCGCGCAGTTTCTCCTCCACGGAGCGGCGCAGATCCAAAAGCCGATGCTGGGCGCGGAAGAGATCGCTCGCCAGGCGATCCCGGCCGGACTCGAGGATGGCTCGGGTCACGGGCAACACATCATCTGGATGGGCCTCGACGAAGGCCCCGAGGCTCGCCCACCGCTCCGCAATCCAGGGGCCCTCGTACAGCATCGCGCTCGCCTCGTCCAGCTCAGGCAGGTCCATCTCCACCACGGCGACGCCGGCCTCCTCAAGCTTCGACAGCGCCCTGGCCCACGCGTTGCGATACGCGTCCGCCTTAGACCCGAACCAGGCGCCAAGCGTTTTCGGCACCACCGCGCGATCCGGCCCGCCCTGCGCGGCGGTCGCCGGCGCGATGACCGCCTGCACCATCGCCGCGTCCGCGACGGATCGCGTGAACACGCTCACGCAGTCGAGCGTGCGACACGCCGGCACCACGCCCTCGTTCGGCCAGCCGCCGACGCGGGGCTTGTAGCCGATGACGCCGTTCAGCGCCGCCGGTACGCGCCCGGATCCCGCCGTGTCGGTCCCGAGCGCAAACGGCACCATGCCGAGTGCCACGGCGACCGCCGATCCACTCGACGATCCCCCGCTCACCCACTCGGGGTTGCGCGCGTTCGCCACTTCGCCATACGGGCTGCGCGTGCCGATGAGCCCCGTCGCGAATTGATCCAGGTTCGTCTTCCCCACCGGAATGGCGCCCGCGCGAACCAGCCGCTCCACCACCGCCGCGTGTGCCGGCGCCTTGTACGCAAACGCCGGGCAGGCGGCCGTGGTTGGCATGCCGGCCACATCGATGTTGTCCTTGACCGCAAACGGAATGCCCCAGAGCGGCTTTTGATCCATCTCGTCTTCTCTCAGCGCCTCGAGATACGGCTCGATCCTCTCCCACGAGGGCGGCGTGATCCACACGTTCCACGCGGCGTGCGACTCCGCCGCTCGAATGAGTTCGTCGATCACGTCCGCCGGCGTCCGCCGCCCAGTCCGGTAGGCGCGCCGAAGCGCCTCCACGGTCGTTATGCTCAAGCCGACACCTCCTCAATGCCCACAATCGGTCCACCGGGCCGCAGTTCCTGCCCCGGGCGCACGTGCACCGTGCGGACGACGCCGGCGCAGGTGGCCTCCACCGGAAACTCCATCTTCATGCTCTCGATCACGGCGATGGTATCGCCGGGCCGGATCATCTGCCCGGGCTTGACGTGCACCTTCCACACGCTTCCCGGCATCTGCGCCCGGAGCACCGTCAGGCCGTCCTCCTCGGGCTCCTCCTCCTCTGCCATCGCCTCGCTCGTGTACGCGGCAAGCCCCATGGCCTTCCACCGCTCCAACTCCTCGTGAAACGCCTGTTTTTGCCGCGCCTTGAACGCCGCCGCGTCGTCTCGAATCTCCTCGAGGAACGCCAGGTACTCGCCGAGATCGAACTCCGTCTCTTGAATCTCGATGTCGTAGCGGCCGCGCACGAACTTCTTCCGCATGTCCTCCAGTTCCTCCGACGTGACCGGGTAGAACTCGACCTGATCGAAGAAGCGCAACAGCCACGGCTTCCCATCCCGGAACGATCCCGTCTGCCGGAACGTGTTCCAGATCTGCAGCGTGCGGCCAAACAGCTGGTAGCCCCCTGGGCTCTCCATGCCGTAGATGCACATGTACGATCCGCCGATACCGACCGCGTTCTCCGGGGTCCACGTGCGCGCCGGGTTGTACTTGGTCGTCACCAGGCGGTGCCTGGGATCGACCGGCGTGGCGGCAGGTGCGCCCAGGTACACGTCGCCGAGCCCCAGCACCAGATATTTGGCCTCAAACACGATCCGCCGCACGTCTTCAATCCGCTCGAGCCCGTTCACGCGCCGCATGAACTCGATGTTGCTCGGGCACCAAGGCGCGTCGGGCCGGACGTTTTTCTGGTACCGCTCGATGGCGAGTTGCACGGACGGATCGTCGAAGGAAAGCGGCATGCGCACGATGCGCGACGGCACCCTGGCGGTCGACAGATCCGGCACGCGGGCGTCGAGATGGAGGACGCGGCGCGCCACCTCTTCGCTCGTCATCCGGGAGCGGTCGAAGTGGATCTGCAGGGATCGGATGCCTGGCGTCAGGTCGATCCACGGGATGTCGCCGGCGCTGCGAATGGCCTCCATGAGCAGGTGCACCTGGAACCGATACCGCAAATCGAGTTCCATGTCGCCGAATTCGACGAGCACGTATTCGTCCCCTGCGGCGCGGACGCAGACGGGAAATGGGTGCCCGTCGGATTCGCGCGCGAGGTACGCGGCTTCGGCCGCCTCCGCAAAGGACGAAAAGGGCATCTCAGGAAGTGGAAGTTCATACGCCTTGCAGAATTGCGCGCGTTCTTCGAGGCATTGCGCTTGCATGGCGTCCAGTTCCCGCGCCTGCGCCAGGCTCAAGAGGCGGAACCGGACCGTGTCGCCGGGGCGAATCTGCCCGATTTTCCACATCTCCGCCGCGGGCGTGGTGACGGGACAGACAAAGCCCCCGAGACTCGGGCCGTCCTGGCCCAACAGGACGGCGAGATCGCCCGTGAGATTGAGCGATCCGATGGCGTACGGGTTGTCGTGCAAGTTGGACGGGTGAAGTCCTGCGTCGCCACCGTCCTCGCGCGCCCACACGGGCGCCGGTCCGCTCAGCCGGATGCCCGTGCGCGAGCTGTTGAAGTGGACCGTCCAGTCGGTGGACGTGAGCATCTCCAGATACGACGGAGGCAAAAACTCGGGCGTGCAGTGCGGGCCCGGCACCACGCCCAGCTCCCAGATGCGCCCGAACGACGGAGGCGCCACGCCTTCGTCCGCCACGTCTCCCAAGGCGGGCGCGATGCCCACCAAGTCTCCGGCGACGAGCGCTCGGCCTCCGTGCCCGCCAAACCCACCGAGCGCAAACGTCGAGGCGCTGCCGAGCACAGGCGCCACGTCGAACCCGCCTTGCACACACAGATACGCGCGCAGCCCGGCGGCGGACTCGCCGAAGCGCAGGACCTGTCCCCGGCGCGCGAGCACCGGGCGATAGCGCGGCACCGGTTGGCCATCGAGCGCTGCCCCCATGTCCGCACCGGTCAGGCAGATCCAGACGTCGTCTCGAAACGCGTACGATCCGCCCCGGAGCGTCAACTCGAGCGCGGGCGCGCCTTCCGAGTTGCCGAGCAGGCGGTTGCCGATGCGCATGGACAGCGCGTCCATCGGCCCCGACGGGGGCACGCCGACGTCCCACAAGCCGAGCCGCCCTGGAAGGTCTTGAACCGTTGTCTGCAGGCCGCCATCCAGCACCTCCATCGCGCGCTCCGGCGCCTCAAATCCCTCCAGCCACTTCGTGTACACCTCGCCCGAAGCGAACGCCTCCGAGTCCGCGATGGCGCGCAAGTAGCGAAGGTTGTTCTGCAGGCCGTACACCCGCGCCTCGGTGAGCGCGTCGCGCAGCGCCTGCACCGCCGCAGCGCGTGATTGTCCGCGGACGATGATCTTGGCAAGCAGAGGATCGTAATAGGGGCTGACGGTCACCCCTTTGTCGATCCACGTCTCCACGCGCGCGCCCTCGGGCCACACCACGCCGTCCACCCTGCCGGCGCATGGGCGAAACTCGCGCCCCGGATCCTCCGCGTACACACGCACCTGGATGCTGTGGCCGGTGGGCGCAGGCAGGCGCGCCTCCAGGTCCCTGAGCTCCCCCGCCGCCTCCCGGATCATCCACTCGACGAGATCGATCCCGTACACCTCTTCCGTCACGCCGTGCTCGACCTGCAGGCGGGTGTTGACCTCGAGAAAGTAGAACGATGCGGACGACGGATCGTAGAGGAACTCCACCGTTCCGGCGCTCCGGTAGCCTACGGCGCGCGCCACGGACAGTGCCGCCTCGTGCAGGCGCCGGCGCGTCTCATCGGAGAGCACGTGCGCCGGGCACTCTTCCACCACCTTTTGGTTGCGCCGCTGCAGCGTGCAGTCGCGTTCGCCGATGGCCACGAGCTCGCCCTGGCGATTGCCGAAGATCTGGACCTCGATGTGGCGGGCGCGCGGCACGTACTTCTCCACAAACACGCCGTCGTCGCGGAAGTGCTGACCCGCCAATCGCCGAACGCTCTCGAAGGCGTCCACGAGTGCGTCTTCGCGCTCCACCACGCGCATGCCAATGCCTCCGCCGCCCGCCGTGCTCTTCAGGATGACCGGGTAGCCAATGTCGGCGCACACGCAGCGGAGTTCTTCAAGGCCGCGGACGAGATCGGTCCCCGGCAAGAGCGGGACGCCCGCCCGCCGCGCCACGTCGCGCGCGACGTGCTTGTACCCGAACTTCTCGATCTGCTCGGGATCCGGGCCGATGAACACCAGCCCGCGCTCGGCGCACTGCCGGGCAAAGGTCGCGTTTTCGCTCAGAAACCCGTAGCCGGGGTGAATGGCGTCGGCGCCCGACTGCCGCGCAGCGTCGAGGATCTTCTCCGCGTTGACGTACGAGTCGTGCACCGGCCCTTCGCCAATCCAGACGGCCTCGTCGGCGAGATCGACGTGCAGGCTGTCCTCGTCCGCCGTGGTGTACACGGCCACCGATGCAATCCCCATCTTCTTCAGCGTGCGTATCATGCGTACCGCGATGGCGCCGCGGTTGGCGATCAACACTTTCCGAAACATCGGCATCCCCCTCGCTGACGAAATCGACCCCACTCAGACCCCGCGCCGCCAGATGACGATCTCGACAGGCGTCGGGTTGTACGCGTTGCAGGGATTGTTGAGCTGCGGGCAGTTGCTCATGAGCACGATGACCCGGCTCATCGCTTCCATCTCCACGTAGCGTCCCGGGCCCGAGATGCCGTCCGCGAATTCCAGCCCGCCGTCGGGCGTCACCGGGACGTTCATGAAGAAGTTGACGTTCGGGGCGAGATCGCGCTTCGCGAGGCGCGGCTCGTGCATGGCGATCTGCAGCATGAACGTGTCTCGGCAGTTGTGCATGTGCACCTTGTCGTGGCCGTAGCGCACGGTGTTGCTCTGGGCCGAGCACGCGCCGCCCAGCGTGTCGTGTCGGCCGCAGGTGTCCTCGACAATCCGCACGAGTGGCCGTCCGGACTCGGTGAGGAGCACGGACCCGGTGGTGAGGTAGATGTTGCCCTGCGCCGCGATGGTCTTCGCAGCGCTGTAGTGGTCGTAGGGGCGGTCCGCGTCAAAAAACAGCGTGTCGACGGCCTGGTTTCCCTCGAGATCCACAATGCGCAGCACATCGCCCGGCTGGAGCGTGCACATGAACCCTTCTCCACTGGGCAGGACCAGACGGGTGTCGGCCGTGACCAGGTCCCGATTGCGATCAAACGCAAGAGATGGCATACACATCCTCCTCGTTCAGCGCAAGAGCGCGTATTGCCAGACGGTGTTTTCCATCGCTCTGCGCGCCTCGTCCGTCTTGAGGCGCGGATCCCGCGGGTCCGTCGGTTCGTCCTGGTAGACCGCGAGGGTGAGCGGCACGGACGGATACGGCCTGCGCGGGTCGAGCGGATGCGGCGTGTTGCTCAAGATGGCGATCACGTCCATCTCCATGCGCAGCCCGATCTCGCTGCCCTTCGGGGCAAACTCCGAGACAAAGTGCATGCGGCCGGATTCGTCGCACCACACCTTGGAGAACAGGTTGACGGGAGGGACGAGATCGCCCGCATCCAAGCCGTTACGCACGAGCTCCTTCACGGCGTTTTCGTAGCCGGAGCGGAGCATGGCGTTGCGATGGCGCTGGAAGTTGGTCTCGCCGTAGCGCCGATCGACGTCCGCCCTCGTCTGCACGCCCGAAAGCGGATCGTGCCAGCCGACCGTATCGTGCACGACGGTCGCCATCGCGCGCCCCTCGTCGCTCATCAGCACGTCGTACAGCGAGATCTTCGCCGTGTGCTGGGCCTTGAGCGTGTCGGGCACGTTCAGGCGCTCCGCGGGATGATCGGCGCGGTAGAGCCACAGCGCGGCATTCGCGCCGGGGCCTTCGGCGCGCACCACGAGTCGCTTGCCTCGGCCGATGCGCATGGACCAGCGGCCGCCCGACGGGATGGAGAGCGTGTAGAGGGGCGTGAACGACGAGAGAGCCATGGACATGTGCAGAAGACCTCCTTCGTGAAATGGAATGGACGGGTGACCCAGGATTGAGTCAGCCGCTGACGGCGTCCTGCTGCCACTCGGCCTCGCCGTCTGCAGCCTGGCGCGATCTCCAAACCCAGCGCGATAGCGCGTAGCACGCGAGGGACGCCGCTGCGAGCACGGCCTCGCCGAACAGGTATTGCGCCTCCTGCGTGACGATGGCGAAGGCGGTGAACAAGGTCACCACCACGGGCGCGATGGGCCATGCGGGCATCCGATAGGGACGAGGGTCGTGCCGGAACTTCACCCGGCTCCAGATGGCGGCCAGGCCGATGAAGAAGTACACGACGGTCGTGACCGTGCCGGAGAAGATGATGAGCCAGTTCAGTTGGCTCATGAACAGCAACACGGCGGTCGGCAGCCCAAGCAGGAGCACGCAGAGCCCGGGCGCCTTGAAGCGGTTCACCTGCCCGACGCGCCGATTGGCCCATCGCCACCACAGGCCATCGCGCCCGGTGGTGTAAAACACGCGGCCGAAGTACATGAAGTAGACCAGCATGGAGTTGAACAGCGCGATGCACACGCCGATATCCAGAACAATCCGGAAATTCGGCCCGAGGGACGATTCAACCGCATAGATGACGGGACTCGCGGCGCCGAAGAACGCCTTCAAGTTGGGCGCGGTGACCACCGCCGAGGTCAGGGGCACGACAATGGCGATGGCGGCCGTCGTGGCGGCGGTGATGACGGCGCGCGCGAGCTTTTTTGGCCCGCCCACCAGTTCCTCGGCAAACCCGAGCGTGGCGTCATAGCCGTTGATGATGTTGAAGGCCGGCGCGAGGCTCGCCGCCATCATCGCGACGGTCACGGGCCGAAGTGCGCTGCCATCCAGATACACCGGGTGAAACGTCACGGAAAACAGCGACTGATGCGGGTGGATCCAGGCGGCCACGGTGACGGTCGACAGCACGAGCAGTTCCACGAACACCATCGCCATGGTCACGTACGCGCCCAGTTCCACGCGCACGACGCCAATCGCCACGGCGACGGCCACGGAGACGAGTGCAATCATCGGCTCCGACAGCGGCACATGAGGAAACAGGTCCTTGACGAATTGGCCGATCCCGAGCGCGATGCTCGCTGGCAGGATGACGCCCTGAATGAGGTAATTGAACAGGGTCACGAAGGCGAGAGGCGCTGGCAGCACGAAACGAACCAGCGAGTACATGCCGCCCGCCACCGGAAACATGGACCCCAATTCCGCCAGGCACATGGAAATGAGAATCACGACGACGCCCAGAATGACGTCGGCCCCGATGGCAAAGGTGCCGCCGATGGAAAACACGCCGGACGTCAGGAGCAAGACCGCCATCGTCGGCGACACGTTGGCGATGGCGAGCCCCACCACGTCACGCAGACTGAGTTTCCGGCTCAACTGCTGTCGATAGCCCAGATGCTCCAGGCGCGCGGCTTCGACAAAGGCGACCGAATCCTCCAAAGGGAACCCTCCTCGCTCGTTTGTCAGGTTTTCTACCCAATCGTCGTTTCCGAGAATGAAAAAAGGGACAAAAACCCAAGAACGCAGGACCTCCCGGGCTTTTATCCCTCCGTGCGGCTCTCGACGATGCGAGAGCTGGCCTCTCTCGGACCAGGCCCGGCGACTGCCGGCGGAACCCTAGAGACCTTGTGTCACTATCTATATCATGATTCGCCGGGCAGTTCAACAGATTCGGCGAGATTTTCAGAAAAATTGTTAAGTAATCTTACACAAACAAAACTGCAACCGCTTTCTTTCTGTGTACATGTACCTGTATGGGTATTTGACTTTCGCCGCGCAAGAGGGCAAGCTTGGAGAGAGGTGATCGACGTGCTGTCACTCAATCCGGAGGAGATGACGCCGCTCGAGTGCTACAAGTTCCTCATTGGCACCGTCATTCCGCGGCCGATTGCGTTTGTGACGACACTCTCGAAGGAAGGCGTGCTGAACGCGGCCCCGTTCAGCTTTTTCAACGTCGTCACGCCCGATCCGCCGATGGTCTCCGTGTCCGTGCAGCGCCAAGGTGGAAAGCCGAAGGACACGGCGCGCAACGCCATGGAGCGAGGCGCGTTCGTCGTCCACATCGTGAGCGAGCCGTACACCGAACCCATCAATCAAACGGCGGCGACGCTGCCGCCGGATCAGAGCGAGGTGGAACTGGCCGGGCTCACGCCCGTCGAAAGCGAAGTCATCGAAGTCCCAGGGGTGCGCGAGGCGCGCGTGCGGATGGAATGCGTCCTGGAACTGGCACTCCCCTTGGGAGGCCGCGAAGGCTCTCCAGCCTGCGACCTGCTCATCGGCCGCGTCGTCCGCTTCCACATCGACGAATCGCTGTATCACGAAGGGCGGATCGATCCGCATCAACTGGCTCCCGTCGCCCGGCTCGCCGGCAACGACTACAGCCTGCTCGGCCGCGTGTTCACGCTCGAGCGGCCCAAGTGAGGGCTCGCGCGGAGACACGCGAATGCCCGGGCTCCTGAGAACAGGAGCCCGGGCTTTTTCACGCCCGCATGACGTCCGCGACGATTTCGAACGACCGCAGGCGAGCGGCGTGATCGTAGATCTGAGAGGTGATGATCACCTCGTCCGCCTTCGTCGCCTCGATGAACGCGCGGAGGCGGTTCCGCACCGTGTCCGGCCCTCCGACGATGGCGAGGCGCCCGCGCGTCTGAAGGACCTGCCACTCGTACGGCGAGCACAGATCCTGCACGCGCTCCACAGGCGGCTTGAGGCGCGACGGCTTGCCGCGGATGAGCGAGAGCTGCTGAAGCTGCGAGGACGTCGCGAGAAAGCGCGCTTCCTCGTCCGTCGGCGCCGCCACCACCGCCGCGCCGACCATCGCGTACGGCTCCTTCAACCACTGCGAAGGGCGGAAGTTCGCCCGGTACGTCTCGAGGGCAATCATCAAATAGTCCGGCGCGAAGTGGCTCGCGTACGCGAACGGCAGGCCGAGTTCCGCCGCGAGCCGCGCGCTGAAGTCGCTCGAGCCTAAAAGCCAGATGGGGATGTCCATCCCTTCGCCCGGCACGGCGTGCACCCGGCGCACCTCGTCCTCTGGCGGATGGAAATACCGCAAAAGCTCCGCCAGCCGCTCGGGGAAATCGTGTCCGTGGCGATCCGGATCGCCGCCGAGCGCGCGGATGGTGGGGGCGTCCGTGCCGGGCGCCCGGCCGAGGCCGAGGTCGATCCGGTCGGGAAACATCGACGCGAGCGTCCCGAACTGCTCCGCCACCACGAGCGGCGCGTGGTTCGGGAGCATCACCCCGCCCGAGCCGACGCGAATCGTCCGCGTGTGCTGCGCCAGATACGCAATCACGACGGCCGTGGCGGAACTCGCGATGCCCGGCATGCTATGATGCTCCGCCACCCAGAATCGCCGATAGCCGAGCCTCTCCGCGTGCTGCGCCAGTTCCACGCTCCTTCGGAACGCCTCCGCAGGGGTGCTTCCTTCCGTGATAGGGACGAGATCCAGCACGGACAGCGCGGTCTCGCCCTTGGTCAAGCCCCAGTCCATTGAGCAGGCCTCCTCCCGGTTCCAGGCGGGCGCAATCGGCCCAACGCCATTATACCCCCGGAGGCAGGCCCTACCGAAACGGCCGTCAGCTGACGGGCTGCGACAGGCTTGCACGCATGCGCTGCGCCGCGTCCACCATGTTCCGAAGCGCAGCCACGGTCTCCGGCTCACCGCGCGTCTTCAAACCGCAGTCCGGATTCACCCACAGCTGCTCGGGGCGAATCACGCTCGCCGCCTTGCGCAACAGTTCCACCATCTCGTCCACCGATGGCACGCGCGGGCTGTGGATGTCGTACACGCCCGGGCCGATGTCGTTCTCATACCGGAAGTGCTCGAACGCCTTCAAGAGCTCCATGTGCGATCGCGACGTCTCGATGGAAATGACGTCCGCGTCCA
>Ga0208314_100392_pt1 | contig 16807 bp, 25 predicted proteins | sample OSPB_Mat_host_9__FD_187144 | JGI IMG/M metagenome (GOLD analysis project Ga0208314, IMG submission 187144) | Extremophilic microbial mat communities from Yellowstone National Park, USA - OSPB_Mat_host_9_15 (SPAdes) (version 3) | ecosystem: Environmental > Aquatic > Thermal springs > Hot (42-90C)...
CTTCTTGTTCCTCACGAAAACATTTAAATTCCTAAAGAATGTAAAGACATCCGTGGTGGGATCCACGGGTAGTCACCAATTCCGAACCGTGGCGCCCACCACGTTTAAGCCTTATCCGGACACCATCGTAAACACACCAAAAAACACAAAAGATGTCAAGGAAGTCTGGTTATTCAACAGACTTAAATACTAAATTTTATCTATTAATCTATATGATCCGATCAGAACTAAACCTGTCTCGAGTGATGGAAGATAAAGGAGATTATGGAGTGGGACCATACTATATAGAAGGAGTTAACGGGAAATTTAAGTTTAGTATTGATACATTATCAACTCATCTGCTCTTTTTAGGAAGTACTGGTACTGGAAAAACAAATGCTATCTTCCAGTTTGTCCATTTAATAAAAAAGAATATTATGACCAAAGAAGACGTGATGATTGTATTTGACACCAAAGGAGATTATTTATCTGAATTCTATGATCCAACCAAAGACATCATTATAGATAACACCCCTATGGCAAAACCTCAAAATCCTAGAACTTCAGATCCTAAATATGCAATATGGAATCTATTTCTAGATATTATGGCAGACGGTGAGGAAGAAATCGAAGCTAATGCTAATGAAGTAGCTAGGACATTGTACGACGAAGATATTAAGAAATCTAGGGACCCTTTCTTTCCGAGAGCAGCTGCTGATATAACTAGGGCAACAATAACTGCTCTTCTCCGTGATGCAATGAAAAGTCATTCCAAGATTTCAAATAAGGACCTAGTTAGTATTTTTAAATATGGAACGATTTCGGATTTGTACGCGCTTCTGAAATCTTATCCAGATCTGAAGGGAGTCACACAGTACATAGAGCTCTATAATAGTCCTCAAACACAGGGTGTGATGTCAACAATATTAAATGTTATGAATGATATCTTTATCGGGAATTTCTCTAAGGAGGGAGATTTCTCTATTCGAAATTTCATTAGGAAGAAAGAGGGTAGAACACTGTTCATCGAATATGATTTGAGGTGGGGAAGAATTCTTACTCCTATTTATCGAGTCATGCTTGATATGGCAATTAAGGAGAGCTTGGGCCGACAGCAAGAGTCCGAGGGAAATGTTTACTTTATAATTGACGAATTTGCGCTTCTCCCGAATTTATACCATATAGATGATGGAATTAACTTCGGCCGTTCACAGGGAGCGAAATTTATAATTGGTACACAAAATGTTAATCAAATCCTCGAATCTTACGGACAAGGTAGAGGCATAAGCATACTTTCAAATTTCGGAACCCTAATATCATTTCGGCTTAATGATGAAGTATCTAAGAATTTGGTTTTAGGGAGGTATGGGAAATACGTGAGGAATTTGCAAATACCCTCCGCTGTTCCAAATGAGCCTACGTTACACCAAATATATGAAGCAAATTACATCGAATCTAGCGATTTGAGCCTACTTCCAACTGGTACGGCAATAATCTGTCCATCTGGTATTACTCCTCGTAAGTTCCAATTTAGGCCATATCACTAGAAAGAGCATGGCGAATCAATCCAATAACATCATCGGGATCTTCCACATCCTTAAAAGTAAGTAATATTTTATCCCTTCCTACGAATGCTATATCACCGAATTCTCTGCTTTCTTTGCTTCCGGGATCATAAGTCTCGATCGGAGGTCCCTCCCATCTCCTTCTCCTTAATATTACGGGCTCCACCCCCAAAAGATTGCACTCTGCTATAATTCCTCCATTCCAGTTCTCTGGTACAACTAATAATCCTGATACTGGTTTTGCCCATCCAAATTGTGTTCTTCTAATTTTGCCGTCTCCTATAATGTATGCACGTTTATTGGTTATCGCATAGTGTATTTCCATAAATTTAGCATTAAAAATTCCTTTAGTTTCCCCAAATTGTATCCGACTAACGAGTGGTCCAGAATCCCAGATTTCTACTTCATTTCCACTGGTCGTTGCCTTACCATTTGATACTGATGATTTAACTCTTTGTTTTTTGATAACGTTAATTAAATTAATCACATCATCAGGATCCTGTGCTGAATCGAATCTGAGCTTCACAACCCCCTCCTCCATAAATAATATATCACCATACATTTTTGAAGCGCCAAAAAAACGTTCTTCTCCCTTAAATTTTTTAAAAACTTCAGATTCACTAAAGGAAGCTTTAGTATTGGCATTCATCAGTGTTGGGAGGACATTCTCTAGTTGGCATTGTTTTAATATAGTTAAGTTATTACCGTTCGCCTCAACAATCATCGCCCGCCTTGCTGTAAGAACATAAAAAATCTTTGGCTTAAATCGATCTGAAAGTCCTTTTGAGGGGAGCTGATATTTCCATAAAACAGATTCACCTTCAATTTCTTCAAGCATTATATCTTCACCATTACGTCAGCATCGATTTTTTTATTTGCTCTACTGTTCTCAATATACCATCCGGATCTTCCACATCCCTGAAAGTAAGTAATATTTTATCTCTTCCTACGAATGCTATATCACCGAATTCTCTGCTTTCTTTGCTTCCGAGAGCATAAGTCTCGATCGTCGGAGGTCCCTCCCATCTCCTTCTCCTTAATATTACTGGCTCCACCTCTAAGAGATTGCACTCTGCTATAATTCCTCCATTCCAGTTCTCTGGTACAACTAATAATCCTGATACTGGCTCTCTATATAGTTCTTCTTTTATTTCGTCCTCTCCACCACTATCTCCTATAATGTATGCACGTTTATTGGTTATTACATAGCGTATTTTGATATCATCTTTAGTTCTTTTACTTTCCACGAATTGTATTCGACTAAGGAGCGTTCCAGAATTCCAGATTTCTACTTCATTTTCGCCGGTCGTTTTCTTACTATTTGATACTGATGATTTAACTTTTTGTTTTTTGATAACGTTAATCATATTAATCACATCATTAGGATCCCCTACATCATCGAATCTGAGTTTCACAACTCCATTCTCAAAAAATAAGATACTACCATATTCCATTGGCTTATACCCTAAAAAAGGGTATTCTTCGTCCTCCTTAAATGGTCTAGAATAAAAAACAGGCGATAAACCTGCAGTTATAGGATTTTTAATCGCCACGTTAATAACAGTTGGGAAGACATTGTCTAGTTGGCACTGTCCTATTATCGTTATATCGTTACCAATCGCTTCGACAATTATTGCCCGGCTTGATGTAAGAACATAAAGAATATTTGGCTTGGATCCATCCCAAAAACCTTCTGAGAGAAGCTGATATTTCCATAAAACAGATTCACCTTCAATTTCTTCAAGCATTACAAGCATTACATCTTCACCATTACATCAGCATCGATTTTTTTATTTGCTCTACTGTTTTCAATATACCATCCGGATCTTCCACATCCCTGAAAATTACTTTAGGTGCTGCTTTTTGCATAAATACAACATCACCTACAATCATGCTAGTTGTTTCTTTTACATCATTTGTACCTCTGAACAATTCATCTAAGTGAATACTTCTCTTTCTTTGTACTATAGGTACTGTATCAGCTAAATTGCATTCTTGAATGATTTTTTTGCCACCTCGATCTGCGTGTATAACCATTGCGCGTTTATTTGATAAAACATATTGAACACTATTTTTTCGACGAGGTCTGCGGCGCATAAAAAACAATCCTATCCCGCCGAGAAAAATTAAAAATCCTATAAACGATAATATTTGTCCCGAAAGCACCGCAAATCCTAATCCTATTAAAAACATAGGAAGGCCGATAAACAGAAGTAAGGCAATTATTAAAGGATTGTGGCGGGGTGATCTTTCAATTACAAATGGATTTGATGTATATATTATTTCCTCATTATCAAGGTTTTCTGCAGAGTTTTCTGCAGACATCATAATTATATAATTTATTCCCGTATTTAAACTCTGCTTTCATAGTGCTCTGTTGAATAATTCAGTTTATGAGGTTTTTTTATTCTAATTCTCATTAAATTTTTTATTTTTTCTTAATTTTTTGCAATTATCATTTAAATAGTACCTCCTATTCTTGATTCTGCATAGCATTTCATAGTGTCATATAACCAAAATCGTTGATATCCTTCTGCAATCAACCCTTCCTTTGACCGTGAAACTGTATTTTCTCCAAACTTCCTTTTCACCGCTGAAAATGTACCCTCTGTACCTACCCACCTCATTCCATAGCTCTTATTATCTGCCCATACTCGATAACCTTCCTTTTTATATTCTCTCGCTTCTTTCCTTCTGTGCTTTGAACCCCTTATGTTTTCTGGCGCTGCATTCTTCCTTATCTTTATTACTGGCTCGGAACCTACCGCGTGAAGTGTATCAAACATTGTGTTAGTATCGTATGCTGAATCTCCATAAAACTTCCCTATTTTATAGCCATCTTTAGAAGCCTGTTTAATATGTTTCTGTGCTACCTCTGGTTCTGATGGACCTTCTCCCTGTATATGAACCTCCAGATTATAGAGCTTTTTCTTTCTTATATCTGCTGTTATTACAACTACTAGATACCTCTTTCTATTTCTATCCGGATCTCCATATTTGAATAACCTGTATTCACCGGCATTGGATGTTTTTAAGCCTGTGCCATCTGATGAAAGTTCAAGATCCTTATAATCCGGCATTATGATCTTTGGTTTTATGTTATGTATTCTGTTCCAGAGTGTCGTATAATCACCAAAATATGGAATTAACTTGTATTCTGCAAGCCTTCTTCCTATACCTTCTAATCCACGATAATCAACCAACTGGTGCCATGCTGCCATTAAATTGACAAATTGATTTGGAAATTTATAGGGAGATCCTCTTTTACCTTTGTTCATTTCTTCAAGCTCTTCATCCCAGTGCTCTGAAAATCCCAGGTCTAAATAGAACTCACCTCTAACTACAAGTTCATCATTGTATTTTGACCAATCACGATGATCTTTATGATGCTTACCCCATCTTTTATTATTTGAACTACTCATAAAAAATGAAAATAATAAGAAGTATAAAAAACAAATGACAAAAATAGGACATTAGTCAGATTTATTCAACACAGCAATTGCATTGTTGAATAATTATTGAAAAGTATTTGAAGCACGTATTTTTAAAATTTAATTTATAGATATAAAGAAAGTCGTTGAAATACTGTGATAAACTAATTGTTGAATGATAATCTTGATAGAATTATTCAACAAAGCACTGAAATTAAAAAGATAAACGATATAAAAATTGAAAATAAACATATAATAGAATATGAAGTGCCAGAAAATTTAGTAAATAATCTAATAGTGTTTTCCACTTCAAATAAAACAGGTAATTTAGGATATAATAAGTGTAGGTTGAATGAAAAAAATGAAATTATTTGTGATATTAATGTAAATATAAAACCAGAAATGTTTGAAATTAATAACAATGAATTAAGAAATGAAATTGAATATATGAGAGAAATGATGAATGAAATGATAAATGATATTAAGGATTTTATTAAAAATTATTCTTTAAATAATAATTTTTTGATCGGTATGACTAAAACAAGAGATTATATTTCTAATTTTGAAGAGGGCTTAATATCCACTTTAATGTTTCCTGATGATAATCAAAGGAAAAAAGTATCGAACAAGTAATGAAATTTATTCACCAAATTTGGATCTCTCTATTAATAGCTAAGTTATTAAATACAAAACAAGTATATCGTAGTGTTTTTGAACAAGGAACAAGGAAAAGTGATCCACCCTCTTTTATCTTTAAGAATGAAAGTAATCTCTATTATTTATGGCATGAATATCAATATATTGGCGAAGCACCTCTAGATTTAAATAACGAAAAAAGCGAATTTTTTGATAATGACAATATTATGTGGAGAAGAAGAGATATAATGGTAATAAAATCAAAAACTGGAGAAACAGATTTCTTAAAAATAAAAGGAGATAATTTTTCTAAAGCAGACCTAGTTATTGAATGCAAACATTTACCTATTGAAAAATGGTTACTAAATCATGAAATGTTTGATAATCTATTAAAATCTTTAAGGGCATATAAAGAATTTCCTCCTAACACTAATAATATTTTATTAATAAGCATCTTTGAAATTCCTTTTGATTACAAAAATAGACTAGAACAAGAGGGAATAACAATAATCGATGGATTCCATCCAAATAACTTAAATAAAATAAAAGAATTTGAAAATTATTTAATTAAAATTTTATCTTAGCTATTTCATTTATACTTTTCCATCAATTCCCTCACAGATGGCAGAGAATAAGCAAAATTTACGTGAACGCAGTCCTCTGAGTCGCACAATGCACACTTTAGTTTTATTTTGCCGTGAATATCAGAAATATAAACTTCTGCAATCCTGTTCCCGTCCTTCACACGAACAATGTTATCATATTCATTAATATGCACCAGATAATGATTCTGGATAATGCCAAACTCCTCCTCAGGGGGTATTTCCTCTTCTTTACCGCTCATGATGTTTTCAATTTCCCTGAGCTTTTTCGCCACTTTCAAACACTTTGAAATGAGAGTATAAATTAACCTGGCATTTCCTACCTTTGACTGTTTTTCGGTATAGGCTTTTACCAAATTAATTCCTGTCAGATATTTCAGTGCGTTTATTAAAACTAGTGATGAATAGCCTTTTTCCTAATTATCTCAGGTTTTGATTTTTCTTTTTTATCATCCACAATTTTTCTTCACCTCAATTCAACAATGTATTAAGTTTAATATTAAAAATCGATTATCAATATTTTCAGAATTTTTTTAAAAAAAAATTAAATTATAAATAAATATGTATTTATTTTAATTAAAAACTCAAAAAATCTTTATTTTATAAAGCTTTTTATTAAATACAAATAAAAAGGAATTTACTAAAAATTCATCAAGTTTAAAGTATTCGCTTAAATTCATAAGCAAAAACCCTCGGGCCCGTTTGCGATTACATTCAAGTCCTTTTTTTGTCCTTCAATTCTAAGGAGTCTCTTTAAATACTCTATGAGGAGCCTTAATAATATAAAATTACTTGAATAGTAATATATTGGAAAACAAACAATTAGTAAGTAAAGAATGGATACCAACTTAATCCTTTTTGCTCTCTGATTTCATTTTCCTTCTGAGCTTCCTCATCTGTGGTGGGCCTTTTTCCGAGCAATGGCCCCAAAAGCATTTCAGTGATCTTCTTTGAATAACCAAATACAACGCTGTCGAGGGGGATCGCTGGACTGAGGGTTTCCAATATTGAAAATTCCTTGTTGAATGTTCTATCTATCGTAAATTCCCCTGAAATTGCTTTTTTCAATAATTGCAAAAACTTCTCAAGGATAGATTCCTCAGGAATTTTGCCTATAGGCTCAAATTCTAATATTAATGAATTTGGATATTGAAAAACTGTAAAATCCATTATATTAACGATCTTTTCATAACCCGGTTCTGTCTCTATTTTCTTGCTCAATTCAATTCTGTTTATTACCATGAGGACGTAGCAAACTTTGAACAATGTATCAACATTCCCCCTTATTTCCTTGGAGGCCCCAAGAACAATAGATAAAACGTCCATCTGTTTCCATATTTCTAAGACTTTCTTACTGACAAGAGGAGATTGTTTGTTTATGTCTTCTATGATATGCTTATCCCCTTCAAAGATGATTAATTGACGAATGAAATTGCTTATTAAGAAGTACCAACCTCCTTCTATATTGAATTCTTTAAATTTCTCTATTATTTCTTCTCCCACTTGCTCATGAATATAGTCCCTAATTGCCACCTTTTCAAGTTCTTTTTCAATTTGGTCGTCTATATAATTATCGATCCTGCTACTATTCATGAATCTGTCCCCAAAAGCACTGAAAAAAGCCTCTGCAAACATCCTATCAATGAAATAACTTACTCTCGGGCCTATCGCCTTGTTTTTGGATAATTCATCAATGAATTTCGCTATCTTCTTGGGCGTGGTCAAAGAAAGCTCAAGAAGGCCATCTCTTTCTCTGACTATTCCCAGGTCTATTAACCCTGTCTTGTCAGGATTCCTCAGGTGACGGACTACAGTTTTTATCGATATAGGCAAGCTCCCTTCCCTTTTCAATTGTTCATTTACCTTGAGTTTTAAACCGGATCTCGTGTCAGGTCCCTGCATTAATTCCAGGAGGATCATCGACTTTATTTTACCCCATTCCTCATGATCCTTGATGCTCCTCTTCCTTTGAAACATCACTGGGTAATACTCTGACACAAGCATGATATGTTGAGTTAATACTTAATATTTTCTATTCTGAGTTCCTATTAAACATCAGTTTCAATATTATTGGATATGTTTTTTGTTAAGAAAACATTACCTTATACCTCTGCGTTATTACATATTTATGGAAATGAAAGTGGTGAGAAAGGTAACCAAATATAACACGGCGTATTACCTGAATCTCCCAAGAATCTGGATCGAAAATCAGCACGTTGAGAAAAAACAGCCCTTAGTTGTCATAATGAAGGAGAATGGAAACCTCGAAATTATGAAATTAGGAGGGGCTAAACATGAATGATACCGTGAATATCAGGCCCCTCAAAGGTATTGCCCTCCGGTTGAGCGATCCCGTAAAGACGCTTATATTGAGCGAACCAGACGTATTACCCAGGGAGGAGTATCTGATAAAGATTCAGCAGTGGCTCAGAATCATCGATTTAAATGAAAAGGAGGGATCTTGATGAACGACCCAGACCCCTCAACGGCCCAGAACAGTGATAGTATCAATCATTTAAATTTAAATGTTTCTGTGACTTATGAAGACGCGAAGAAACTCCTTAATCAGGGGTTTAGCGTATTCCCAATAAAGCCCAGGGACAAAGTTCCTGCCATACCCTCGTGGAAAGAGTTTCAGGAACGGATGCCCACAGATGAGGAACTACATGAATGGTTCGATGACGGAAACAAAAATATAGCGATAGTATGCGGGAAAATTTCAGGAAACCTTGTCGTTGTGGACTTTGACGATCCTGCAATTTTGGACTTCTTAGTTGATGGGGGAATAGCAAAATTCAGAGAAAAAACCCTAGTCGTGAAGACTGGCAAGGGTTATCATATTTATTTCAGAGGCCCTGAAAACTTATTACAAAATCGAAGGTTCGAAAATTTAAAGATTGATATAAAAGGGGAAGGTGGATATGTAGTTGCACCGCCTTCTATACACAGAGAAGGCACGCATTATCAATTCCTGACCGACAAAGAGGTCGAGTATAACGCGAATTTCGATAAATTCCTTGAAAAACTTGAGGAGAAAGACCGTGAGTTCAAATATGCCAGAGAGGCTCTGCCCTATTGGGAGCCAAGCAAGAGAAATTACCTTGCCGTTGGCCTTCCCATATTTCTCAAGCAAAGAGAAAAATGGGGGCTAGATGAGGTTACGGATTTAATACTCAGTATTAACAGAATGAGACCTTTCCCCCAGGATCCATACAGTGATAGCGAACTCATAGCCAAGGTGAAAAACGCGTATGAAAAAGAGTATAACTATAGACCATTTCTCTCGGATTACATAGGGACGGACGAATTGTTAAAGATACTCGAAAAAATAGCCCCCAAATACACAGAGAAGGAGAATGAAAATTTATATTTTCCTGGCCCAGCGCGAGTGGCTGAAGCCTTGAAAAAGAAATATATTTTCAAGACAATACCGGAGCTTGGGACAGATAAGGAACAAATATTTTATTTTGACGGGGCCATCTACAAAAGGGCAGAGGAATTCATCAAGGAGCAAGCTCACAAGGAATATCTAAGACAATTCAAGGAAGTTTTGGAAATCGCAGAACAAGAGGGGAATAAGGAATATACAATAAAAATGAAAAGAGCCCTCGACAAGGGGCCCTCCATGAATGATATAAATGAGGTTTTGGGGATAATTAGACGGACAACTCTTTTCTCTGACGAGATAAACCCCGACGGGTACATACCCTTCAAGAACGGATTACTAAATCTAAAACAGGAGAATTAGAATTGTTTAACCCCTTATTATTTTATACCTATCAAATAGACGCTAACCTATTGGATGAGTACATCACACTCAACGATATTCCGTTATTCAAATATCTCTTAAATAGCGTCTTTGACCCCGAATACATACCAACTGTCTTATCATATTTAGCTTACTGCCTCTATCCGAGACTACCAAATCACAAAGTCCTATTTATTTTTGGAAGGGAAAGAATAGGAAAGGGGACACTGACGAGGGTTATAAAGGGGCTAATGCCCCACGGCTCTGCCTCAATTTCACTGGCCCGAATATTAACCGGGGAACGCTTCAAATTTCAGGGAGTAGAAGGGAAAAATCTCCTAATTGATATGGAGACACGGAGGAAATTCAAAAGAGGAACTGTTTTGGACTGGACTGCTTTTGCTAACCTCTTTGGGGAGGATATTCTAAATGTTGAACCTAAGGGAAAAGAATCCCATGACTACATTTCCAGGGCAAAAGGAATCTTTCTTGGAAATCTACCTTTCATTAACATTGATGACCCCCCCGCGGTATCGAGGGTCTTATTGGCCGAGACCAAAAGTAAAAGGCCAAAGAAGGTGTTTAAAGAATTCCACGAAATAATCCTTGATAGAGAAAGAGACAAAATAGCGACTTTACTCGTGCAAATTCTCTTTAAGCTCAAACAGAACAACTTTGAATTCCCACTTCCTGGATTCATAATCAGAAAGAATAAACAAGAAATAACGACACGGGTTGAACTTTATGAAAAAACAGTCCCAATAGAACTCAGGTCACCAGAGCACGAACTATTTCCATTCAAAAAGGAGACAAGGCTCGAAGTGGATAATGAGAAAATAGATGACCTGACAGGGGAAATTCTTGATAAGCTCGCTGACCCTGTCGAAAATTTCATAGAAGAAATGGTGGAAGAGGATCCGGAGGCAAGAATTAGTTATGACGAAGCATATGAGGCCTTCCAAGGCTACTGTTTAAGAAAAGGTATCACGGTATTGAAACGACAAACTTTCCTAAAGAATTTTGGATATCATTTCGGAAGGAGGAAACTGGGGCCGAGAGGGAACCAGACCTATTATTTTATGGGGTGCAAAATAGAACCTTATGAGAAAAATGACGAACAAAGGGAAGTAGAGATTCCAGATCAAAAAACACTGATTGAGATGTTCCCAGAGCTGAAAGGTTCTATTCAAGTTAGATACGCATTAAATAATAAAAATTCCCTGAAAAATTCGGCTTCTGAGGACAATTCAAACGGTATCCGACATGCGTCCTCTATTAATCGCGTAAGAAATGAAAGAGAAAATGAAAATAAAGAATATAATAATAATAAAAAGGATATAGCACACAAGTTGGATACGGGGGGAAATAATCAAAAACCCCCTGAAAATAAGGTTCCCGAAGATAATAAGCCCGTATCCAACTTGAATGAACCCCCGTTGCCTGCCCAGGAACCCGACCCAAAAAAGGACGATGAGCTGAATCAGAGAGCAATAGAATTCTTGAATGCCCTCAAGAACAAACTTCAATTTTTAAGGCCTCCGGAAGAGCACTTAGTAACCAGGGAGCCCGATAACGTCATCAGGTACTTGCATCATGTAGAAGGCTTGAGCGAGCACGAAGCCCGTGCTATTGTCTCGAAATGGGAGGAGCTCAACCTTGCACGAGTTGCCCAGAATCAGATTGTTTTGAGTCAAGCTCAGGAGGATAATAAAAATGACAACCACTGAGATCGCTAACAGAAAATATGTTAGCCCGCCTAGCACCGGCTCTGAAACATCCATATCAAGAACCCCTCAGAACTGCAAATACTTTCACACATGCTCAGCCAGTCTGTGCCCCTTGGATCATGAAGTCTCTACGAAAGTATGGCTTCCGGAAGAAAACGATACCGAGGAAATCTGCAGAAACCCAGAGTTCGCAGGCCTGCAGTTTATCATAACTCAGAAAAAAATCCGGAGGGCATTGAGAAACAGGACTGAGGAAAGGAACGACTATTTCACGTACAAAATGCTGAACCGTAGCTTCATTGTGAGACCAGGAATACGGGGAGCTCCTTCGGATCCTCCGGAAAACGTCAAAGACTCTATGGCGTGGTACGCCAAGAAAGAGAAGATATGGCTTACGAAACATCCTGAGAGGAAACTTTCTCAGGATGATATCGAGAAACTGACGTCACGTTTCAAGAAGGAAGGGGAGGTAACTCTATGACAGCATTTCTAATTTTTGAACAAAAAATGCCTCTTTGCTGGGCGTTATTAGAGATGTCAGGGTTAAGACGAGTAATTACTCCTTTTGACCCCCATCTCTCTGAAAACATAGGGGAAGGAGGGGGTTTTGAATGAAAGCGATAATCTGGAGTCTTGCCCTGGGCATTCTCGTGATGTTCGGTCTGGTCGTGGAATATGAGACTATCACAAGGACACTGGACTCGTTCATAGAGAGAATAGGGAGGTTGAGGAAATGAGCAAATTCATGAGGATCCCTGATTCAGACTTCACTTTCCACTACGAGATAAAGGGTCCTGATGAGTCCGTGAAACTCGGACGAAACATTCGCAAGAATGTCGGCCCGAAAGGCCAGGAGAATAATAAGAAATGATGGAGAATATGGAAAAATGGATAGGAGTAGAAACGGAAATACCTGAGAGCTTCCTGGAGAAAATCAAAGCGATCTGCGAACTCCGAGAGATTGACACAGAAACATGGATCAGGGAAGCCATTGCGTACAACCTTGCAGACGACGTCTCGCATCTGACAGGTGACGAATACGAGCTGGTATTGGAAGATCTTGAGGACGCAATAAAAAAGAACAAAGTTGAGGGAGGAAACGTGGAATGATGGAAGCACAGGAAACACACAAAGAGGACAAAGCGAAAGCTCGCTATGTCACGCCTTACGGCTATGGCGTCCTCGACAACTTTGGGGCACAACTTATCGGAAGACTGTTGACTTTTGAACTCATGAATAACAAAATGGTGACTGGGAAGCTCAAGGGATACGGTCAGTTTGATATAATGGTCACAGATTCAAGGACAGGTCAGGACTATATAATCATGAAGCATGCTATTGTATCGGTTCAGGGAGATTTTTCAATCAAGTCAAGCTCAACAATTGAGAGGAGGTGATTGAATGGGAAAGAGAGTACACGTGGATTCATATAGCAAAACGGACGGAACACACGTCAGGGCCTATACGAGGTATGACCCCAGGAGCAAACACTTCGCTACGAGAGAACTTCCTCCGGAAGACGATAAGCCCTCGTTTCTCTCAGACGGAATAGAGGAGAAAAGTGAAGGGGAAAGCGAGGAAGAAACGGGGAAGTCTGAAAGCAAGTCCATAAAGTCCGGATCCACAAAGAAGGGTTCTTTGAATGAGTCTGACTGAGGAAGATATCAAGGCCATAAAGGAAGATATCCAGAAAGGCCTCTCGCCCAAGCAGATCTGTACAAAGTATCATATCTCTCCGGCTCAATACGATGAGATAAGGAATCCAATAAACCCCTATAACCACAAGGAGGAAAGCAGGCCTGCAGTAGTTGAAAGGCATAGGCGCAAAGGAAACGTGAGCATTCCTGGCCTTATTTTTCTAGCTTTATTTATAATCACTTTATTCTATTTGATATACAAGAAAGTGTCAGGGCCAGCCCTGGGCCTCGGGTATTTTGTTTTACTGATCTTTGGTATCGGCATGATGATGTTTTTCATAATAGATAATTCTTAATTCCACATGCGCGCGCGAAGCATGCATGCTATATGGAGAGCGCGCCCCCTCCTCCCTTCCTCATCGACATTCACATTATTAATTCGCATGAACCCGAATAATACTAATCCACTAAGTCATTGAACACTTATTACAACGTTGAGGAATGAATCCACGTACTTTAAGATGGATTACTTGAAATATTAATTTTCCTTTGGGAATTTTACGCACTCTTGACAGTACCCATGGGGGTACCATAGGGAACACTCTCTACCCTCACTATACATGAGCGCACGCTCCAAACCTGCAGCAGCATTTTCTATAATATCAGCCATTTTTCAGGGTTTCTAGAATAATAATTTCAGATATTTTCTGGTGGTGCTTCACTGAAAGGTCATGGCTCATGATCCTTATTTATTTCATTTTTGTTTCGGCATTTTACTCGTTCTCGGAGACATGAAAGAGAATATTATTTTCAGAGATAGATATTATTGCTTTCTTCTGGTCCTCTAAGAATGTGCTTAGAGAATACGTATTGTTCAACTTGGTGACCATTTTATTTATTAAATACAGCTTCATTATATTACCTGAAAGATATTAATTCTTCTTTCGGCATTTTACTAATTCTCGGAGATATGAAAAGTAAAATTATTTTCGAAGGAAAATATTATTGTTCCTCTCTGGATCACTGAGATAATGAACCCAAAGAATATGTATTATCCGGCTTAATGACCGTTTCATATATTTAATAATGTTTCATTATATTAAGTGAAAGATATTAATTTCTGTTTCGGCAATTTACGAGGTTTTGAGAACTACTGACATCGTGATAAAGGCTATAATTCTAAGTTTCTATAATGCTATTATTTTTCCCTTTCAAGATTTTTCTACTTCCTCAGATATCCCATTTTATGCCTATCTCAAGTTGTGATACCAAGATTACCGATAGACCCGCCGATAGCAAGCTCGAAAAATGGCGGGATTCACCGGTGGTGGTGCTGCTGCCATCGGGCATGTGTTTCTTTTTTTGTTTTTAAGATTGAAAGTTAAAATATGTATAGAGAGGATCCAGAATGTATTACCTTAAATCTGAAAGAAAAGTGCTTCCTGATGAGCGTTTTAAAAGGGTATGGGGGGTAAGGACGATAAATTATACTACCTGACCCCTTATCTCGCAAATTTGACCCTTTATTTAGGCATTTATCCAGTGATTTGTTAATTAATTTTCAGACTGTGCAGGCCTGATCGAAAGATAGAATATTTATCTACTTGGTAACTTGATTATTGCCTCTTTGGAATTTATGTTCGCAACGAATTCCCATCCTTGTTCAATATATTGCTTGAGTTCCCTCATTGAGACTACCTTCTGACTGTTTCCGTTGTTTATCTGCTTGATCCTCTTCTCATCTATCTTCTTTATCAGGTCTTCATTGGATAACTCAAGCAACTTCTCCTTTTCTATTTCTTCCTCGGAGAATCCGGCGACAATAAGCATTGATGTTTTAAGTTCCTTTATGGTCTTGTTCATCTCAGATTCAGATATCCCCTTGTTCTCCGTTTCTAGGAATTTAAGGGATTTCTGATATGAATTCCTCATTTCTTCTATTGTGTTCTCAGGCAGTTTACCCATGTTCAATGTATATCTGTGTTCAATATCTCCCGTATGTCCCATGAAAAACTGCCTAAAATCCCTCAGGATCAATCCCTTGGACTCTGCCATCATCAACTGGGTATCGAAGTAAGCTCTCAGGACATAGGGCCTCTGGTTCATACCTGATTTCCTTATTGCCTTGCGTATCATATCCCCTATGTTTATGGTCCTTATATGTTCCTTCCTAGACCTGTCTTTTTCCCTCACAGGGGTTATTATTGGGCTTTCAGGTTTCAGGACTTCTCCCTTCCTCATCCTCTCCTCAAGGTAATCTTTAAGATATTGGCAACCTTCCGACCCGAGAAATGTGAAATACCTCTTCCTAGTCTTCGAGAGTTCTGGCCTTATAACCACAATTGTTGGAATCTTGTTGAATGTGACTTGATTATTCCTTATCTCCATTTCGGGAAAATCCATTATCTTGAGGCCGTCACTTCCATTGTAACTTCCCAATACTTCGGGTCTTATTCCTGAGAATGCCATAAGTGAGGAGGCAACTCTCGATTTCTTGTCCCCTGATAGGAATATTCTTTTCAGTTCCTCCTGGGAGGGTATCTTCTCATCCTTGAGAGAGGGAGTGGAATCCACGCCTTTTATTTTGATCTTCTGCTTTATCGATATACCGTTGAATGAGAGCCATGACTTAACACTCTTCATTATCCCAGCGATAAATGATCCTGCTTTCCCCTGAGATTCAAGTAAACTCACTGTATCCATAAGCATATTGGCTATCTCCTTCTCCGTCATCTTCGTAATAGCTATTGGATCCGTGTTATTTATCTGACAGAACTGACCCAGTCTTCTCAGATATACTTCCCCGGTTATCACGGACCCCCTGGACATGTTTAAGAACCACCTTTTAATCTCAGGGTTGTTTTTCAAGGAGGTATATTTCTCTCTTCCCATGAATGTATATAAAACGGTAGTAAATAAAGGTTTTGAATGTAAATGTATTCAAAGACCAGCGGGCCCGATTGCGCAGGCAAACCTTTCGCAGATAAGTTGAAGAATACTGTAGGCCATGAGCATAGAAACGATAATGCACCAAAATTAATAGCCTCTGAATTCAGGTCTAAATGAGTTTAAAAACCCAATTAGAGGTTGCATGTAAACTCTATAACACGCTCTTACACGCCGAACAAGAAGAGTATGAAAGAAACAAGCACGGCATGAACAAAACCGAGCTCAGGCAGCTCGCTTTGGATTTGAGGAAGCGGAGCCCCGAGTTCCAAGCGCTACACTCGCAGGTTGCGCAGCAGGTTGCTGATAGGTTCTACCAGGCACGGCAGAGGTTTCTCGAGGGGTTAGCGAACAGGTCCAGGGAGAAGAAGCCTCACAGGTACCTCTCCTTAGTGTACCCTCAGAGTGGTTGGAGGCTTTCTGATACAAGGGAGGTTGGTCTCGGTAAAAACAAAAAGAAAAAGGCTAGGCTTTACTTGAGTAAAATCGGGTTTTTCACTTTAATTCTGCACAGGGTGTTCCCCGAAAACTGGGTG
>Ga0208314_100393_pt1 | contig 16777 bp, 14 predicted proteins | sample OSPB_Mat_host_9__FD_187144 | JGI IMG/M metagenome (GOLD analysis project Ga0208314, IMG submission 187144) | Extremophilic microbial mat communities from Yellowstone National Park, USA - OSPB_Mat_host_9_15 (SPAdes) (version 3) | ecosystem: Environmental > Aquatic > Thermal springs > Hot (42-90C)...
GGCAAGGCTTTCATTTCTTGTAATTAAATCATGATCAACAAATTTGCTAAGTTTTCTTGTAACATGATATAAAGAAAGCACATCACTGTATAATTCAGCAATTTTTCTTCTGAGCTTCCTAATTTCAGCTGTAGTTTTTAACTTTCCTTCAGCAATCTTATCGAGAAGATTCTCATAATTTGATAGCAACTCTAATCTTTCATTGTTTAAAGCCGCAATGAAGTAATATATAAGTTCTTCTAAAAATGATTTTAAACTATAGCTTTCTAAATTTATTTTTGAAATTGCGTCTTTTAAGTATTTTGAATAAACCTCTATTTCTTCTGAACTTATTTTTATGTAATGAGGATTTCTATGCAAATCGAACCTTATTAATAATGAGCCATCTTCATACTCTTCAACCCTATAAATATCTAGCTCGTCTTTTGGAAAATTTGAAGGTAAATTTTCATAGTATTTTACAGAGACCATATTTGATAATAATAATTTGAGTTTTAAACTAATAAATAGCCAGAATATTAAAGCTAATTAAATTAATACTTACAAATGTTGAAAACATAGCTTTCTTAAGGCCAGAGATGAATAAATTTTATTTTAATTATTTTAAAAGAATTTTTAGGTAATTCAAAGATTTCTCTTAAGCTTGATCAAAGCTTAATGGGACTTAAGGAGGAGCATTCAGCATGGCAATTATTAAATTAAGGATTCTTAAGAATCTAGATTTTAGCAAGAACCCTTTTAGTTAAGGTTTATTTAAACCAAATCAAATGGGAAAAGCTCTGAGCTATAAATTCTAGCAAATGAGAAATGTAGCTCTGTATCGATGCTGGGAACCAATGAATTTCTAAAAAGGGACACTTCCTAGGCAATGAGGATGTCAGCTAAGTCTTATATATTACATGCATACATTTCTCATCCCCTTTAGCTATAGTTTTCACCAATCTCACCCTACTATAACCGCATAATTTAGATAACAGGGTTGAATGAGCCAATTCACATAATAAATATGGATTTTTATAAGCTACCCTAATTAGAGGACAGTTTTTGCTTTCGACTATAATTTTATCATCATATTCTTCAAAATTAACATAGAAACCTAGTCTATCTAAAAATTCTTAGCACCCATGTTTGATCTTGAAACAGTAGCTTCTGCAACCTTTTCTATAAATTCATTTATGGTTTTCTCATCGTAATATTTGCTAAGAACTTCAAAGATTACATTGAGAATTGAATGATATCTTGCGCTTAATATATCTCTTCCTGCAAAGGATATTGAGTAAACCTTCTTTGACCTCCCTTTTTTATCTTTACAAAGCTATAATTTACAGTCCCATTTTTACCAACTTCATTGAGTAACGCTACAGCTAATTGCTTGAATTCATTAAGTGCCTTAGAAAGCGCTTTAACAACGACGAATCCTGCAATTGCCGATGCAAATAGCAAAAACCCAATATGGCTTACCCTTGGAAAGCCTTTAACACAAGTTGTAATACCAGGGGTTACAAGCGTGGATTAGATAAGAAAACCTAACAGTAACCTTGATGTATTCTTCGCTGTAAACGTTACAAACTATATCCTCCCGTAAAAACTAGCTCCTTATCCTTATCTAAAACAATTCAAATTATATACAGCGAATTTATACAAACAATTCTCCTAATTACAAAGAGCATAAACAATATAGCGCTAACTACCATAGCATTCTTATGTTCTTTGCCTAAAAACATATAAAAGGTTAAAAATTTTTTATTTTTTTCAAATATCGAATATCTTATTTTTGCAAAGCTCAAGATTAAGATTAAAGTGCTAGACATATTCGTAGGAATAGTTTATTAGGATGATTTAACTATGCGTAGCTATATATGGAAAAGCCAACAAAGCAGGATTCTATTGAATTTCATAAATTTTTTAAAAAAAATAGACTAAAAATTGGGAAAGATATCATAAAAATACCTTCTACCAAAGAAAGAAACTTCTAATAATTTTGACATCGTTTCTTTGAAGATTGCAACATAACATCATCTTAAACATTGATAGACGTTCTAAGAGAAGAAGAAAGAAAATTAGCTTAGTAAAATTTAAATTTATTTAAATTTTTAGCTATTTAAACACAATGAGAAACTGGATATTTGCGTTGTTAATAATATTATTGATATTTATTTCCTACATCGCTGACCTCCTCGCTACCCTAAAAGGTTGAGGGTTCCCTTTTAGAGAAGCTCATTGGTTTCCAGCATTGATTCGTGGCTACATCTCGCATTTGCTGGACAGTCGGGAGGATCAGAGCTTCCCCCATTTGATCTGGTCCTAAAAAGGAACCTTCATATAAAGGGTTGCCAGCCCAAAATCTGGATTCTATTAAGAATCCTTCATTTAAATTAAAAGATTGCCATACTGATTGCTCCTTCCTAAGTCCCATAATGCCCTCTATCAAGCTTAGGAGGAGCGTCACTGAATTTCCTGAGAAAAATTTAAACTTTAATTATTTAAGCCTTTTCATCCCCGCCATAAATGGCGAGGCTTTCATTTTTTGTAACAGTTATATATTTTTAAATCCTTATTCAGGGGTTTGGAGCACAGGATCATACCTATATTATAAGAATGAAACACTTTCATTAAGCGGTTTAATTTCTAACGTTACTATAGAGATAGAAAATTCAAGTTTAGCAAAAATTATTGCATCTAACATGCATGATCTTATGTTTGCACAAGGCTATTATGTTGCAAGTCAAAGATTATTTGAAATGGAACTTTTTGCTTTAGTTTCTTCAGGCAACATAAGTTCTTGGATTGGGCCGCTTGGTATCGATTCGGATAAGGCAGTAGATTTGATAGGATTGCCTAAAAACGCTATGATGAATTTGAATTATCTTAAAAGCAACTATCCTACAATATATTCTTATTTGCAAGCTTATTCTGATGGAGTTAATGCATATATTAATTCTTTAAGTTATAGAGATTTGCCTTTGCAATTTAAGTTAATCAATAGACAACCCTTTTTATACAGTCCATATTATGTGCTAACTTTTGCACAATTCATGGCTTGGTCTCTTACTCATGGATTCAGGGATGAGCTGGAGTCTGCAATACTTTATGCCAAAACAAACTTTACTATGGCTAACCTATTGAATCCGATATATCCTTATTTCACCAATGAAAACGTGACTGTTATGCCTGGTGATGGTTCAATAGGAAATTTCGGCTTGAGTAGCCAAGGAATATCTCCGCAATATCTTTTCAGCTTAAACTGGTATTCAAATTGGGCAACAGGTGTATCAGATTATAAAGCGCTTGTTGACATAATGAATAAGAGTCTTAATGCAATATCAGATCCTTACTTTAATCTTATCGACGAAGGAAGTAATTCATGGATAATTACAGCCAATTTTAGTTCTACACACAGTCCAATCTTAGCCAATGATCCTCACCTAACATTATACGCCCCGTCCCTTTGGATATACCTTCAATTAATAGGTGGAGGAATAAACGTAACAGGATGGTCATTAGTTGGAATACCTGGAGTATTGATAGGTCATACACAACATACTGCATGGGGGCTAACAACTTCCTTTGGTTCTTCTTCTAATGCTTATGTAGAGAAATTGAATGGAAACTATTATTATTATAATGGAAGCTGGCTACCCTTGCAAAGCTATAATTATTCAATCTTGGGAAAAACTTACACTGTTTACTATACTAAGCATGGACCTTTAGTATATTCCAATGGAAGTTTGGGAATAAGCCTTTACTGGACTGCAAACAATTTTCCAATGACTACAATTTTGTCTGAATTCTACTTTGACAATTCTTCGAGCTTCATGGATCTAATTAATGCAGCTAAGCTATGGAATATTCCGCCTCAGAATATTGCAATAGCAAGTGATAAAGATGCTGGCATAATAGATGCTGGATTATATCCTTTGATAGAAGAGAAATTGCCAAATAATAAAACTGTTTATGTAATAGGATCTAGAGCTCCTTTAAACGGAAGTACAACAAGCTTTGATCCTGTAAAATTTGTTCCATTTGAATACCTTCCTAAAACAATTAATCCTAAAAGAGGGTTCGCATTTGCTCCAAACCAACCAGATGCATGGATAAACCATCCCTATCCTTTTATAGGGAGCTATTGGGTATCAAACGGCAGAGCTTATGATATTTACCTATATATGGAAAACAAGACTCCTGTTAGTATACAAGATATGGTTAAGCTTCAAACTAGTCTTTTCGATTCATGGTCTTACATGTTAATGCCCTATATCAAGGCTGCTTTAAATACTGAAAACATGAGCTCATTAGAAAAACAAGCAGCTGAAACTCTATTTAATTGGAATTATACCTTCTCTACAGAATTGGTTGGTCCTACAATATACAGTTACTTAATTTCTGAGATGGTTAATCTATCTTTAGCTAGAGTTCTTAAACCTTTAGGGCTTGAGTCTTACACAGAACAATCTGATAGTATAATACCATCATTGTTCTTGTACTTAGCAAAATATGAACCAAACTCCAGTTTGTTTAACGGTAGCTTCTCGAATTTTGTGAAAAAGGCATTTTCGGCTGCAGTAAGCTTTATCTCTTCAAAATTGGGTAATAATATAAGCAATTGGACTTGGGGTAAAGTACATTACATTGAATTCTACAGCCAACTTGGTATACCGGCGTTATCCTTAGGACCTTATCCTATGTACGGAGATTCTTACACTTTAGCTCCAGGTTATATTCCATACATAATTCGATTGCCTTTTCCTTACGTTACCTTAGGATCTTCGCTGAGAATGATTGCAGATATAAAGGATGGAAAGTATTATATGGTTTTCCCTGGAGGATCAACAGAAAACATACTTAGCCCATATTTCAGCGCGCAAGTAAAAATATGGCTTAACCTTCAATATCTAAACGACACGATGAATAGAATTATCGCTATATGGTATTTGAAACCATGAGAATTTCAAGAATACTTGCAATAATATCTTCTATTGTTCTTACTTTTATAATCTTAATATTTTATCCGCATATTTATGCCGCTATAATAGCAGGATTACCTTTATTTAGATTTAAGAACAGGCAGGCTATGATGATTGGGTTTTTGATAGGGATTGTAGCTAACTTCGCAGTGCTTTTCGCACTTTATTCACCAGAGGTCATAATGAATTTAGCAAATTTATTATCATACCTCAGTGGATTGCCAAGCATAGTTTTGTTAATTTTCTATCCAATTATATTTTCCATCGTATTAGGAATTTCTGCTACAATATTTGCTGAAATAAATAGAAGAATTAAGCGTGGTTAAGTGCGTATTCTTCCTAGTTCGGTAAGAAAGTATTCTCTTTTTTTGTATTGAATCAATCCAAGTTCTTGTAGCCTTTTAATTCTTCTCCAAACTGTAACCTGTGGAATTTTTAATTCAGATGAAATTATCTTCGAACTTGACTTGCCCCTATTATTTAGAAAATTCAAAATTTGTTTATCCATTTCATCAAGTTTCTCATTGAATAAAATGCTTGTTGGAAAGGTTGTATAGAAAGTCCCGCTTTCTGATTGAATTACCAACTCTCCCATTACACCTGTAGTTATTATAGCACAAATTAAGCAAAATATAAGAATTCGTTGACCTCCACTGATATTAAACACAATTCTATCTACATTTTGGGAAATCCCTTGCTTTATTATACTTTTCATTTCTAGTATAACAGTATATGGGTCGGTTATATCGAAATCCCTACGATCAACTTGAAAAGGTATCGTTTTTGATAGCTTAACTATAGTTGCATAGGCTTCCTCGGTCTTTTCTTCTTTACCTGAAGTAAAAATTATAAGCTTTGTATTTTCATCAACGCCTCTTCTTAAAAGTTCACGCGTAATGAATTTTTCGTCAAATCCAAGAGTTGCAATCATTAGCATATGTTTAGTATCTATTCAACATATTAAAATATTTTTGATTCGATGAAATAATTTTATGTAAATAAGACTATTTAAAAAATTCAGTAAGAAGAATATTTCATTTCCATGAAATAAAATCTTTAATTTTTAATTAATTACTAAATAATGATTTTATATAATAAAATTTAAATTAATATTGTGGAGAAAATCGGAATTGTTGCTACGAGATCATTTACAGAGAGGGTTGAGATTATATTGTTTGAGGGATACGAAACAAAGGTGAAAAGTGAAGAAATAGCTTTCATAGATAACTCTGGAGAGAAAGTTTTTGGAATTCTAAGGAATGGAAAAGGCATCAACGACTTACTTAATCCAAATTCCTTTAGACCCACTTTAAGTTATGCTAAAATAGGTGGGGAAGTTCCTAGTTCAAGGGAAGTTTATTCATTTGAATTCATAACAATAGGCGTAATTGAAAATGGAAAAATAAAGCAGAATAGAAAAATAATTAAGCCAGGATCTCCAGTCTATTTGCCTAAGGAAAATCCCTTTGACTCTTTAAAAGGCGAGACTTATTCTTATTTAGATGCATATTTAGAGGGCCATGATGAGTGGAAAATTTTAGTTGACAGTTCACATTTAAATCAACACATAGGAATATTTGGTACTACAGGTGCAGGGAAATCATGGCTTGCGAGGCATGTTTTAATTCCTTTCTATCTAAAAAATGATTATAACGTCCTTGTACTGGATTGGGATGGATCTGACTACGCAAAATATTTTGAATATGTTATACCTATATTTTCCATAAAGTTATCCAAAGAATCTATATACGAATATCTATTGAACAAGACTGATAAATTCTTTGGAAGTAGGACGTTACAGAATGTTGCGATGAAGTTTTTATTGGAAAACGACTTCATGAAATATAAAGATGCTAACAGTGCATTCAATAAATTCTTGAGTTATTTAGAAGAAAACAAATCGAAGGACCATAAAGGAGAAGACTACCATTTTGAACTAACAAAAATGAGACTAAAGCCTGAAGATTTTGATCCATTGATAGGTGGAAAATTTGAAATTTCAGAAATAATTGATAATTTGAAGCAGAATAAAATCGTGGTAATCGATTTATCTGAAGCAAATAACGAGAGTCTTAAGCTATCCTTGTTTTTGAGCGTAGCTGAAGAATTAAAAAGAAGAATGAGGAAAGAACAGAAGCTCAAAATAGCTCTTGTAATAGATGAAGCTCCTCAATATGCACCGTTTAATCCCTCAGGAATTCAAGAAAAGGTTGTTGAAGAACTTAGACAATTGGCAGCAACGGGCCGTAAGCATGATTTAAGCCTAACCTTAATAGCCCAAGGAGTTGCAGGTGAGATAGGAATACATGCATCAATAAGAAGAAACTTAAACACGAATTTCTACGGAAAAATTCATCCACTAGATGCAACGGGTCAAGGTGGAGCAAAGGAAATGCTGCAACCATTCGGTATAAACCCAGAGACATTGCTGAATTTGGAAGAGGGCCGTTTTTATATATCTGGCAATATGAACATATTTCCTGTTCCGCTTTTAATAACTTTTAAAGCCCAAAATGTCATTTGAGGAAATAAAGGAAGAATTAGAGTGGAGTAAAATATCCATTGATTTGCAAAACCAATTCATGGAATTAGCAGAGATGGATAGCAACAATATTTCAGTAAAAATTGAAACATTAAACAATAAATTGAATGTGATAAAGGAAGAAATTAAAAGATATTTTAAGGAATTTGCTGAGAACAAATCAGGCTTATTGATAGGAGCTGTAGATGGATGTAAATCTTTGACATCTAAAGAAAGTATAGGAGCTGGATGCGTGATTTATACTTACGGTTATGTAATAATAAAGGGTAAAAAGCTTCATAATGATGCTAAAGCTGGAAGAATTATATACAGAAATGTAGGAGAAGAGGTTGCCAAAAAAGCTTTGGGTCTAATCTTAACTTATCTTGAAAGAAAATGTGCTCTAAGCTTAGTTGAAAAGTGTGATTATGTTTTAATTGATGGAAGCTTTTTTGGCTTCATCTATAGTATGCTTAGGTTAAAGAAACTAGGCTTACTTAGCGAGAAATTGCAAGATATGCTCATTAAAACAGTTGAGATAACCAATAAACTAATCGAAAAGAAGAAAGTAATCGGTGTAGTTAAAAGAACTCATACTAGGGCAATTGGTGCTTGGTATTTCTTAAAGAACAAAGATAAAACGTACTGCGATATACCGGATAGGCTTATATTATCTTATTTAATGCAACCCAAAACGTTATTTGATTACAGAGAAATAACAGAAGGACACCCTGTTCAGGTATATAATGAAATTTCATTGCTAGTAAATAAAAACGAAGAAGAAAATATCTTAGAAAAAGCTATCAACAAATTTTATGAGCCTTTTAAAGCTCTTAACATAGATTCGAATTATGCTACAAATCTAAGAAGAATTCAGGTAAAAGCATTTAGGAATGCTCCTACATGCGAAATTGAGCACCCTGATTTAAGCTTAGATGAGCTGTTAAGAATCATTTCTTCAGAATCATTTTTTAACAATTTAACAGGCCTTCCAATAGCTATTGACATAATAGATGAGCTAGTAAGATTCCCGAATAAATTAACAGGTGAATACATTACCGAAGTTGAAGCCAAGACAGTATCTAAGCTTAAGAATAAAATACCTTTAGAGCTGGTAAAAACTTATTTCTCTAGTTTAAATCCACAAAAATAGCCAAATTGTAGAATAAATAACTGAAAAGTTCTATATCTAAGATAAATTAAAAAATTTTAGATGACGACTAATTGGAAAGCAAGCTTAGAAGTTGCTATAAAAAATAACATAAATAAGGTTTCAAAAATTCTGAATAATTATAGCTATATTGAAAATTTATCTTCAAAACTTAGAGAAATTAAATTGAAAGTAATTGAAAATTTAGAATACTACTTAGATAAGTGCAAAGAATCAATTGAGAAAAATGGAGGAAACTTTTACTTTGTAAGGAATTCTCAAGAGGCACATAAAATATTGTTTAATCTTGTAGGTAAAAACAAGAAAATAATAATGAGCAAATCGATGACTGCCCATGAAATAGGAGTCATTGAATACTTAACAAGTTTAGGAAACGAAGTGATTGAAAGCGATCTAGGTGAATTTTTAGTTCAAATAGCTAACGAGAAGCCCTTCCATATACTTGCCCCCGCATTACATATGTCGAAGGAAAAAGTTGCAGAATTACTAAGAGAGAAATTAAATCTTCAAGTTGATAAGAATTCAAGCATTGAAGATCTTGTAAGGTTAGTAAGAGAATATATGAGAGACAAATTCACGCAGGCTGATATAGGTATTACAGGAGCTAATGCAATCGCTGCTGATACAGGTTCAATAATATTAGTTGAAAATGAGGGCAATGCAAGAATTACTTCCTCATTTCCTTCAACACACATAGTTGTGGCAGGTGTTGAGAAAATAGTTCCAACTTTTCAAGATGCTAGAATTCAAGCTATTGTACAATCTGCTTATGCAGGGTTTTTCCCTCCTGCATATATAAGCGTTATATCAAGTCCAAGCTTTACTGGAGATATAGAATTAAGAAGAGTTTCTCCTTCTCATGGGCCAAAGCAACTTAACGTAATTTTAGTAGATAATGGAAGAATAAAGGCTAGTAAGGATGAAATACTTAAAGAAGCCTTACTTTGCATAAGATGCGGAAGATGTCATTTTCACTGCCCAGTTTATAAAGAGTATGGTGAAGATTGGGGACATTCGCCTTACAATGGACCAATGGGAGCGATGTGGTCTTATCTAGTATTTAATGATCTGCAACCGGCAAATTTTGTTAAGGATTCGTCTGAATGCTTGGAATGCATGGAAGTTTGTCCTTTAAAAATAAACATACCTAAAATCATCGATTATATTAAGAATAAAAAATCTTAAATCGTTCGAAGATTTCAATCTGAGCTTCATTTTAATTCTTAAGGTGGAGTCAATTTGCTCCATAACTTACCTTTTCTAATTTAATTTGGATTCCTAGCTTCATAATTTCCTTTATCGACTATCCAAATCTTTGACTCCTGTTAATGTATATACAATTTTAGTTTCCGAGAATTTATAGCGAGCCAGAAATTTATCTTTTTCTTAAAACTATTTTTATTTAATTCTAAAATGCTTATCATATAAATTAATGACTAGGTATCAAATTGGGATTGATATTGGAGGAACCTTTACGGATATCGTAGTTTACGATAATGTTGATAAAAAGATATTCATAATGAAGCTCTCCACAACCCCAAAGGATCCATCGATAGCGGTAATGGAGGCAATAGATAAATTAAGGCTGGATCCTAAAGATGTTCTTTTTATTAACCATGCAACAACAATAGCTACTAATGCTTTACTCACAAGGACTTCGCTACCAAAAACCGCGCTTATAACAAATCGTGGATTTAGAGATGTTTTAGAGATAGGGAGACAGAAAAGAGCTGAACTTTACAATTTAAGATATTCAAGACCTCCTCCACTGATACCAAGAAAATATAGATTTGGAATAAAATGCAGAGTGCTAAGCAATGGTTCAATACTAGAAGATTTGGATTTAAAAGAAATTGAAAAATTAAAAGAAATTATAAGAAGAGAGAAAATAGTTTCTTTAGCTGTTTGCTTTCTAAATTCTTATTTGAACCCAATACATGAAAGGAAAGTAAAGGAGTTTCTAGAAAAAGAGGTGAAGTATATTTCAATATCCAGTGAAGTAGATCCCAATTATAGAGAGTTTGAAAGAACGAGTACAACTGTGGTAAACGCGATACTAAGACCTTTAGTTTCAGATTATTTAAATAGGCTTAAAGGAGAGTTTATCAAAAGAGATATTACAGCGCCTTTATATGTTATGTGCTCCAATGGAGGCTTGGAAACTATCGAATATACCTCTCAGCTACCTATATCTATAATCGAATCAGGACCTGCTGCTGGTGTTCTTGCGAGCGCGTATCTCTCTAAGATTCTTAATAAGGATAAAGTCATCACGTTTGATATGGGAGGAACAACAGCCAAGGTTGGAAGTGTAATAAACAACAAGCCAGACATGGTTAATGAATATGAAGTTGCAGGGATAGTTCACAGCGGTAGAGTAATTAAAGGTAGTGGCTATCCCGTAAGGTACTCTTTTATTGATCTTTCTGAAGTAAGTGCAGGAGGAGGAACTATAGCATGGATAGATGAAGGAGGAGCTTTAAGGGTAGGACCTAAAAGTGCAGGTGCTGAACCTGGTCCTGTTGCATACAACAGAGGTGGTGAAGAACCAACAGTGACCGATGCTAACATTGTGCTCGGAAGGTTAAATAACGAATTTCTTTTAGGAGGCCAGATGAAAATTTATGGAGAATTATCAAAGAAAGCAATTGAAAATAGAATAGCAAATAGGCTTGGAATAAGTTATGTTGAAGCTTCTTTGGGAATAATTAGAATAATAAATAACATCATGTCAAAATCGATATCAATAGTTAGCATTGAAAAAGGTAGAGATCCAAGAGAATATTCAATGATAGCATTTGGTGGAGCAGGACCTATACATGCTTGTGATTTAGCTGAAGAAATGAACATAAATGAAATAATAGTTCCTCCTCATCCTGGACTTTTTTCAGCTTTTGGATTGCTAACTGTAGATATAATAAGAGTTTTTTCTGAATCAGTTTTCGAAAGAAATTTGGAGGAAGTATTTATTAAGCTAAAGAAAAAAGCTATGGAATCTTATATTAAAGAGGGTTTCAATAAGATAGAATTTGAAGATTTTGTAGATGTTAGATACAAAGGTCAATCCTTTGAATTGACTTTAAAATACAACGACGGAATGAACATAAAAGAAGAATTCGATAAAGAACATAAAAGAATCTACGGTTATAGTTCAAAAGACCCAATAGAAGTGGTAAGCGCTAAAGTTGTTGCAATAGCAAAGGTTAAAAAGATCGAACTCCTAGAAAATAAACAAGAAAATAAAGAGGTTCAGAAAATAGGATATAGAAAAGTGTTTATGAATGAAACCTTCATTGAAGTTCCTGTTTACGCAAGGGATACAATTGCTGTAGGATATGAAGATAAAGGTCCTGCTATAATTGAAGAATACGATTCAACCACGCTAATAAAGCCCGGCTGGAGATGGTACATTGATAAGTTTTCTAACCTTGTAATCTTAAAATGAACATAGATAAAATTACATCTCAAATAATTAGCAATTCCTTATTTTTTGCAAGTGAGGAAATGGGAATTGCTTTAAGAAATGCAGCATATTCACCAAATATTAAGGAAAGAATGGATCATTCTGCTGCAATTTTCGATGACGAAGGAAGATTGATTGCACAAGCTGAGCATATACCTGTTCATTTGGGATCTCTACCTTGGGGCATTAAGAAGACAATGGAATATCTAGAAAAGGAAGGAATAGAGTGGGAGGAAAAAAGCATGATTGTTCTCAATAATCCATACATAGCAGGCACACATTTGAACGATATTACAGTAATTAGACCTGTTTTTTATGGTAAGAAATTGGTAGCGTTTGTAGCTAATAAAGCACATCATTCAGATATCGGAGGTAAGGTTCCAGGAAGCATATCCTTCGATGCAAAATCAATATTTGAAGAAGGCTTAGTGTTAGATCCAGTATTCCTTATAAAAAATGATGAATTTCAACATGATATATTATCAATCATTTCATCAAATTCAAGGAATCCTTATGAAAGGCTGGGAGACATAAAGGCGCAAGTAGCTGCTAACTATACTGGTGAAAAAAGAATTCTAGAAGTTATCGATAAGTATGGTTTAGAAAAGTTCAAAGAATCTAATCTACTAGCGTTTGAATATGGAGAGAAAGTATTTTTAAGCAAAATTGAAAAGATTGAGAAAGGAACATACGAAGCTATAGATTACATAGAGAAACCTGACTATACAAATTTAAAGTTGCAGGTTAAAATAGAAATACTGAAAAATAGGATAAAAGTAGATTATGAAGGAACAGATAAGCAAGTTGATATTCCTCTAAATGCGGTATTAGGTGTTACAATTTCAGGCGTGCATTTTGTATTCAAGACATTGCTCGGAGAAGATTTACCTTTGAATTATGGTGCTTTTAAAAATATTGAAATAATTGTTCCTTCAGGAACAATTCTAAATCCTGAATTTCCATATCCTGTAGCTGGAGGCAATGTTGAAACAAGCCAAAGAAATGCTGATGTTCTTTATTTGGCAATGAGTAAAGCAATGCCTGAAATTGTGCCTGCAGCTTCAGGTGGATCTATGAATAATGTTATGATAGGAGGAATATACAAAGGGAAGACATGGGCCTTTTATGAAACAATAGGAGTAGGATTAGGAGGAAGATACGGTATGGATGGCACAGATGGAATTCAAGCAAATATGACAAATACAATGAATACCCCAATTGAGGATATTGAAAGAAACTTTCCTATTATTATAAGAAAATATGAATTCAGAGTAGATAGCTCAGGAGCAGGTAAATACAGGGGTGGTTCAGGAATCATTAGGTCTTATGTTGCTTTAGAAAACGGCATGTACTTTACAATATTAGCAGATAGAGGTAAGAATAAGCCATGGGGTCTTTTTGGAGGTAAAGAAGGAGAAAACACAGTAGTTTTGATGTGCAAAAACAAAAGAATTAGAAGAGTAAATACAAAATGCACTTTAATTTTAAACAAAGATGAATGGATAGAAATAAGAACTGCTGGAGGCGGGGGATATGGAAATCCTAATGAAAGAGATGTGGAAAAAATACATGAAGATCTTTTAAATGGTATAGTAACAAAATCATACATAAGAAAAAATTATCCTCAGTACAAGCTTTAAAAGTCTTTTTGGATTAATATTGTTATGTCCCAAAGTTCTGACGAGAATTTATGGGCTTTAATAGCTTGGGCTGCGACGATAGTTGGAGCAATTTCAGCTTTAATACTTAAACCAAATTCAAAATATGTGAAACATTGGTCCTATCTTTCGATATCTTTTTTTGTTATTTTCATTATAGGATATGCTGCAATATATATCATTAGCCTAATAATAAGACTTTTACCTATAATTGGACCTATTCTAAGTTCAATTATATACATTCTATATCTTTTGATTGTTTTTATAATTTGGGTTGTAGGTATAATTAGATCAATTTCAGGAATATTTTGGAAGCCTAGATTTATATATGATCTTGCAATAAGATTAGGCATTGAAAAAATATAAGAGTTAATTAAGATTAATTATTATTTATAATTTAATTTTACAATATCTAAATTTAAAACATTAAATATTTTCAATTGCTACTTTTATCCTACCAAACCCTAAAGATCTTGATTTACCCACGCCCAATGTTTCGGCCCATGTTAATAAGTTTGTTAACGCTTTAATATAACCCTCTTTTGTGCTTAAATAATAGCTTGCAGTTCCTATAAAACAAGGAACCTTTCTACCTTCCCCTATATCGACATATATTTTCCTGATGTTCACTTCATCTACATCTATTGCACTGAGAATTAATTTTTCAATTTGTTCTTTGAACTCCTGCTTCTCAAATCTTAATAAATCCTTAGAGATACCATAGATAAGTCTAATTGGAGATGGGAACGTTAGATTCTTTCCATGAAAAGCAAAATTTGTCGGGGTAAGATAATGAATTTTAATCTTAAATTCTGCCCAGTTATCCGAACTTCCGAACTCAATTTTTGGTAATTCTTTTTCTCGAAAAGATAACGAAGTGGAAATAAATATCCCTGACGGTTCTTCAAGTTTTTCTTCTTTTGTAAAAGCTTCTAAAAAGTATTGAAATACAGAGTAATCGAGAAATATCATGTTAAGATCAAAAGTGCTTGCATCTTTCATAACAAAAGGACATGAAATTGGTTGGAAATCTTCGTTTCTTCTTTGATAAAATCCTGTTAGTATATACTTGCCGTTGAATAAAAGAGGTTCTACAAAAAAGGGTTTGCTCTTCTTTTTTTCAAAGTCTAATCCAACTCTTTTAAAGTAATCGTATACGATTTTTAAAGAAAAAGATCCACTCCATGCGTTGATAATATGGGTATTACTGGAATGATATCTAAGCTTTACATTAACCTGATATACCTTCATTTTGATCCCGTGTGGGTAATTTAAAAATGTATTCGTAGTTTTTAAGCGTTGTTAAATTTGAATAAAATTATTTCATATATGAAAATAAAATTTCAATAATTGAAATTTTGCCAAATTAAGAATAATTACAACAAATTTTATTTTAACAAATTTTTTTGTTATTAAATTCAATTCTGTTCATGACCAACAATTATTGTGGTAGAATTCTTATTTCAACAACATCTCCCTCTTTTATCCCAAGTTCTTTTTTCAAATGATGTCTTGATATTACTTCAATTATATTCCTTGGATGAATTGTTCTTTCAAGCAAAATCACATGGCAATCAAGCTTATTATTTATTATTGCAGGAAAACATTTTACCCATCCGTACGTTCTTTTTCCATTACTGAAACCGTTTATGAAAATTCCAGTAAAATTGTTTAAAAATCCTCTACTCTTTGGTTCGATTAACTTTATATTTAAAGTTCCAGGATAAGGTCTGTAACCTAACTTTTCTTCAAATTGTTTCGCATAACCTTCTAAAGAAATATAATAACCCCCCTCACCAATTCCTTTTTGAACTATGCCCTTAACTACAATTTCTTTTTTTCCTTCTAACACGCCTTTTAATCCAGAATATACTTCCAAAATTAAATCTCTTCCTTTTTTAGTTAAAGCTATTTCCTGCCCTCTTCTAGAAGTTTTCCTTGTTATATATCCCTCCTCCTCCAACTTTATCAGCTTAATTGAAGCATTTTGTTGGGTAGTTTTTAATTCCTTTGCAAACATACTTGTCGATATTAAAATAGGTTTGTAGAAAGCCCCGAGTTGAGCCAGTTTAATTAGTTCGTAGACGTACTTTCTTTCCATAACAAATTTTATTGAAGCTAAAAATTTATTTTTAATGTTATTTACAAACTTATGGCCAAATTAAACAGTAAAGAAATATCTGCAATAGCAATGTTTGGCGCCCTTGCTGCAATTGTTACTTTAGCAACGGATTTACCAATATTCAGATTCCCAATTCTGCCTTTTTTAAGATTCGACTTAGCTGAGATAGTAGACTTCCTTGCTTTTCTTATTCTAGGTCCTATAGCAGCGCTCTTCACTGTACTTGTTCATTTCATTGTAATTAGTTTATTACCAGGAGCACAAGTACCTATTGCCAGCCAAGCTATGAAAGCAGCTTCAATTCTATCCACAATACTTGGATTTATGGCAATTACTAAGTTTAAGAGCATTAAATTTGCTCTATCCTCTGCGATAATCTCAAGAGTTTTAATCATGAGTTTAGCAAACTATCTATTCTTTCTTGTCTTCTTTCCTTTTACATTTGGACCTTCACTTTCTCTTATAGCTAAAACAACCGGTATTGTTGTTCAAGGATTTTTCGCACAGGTATTACTTTTATTGCTTATACTGGGCATATTCAATGCTTTGCATGCAATTATTACAACATTCATTCCAGTATTCATCTTAAGGTATAATCCACAGATAGTAAAGATGGCTTCATTGATAAAACCTGTCTGGTTTGTAAAGTACATTAATTTAGGAAAATAAATTTCTAAACTGCTGATTTTTTAAGAGATATTATAAAATTAAGTTTTTTTTAAAAAAAGGTTACTTCAAACCTAAATATAAACTTGCAAATTCTTTATGCTCCAATAATTCTTTAGGTGATCCTTGGAAAGCAACTCTTCCGCTAACCATAAGATATGCATTATCGGCTACTTCTAAAGCTCGAACTGCATATTGCTCTACTAAAATAA
>Ga0208314_100401_pt1 | contig 16569 bp, 15 predicted proteins | sample OSPB_Mat_host_9__FD_187144 | JGI IMG/M metagenome (GOLD analysis project Ga0208314, IMG submission 187144) | Extremophilic microbial mat communities from Yellowstone National Park, USA - OSPB_Mat_host_9_15 (SPAdes) (version 3) | ecosystem: Environmental > Aquatic > Thermal springs > Hot (42-90C)...
GTTACCGCGTGTGGGACGTGCTGTACGCGCTCATTCCCGCGACCGCGTACGCGCTTCAGGGCGTGATGACGGGGCTTTGGATGATCGCCGGCGTGATGGTTCCGTACATCGTGCGGCGTCCTGGTGCGGCGCTCATCGCGGAGCTGGTGGCGGCGGCCGTCGAGCTTTTGCTCGGCGAACAGTGGGGGCTCGCCAACATGATCTCGGGCCTCATTCAGGGCGTCGGTTCGGAGGTTGCCTTCCTGATCTTCGGTTATCGCGTGTGGAACACGGGCACCTGCACGTTGTCCGGCGTGCTGGCGTCTGCGGCCTTCATGTTCCAATGGTACTTCCAATATGGCGGAGACAAGCTGCACCTCAGCACGCAGGTCGCGTTTGTCCTCATTTCGCTCGTGAGCGGTGCGGTGCTCGGGGGCCTCTTGCCGAAGGCGCTCGCGGATGCGCTCGCTCGTACCGGCGCGCTGCGCAATTACGAGATCGCGAAGCGGTCGGTGAAGTCGGCATGACCACCGCGGCTGCAGGGGTCGAGCGGGCCGTGGCCCTTGAGGTGCGCAACCTGACCGTGACGTACGAGGAGGCGGCGGAGCCCACGCTCGCGGGCGTGTCGTTCTCCCTCTCGAAGGGCGAATGCCTGCTTCTCATCGGCCCGAGCGGCTGCGGGAAGAGCACGCTCGCCATGGCCATCGCGGGCATCCTTCCGCGCTCCATCGAGGCGCGGGTGGAGGGCGAAATTCGGCTCGCGCCCGAGCTCGAGGCGCCAGGCAAGATCGGCTACGTGTTTCAGGATCCGGAACTCCAGTTCTGCATGCACCGGGTGGACGACGAGATCGCGTTCGGCCTCGAGAACCTGCGGGTTTCGCGCGACGCGATGCCGCCCCGCATGCGGAGCGCCTTGGCGGTCGTGGGACTCGATGTGGGGCTCGACGCGCGCCACAGCGTCTTTTCGGGCGGCATGAAGCAAAAGCTCGCCGTCGCATCCGCGCTCGCCATGGACGCCGATCTCGTCATCCTCGACGAGCCGACCGCGAATCTGGATCCCGACTCGCGGCGCCACGTCTACGACGTCATCCGCCGCTTGAAGGAGGCGGGGAAGACGGTGATGGTCATCGAGCATCGGTACGAGCAGCTCCTCGATGTGGCGGACGCGGTGGTGGAGCTTGCGCCGGGCGGCCGCGTGAGGGCCATGTATCGACCGGAGGAGGCGCCGCGTCGAGAGCCGAGGCGAAGGCGCCGGGCGGTGACGGTCCGTGTGGACGAAGCGCCTGTGCTCGAAGCGCGGGGCCTTGCGCTCCGCTATGGCGAGCGCGACGTGTGGCGGGACGTCCACCTGGCGGTCCGGCCCGGCGAGTGGCTCGCGGTGTTGGGGCCAAATGGCGCCGGCAAGTCGTCGCTGCTTGAGGTGCTCGCGGGGCTCAGGCGGCCCACGGCGGGCGAGGTGCGCTACCGCGGCGAGCTGATTCACCGGATGTCGGCGAAGGCCCGCTACGGCCGCATCGCCTACGCGTTTCAGAACCCGGAGTATCAGTTTCTGTACGAGCGCGTGGCGGACGAGATCGCTGGGCGCGTGCTCGGGGACGAGGTGCCGGACGAGGTGGAGCGGGAGCTTCGGGCGTTCGGGCTCGCGGGCTGCGCCCATCAGTCGCCGTTTGGCATCAGCCAGGGGCAGAAGCGGCGCCTCGCCATGGCCGTCATGATGCGCCAAGGCGCGGACGTGTGGCTCGTCGACGAGCCGACCTATGGGCAGGACGAGGCGTCGGAGCGGATGATCCTCGATAGGCTCGATGCGCTTTGCGAGGCGGGCAAGGCCGTGATCGCCGTGACGCACGACCTGGATCTCGTCGCGGCTCACGCGGACCGGGTGATAGTGCTGGCGGACGGAGGCGTGTTGTACGACGGACCTCCGGAGGCGTTGTTGCGAAATCGAGAGCTGTTGCGGCGCGCGCGCCTGGATGAGACGGTGCCCGTGGAGGGAAGTCTCGTGCAAGACGTCTGGGGTGCGCCCGAGCGCGAGGCGGCCGCCCCGCCTGTGGAGGCGCCATCGTCCGGGCGCCGGGCGAGATCTCCCCTGCGGCGCTGGCACCCCGACGTCAAAGCCGTCGCGCTTTTGTGCGTCGCAGCGGTCGCGCTTTGCGCGCGCACGTTTGCCGAGGAGGGGTGGATCTGGACGCTCGTCGGCGCGCTGACCTTCGGGTTGGGCTGGCTGTCGCCGTGGAAGCTCGTCAAGCGCTTGTCGCCCCTTTTGCTCATTTACGCGGTGTACCTGTGGGCGTTTGCGGCCAATGCAGCGGCGCCTCCGGGTACGCGTGTGGTGCACTGGCTTTGGTTTGACCTGAGTGGGTACGGGTTCAGGCAGGGGCTGCTCGTCGTGCTGCGGACCTTCGCGACGGTGGTGCTCGCGTACGTGCTCGTCGCCACGACGGACGGCACCGACTTCATGGTCGGCCTGTCGCAGTCGTTTCACCTGCCGCCCAAGCTGTCGTACGGCGCCATGGCCGGCACAGGTTTTCTCGGCCGCTTCAAGCACGATCTCGACGTCTTCCGCATGGCGCGCCGCGTGCGCGGGCGGGAAGGCTGGTGGCTTCTGCGCCCGGTCCGATACGCTCTTCCACTTCTCGCGCAATCCATTCGGGTGAGCGAGCGGCTCGCCATCGCCATGGAGGCGCGGGGATTCTTCGGACCGCCGGCGGAGCGATGGGACGCGAGGACGTACTGGCGCCGGATCCGGCTTCGGGCGGCGGACGTCATCGCGGCAGGGGTTCTTGTCGCCGCCGCGGTCGCGTGCCTGTGCGCGCCTTGAGGCCCGGAAACCTCCGGGCCTCGGCGATGAGGAACTTGTCCGGATGACTTGGTGAAGGCGGTGGCCGCGAGGCCACATTTCCCACGGGCAAGGGCGGAATTTGTGGTATCATAGGAACGTCGGCTGAAAACATGGAGTGGGAGTGGGACATGATGCCCTTCACAGAGGTCGATCAACTGGCAGTCAACACGATTCGCACGCTGTCGATTGACGCCGTCGAGCGGGCGAATTCCGGCCATCCGGGCCTGCCGATGGGCGCCGCGCCGATGGCTTATGTGCTGTGGACGAGGTTCTTGAAGCACAATCCCGCGAATCCGAAGTGGGTGGACCGCGATCGGTTCGTGCTGTCCGCGGGTCACGGGTCGATGTTGCTCTACTCGCTGCTTCACCTGTCCGGCTACGACGTCACGCTGGATGATCTCAAACAGTTCCGCCAGTGGGGCTCCAAGACGCCGGGTCATCCGGAGTACGGGCACACGCCGGGCGTCGAGGCGACCACAGGGCCGTTGGGGCAGGGCATCGCGATGGCGGTCGGCATGGCGATGGCGGAGCGGTTCCTGGCGGCGAAGTTCAACCGCGACGGGCACAACGTGATCGATCACTATACATACGTCCTGTGCGGCGACGGGGATCTGATGGAGGGGATCAGCGCGGAGGCGAGCTCGCTCGCGGGGCACCTGAAGCTGAACCGCCTCATCGTGCTCTACGACTCCAACAGCATCTCCCTCGACGGCCCCACCGATTGGGCGTTCACCGAGGACGTGAAGAAGCGGTACGAGGCGTACGGGTGGAACGTGCTGCGCGTCGAGGACGGCAACAACCTCGAGGAGATTGAGGCCGCCATCGCCAAGGCGAGATCGTTCACGAATGCGCCGACGCTCATTGAGGTGCGGACCATCATCGGGTACGGCGCCCCGAAGAAGCAGGGGACGGCCAGCGCGCACGGCAGCCCGCTCGGCAAGGAAGAGGCGCAGGCCGCCAAGGCCGCGTACGGCTGGCATTATGAAGAGGAGTTCTACGTGCCGGACGAGGTGCGCAAGCTGTTCGCCGAGGTGAAGGAAAAGGGCGCGAAGGCGGAGGCGGCGTGGAACGACGCCTTCCAGGCGTACGCCAAGGCGCATGCCGATCTCGCCCGAACCTTCGAGCAGGCGTTCGCGGGCAAGGTCGACGTGGACTTCGACAAGGTGCTGCCGGAGTTCAACGAGGCCATCGCCACGCGCGAGGCGTTCGGCAAGGTCGTCAACGCCATTGCGCCGCACATTCCGACGTTGCTCGGCGGATCGGCTGACTTGTCCAAGTCGAACAACACGATGATCAAGGACGAGGATCACTTCAAGGCGCCGGATTACGCGGGCAAGAACGTGTTTTACGGCGTGCGCGAGCACGCGATGGGCGCAATGATGAACGGCATCTGTCTGCACGGCGGCGTGTTCCCCTACGCGGGCACGTTCCTCGTGTTCGTCGACTATCTGCGCCCGGCGGTTCGCCTCGCGGCCCTCATGCAGCAGCCGTCGCTCTTCGTCCTCACGCACGACTCCATCGCCGTGGGCGAGGACGGACCGACGCACGAGCCCATCGAACAGCTGCCGTCGCTTCGCGCCATCCCCGGGCTGCGCGTGTTCCGCCCCGCGGACGGCACCGAGACGGCGCTCGCGGTGAAATACGCGCTGACGCACCGCGACAAGCCGGTGGCCCTCGCGCTCACCCGCCAGAAGGTGCCGACGCTCGCGGAAGTGAAGGCGCACAAGGGTGACTTCGATCGCGGGGGCTACATCGTCTTCCAGCACGAGGACGGCTCGGACCTGGCACTTTTGGCCTCCGGCTCCGAGGTTCAGCTCGTGCTCGAGGCGGGCAAGCGGCTCGCGCATGAGGGCGTGAAGGTCCGTGTCCTCTCGTTCCCGTCCATCGACGTGTTCTTGGAGCAGGACGCATCCTATCGCGAGTCCGTCCTGCCGAGCGCGCTGCGCAAGCGCCTTGCGGTGGAGATGGCGCATCCGATGAGCTGGTACCAGTTCGTCGGCCTGGACGGCAAAGTGCTCGGCATCGACCGCTTCGGCGCCTCGGCGCCTGGCGATGTCGTCGTGCGCGAGTACGGCTTCACCGTCGATCACGTCTACGAGTTGGCCAAAGAGCTCATTGGGCGGTGATCTCCGCCCTCGAGTGCCCGGCATCCCTCCGTCGGGTCTGTCAGAGTAGAAGAAGGCCGCGCGGCTGGGGCGCTTGTCGCGCCGGCCGCGCGGCCTCTGTCGCGTGAGCCCCGTCAGCGGGTCCCCCCATAGTGCTGCGTCACAATCGCGATGAACGCCTTCGTGAGCTCCTCGTGCTCAATGGCGTCCGGATAGGCCAAGAAGGTGGGCCGGCAAAATTGCGGATCCGATAGGGGAATTGCCACCACGCCCTTGGCTTCGGCGTCATGCAGTGTGCGCCGGGGCAGGAGCGAGATGCCAAGCCCCTGCGCCACCATTGCTTTGATCCCATCGATGGAATCGAGTTCCATGCGCACGTCTGGATACACGTTGTACTTCGCGAGGAGCATCGCGATGCGCCGCCGAAACGGCGCCGTGGTGTCCGCGAACGCGATGAAGGGCTCCTCCGCGAGCGCGCCGATGGACGGAAGGTCGTGCACAAACCGATGACCGCGCGGAACGACGAGATCGATGGCGTCCGGCGGATATTCGATGAGCCGCACGCGCGGGTGGTGGATGGGCTCGCCCAGAAAGCAGAAGTCCACCTGATTGCCGATGAGCGCCTCGACCATATCCTCGTACATGCCCATTCGGACCTGCAGGCGCACTTCGGCCACCTGCAGAATCTGGTGGAGGCACTTCGGCACGTCGGTGGAGACGAAGGCGCGTCCACTCATGACGCGCAGCGTCCGCACCGCGCGCTTGGAAGGCTCGAGCATGCGGCGCTCGAGGTCCACCATGCGCTCCGCGAGCGGATAAATGCGCTTGCCCTCCTCCGTCAGCTGGACGCCGCCCGGCGTGCGGGTGAACAGTTGGCAGCCGAGATCGCGCTCGAGACGCTGCAGGCGGTTCGTCACGGTGGATTGGGACATGTACAGTTGATCCGCCGTGCGCGAGATGGACCGGTTGCGCGCCACGGCGAGAAACAGTTCCAGATCTTTTGTCTCCAAGCGCTCCACTCCTCACTCGTCCACCGGCTCGCGCGACGCGATGATGCCCCCACCGAGGCACACCTCGCCGTCGTAGAACACCACCGACTGGCCCGGCGTGATGGCCCGCTGGGGCTCATCGAAGATGACGCGGCACGTGTCTTCGCCCGTCATCTCGACCTCGACCGGCTGTTCGTCCTGGCGGTAGCGGAACTTCGCCGTGCAGCGGAATCGCTTTGCGGGTGGCCGTTCCGCGACGAAGCTCACCGTGTCCGCTGTGAGTGCCCGGCTGTACAGGCGCGGGTGATCGTGACCCTGCGCCACCACGAGGACGTTTCGCGCGAGGTCCTTGTCCACCACGAACCACGGGGCCGGATCGCGACCAGGGAGGCCGCCCAGGCGCAGGCCCTTCCGCTGGCCGATGGTGTAGTACATGAGCCCGTCGTGCTCGCCGAGCACGCGCCCGTCCACGTCCTCGATGAGGCCCGGCTGCGCGGGCAGGTACTGCTGCAGGAAGGCGCGAAAGTTGCGCTCTCCGATGAAACAGATGCCCGTCGAGTCCTTCTTCTGCGCCACGTGCAGGCCGTGATCGCGCGCAATCTGGCGCACCTCCGGCTTGGTCAGATGGCCGATGGGAAACATGGCCCGCCGGAGCGGGGCCTGCGTGAGCATGTGCAGAAAGTAGGTCTGATCCTTGTTCTTATCTCGCCCCCGCAAAAGTGCCACCGTGCCATCCTCGTCCTTGCGCACCTGGGCGTAGTGCCCCGTGGCGAGGTAGTCGGCGCCGAGGTCGAGGGCGCAGGCGAGCAGTTCCTTGAACTTGATCTCTCGGTTGCAGAGCACGTCCGGGTTCGGCGTGCGCCCGCGCTTGAACTCCTCCAGGAAGTGCTGGAATACGCGCTCCTCGTACTCGCGCTCGAAGTTGACGCCGTAATACGGGATCCCAATCTGCTCGCACACCCGGCGCACGTCCTCGAAATCCTGTTCCGCGGTGCAGGCGCCGTTCTCGTCCGTCTCGTCCCAGTTCTTCATGAACACGCCGATCACGTCGTAGCCCGCTTGCTTGAGGAGGAGCGCCGTCACGGACGAATCCACGCCGCCGGACATGCCCACCACCACACGCGTCGCCATCTTCGTTCCCTCCCTTCTCCGCGCTTTCGGGCGATCTTTGATACAATGATCACCGGCATTCGTTTCACCCTCACAGGGAAAGGCGGGTGATGCGCGGTGTTCGAACTCGATCGATCCGCCATCCTGGAACATCCACGGCTTCGGTTTCTCACCGATCTCGTTCCCGTCCACGAGCATCTGGACAACATTGAAAAGTTTATTCGCATCTGTTTTGAAGAGCAAGGATGGCGCGTGGCGCAGGCAGGGCGCGTGGTGGCGCTGCGCGCGACGGACCAGGACAGGCTGTCGAGCGCCTTCAAGGCGAGCCTGTACCTCGGCAAGTACAACGACATGGCGAACCGCGACAGGTTTCTGCGCAGCATGGTGGCCGCGGGCCACTCGTACGAGCCCATCCGCGGCGAAACCGTGTTGTTTCTCTACATCGGCGTGGCCAAGCCTGTGTACGACCACCTCATCACCTACACCGTGGGGCGGCCCACGAGGATCGCCGGAGGGCAGCGGGCCAACGTCCCGTGGGGCTTTGAACTTCCGGTAGAGGCTCGCCATCCGGAGGAGTACGAGGAGGAGCTGGAGCGCATCCGCGAGGTCATTCGCCTGGCGAAACAGGAGCGAACTGAGCAGATGCAGGCGGCGCGGGCCAAGCTGCCCGTGGGCTACGTCATGCCGCCCTTTTTGCTCGAGTTCTCCGAGGAGGCCCTCATCAAGCACGTGTTTCGCCAGCGGCTGTTCGAGCGCGGCGCGCAGGGCGCCACCGTCGAAGTGGTGTCCGACATGCTGAAGGCGTGCCTCGCCATCGACGAGGAGAAGTGGACCTTTCTCATCGAGTATCACGGCCCGCACATCCAGCAGTGGCAGAAGGCGATGCGCACGCTTCGCAAGGAGCGCCTCAGCCTTCGCCAGCTCGCGGAGATGGAGAACCTGTCGCCCGAGGAGGCGCTGGACGCAGATCTTTACGATCTGCTCATGGCGACGGTCGGCAAGCTGCCGCCGTCGATGTGGGACAGGATGCGGTGACTTTGTAACGGAAGGGCATCAGGTGATCTCGACCACCGATTCGACCACCCAGATGCCGCCGGGGCCCTGTTTGACGGGCTGATACAGGCGAACCAGGTAGACGCAATCGCGGTGCTTGACGCGCACCACCGCGTACATAAGCCCGCTGTCTGCGTCGCGGTACTGTTCGACCAATGTGTAAATATCGTTCATTCGAAAACCCAGATGGCGCGTCCCCACCTCCTGCGCGGTTCGGACGGGGCTTAAGCGCCATAGGTTTTGGCCGCGAAGGGCGGCCTCCTGAATGCGACGGAAGTCCTCGCCTGGAATCGCGACGTGACCCGTGACCACCTCGGGGCATGGCATGACGAGCATCCTCCTTCGCGCGGGGCAATTGTACAGTTCAGCGTATGGCTTCCTGGCGAACGCCGACACGACGGTCGCCCACAGGCCATGAAAGGGAGTGAACAAGCGATGGCAATCGACGGACGTGGTAAGGTCGCAGTGGTGACGGGTGCGTCGAGTGGCATTGGCCGACAGACGGCCCTGGCGTTGGCGCGCGCGGGCTTCGACGTGGCGGTGGGGGCGCGGCGCAAGGAGCGCCTCGCCGATCTCGTCGACGAGATCGCCCGGGAGACGGGGAAGGCCGCGTACGCGGCGGCGCTCGACGTGACGAGCGTGCCAAGTATCGACGCGTTCGTGCAAGGTGTCATCGGGCACTTCGGCGTGGTGCATGTCCTCGTGAACAACGCAGGGAAGGCCTTGGGGCGGGATCCGGTGGAAACCGCGGACGAGGCCGACTGGCAGGAGATGTTCGACACGAACGTGATGGGTCTCATGCGGATGACGAAGCGCTTCCTGCCCCACATCGTGGCCTCCGGCGACGGCCACATCGTCAACCTCGGCTCCATCGCGGGCCACGAGTCGTACGCTGGGGGCAGCGTGTACTGCGCGACGAAGTTCGCAGTTCGGGCCATCACCGAGGCGCTGCGCCACGAGCTTCTGGGCAAGCCCGTGCGCGTGACGTCCATTGATCCGGGCATGGTGGAGACGGAGTTCAGCCTGGTCCGGTTTCACGGCGACGCGTCCGAGGCGGCCAAGGTGTATCAGGGCGTCCGGCCGCTCACGGCGGACGACATCGCGGACTGCATCGTGTTCGCCGTCACGCGGCCCGCGCACGTCAACATCGACGAGATGATCGTGACGTCCATCGATCAGGCGGGCGCCCGCGTGTTCCACCGAAGGGGGGCGCCGTCGTGAAGGCACTTCTGATGCAACCGGACGATCTCGCCGCGCGGCTCGGCGCCGAGGAACTCGCCGTGTTTGACTGTCGGTTTCAGCTGTCGGACCCGGAGGCTGGAGAGCGCGCGTATCGGGAGGCGCACATTCCCGGCGCGTACTATCTCCATCTCGACCGGGATCTGTCTTCGCCTCAAGGGGAGCACGGCGGGCGCCATCCATTGCCGGACTGGAACCGGTTCGCCGCGCGGCTTTCGGCGTGCGGCGTTCGGCCGCATTCGACGGTGGTGGTCTACGATGCGGGTGAGGGGATGGCGGCGCGGGCGTGGTGGCTGATGCGGCACATCGGGCTTGCGGACGTGCGGATCCTGGATGGCGGATGGAAGCGATGGACGAGAGAAAAGAGGCCAGTGACGCCTGTGGTGCCCGAATCTCGGCCGGGCGGCGTCGAGGTGCGGCTGCGCGAGGGCGAGACGGTCGACGTGGAAGAGGTGCGGCGGGGACTACGCGAGGGAAGCCTCGTGCTTGTCGACGCGCGCAGCCCCGAGCGGTACCGAGGGGATGTGGAACCTATCGATCCGAAAGCCGGGCATATCCCGGGCGCCTTCAACCATCCGTGGGAGCGGGGGCTCAAGGAAGACGGCACGTGGCGTTCGCCCGAAGAGCAGCGCGCTCGCTTCGGAGATCTGGCGAAGTGTGGGAAGCCCATCGCCGTGTACTGCGGATCGGGCGTGACGGCCTGCTCCACCCTCTTCGCGCTCGAACTCGCGGGCATCCCGGCGAAGCTGTATCCGGGGAGCTGGAGCGACTGGGTCTCGTACCCCGAAAATCCCGTCGCCACAGGGGATGAACCGGGGGCGTGGGCGCCATGAGGACGCTTGGCGCCGCGGAGGCGAGGGATCGGCTCGAGGCGTGGCGCGGGTCCCGGGTGTACGTGCACCTCGAGGTCAATCCGGAGGCGTACCTGCGCAATGCGAGCGCGACGCTCGACGAGGTGGGCATGTTCGGCGACGGGCTGTACCGCCTGCATCTTCGCTTTCGCGATCCGGACGGCCTGCTCTACATCCAGGATGTGACCGAGTTTGTCGAAGACGGATCGGCGCTCGTCATGATGGGCCTCGATGGCCAGAATCGCGTCCGGCAGACGCTGACCGTGAGCAAAGAGCCGCTCGACGTGGGAAAGGTGGGATGAGCGCATGGCGACCGTCATGGGCGTGTTCGCCCACCCGGACGACGAGACGTTCATCGCCGGGGGCACCTTCGCGCGCCTGGCGGCCGAGGGGCACCGCCTCGTGATCGCCTGCGCGACGCGCGGGGAGATGGGCCGGCGGCTCGGCGTACCGCTTCGAGCCACGCGTGAATCCCTCGGCGCGCTTCGCGAGCAGGAGCTGCGCGAGGCGTGCGCCGCGCTCGGCGTGAGCCGCCTCGTCCTCCTGGGCTACCGGGACAAAGAGGTCGAGATGGTGCCGGAGGACGAAGGGGTGTCCCGGCTGGAATCGCTCTTCGCCGAGGAGCGGCCAGATGCGGTCATCACGTTTCACGATCCGCTCGGCGGCCATCCGGATCACGCGGCCATCGGGCGCTTGGCGACGTCGGCGTTTGCGCGATATCGGCGAATGAACGAAGGCGCGCGCCTGTTTTACCTCGCGTGGGGCGACGATCTCGCCGCCTTCAGGCGATATCCGCAGCCGGCGAAGGCGCTGGTCGAGGTGGACGTGCGCGCGTATCGCCGGCAGAAGCTCTTGGCGTTTCGAGCCCACCGCACGCAGTCGGAGCTGGATGGCGCCATTTGGGGAAGCGAGGAGAAGGCCGTCCACCGCATGCGCCATTGCGAATACTTTGTGCTGAGCCAGGGGCCGAGTCTGAGGCGCCCAGGAACGTTGACAGACTGAAAGCGGGGCGAAACCACATGTACGACATCTATGGAGAAGCCGCACTGCCCGCGGACGTGCGCGAGCGCCTGCGCATCACGCGCGATCTCGCCCAAGCCTTCCACGAGCGCGCGCCCGAGCACGATCGCGCGGGCGACTTTCCGTTTGAGAACATCGAGGATTTGAAGGCGTCGGGTTACGTGCGCTGGACGGTGCCCGTGGAATACGGGGGGCTCGGCCTAAGCCTCGAGGAGATGCTCATGCATCAGGAGGTGCTGGCGAAAGGCGACGGATCGACCGCGCTCGCGATTGGCTGGCACGTGGGCATTCTGCTTCACCTGCGCGAGACGGGGGCGTTCCCGGATGAGCTGTTTCGCATGGTGTGCGAGTCCGTCGTGAAGGAGGGCGCGCTCATCAACAGCTGCGCCACGGAGCCCGCCACGGGGAGCCCGAGCCGCGGCGGCAAGCCGGAGACCACCGCCGTGAAAGTGCCCGGCGGGTATCGGATCACGGGCCGCAAGACATTCAGCACGCTCTCGCCTGCGCTCACCTGGATCATGGTGACCGCCACCGTGGCGGACGAGGACGTGGTGGGGCAGTTTCTCGTTCGAAAAGAGGACGTCGAGATCGTCGAGACGTGGGACACGCTCGGCATGCGCGCCACCGGCAGCCACGACATTGTGCTGAAGGATGTGTTTGTGCCGGAGGAGCGGGTGATTGTCATCCAGCGCCCGGGCGTGCAGGCCGAGCGACGGCCGGACGGGAGCGGTTGGCTGCTCCACATTCCGGCGTGTTATCTCGGCATCGCCCTCGCGGCGCGCGACTTTGCGCTGGAGTACGCCGCGACGTACCGGCCCAACACGTTGCCGCATCCCATCGCGGAGGTTCCGCACGTCGAGCAGAAACTCGGCGAGATGGAGCTGAAGCTGCTCGCCGCCCGCACGCTCCTGTACGATCTCGCCCGCCGCTTCGACGCCGCCTCGCCGGAGGAACGCGTCAAGCTGCAACCCCAGTTCGGCGCGGTGAAGACGCTCGCGACGAATGCCGCCAATCAGGTGGTGGATCTCGCCATGCGGGTCGTCGGCGGCCGCAGCCTGTCGCGCGCCCTGCCCCTCGAGCGGTACTACCGCGACGTCCGCGCCGGCCTGCACAATCCGCCGATGGACGACGTGGTCTACCGCAACCTGGCGAAGGCCGCGCTCGCGCGCCGCGCCGCGGGGCAGGCGGGGAGGTGACCGGCGCGCAAACCCGCGCGCTTCTCGCCGTGCGAAGACGTCCGCGACGCGCGTCAGGACGTCTTCACTTTGGCAAAGTCGATGTAGCCCGCGCTTCCGTCCCGGTTGACGAACAGGTCCACGGCCTCATAGTCCTGCCCGTTGAATCGGATCTTGCCGTTCGAGGCATACAGCACGCCCTCCGGCGTCTTCTGCTTCACGCCGATGCCGGGAAAGAGCAGTTGCTCGTGGCCGTTCATGTACAGATTCGCCGTGTAGATCACCTGTCCGTTTTGCACGTGTTTCTCCAGGTTCCAGGCCTCGCCCACCGAATCGGACGGAACGGCCTTCGCCGTCACGTGCACTCGGATCTCGCCGCCGGGCAGCTTGTCGTAGCTCGTCGGATACGGCACGCTGCCACCAATACGAATCTTGAGCAGCACGGCGGCGAGCACGACGATGAAGATCCAGAAGTACTGGCGAAAGCGGGCGTCGCGCAACGTCTCGCACCTTCTTTACGACTCTTGAATTTGAATGGATTCGATGTACGCAGTCTTCAGCGGATAGCTGTCCTCCTGCGTCATCGGATTCGTGGTCACCGGAATGGCGGCAATCTTGTCGATCACGTCCATCCCCGAGATGACGCGCCCGAATTCCGTGTACCGGTTGTTGGGCGGCTGAAACACCTGCGTGTCGTTCGCCGTGCAGATGAAAAACTGGCTGCCGCCCGTGTGCGGCTGGCCCGTGTTGGCCATGGCCACGATGCCCTTGGTAAACGGCACCTGGTGGCTCAATTCGTCGGGGATGGTGTACCCTGGGCCGCCAGTGCCGTTGTTGCGCGGATCGCCCGTCTGGATGACGAAGTTTTTCACGATGCGGAAAAACGTGCAGTCGTGATAGAAGTTGTGCTCCGCCAGGAACACGAAGTTGTTGACGGTGACGGGCGCGTCCTTGGCAAACAGCTCGATGGTGAACGTCCCGTAATTGGTGTGCACAATGGCGTCATACGTCTTGTTCGGGTTGATGAACATCTTGGGCATGCTCGTCCACTGTTCCGTCGACGTGTGCAGATACGGCGGGTTGGCCGTGTCGAGCGTCTGGGTGCCTTCATTGGACGCGGTATTCGAGGCGTTCGTGACGGTTTCATTCGACGCGTTCGCAGAAGCGGCGTTGTCGGCGGCCGTGCCACAGCCCGTCAACGCGAGAATAGCCGCGAACGACATGCTCGCGAGCAAGGTGCGACGTTTCATGCATCTGCCTCCTCATGAGCTTGGACCAACGCCCATGATATCACAAGCGCTATCATCGCGATGGTTCTACGAGCGCACGTTGAGGCGGTCAAACACCGCCTGAAGGAACGACTGGGCGTCCGAGCCGTCCGAAGAGATGACGTTTCCGTCCATCACGACGGGGCCGGGTTCGAAGATGGCATGGCGGAAGAGGGGCTCGTGCGCTTGCACGACGCTCACGGGCGCCGTGAAGCGCAGTCCGCCCAGGATCCCTGCCGAAGCGAGGCACAGCAGTCCTTCGCCGGAGGCGGCGAAGTAACCGCCCGTCGTCGAAAAGCGGCGCAGGTAGCGGTGCAGGCGCAGATCGCCCCAGCTGTCGGCTTCGTACAAACCGCCGGGGATCACGCAAAGGCCGGCGTCCGGCGGCACCGGTTCCTCCACGCCGCCGTCCGCCTGGATGATGAGCCCCTCCGCCGTTTGGCAAGGGCGACCGTCGAGCGTGATGACGCGGGCGCGGCGATTCAGTCGGCGAAGCCCTTCGAGAATCAGAGCTACGTCGCCCAGGCGCGAGAATGGCAGTGCGACAAACACAGCTCTCATGGCGAGGGTTGTCCTCTCGTTCCGATTGGAGTCGATCGTATCGTAACAGAATGGACGGGATCGCACATCCCCGTCGGGGTTTCTCGATGGGCTGCGACGTGGTAGTCTCTGATCTTGCTGACGCCACGGTGTGGGAGGGACGGCCGTTGTGCTTGATGTGACCGACATTCTTCGCGGACTGAATCCCGAGCAGCGAGACGCCGTCACCACCGCGAGCGGCCCGCTCCTCGTGGTGGCGGGGGCGGGAAGCGGCAAGACGAGCGTACTCACGCGGCGCATCGCGTATCTCATCGCGCACGCCGGCGTGGCGGTGCACGAGATTCTCGCCATCACCTTCACGAACAAGGCCGCGCGCGAGATGAAGACGCGCATTCGCGATCTCATCGGTCCTCGCGCGGACGATCTGTGGATGGGGACGTTTCACAGCATCTGTGTCCGCATCCTGAGGCGCGAGGCGGATCGGCTGGGCTACCAGCCGAATTTCACCATCCTCGATTCGGAGGACCAGGAGGCCCTGGTCCAGCAGTGTCTGCTCGATCTCGGCTACGATCTCAAAACGCACGACGCGCGCTCCATCAAGCACCGCATCTCCCAATGGAAGAACGAGGGCGCCACGCGCGTCGTCAACGAGTCGAATCCGTCGGACCTCATCGCGGATCGGGTGATGGAGCTCTACAATAAGCGCCTTTTCGCTGCGAACGCGATGGACTTTGACGATCTCATCGGGCACACGGTCCGGCTCCTCGAGCAAAACGACGACCTGCGTGACAAGTATCAGGAGAAGTTCCGGCACGTGCTCGTGGACGAGTACCAGGATACGAACGGCATCCAGTTCCGCCTGCTTCGCCTTCTCTGTGCGAAGCACCGCAACCTGTGCGCCGTCGGCGACGCCGATCAGGCCATCTACGCCTGGCGCGGCGCGGACAGTGAGCACATGCTGCGGTTCGAGCGGGACTTTCCGGACGCGAAGATCGTGTTGCTCACGCGCAACTACCGCTCGACGCAGGAGATCTTGGATGCGGCCAACAGCGTGATCGTCCACAACCCGAGGCGGCGACCCAAAGAGCTTCGCTCCACGCGCGGGCATGGCGACAAACCGCTGGTGGTGCGTCTGCCGGATGGCGCGGCCGAAGCACATTACGTCGCGGAGGCCATCGAGGAGCACGTGCGAAATGGGGGGCGGTACGAGGACTGCGCGGTGCTGTACAGGGCCAACGCGCAGTCGCGCGCCATTGAGGAAAAGTTGCTCGAGCGCGCGATTCCGTACACGGTCGTGGGCGGGATGACCTTCTACGATCGGCGCGAGGTCAAGGACGTCCTGGCGTATCTGCGCGTCCTCGTCAATCCACAGGACGAGATCTCGCTCCTTCGGATCATCAACCGGCCGAAGCGAGGGCTCGGCGAGGCCGCGGTGGACAGGCTGCTCGAGTTCGCGCACGCCGAGGGCATGAGCTTGTACGAGGCGCTCGCGCACGGCGAGGAGGCTGGGCTGTCCGAGCGCACCGCGGAGGCCGCGCGCCAGTTTCACGCCTCGCTGCAGGAACTTGCGCTCTGGATGGAGGGCATGGCCGTCTCGGAGTTCCTGGCGGAGGTCTTGCACGCCACGCGCTACCGCGAGATGTACCTCGAGTCGGGGAAGAAGGAGGATCTCGCCCGCGTGGAGAACATCGATGAGTTGTTCAGCGTGACGCGGTCGTTCGACGAGCGCCGGGGCGGGACGGTGGCGGAGTTCCTCGCGGAGGTGAGCCTGCTCTCGGACATCGACAAGGAGCGCGATCGCGGCAAGGGATCTGTCCGGCTCATGACGCTGCACGCGAGCAAAGGGCTCGAGTTCCCCGTGGTCTTCCTCGTGGGCATGGAGGAGGGGCTCTTTCCTCACGCGCGGTCGATGGACGATCCGCTGCGCATCGAGGAGGAGCGCAACCTCTGCTACGTGGGCCTGACGCGCGCGATGGACAGGCTGGTGCTCACGCATGCCGCCTGGCGCACGCTGTACGGCCAGACGGTGGCTCGCGAACCGTCGCGGTTCCTCGCCGAGATCCGCGAAGATCTCGTGGTGCGCGTCGATCTCGCCGAGGCGCTTGAACCGGATGTCTTGCGCCCCGGGGATCGCGTGGTGCATCCTCAACATGGGCAGGGCATTGTGCTTTCGGTCGAGTCGCACGCCGGAGAGGAACGCGTGCAAGTGATGTTCCATCCATCCATAGGTATGAAATGGGTGTCGAAGAAAGGATTACGGACGGACGGCGCCGTCGTGGTACAATGAGACGAGCGCATCTGCGCCGCTGGATTCGCCATCACAGGGGGCTACCGCTTTGATGTACTGGATCATCGTCTTCAGCGTGCTCGCAGCGTTGATCGCAGCGTACACCGCCTTTTA
>Ga0208314_100402_pt1 | contig 16525 bp, 13 predicted proteins | sample OSPB_Mat_host_9__FD_187144 | JGI IMG/M metagenome (GOLD analysis project Ga0208314, IMG submission 187144) | Extremophilic microbial mat communities from Yellowstone National Park, USA - OSPB_Mat_host_9_15 (SPAdes) (version 3) | ecosystem: Environmental > Aquatic > Thermal springs > Hot (42-90C)...
CCGAGCGCCTCGCGGATGGCGCGACCCAAACACAGCCCAATATCCTCCACGAGGTGGTGGTCATCGACGTCCACGTCGCCGGTCGCCGAGACGGTGAGGTCGAAAGACCCGTGCACTGTAAACAGATGCAGCATGTGGCGCAAAAAGGGGACCGGGAAGTCCATCAATGCGCGGCCCTCCCCGCGCAGGTTGAGCGAAAGGCGCACCGAGGTCTCGCCCGTCTCGCGCTCGATGGCCGCGGAAAAGGTGGGGCGTTCCATGTTCGAGCTCATCGCAACTCCTCCCTGCGGATTCGCACCGCTTCCCGGTGCGCCGTGAGCGATTCGGCCTCCGCCAGCGCTTCGATGTACGGCGCGTGGCGGGCGATCGTCTCCGCCGTGTACGTGGCGGCCGTCATGCGCCGCATGAAATCGAGCGTCCCGAGCCCGCTCGAGAACCGCGCGCTGCCGTGCGTCGGCAGCACGTGATTGGTCCCGGCGAAGTAGTCGCCCACGGGTTCCGGCGTGTATGGGCCGAGAAACACCGCTCCTGCGGTGTGAAGGCCGTCCAGCACGCGCCGCGGGTCCTCCGTCATAACTTCCACGTGCTCCGGCGCCATGTCGTTGACGAGAACGACCGCGTCGTCGAGACTTTTCACGTGGACGAGCGCCCCGTGGCGCTCCAGCGCCTCGCGCGCGATGTCCATCCGCGGCAACGCCGCCAACTGTCGCACGATTTCGGCGTGCACGTTCTCGAGCAACTCGCGAGACGGGCTCAGGCACACGGCCCCCGCCTCCACGTCGTGCTCCGCCTGGGCGAGCAGGTCGGCGGCCACGTAGGCCGGATTCGCCGTCTCGTCCGCCACCACCACCACCTCGGTCGGCCCGGCGATGCTGTCAATCCCGACGTCGCCCATCACCATTCGCTTCGCCGTCGCCACGTACACATTGCCCGGCCCGACGATCTTGTCCACTCTCGCGATGGTCTCCGTCCCGTACGCGAGCGCCGCCACCGCCTGGGCCCCGCCGACCGCGTACATCTCTTGCACACCGACGAGGTGCGCCGCGGCCAGAACCGCCGGGTGAGGTAGACCGTCCAGCCCCGGAGGCGACACCAGCGCGATGGACCGGACGCCCGCCACCTGCGCGGGGATGACGTCCATCAGCACGGTCGACGGGTACGCCGCCCGGCCGCCTGGTGCGTACACACCGACGCGATCGAGCGGGCGCCACAACATCTCCAGGGTCTCGCCATCCTCGCCGTGAATGACGATGTCTTTCGGCAGTTGCGCCTCATGAAAACGGCGGATGCGTTCCGCCGCGCGCAAGAGCGCCTCCCGCACCTCAGCGCGCAGCGCGTGAAACGCGGCTTCCATCGCCTCCGACGGCACGCGCAGGGGCGCGTCCACGCCGTCGAGCGTTCTCGTCAGACTGCGCAGCGCGGCGTCGCCTCCCACGCGCACCTCCTCGACGATGCGCGCGACCCTTTCCCACACGTCCGCATCGCGGCCGGTCGTTCGCCGCCAGTTGAACGAAGCTTGTTCGATCACGTCGACCCGATCAAGGCGCATACGCGTTCCTCCTCGCGACGGCCGCCTCCAGGCGCTCCAGGCAGGCCGAAATTTCGCGGTGCTTCATCCGATAGCTCGATCGGTTGGCCACGAGCCTCGCCGAGATGTCCAGCACCTCGTCGAAGACGACGAGCCCGTTGGCCCGGAGCGTCTCACCGGTCTGGACGAGATCGAGGATGCGATCCGTCAAGCCAATCACGCTGGCGAGCTCGATGGATCCCGCGAGCGGCACAATCTCCACCTGATGCCCCTGGCTGCGAAAGTAGCGGTCGGCGAGCTTCGGGTATTTTGTCGCCACGCGGCGCGGCGCGTGGCGGCGCTCCTCTTCGCGCCCGGCGACGCAGAGCTTGCAGCGCGCGACGCCGAGGTCCAGTAGCTCGTACATCTCCCGCTCCTGCTCGAGCAGGATGTCGTTGCCGACGACGCCGAGATCAGCCACGCCGTACGCGACGTACGTGGGCACGTCGGCGGGCTTGGCGAGGAGGTACCGCAGGGTCCAGTCTCGCCAAGGGATTTCGAACACGAGCGCGCGGCTCTCGTCCCAGTCGCGCGGATACGAGATGCCGGCCTCTTTCCAGAGGGGCACCACGTCGTCCAGCGTGCGCCCTTTGGCCATCGCCACGGTCAACATACGCCTTCCCCCTCCTCCTGAGCCTCGAGCACGGCCATCACGCGTTCGACCTCGAACGCAAATCCGACGGCGGGCGCGCCGGCCCCGAACTGGGCCAGAAGCTCGTCATACCGCCCGCCCTGCGCGATGGGCGCGCCGACGCCCGGCGCAAACATCTCGAACACGAGGCCTGTGTAGTAGTCGAGCTCGCGGTGAAGGGCGAGATCGAACGTGACCACGTCCGAAGCGAGGCCCGAGTCCTCAAGCGCATCGGCGAGGCGGCAAAGGTAGCGCCATGCGTCCCTCACATCCGCGGCCGCGCGTGGATCGACGGCGTCCGCCAGCAGCGCCTCGAGCTCGCGATCCGACGCCTCTCGGCTGCGCTTCGCGGAGTCGCGGCGGGCGGGCGACCATGTGAGCAGATTCGCGAGCAGATCCACGTCCTTCGCGGCGTGCAGCTGCCAAAGCTCGCGAAACTGGACGTAGTTTCCGCTCGTCAGGCACGCGAGGAACGCGCGCGAGAGCGAAGCGGATATGCCCAGCGCGTCCAGGAGGCGCGGCACCAGGCGCGCGTGGCTCACCACGATGCGGTGATGCCTCACGCCCGCCGCCGCGCTCGCCTCGTGCAAGAGCCGCAGCACGTCCATGTCCACGTCGACGCTCGCCTCTTCGCCGATGCGCTCGATCCCGACCTGCGTCGACTCCGCAGCTTTCCCGCTCGCCCAAGAGAGCGAGGCCGGATCGTCCGTGCGCCGATACACCCGCTCGCAGTAACACCAGCGAATCGGCGTCCGCCCCGCAGCCACGCGCGGCGCCGCCATACGGGCGATGGACGGGGTCATCTCCGGGCGAAGCGCCACGGCGTCGCCGCCGCCATCGAAGAGCCGGATCCAGTCGCGGCTCGACTCGGGCGATCTCGCCCGCAGAAGCGTGTCCACGTATTCAAACAGCCCGCTCGTGACAGGCTCGTACCCCGCGTCCTCGACAAACGAGAGCAGGCGGGTCTCCACCGCCCTGCGGCGCTTGGCGAAATCCGGATACCCGTCCTGCATCCCCGGGGGCCGATCCGCGAACCCGTGGACCGCCTCCCAGGCCCGAGCGCCCCACGCGCTTCTCGTGCCATTCATGTGTCTCAAGCCTCCACGCCTTCTCCGCGCCGATTCGGCGCTCTTTACTTCGCTAATATGCTAAAGCAAGCATATCGGACACGAGCCCGCATTGCAACAGGGGAATCTAGGCATGCATCCGCGGCAAGTCCCGGCACATCCGCATACGGTGGAACGAACCACGTACAGAGGAGGGATGACAGTGGTTAAGTACATCGTCCAACCCGGTGACACGCTCGGAAACATCGCCGTCAAGTACGACACCACCGTGTCGGCCATCGTCCGGGCGAACGGCATCAAGAACCCCAACATGATCTATCCCGGCCAGGTGTTGAAGATCCCGAGCAAGCACTACGAGGACGTCAAGTCGAGCGCGTATCACCATGGCATGCACCACGACATGCACGCGCATCACAAGAGCTGGTACTGAACGAGCGCCCAGGCGCAAAAAAAGCGCGCCCGCCTGCCGTTCTCGCCGACAGGCGGACGCGCGTCCGCGTTCACCAAATGGAACCCGTCTCCGCGTAACGCTTCGCCATCGTATCGATTTCCTTTTTCAGCTCGGTGAGGAGATCCTGCTCCGGAATTTTCCGCACGACCTGCCCCTTGCGGAACAGCAGCCCTTCGCCGCGCGCGCCCGCGATGCCGATGTCCGCCTCGCGCGCCTCGCCAGGGCCATTCACGGCGCACCCCAGCACCGAAACCTTGATGGGCGCGCGGATATTCTGCACGTAATCCTCGAGCTCGTTCACGATGCTGATGAGATCGATGTCGATCCGCCCGCATGTCGGACACGACACGATGGTCACCGCATCTGACATGATGTGGAACACCTTCAACAGCTCACGCGCCACCTTCACTTCCTCGACCGGATCGGCCGAAAGCGAAACGCGGATGGTGTTCCCAATGCCCATGTGCAGAAGCGTCCCGAGCCCCGCCGCGCTCTTGATGGTACCGCCAAACAAGGTTCCTGACTCCGTGATCCCGAGGTGGAGCGGATACCGGAACCGCTCCGCGGCCAGGCGATACGCCTCAATCGCGAGCGGCACGTCGGACGCTTTCATCGAGATGACGATATCGTCAAAATCCAGGTCCTCCAGGATTTTCACGTGATGTTCCGCGCTCTCGAGCATGCCCTCCGCCGTCGGGTAGCCGTACTTCTCGAGGATGTGTTTCTCGAGCGATCCCGCGTTCACCCCGATGCGAATGGGAATTCCGCGCTCCTTGCACGCCTTGACGACTTCCTCGACCTTCTCGCGCTTGCCGATGTTTCCCGGGTTGATGCGAACCTTGTCCACGCCGTTCTTGATGGCTTCCAGCGCGAGCCGGTGATCGAAGTGAATATCTGCGACAAGCGGAATATGGATCTGCCGCTTGATTTCCTTGATAGCCTCAGCAGCTTCGCGGTTGTTGACCGTCACCCGCACGACCTGGCAGCCCGCGTCCTCCAGACGGTGAATCTGCTCCACCGTCGCCTTGACGTCGGCCGTCTTGGTCGTCGTCATGCTCTGCACAATGACCTGATTGCTCCCGCCAATCACGACGTCGCCGACGCGAACCGGCTTCGTCTCCCAGCGACGATACATACTCTCGTCTCCCCGCTACGTGATGAGGTCCCAAGACGGATCTTACCGAAGGAGGGCCCGTCCTTCAACCAATACGCGGTTTAGGCACCACTCATTCGCACCACGATGCGCACCGCCTCACCCGCAGCCAGGCGGTCGAAGCCCTCGTTGATGTGGTCGAGATCGATCACGTCCGACACGAGCCGGTCGACAGGGAGCTTCCCATGCTGAAACAAGGAAATGAAGCGCGGGATGTCGCGGGACGGGATACAACTTCCGACGTACGAGCCCCGAATGGTGCGCTCCTCGGCCGCAAGCAGCACCTGGGGCACGCTCCACTCGTGCCGAGGATCCGGCAGCCCTGTGGTCACGGTCGTGCCGCCGCGCCGCGTCACCATGAACGCCGTCTTCATGGCCGCGACGGAGCCCGCCGTCTCGAACACGTACTCCAAGCCGCCCGCCGAATCGGCGCGGACCTTGTCGATCACGCCGGGATCGCGCGCGTCGTAGGTGTGCGTCGCGCCGAGTTCGCGCGCGAACGCCAGTTTCTCGGGGTTCACGTCGATGGCCGCGATGTGCCGGGCGGACGAAGCCACCGCGCCGAGCAGCGCGGCGAGTCCCACCCCGCCGAGGCCGACGATGCCGACCGAGGCGCCTACAGGGACGCGCGCCGTGTTGACGATCGCGCCGACGCCCGTCATGACCGCGCAGCCAAACAGCGCCGCGTGCTCGAACGGGAGGGACGGATCGATTCTCACCAGCGAGCGGCGCGAGACGACGGCGTAGTCGCTGAAGGCCGACACGCCGAGGTGGTGATGGACGGGCTGTCCGCCAAGGCGCAGCCTGCGCGCGCCGGAGAGCAGCGTGCCGCGGCCGTTGGCCTCGGCGCCCGGCTCGCAGAGCGCTGGCCGGCCCTCTTGACAGGGGGCGCAGTGCCCGCAGCTTGGCACAAAGGCGCAGACGACGTGATCGCCCGGCGCGAGGTCCGTCACTCCTTCGCCGAGCTTCACCACCTCGCCAGCCGCCTCGTGGCCAAGGGCCATCGGCATCGGCCGCGGGCGGGCGCCCTCAATGACGGACAGATCCGAATGACACAGGCCGGCGGCGCGCACCCGGATGAGGACCTCGCCCGGCCCTGGCGGTTCCAGTTCCAGCGTCTCCAGGCGAAGCGGCCTTGTGGATGCATAAGGCGGCCTCGCCCCCATCTCCATGAGGACAGCGGCTCGCGTCTGCACAGTCGACTCCCCCTCGAGTGACGTTGCGCCGCTTCACGCGAACGCCGTGATCACGTTGAACCCCTTCGTCTCGAAGCGCAGCATGCGATGGAACACGTCGTTCAACTCGGCGAGGCTCACCTCGCGCTCCACGAGCGCCTTGGGCCGGAGCCTCCCTGCGGCGACCAACCGCAACAAGCCGTCGAAGGCGACGTGCGGGTTGCCAAAGCTTCCGATGAACTCGATCTCGCCCGTGGTCATGATGTCGACCGGCAGCGCCACCATGCCCTGCTCGGCTGACGAGGTGAGGCCGACCTGTACGTGGCGCCCGCCTTTGCGCAGGCACCGCACCGAGTTGAACACCGTCTCGGCGAGCCCGAGCGCGTCGATGCTCACGTGCGCGCCTCCGCGCGTGACCTGCTTGATGGCCTTGAACACGCGTTCCTCGCGCCGGCTGTTGATGGTCACCGCGGCGCCTTCGGTCCGCGCCTTCTCCAGCTTGTCGTCGTCGATGTCCACGGCAATCACCTGAGCGCCGATGGCGTGGGCCGCCTGAATCGCGGACAGCCCGACGCCGCCCGCGCCGTGCACGGCCACCCATTCACCGGGCTGGACGCGCCCCCGCATCACAGCATGAAAGCCCGTCATGTAGCGGCACCCCATGGCGGCCGCCGTGACGAAATCGACCTCGTCGGGCAAATGGATGAGGTTGAAGTCGGCGTTGGGGACACGCACGTATTCGGCGAAGCACCCGTCATACGTGGCGCCGTAGAATCCGAACTCGTCGCAAAGATTCGACCTGCCCGACTGGCACTGCGGGCAGCGCCCGCAGCCGTTGTGGAACGGGACCGTGACGCGATCGCCCGCCGCGAAGCGCCGGACGTTTCGCCCCACCGCCACCACCTCGCCGCCGAATTCGTGGCCCAGGGTGATGGGCAACTGCGGCCGAATCCCGACCCAGGCGAGCTCCCCCTGCCAGATGTGAAGATCGCTCCGGCACACGCCGGCCGCACGCACGCGGACGATGGCGTCCTCCGGGCCAGGTTCGGGATCTGGGACGGTCTCGATGGCAAAGGGCGTGTGGAATGCGTGCAGGCGCGCAGCTTTCACAGGTGCAACATCCTTTCATGGATGAAATACGAGAACGCGCGTACGGTTCACGAATTCGTTTACACTCTTAGGAAAGCGGACTCTCGCCACGATGTCAATAGGATCATAGGAACGCGAAAGCCCCTGCGGCGGGATGCCAGCCGCCGCAGGGGCTTCTTTCATCACAGGATGGAGACCGAAAGCACCGACACGATGCAGAGCGCCGTGAGGTAGATGAGCGAAAAGCGGAAGACCTGGTTGGCCCACTCCATGTCCTTCTCCGGAGGAATGAACAACCCCTTCACCGCGAGGTACAAAAACCACAGCCCGAGCGCGCCCATGACGACGAAGTACAGCCAGCCCTCGGCGCCGAGCACAGTGAGCATCAAAGAGACAGGCACCATGGCGGCCGTGTAAAACACAATTTGCCGCTTCGTCTCGCGAAATCCACGGACCACCGGGAGCATCGGCACGCCGGCCGCTCGGTAATCCTCCGTCTTTTTCATCGCGAGCGGCAGGAAATGCGGCGGCTGCCACAAAAAGAAGGTGAAAAACAGACACCACGCCGCGAGAGACAGCGTCCCGCCGCTCCCGGCCACCCATCCAATGAGCGGCGGCATGGCGCCGGACACGCCGCCGAGCACGGTGTTCAAGGTCGTGTGCCGCTTGAACCAGACGGTGTACAGGTAGGAATACACGAACAGACCCACAAACGCGCAGACCGCGGACTGCCAATTCACGCCCACGAGCAGCACCGCGAGGCCAATGGCGCTCATGGCAAGCCCGATGCCAAGCGCCGCACCGGGGGAAACCTTCCCTCGCGCAACGGCGCGCATCTTCGTCCGAGGCATGCGCTGATCAATGTCGCGATCGTAAAAGTTGTTGAGCGCCGCGCCTCCTGCCACCACGAACATCGTGCCGATGAGCGTCAACAGCATGATGTTGAGCGGCGGATGGCCGCCGGACGCCACCCACAGTCCGGCGAACGTCGCCATGAGGTTGGCGACCGTGATGCCCCATTTCATAATGGAGAGGTAATCGCGAAGCGTGGCCCGCGCGGATTCAACGCCCTTCGGGGGCTCCTGATACACAATGCCGTTTGCTTGCAACGGTTCATCACATCCTTCGCCATGAGGCCACGAGAGTCGATGATCGCCGCACGCTGACCTTCATTTCCGTCCACTATGTTTGCAAAGAGTGCGCGGAAACACAACGGCTGTGCCCCATTTGTCATCCAACGGACATACTTTGGCCCCTGAAAAGACACAGATTGCAGTATAGCCCCCAAGGGTCCTGTTTAGTATAATTGCCGTGGAATGACACGAGCTAGGGAGAGAAACGTATGCCCCTTTGGCTGTCGGGTATTGTAGCTTTCGCGCTCGCCTACCTTTTGGCGCCACACATGCGAAAAGTCGCGCTCCGATACCGTTTCGTCGATCTTCCAAACGAGCGCAAAATTCACCGGGATCCGCTTCCGCTGCTCGGAGGCGCCGCGATTTTCGCGGGCGTCATCGGGGCGTTTCTCGCAGGTTCGCTCTGGAAGGACTGGCTCGATACGCCTTACATCGGCGTCGTGATCGGCGCAACGATGTTGTTTGTGATCGGGCTTCTGGACGACTACTACAAGACGAGAGGCAAGGACTTCTCCGTCGGCATTCGCTTCGTGGTACAGATCCTCGCGGCGCTCATGGTGCCGCTCTTCGGCGGAGCGATTCAGGGATTCACGTCTCCCTTCGGCGGTCATCATTTCGTGGCGATTCCCCCTTATCTTTCGCTCTTTCTCACGCTTCTGTGGATTGTGGGCGTGACGAACGTCTTCAACTTCCTCGACGGCGTCGACGGCCTCGCAGCCGGCATCGCGGCCATCTCGGCCACGACGCTCTTTTTTGTGGCGCTCATTAAGGGCGACACGGCCTCCGCTTGGTTCGCGATTGCGGTGACGGGCGCCGCCGTCGGCTTCCTGCGGCACAATTTCTATCCGGCGCGCATCATCATGGGGGACGCGGGATCGACCGTGCTCGGCTATCTGCTCGCCTCCATCGCGTCGGTTGGCGCCTTCAAGTCGGCCACCGTCGTGTCCATCGGCGTGCCCATCCTCGCCCTGGGCGTGCCCATCTTCGACGCAGTTCGCGTGGTCTTCCTGCGGGCCCGAGCCGGGCGGCCGGTGTACAAGCCGGATCAGAACCACGTGCACCACTGGCTCTTGCGCCTCGGGCTGACGCAGGTGCAAACGGTGACCGTGGTCTACCTCATCAGCGCTTGCTTTTCGCTCGTGTCGATGCTCGTGCTGCTGCTGAATCGCGGATAACGAAGGCGATGCGCGCGCCTGGCCCCCGCGGCCGGGCTTTTTCTTTTGGCACAATAGCCTGAGCCGAGGCGCCTTGCGTAAATTCCTCCATGGTAGTAGAGTGACAGAGGACTCGTCTCATGCGAACGCTTCCACGCCCTCGTCCATCGCAGGTTTTCGATATCGGTATCGGCAATCTGGATGAGGATTCGACAGATCCGAGGGATGCGTCGCAAAATAGAGGCAGAAACCAGATAGAAGGAGTGAGTCAAGGTGGGCGCCAATCTGTTTCAAGCCAAACAGACCCTCACCGTTGGCGGGAAGTCCTATACCTATTATCGCCTGGACGCTCTTCAGGAGCAAGGCGTAGCCGACATCTCCCGCCTCCCCATTTCCATCAAAATTCTGCTTGAATCCGTGCTTCGCCAGTACGATGGCCGCGTCATCACGGAGGAGCACGTGCGCGAACTCGCCAACTGGAACGCGGCGAACCCGGCGAAATCCGAGGTCCCCTTTAAGCCCGCGCGCATCCTGCTGCAGGATTTCACGGGCGTGCCTGTCGTGGTGGATCTGGCCGCCATGCGCACGGCGATGCACAAGCTCGGCGGCAATCCGAAGCGGATCAACCCGCTCATCCCGGTCGATCTCGTCATCGACCACTCGGTGCAGGTGGACGCGTTCGGTTCCAAAGAGGCGCTGGAGTTCAACATCGCGAAGGAATTCGAGCGCAACGAGGAGCGCTACCGCTTCCTCCGCTGGGCACAAACGGCGTTCGACAACTTCCGCGCGGTGCCACCCGGAATGGGCATCGTCCACCAGGTCAACCTGGAGTACCTCGCGCGCGTGGTCCAGGAGCGGACCGTCGACGGCGAGCAAGTCGTCTTCCCGGATAGCCTCGTCGGCACCGACTCGCACACGACCATGATCAACGGCGTCGGCGTCCTCGGCTGGGGCGTGGGCGGCATCGAGGCCGAGGCGTGCATGCTCGGTCAGCCCTTGTACTTCGTGCAGCCCGAGGTCATCGGCTTCAAGCTGACCGGCAAACTGCCCGAGGGCGCGACCGCGACCGATCTCGCCCTGACTGTCGTGAACATGCTGCGCAAGAAGGGCGTCGTCGGCAAGTTCGTCGAGTTCTACGGCGCCGGCCTCTCCAACATCAGCGTCGCCGACCGCGCGACCATCGCCAACATGGCGCCCGAGTACGGTGCGACGATGGGCTTCTTCCCCATCGACCAGGCGACGCTCGACTATCTCCGCCTGACCGGCCGCGACGAATCGCTCATCCAGCTCGTCGAGGCGTACGCGAAGGCACAGGGTATGTTCCGCACGGACGACATGCCGGATCCCGTCTTCACCGACACGCTGGAGCTCGATCTCGGCTCCATCCAGCCGACGATGGCGGGTCCGAAGCGGCCGCAGGATAAGATCTTCCTCTCCGATATGAAGAAGAACTTCGAGGCGGCGCTCGAGAAGCCGGTGTCGGAGGGCGGTTTCGGGCTTGCGGACCAGCGGGATAAGACGGCCCTTGTCCAATATCCGGACGGGCACAAGGACGAACTCCACCACGGCGCGGTCGTGATCGCCGCCATCACGAGCTGCACCAACACCTCCAACCCGTCCGTGATGATTGGCGCGGGGCTGTTGGCGAAGAAGGCCGTGGAGAAGGGGCTGAAGACGCCGCGCTACGTGAAGACGTCGCTCGCGCCGGGATCGCGCGTCGTCACGGATTACCTGGAGCGCTCGGGCCTGCTCGAGCCACTCTCCAAGCTCGGCTTTGACGTGGTCGGCTACGGCTGCACCACGTGCATCGGAAACAGCGGCCCGCTGCCGGAGGAAGTGGCCAAGGCGATTCAGGAGAACGACCTCCTGGTCTCCGCGGTGTTGTCGGGCAACCGCAACTTCGAGGGGCGCATCCACTCGCTCGTTCGCGCCAACTATCTCGCTTCGCCGCCGCTCGTCGTGGCGTACGCTATCGCGGGCACGGTGGACATCGATCTCGTCAACGAGCCCATCGGCAAGGACGAGAACGGCAACGACGTGTTCCTGAGGGACATCTGGCCGTCGAACGAGGAGATTCAGGCGGTCATCCGGCAAATCATCAATCCGGAGATGTTCAAGAAGGAATACGAGAGCGTGTTCAACCGGAACGAGCGGTGGAACAAGCTGGACGTCCCGAAGGGCGAGCTGTACGAATGGGATCCGAATTCGACATACATCCAGGAGCCGCCGTTCTTCGAGGGGCTGTCGGAAGAGGTTCCGGACATCCAGGAGATCCAAGGCGCGCGCGTGCTCGCGTACCTGGGCGACTCGGTGACGACGGACCACATCTCGCCCGCGGGCAGCATCGCGCCGTCGAGCCCGGCTGGCCAGTACCTGCAGTCCAAGGGCGTGAAGCCGCATGAGTTCAACTCGTACGGTTCGCGCCGCGGCAACCACGAGGTCATGATGCGCGGCACGTTCGCGAACATCCGCATCCGCAACAAGGTGGCGCCTGGCACGGAGGGCGGTTACACGACGTACTTCCCGACGGGCGAAGTGATGCCGATTTACGACGCGGCGATGAAGTACAAGGCGGATGGCACGCCGCTCGTGGTCATCGCCGGCAAGGAGTACGGAACAGGCTCGTCCCGCGACTGGGCGGCGAAGGGCACCTACTTGCTCGGCGTGAAGGCCGTGATCGCGGAGAGCTTCGAGCGCATCCACCGGAGCAACCTGGTCGGCATGGGCGTGCTGCCGCTCGAGTTCATCGACGGGCAAAACGCGGAGACGCTTGGCCTGACCGGCCGCGAGGTGTACACCATCAAGGGGCTGTCGAACGACCTGAAGCCGCGCCAGACGGTCACGGTCGAAGTCACGCGCGAAGACGGATCGTCGTTCACGTTCCAAGCGCTCGTGCGGCTCGACAGCGACATCGAGGTGGATTACTACCGCAACGGCGGTATCCTGCAGACAGTGCTCCGCAACTTCATGCGCGAGCAACACGCGTAAGGAAACGAAAAGGGCTCCCACGAGGAGCCCCTTTTTTTGCGCACGGCGCGCAAGTCCCGTCAGCCTTTGAGTCCTGCTTGGGACACGCCCTGAATGAATTGGCGCTGAAAGATGATGAACACAACCATCATGGGAACCGTCAGCAGGACCATGCCCGCCATCACGCTGTTCCAGTACGCGTTGTACTGGCCATAAAACGAGTTCAGCCCCACCGGCAAGGTGTACATGTTCGTCGTCTGACCGATGAGAAGCGGCCAGAGAAACGAGTTCCAGTTGCCCTGGAACGTCAGAATGGTCTGCGCGGCCAGGAGCGGACGCGCGAGCGGCAGCATGATGCGAAAGAACATCCCGAAGTATCCGATGCCATCAATGCGAGCCGCCTCCTCCAGCTCCTTCGGGATGCCGAGGAAAAACTGGCGCGACAAAAACACCATGGTGGAACTCAGCAAGAACGGCACGGTGAGCCCGACGTAGGTGTCGATCCAGCCGAGGCGCGCGAGCAGCATGTAAATGGGAACCAAGACCACCTGTCCTGGGATCATCATGACGCCGAGGAAGACGTAAAACAAAAAGCCCCGGCCCGGGAAACGAAGCCGCGCAAACGCGTAGCCCGCAAACGTGTTCACCACCAGGTTTCCCACGGTCACGATGAACGCCACGATGGCGCTGTTCAAAAACCAGCGCCCAAACGGGAAGTTCTGCAGGATGGAGGTGTAGCTCGACAGCGTCAGGGTCCGCCAGGGCACGAAGAGTTGAAACACCTCGGACGTCGGCTTGACCGACGTGTAGATGGACCACAGAAAGGGCACCAGCGAAATGGCCGCGTAGATCACGGCAATCACGTACATCCACAGGCCGGCGCGGCGCCAGGACGGGGATGGTGCGGATGTGGCCATGCGCATCTCATGCGTCCTCCCTTCCGAGCCACAGCTGCTGAATCAGCGTCAAGACCAAAATGATGGCAAACAGCACGAAGCCCATGGCGGACGCGTAGCCCATCTGCATAGTGCGGAAGCCCTTTTCGAACAGATCGAGCACAACGGTCATCGTGTACTGCTGCGGAAGCGAGCTGGCGCTCGAAATGACGTAGACGAGATCGAACACCTGGAACGCGCCAATCATACCGAGCACCACGACGAGAAACGTGGTCCGCCGAAGCGACGGGATGGTGATGTAGCGCAACATGGCGAACCCTTCCGCCCCGTCGATGGCCGCGGCCTCGTACAGCTCCTCCGGAATCTCCTGCAGCGCCGCGAGATAGATGACCATGAACTGGCCTGCCGTGGTCCACACGGCGACCGCCATGATGGCCGGAAACGCGAAGATGGGGCTGTTGAAGTAGTCGGGCCCCTGGATGTGAAACAGGATCCACAGCAGGCGGTTCAACAGTCCGTTCGGCTGGAACAGGAAGCTGAAGATCACGGCCACGCCGACGGTCGACGTGATCGACGGCAGGTAGTAGATGACCCGGAAGATCGTCTTTCCGCGGATACGGTTGACGATCACGGCCAGCATCATGGCGATCGCAGTCTGCACCGGCACCACCACGAGGGCGTACACCGTGGTGTTCCACAGCGCCCGCAGAAACACCGGATCCTCGAAGAGGTGAATGTAGTTCAAGAACCCCACGAAGTGCGAGTTTAGGGGATCCAGGTACGAAAAGTGCTTGAAACTGATGACAAAGGCGTACACGATGGGCCCCAGGAGAAAAACGGCCAACTCCACGATGGCGGGGAGAATGAACAGGTAACCGGCGAGCGCCTGTTCCACCACGTTCCATCGGATGCGCCTCCCGCGCCCCGTGACCCGCTCGGCAGCGGAGTTTGCGACGCTCATTCCAACCCCCTCCTCGATCCCGGCGGCGGAGCCTCCACCGGCCCCGCCGCAGAGAGCGTCAGTCGTTCATCTGTGAAGCGAGCGTCTGCTGCGCCTGACTCAAGACTTGCTGCGCCGACTCCTTCTTCAGAATGCCTTGTTGCGTGGCATTGTTGATGGCGTCGAGGAAGTTCTGCCCGAGCGTGCCGAACTGATACGGAATGGCGCCCTTGAGACCGTCCACGAAGCCCTTGTACGACGGATACTTCTTCAGAAACTCGCCCTGCTCGCTGGTCCGAGAGGGAATGGCGAGGCCCGAATCGGCCGTCATCTTGAGCGCCTCTTTGCCCGTCATGAAGAAGAGCAACTTCGCGGCAGCATCCGGGTTCTTCGCGTACTTCGACATCTCGTACGCGACCGTAAACAGCATGTTCGCATCGTGCCCGTTGAGCGACGGGAAGTCCGCAATGCCGTACTTCATCTTCGGCGCGGTCTGCTGCATGAACGGCACAATCCAAGCGCCCTCAAGGGCCATCGCCGCCTTGCCCTCTGCGAACGGGACACCCGCCCAGGACCCGCCTTGGTCTTGCGGGGTCACGAAGTTGCCGCTTTCCATCTCTTTCATAAACCACGTGAGGCCCGCGACGTTCGCCTTGTTGGTGAAGGTGGCCTGGTTCGTGGCCTTGTTGTAGTAGCTCCCGCCCATGTCGACGATGAACGGATAATAGCGCGCCACGTCAATCGGCATGTCCAGCGGCACAATGCCCTTGGCCTTGAGCTTCGCGGCGTCCTGGTCAAACTGCGCGAACGTCTTCGGCGGCGACTGGATGCCCGCCTTGGCGAGGAGCGCCGGGTTGTACTCCAAGGCCATCGTGTTCATGTCCTTCGGCAGGCCGTAGATGTGCCCCTGCCAGGTGAACGCGTCGAGCAGGTTCTTCTGGAAGTCGGACAAATCGACATGATCCTGCTTGATGAAGCTGTCGAGCGGCATGATGGCGCCCGAAGCCTCGAGCGTCGGCGCGTAGGACGAATCCACGTAGAAGATGTCCGGCGCGTCGTGCGCGGCGAGCATCGGCTGCAGCGCCTGCAGGTAGTTGCCCGTGATGACCTGGATGCTCACCTTGATGTTCGGATTTTCCTTCTCAAACAAGGCAATCTGACGCTCCACGAGCTGCTTTTCCGCCGGGCTCGACGCCCACATGCCAAGCGTCAGATGAATGGGCGCCGCCGACGCGCTGCCGACATTCGCCTGGTTGGAGGGCGCGCTCTGCGCCTGGCCGCATGCCGTCACCGCGCCCATCGCGACCACTGCCGCACCCGCGATTCCAAGAAGTCGTTTCCTCATTTCCTGTTCAGCCTCCCACCCAATCGGTTTGACCCCGCTTGTCTCCATTCCATCGAGTTCAGCGACCCGTCCTCAGCTGGCGGACATCACCTCCTTCGCGCCGTCCATCACGTCCACCCGCAAGCCCGTGGTGTTTTCCACCACGTCGACCAAGACACGTCCGTCCCGACGCGCAACCTCGACCGACAGCTTCCCGCGGCCGAGCCGTAGCCCGTGTACCTTCAGCTCCTGCATGCTCGCCGGCAATCGCGGGAAAATCGTCAATTCTCCCCGAGGCGCGTCTGGGCGGAGACCCAGCAGGTTCTCCAGCACAATGGCCGGAACCGCCGCCGCCCACGCCTGGGGCGAGCATGAAACCGGGTACGGGACAGGCCGAGGGCTTTCCTCACGGGAAAACCCGCAGAACAACTCCGGCAGCCGATGGTGCGGAAATTGCGCCTGCGCCCTCATGAGCCCCTCGAAGATCTGCTCGGCTTCCTCCCAGGCCCCGTGCCTCACCAGCCCGGCGAAGACGAGGCTGGTATCGTGCGGCCAGACCGAACCGTTGTGATAGCTCATCGGATTGTAGCGGAGCTCCTTCGCAGAGAGCGTGCGAATGCCAAATCCCGAGAACAGGTCGGGCTGCAGCAGGCGCTTTGCGACGCGCTCGGCCACTTCGGACGGCAGGATGTCGCTCCACAGCACTTGGCCCATGTTGGACGAGGCGACGCAAAGCGGTCGCTTGCTTCCGTCGAGCGCCATCGCGATTTCATTCCTCTCCTCCAGCCAGAAGTGCTGCAGGAAGCGAGATCGCAGCCCATCCGCGAGTCTCGCCAGCCGCTCCGCCTCTCCAGCCTCACCGAGCTCGCGGTAAATCTCACTCCAAGCCGCGTACGCCATGTACGCATACGCCTGGACCTCCGCGAGCGCGATGGGGCCTTGCGCCAGGCTGCCGTCGGCGTGGACCATCGAGTCCCC
>Ga0208314_100403_pt1 | contig 16518 bp, 13 predicted proteins | sample OSPB_Mat_host_9__FD_187144 | JGI IMG/M metagenome (GOLD analysis project Ga0208314, IMG submission 187144) | Extremophilic microbial mat communities from Yellowstone National Park, USA - OSPB_Mat_host_9_15 (SPAdes) (version 3) | ecosystem: Environmental > Aquatic > Thermal springs > Hot (42-90C)...
TCGTTCTACTCGATGATGAACCTTGTCGATTCGCAAGACACCATGCGGATCCTGACCATCTTGGAGAACGCGCCGCAGCCAGGCGATCTATCCGCGCTCCAGCAGGATGAGTACAGGCCGTCTCCTGCGGATGAACAGTTGGGGATCGAGAGGCTGAAGCTTGTATCGGACTTTCAATTCAGCTTCCCGGGCGATCCGACCATCTTCTACGGCGACGAGGCAGGGCTCACTGGTTATTCGGATCCCCTCAATCGTCGGACCTATCCGTGGGACAACCAGAATCTCGATCTCCTGAACCACTACCGCAAGCTCGGGGCCATTCGAAACGCCAATCCTGTGCTTCAGACGGGGGATTTCACGCCGTTGTACGCACAGGGCATGGTGTACGCATTTGCAAGGACCATTCGGAATGGGCGAGATGTCTTCGGTGTGCCAGCGGAGGATGCCACGGCCATTGTGGCGATCAACAATCAGAACCAAGCTATCACCGTGACCATTCCGACGGATGGGACGGTTGCGGACGGGTCCACGATGCTCGATGAACTGAACAACCAGTGGTACAAGGTGCAGAATGGTGGCATTACACTCACGCTGCAATCGTATCAAGGTGCCATTTTGGTGACGCCGAGCGACGCGCCGGTCGCGTATCTGCAAGAGGCGCAATCGCAGAACCAGAGCGAGATCGCATGGACGCCCGTGCAGGGCGCTGTCGGTTACCGCATCTGGAGAAAGAACCCGGATGGACAATGGGTGCCCTTTGGACCTGTGCTTCCTGCCACGGACTTGAGTGTCACGGTGGAACGCGATGCATATGCGCAAACGTTTGCTGTACAAGCGCTGTTTTCGGCGTCTGATCACGCCCAGTCTCCGGTGTCGGCACCTAAGACGGTATCGCTTCCCGTCGATGTGCCCGCGGTACGCCTGAGTCAGCCGATCGTTAGTGGTCGTGTGGTTGGAGATCGTGCGATGGTCTCGATCACGCCGGTTTCAGGCGCGACGCAGTATGTGATCTACCAGAGACAGGGCGACGGATCGTATGCTCCGGTCGCGACGGTCTCCACAAGTGGCGATTCCGCAGCTATAGGGGAAGTTCCTGCGCAAGGTCCGGCCAACTCGCCTCACGCGACGATTCGCGTGACAGTGCCCGTACCTGCAGGTTTCTCGTCGGTGACCTACCGCGTGGCTGCGCAAAACGAAGATGGGCAAGCTGTGACCAATCCATTGACCCTATCGCTCTCGAAAAAGTGATGCCTCGCGAAAAGGGCTATCGGAATTTTTTCGAGATAACATCTTGATTGCGATCGGATGAAAGCGTTATACTAATCGCGCAAACGTTTGCGCAAGCAAATGCACAGAGGGGGTTGTGTCGGTGAGGAGATGGGGAATCGTATCGACAGGTGTGGCCGCGCTCGTGTTGGCGGGCGGAGCCATCGCGGGCTGTGGAACCTCGAACGGTGGTCAAAACACGTCTCCTTCCACGAGCTCGTCGAGCGCCAAAGGGGAGGCAAGCGCTCTGCCCAAAGGGCAGACCATCACCGTTTGGTCGTGGCAGACAGGGCCGGAGTTACAGGACGTGAAGCAGATCGCCGCTCAGTGGGCAAAGGCACATGGGGACAAGGTCATTGTCGTCGACCAAAGCTCCAATCCGAAGGGATTCCAGTTCTACGCCACAGCGGCTCGCACGGGCAAAGGGCCCGATGTCGTGTTTGGAATGCCTCACGACAACAATGGCGTTTTCGCAGAGGAAGGATTGATGGCGCCGGTTCCGGCGGGCGTGATCAACACGAGTCTCTATGCACCCAATACCATTGACGCCATCAAGGTCAACGGCACGATGTACTCCGTGCCGGTATCCGTCCAGGTTGCAGCGGTTTACTACAACAAAAAGCTTGTGCCGCAGCCACCTACCACATGGGCCGAGTTCGTGAAAGACGCAGACGCACACGGGTTCATGTATGACCAAGCGAATCTTTACTTTGATTACGCCATCATTGGCGGCTATGGCGGGTATGTGTTCAAAGACAACAATGGCACACTCGACCCGAACAACATTGGCCTTGATACACCGGGTGCGGTGCAGGCTTACACGCTGATGCGGGACATGGTGTCCAAGTATCACTGGATGACCCCGAGCACGAATGGGTCTATCGCGAAGGCAGAGTTTCTGGCTGGAAAGATTGGCATGTACGTGAGTGGCCCATGGGACACCGCGGATATTGAGAAAGCCAAAATTGACTTTGGTGTCACACCTTGGCCCACCTTGCCGAACGGCAAGCATGCCACGCCGTTCTTGGGAGTTATCACGGCATTCGTGAACAAGGAGTCCAAGACGCAGGCGGCCGACTGGAGCCTTGTTCAAGCGCTCACCAGCGCGCAGGCTCAGCAAATGTACTTCCGAGATTCCCAACAGATCCCCGCGCTCTTGTCCGTTCAGAGGTCGAGCGCCGTCCAGTCGAGCCCGACCTTTAAGGCGTTTGTCGAGCAGTTGCGCTACGCAGTGCCGATGCCCAACATTCCGCAAATGCAAGCGGTCTGGCAGGCCATGAGCATCCTGCAGAACATTATCTCGGGCAAGGTGTCGCCGGAGCAGGGCGGGAAGGACTTTGTCCAAAACATCCAAAAGGGCATCATGGCACAAGGATCCTGACATCATCGGGTACGCACTGTAGGAGCCGGCCCGTGGCTGGCTCCTTTCCTTACTAGGGGGTAAGCGTATGGCAACCGTCATGGAGATGAGCAGGTCTCACGGCCGGGGGCGCGCGAAGCGCCGCGTGGATTGGGTCGCATACGGATATCTGTCGCCAGCGCTCGTCACCATATGTGTTCTCAGCATCCTCCCCATTTTTTATACCATCTACATCTCGTTTACAAATTTTAATCAAATGCATTTTCTGTCTTATCAATTTGTGGGCTTGAAGAACTATGAAGAGCTCTTAAATCCTCACGATCCATTGTCGAATCTATTTTTGCCGACATTCATCTGGACGCTGGTGTACGCTCTCTGTACCACGGCGCTCGCGTATCTCGTGGGATTGCTCCTCGCCGTTCTACTCAATAACAAACACATGAGGGAACGCACCGTCTATCGCACGTTGCTCATTGTGCCTTGGGCGGTACCGAACCTCATTTCGATGCTTGCCTGGCAGGGCCTGTTGAACGATCAGTACGGGCAAATCAATGCCCTCTTGCACGGCGTGTTCGGCCTGCCGCGCATTCCCTGGCTTACGAGCGCGCTATGGGCTCGAATCGCTGTCATCATGGTCAATGTTTGGGCCGGTTTTCCCTACATGATGACTGTTTGTTTAGGTGCTCTGCAGTCGATCCCGACCGACCAATACGAGGCCGCAGAAATCGACGGAGCAAACTGGTGGCAAGTGTTTCGGTACGTGACTATGCCGTCGGTGTGGCGAATCTCACTGCCACTCTTGATACCATCCTTTTCATATAACTTCAACAACTTCAATGCTTCCTATCTGTTGACCGGCGGCGGACCACCAAACTCGAACAACCCGTTCCTGGGTCAAACGGATATTTTGGCAACTGCGGCCTACAAAATGACACTTACGTTCAATCGCTATGACTTAGGAGCGACAATTTCCGTTCTGTTGTTCATTCTCGTGGCTCTCATCAGCTGGGTGCAGATGCGCTATACCGGAGCCTTTAAGGAGGTCGATGCGTGATGGCCATGTCGAGTCAGAGTTTCTCCGCATTGGAATCCCGGCGCCCGGCCGCAGCTCGCACACGACGTCGTCGATCCATGCAGCCGGGAGAACGAGTCGCTCTATGGGTGTCGCGCATCGTCATCTGGTGTGTTATCGTGATGGTTCTTCTTCCGATGTGGTTTGTCGTCATTGCGTCCTTCAATCCATCGAATTCGTACATTTCGTTCTCGTTGTTCCCGTCCAATGCTTCCTTGGCGAACTACAGGGCCTTATTCCAAGGCGGACAGTTTTGGACGTGGGTTCGCAACAGCTTACTGGTGGGTGTTGTCGTTGCGGTGGCGCAATCGTTCATCACAGCGATGTCCGCATTCGCCTTTTCAAAGCTTAGATTTTACGGGCGGAAGTACGGTCTGATGACCCTCCTTCTTCTTCAGATGTTCCCTAACATCCTGGCGATCGCGGCATTCTACACTGCGCTCGCGAAGTTAAACATGATTGACATGTTGAGTTCGTACATCCTGGTCATGCTTGGAACTAGTGCTTTTAACATCTGGCTCCTCAAGGGATACATGGATTCGGTCCCAAAAGAACTGGACGAGGCCGCCGTCATCGATGGTGCGACCACATGGCAGAGGTTCATTCATGTGACGTTGCCCTTGTCAACTCCCATGATGGTCGTGATTTTCTTTCTGACTCTTGTCGGCATCTTCAGCGAGTACATGTTTGCAGGGACGATACTACAGTCTCCTTGGAATTACACACTAGGTGTCGGAATGTACAATCTGATTAGCGGGCAGTTCGCAAAGAACTGGGGAGAATTCGCTGCAGCCGCCCTCTTGTCGGCCGTACCGCTTGCCATCGTGTTTGCCGTCGCACAACGATACCTTACGAAAGGGTTGGTGGCGGGTTCGGTTAAAGGCTGATGTTTGCTGGAAGGAGGGGTACGCCGTGGCGACCATTAAAGACGTTGCGCGCCTCGCCAATGTGTCGCCGTCCACCGTGTCCCGAGTGCTTGCCAACTCGCCCCGTATCTCTGAAGAGACCAAGCGAAGGGTTCGCGCCGCGCTTGAACAACTGAACTACCATCCGAACGCCTTTGCACGTGGCCTGGTGACGAATTCGACCGGCGCCATCGGCATTCTGATTCCTCCCTCAGCGCAAGAGTTCTTCGTGAACCCATTCTTTGCTGAGTGGATGGCGGGCGTGGCCGAAGTGGCCCGGCAGCGTGGAGTTGACACCGTGCTCTCCACCTCCGCCCGGGGCGAGATCGAAACGCTTGATCACATGATACGGGGGAGGCGAGTGGACGGCGTCCTTCTCATTGGCGCGCGGCAGAGCGATCCTGTCCTGCAAGAGGTTTCCAAGTTGCGCTGTCCCGCTGTTCTTCTCGGCCGACCCGCTGATCCTGCACCTATCAGTTGGGTCAACAACGACAATCAGCGAGCCGCTTACGACGCGACAGTCCACTTGTTGAACCTGGGCCACCGCCGCATTGGGTTTTTAGGAGGCGCTTCCGACTTGGTCGTCACGATGGACCGCGTCGCTGGCTATCGACAAGCCCTGGTGGACTACGGTGTGGAACCTGATCCTCGACTTGAGGTCTCAAGCTTTTTCCTCGAGCAAGGAGGTTATCTAGGGATGATGCGCTTGCTCGCGATCCCCGATCGGCCCACCGCGGTCCTGTGTGCCGATGACGTGCTGGCGTTTGGCGGCATGCGTGCGGCTCATGAACTGGGATTCGAGGTTCCCGGCGATCTCGCCATTGTCGGATTTAATGACATTCGACTGGCAGAGCTCGCGCATCCGGCTCTGACCAGTGTGAGAGTCCACATGCATGAGCTGGGAGTCCGATCTGCCCAGCTTTTGCTTGAGGAGATTGACCAAGGCAAACCTCTGCAACGGCGTGTCATCGTAAACCATGAACTGGTGATTCGATATTCCTGTGGCGCGAAGCCCATCGGCAGGTTGACGACGTGAAGAATGGCGGTCCCGGGGGGTTGTCCATGGAACTTGTGTGGCAGCATCGTTGGGGGGCAGACGTTTACCCGCTTGACTTGTCAACCATGGTTCTTGTGTTGCGCGTTGCGCGATGCACACCCGTACAGCGGGTGCGGGTGCACTTCGGAGATCGGTACAAACCTGATTTCCAGTATTGTCTTGATACCAAATTTTATGGATCGGACGGCGCATTTGACTACTTCACATGTCAAGTTGCCGTACCAACGCGAAGACTGAAATATGCATTTGAAGTTTTCTCTGCAACCGGACGGGCGGTGTACCTGGGCGAGGGAGGCCTTGCGGATACGTTGGATGCCGTCCAGCCTTTTCAATATCCGTACATTCATCCATCTCGAGTCCTCGCCGTCCCAGATTGGGTGGGACATGCAGTAGCCTATCAAATATTTCCTGACCGATTTGCCGTGGGTGGCCAGCCGTTGGTACGCCCGTCCGATCCATGGGACGCACGTCCAACTCCTGATAGTGTATTTGGTGGGAACTTGCGAGGGATCAGGGACAAGCTGCCGTATCTAAGCGATCTCGGCGTGAACCTGATTTACCTCACGCCCGTCTCCCAAGCTCCATCGAACCACAAATATGACACCCAGGACTATTTTACCATAGACCCTGGGTTCGGCACATTGGGCGATCTCCAATCGCTCGTTCAAGAAGCTCATCGCCTGGGAATTCGGGTTGTTCTCGACGCAGTGTTCAACCATTCGGGGTTTCAATTTGCCCCCTTTCAGGATGTCATTGCGCGCGGTACGGCGTCTCCCTACTGGTCTTGGTTCTTCGTGCAGGGGGATCGCGTTGACGTCGAATCGGTCAATTACGAAACTTTCGCAACGCGCCTGAGACATATGCCAAAACTCAACTTGGCAGATCCTTCTGCCGAAGAATACTTTCTGCGCGTGGCCAAACACTATGTTCTCGAGTGCGATATCGACGGATGGCGTTTTGATGTTGCCAACGAAATCGATCCCCACTTTTGGCCACGGCTGCGGTCAGAACTGCGCGCCATCAAACCGGATATCTTGTTGGTAGGGGAAATATGGCACGACAGCCTCCCTTGGCTGATGGGCGATGCCTTCGACGGCGTGATGAATTACCCGCTCCGAGATCTTGTCTTGCGTTATGCAATTGATGAATCGATGGATGAGGTTTCTTTCGCAGATGCGTGGGTGCGCCTCTACTTGCAATATCCGCGACCAGCATGGCGCGCGATGTGGAATCTGTTGGGCAGTCATGATACCGAACGCGTTCTTACGCGCGCACGCGGTTATGTTCCTTCAGTTGTGTTGGCGTTTGCAATGCTTTTCACGCTACCCGGAATTCCCATGGTGTACTACGGGGACGAGAACGGCATGGAAGGGGAGACCGATCCGGATTGCCGCAGGGGCATGATCTGGGACGAGACCTTATGGCAACGCGACCTTCGCAAAGCCGTTAGGCAACTCGCATTTCTGAAGCGAACCCATCCTGCGCTTGCAGGAGATACAATGGAGCTTCGCGATGCTAAGCCTGACATGCTGCACTATGTCCGGCCAAGTCAGATCGGTCCGCACCTCCACGTCGCTGTCTGCAAGCATCGCGACTTGGGCCCGGAAGTGAGGTCCCCATTATTTGCTTGGGAAGCACCATCTCGGACATCGGGCAAGGTACGAAAGCTCCTGATATGGGAATGCACTTCAACTGAGGGGTGTGGACATGATTCACGAGCAGACGGATTTCACAACCAGTGAAGCGATCCGCCCGGATACGCCGATATCGCTGCCAGATGACTGGGTGTATCTGGGTCGACCCAGCCGCTTTGATGTGGGTCATGAGGGCTGGGCGACGATTCAGTATGACGCTGGAGCTACAGTGGGTGTCACCGCACTCGACGACTCCGTGCTTCGCGTAGCCTACTGCAGGTCCCCTGGGCAGTGGCCGACGAGCACACCTGCCATTGTGGAGGAGGTGTGGCAACGGCACTCCTGGCAGATCGAGCAGGAAGAACGAAGCGTGCGGCTAGAGTCCGACGCGGGATGGAAAATTCAAATCAACAAGGAAGACGGCACATGGAGCATACGTCATCGCGGCTTTTGGACGGATGTCCAGGCCATCACGTGGTACAAGCGAAAAAAAGGCGGGGCGTTCACGTTTGCGTCGCTTGAAAATGCGCGGTTCTACGGACTTGGTGAAAAGCCGGGGCCCCTCGATAAGCGGCACGAGGCATACACTATGTGGAATTCGGACGTTTACGCGCCCCACGTGCCAGAGATGGAGGCACTGTATCTGTCGATCCCGTTTCTTTTGCGACTGCAGGATGGGAAGGCCGTTGGCATCTTTGTAGACAACCCAGGGCGATCTCGGTTTGATTTCAGGAACAGATACCCTGCTGTAGAAATATCGACAGATCGAGGTGGGTTGGACGTTTATTTCATTTTCGGCGCTTCACTCAAGGATGTCATTCGACGTTACACGCAACTCACGGGACGAATGCCCATGCCGCCCAAGTGGGCGCTCGGCTATCACCAGTCTCGGTACTCGTACGAGACTCAGAGCGAAGTCTTGTCGATTGCGCAAACGTTTGTCGAGCGCGACATTCCAGTCGATGCCTTGTATCTGGACATTCACTACATGGATGGATTTCGGGTATTCACATTTGACGAGAGAAGATTTCCTGATCCGGCACGCATGTGCGATGAGTTGCGCGCACTTGGAGTGCGCGTTGTTCCCATCGTGGATCCGGGGGTCAAGCAGGACCCTGAATATCCGGTTTACATGGACGGGCTAGCTCACAACCGCTTCTGTCAAACAGCAGAGGGCCAAGTGTATCTCGGAGAGGTATGGCCCGGGTTGAGTGCCTTCCCAGATTTCACGTCGAGGGAAGTGAGAGCATGGTGGGGCGAGTGGCATCGAGTGTACACCCAGATGGGAATTGAGGGCATATGGAATGATATGAACGAACCGGCTGTGTTCAACGAAACGAAAACCATGGACTTGAATGTGGTGCACCGAGGCGACGGGGAGGTGCGCACGCACGGAGAGGTTCACAATCTGTATGGATTCTGGATGGCCGAAGCCACGTATCATGGGCTGAAAGCGCAACTGGCTGGCAAGCGGCCTTTTGTACTGACGCGCGCTGGCTACAGTGGGATTCAGCGTTATGCAGCGGTGTGGACAGGCGACAACCGAAGTTTTTGGGAGCATATGGCGATGGCCATCCCGATGGTCCTCAACATGGGGATGTCGGGCGTTGCGTTCGGGGGCCCAGATGTGGGCGGGTTCGCTCATCACGCGTCAGGCGAATTGCTCGCACGCTGGACGCAAATGGGTGCGTTCTTCCCCTTCTTTCGAAATCACAGCGCAATGGGAACGCATCGACAGGAGCCGTGGGCGTTCGGCCCTAAGTTCGAGGAAATCATTCGACGTGCCATTCGACTCCGTTATCGCTTTCTACCGTACTTGTACACGCTCGTACGGGAAGCTCATGAGACGGGTCTGCCCATGATGCGGCCTTTGGTCTTGGAGTATCCTGATGACCCGAATACGCACAACTTAGATGATCAGTTCCTCGTCGGTTCCGATCTTCTCGTGGCCCCCATTCTAAAGCCAGGCATGACCCATAGATTGGTATACTTGCCGGATGGAGAATGGATCGATTACGAAACACGTGAGAGATACCAAGGGCGTCAGTATATCCTGGCCTACGCTCCTCTCGACCGCATCCCTGTGTATGTGCGAGCCGGAAGCGCCATACCCGTGAACCTCTTGGAGCGTTCGGGTGAAACACAGCTAGGCTGGGAGATTTACATGGACGCGAACGGTCGAGCCTCGGGTCGATGCTACGAGGACGATGGCGAGACGTTTAGCTATGAGGATGGCGCTTACTGCGACCGAATGCTACAGGCCATCACCACCGTGGAAGGAACACTCGTCGAATGCCATCTTGTGCGAGGATCGGGGGATGGCGGGAGCCCCGAGAGCGTCGTTAGGGTGTTCACACCACATGAAGTCCGCGAGGCACGTGCCCAGGGGATATCGTTTTCTATCCATGTGTGATCGTCGTCTCAACGGGCTGGACTGAAGCTTCCATGCGTCCAGCCCTTTGAATTTGGATGCATTCACCCCGACACCGCCGATTCCCATGCCACGATTTTGTTCTTGCCCGTCTGCTTGGCTCGATACAGGCACTGATCCGCTCGCTCGAACAGTTCGTCCCGCGTTTCGCCTGGACGGTGCGTCGACAACCCGATGCTCACGGTGGCGCGATTTCCGTCGAGCTCCAGGTGATGCACGTTGGCGATATACTCCCGGATCTTCTCCATATTCTGAACGGCCTGCTCATGGGAGACCTCTGGAATGATGACCGCAAACTCCTCACCGCCGTATCGCGCCAAGAAGTCGCCGGCCGCGAGGTGCTGTTGGATGGCCTGCGCCGTGCGGCGAAGAATCTCGTCTCCGACCAAATGGCCGTACCGATCGTTGATCTGTTTGAAGTTGTCGATGTCGATCACGGCGAGATGCAGCGGGGTATTCGTGCCCTCGCTGATTTGAAGGGCGAAATCGAGATATTCATCGAATGACTTGCGATTGTAGAGGCCCGTCAGCGCGTCGGTCTTCGCCTCTTTTTCAGATAAGATTTGCCGCACCCACAGTTCGGTTTGAGCCCGGGTCTGCACGCGCAGTTCGTCCCAGATTCGGAGACCAAATCGCAATACGATGTGACATGCGGACGTCGTCCACAGCAGAACCAGGCTCCAAAGTGCCAAGTGTCCCAGAGACTGCAGGATGGCTTCGGCGCTGGCGCCACCGGACATTTGCATCAGGGTGAGCGCCAGTTCGGCTGCGAAAGCCACGGCACCGGCGAGCCAGACCTTCTCGACCCGAAGGTGGAGAATGGACGTCACAACGGGCAACAGAAGCGAGGCGCGCAAGGCCTCGGCGTCTGGATACGCGGCGATGGCCACGAGCGCAAGCAAGGTGCCCGCCACAATCAGCACGTTTTCTCGCGACTGAGGATATTTGCGCACGGCCCACTCTGCCGCCCCCTCGATGGAGAGCAGCAAGATGGGCGCAAACATCCAAGCCTGCAAGGCGAGCGGCAGCAGATGGGCGCGGTGAAGCCACCACTCGCCAGGCAGGAACAGCAGGTCCCCACCCAGGAAGAGCGCGACAAACAGCCGATGGATCTGAATCACGCGCTGTGCCCCGTTGCGGAACTCGCGAACATCTTCCGGTAAAGCCACGGCCATCACCAGTGTCCATGTTCGACAAGTGCCCCCAAGATCCTGCTTCGGGCGTTCGCGCGGCCAGAGCCGCATCGGCGTCAAGCTCGGCTGAGGCTGAACTCGGCGACGATGCGCCCGACCTCCCGCCCCTGCGTGTTGAGCACCGCCGGTTCCACGTACGTCCGCAGCGCTTCTCGCTCCGCCGCCGTGATCGCGCCGAGATCGGTCAACGCCTTCAACGCCACCGGCGGGATGGCGCGCGTATTGCCGTCCAGGACCTTGATCACCATCGCGAGGCGGAGTCCCGTGTCGATCACGGCCAAAAATCCTTCCGCGCCGCCTTTGGCCACAATGCGGCCGTTGGTCGCCCGCATGAGGTCCGTGTCAAATCGGTCCCGGCTCCCGCCCACGAGCTCGGGGTGGCGGCCCATGGCGGCGAGGATGCGCTTCATTGCGGGGGCGTGCGTTCCGCCGTCGCCCACGAACGAAGCAAACGCGCGCGCCCAAGCCCTGAGCGAAATCGCGTGCACCGGAACGCCGCATCCGTCCACGCCGATGCGTATGTCCTCTTTCGGCACGCCCGCGAGCTCGCTCAGTGTGCGGAGGATGGCCTGTTGCAGCGGGTGATCGATCTCGGCGTACGTCAAAGGATCGGCTCCTGTGGCTTTGCAGTACGCGAGCATGCCCGCGTGCTTGCCGGAGCAGTTGTTGTGAATCGCGGACAGCGCCTCTCCGCGCCGCACCATCTCTTCGTACGCCTCTCGGCTGTGCGGCACGTGCACCCCGCACACGAGGTGCTCAGGCCCGAGACCAATGCCGCGGAGGATTTCGCTCGCCTTCTCGACGTGCATGGGTTCGGAGCTATGCGAGGCACACATCAGGGCGAGGTGGGTGTCGTCCAGCCCAAACGTCTCCAATGCGCCCGATTCGACCACCGGGATGGCTTGAATCGGCTTGCAGGAACTGCGGGCGAACGTGAAGAAGTCGAGATCGCCGTAATGGGCGACGATCTCGCCCTCCGCATTCGCGACGGCAATCGCACCCGCGTGCCAGCTCTCGTCGACCGGGCCGCGGGTGACACGGACAAATGGCTTCATGCATGGTCTTCCCTTCTCGCGTGACACCGTTCTGCAGGAAGAGTGTATCACACGCGAAGGCGACAGTCTTTACGCTCGCGTGGGATTCGGCCAAGATGAGGGTGGATGCAAGCTTTGGGATGCGAGGGGGAATGGAAGTTGACACGCGTACGACGCGTCACGCTGGTGGGGCTCGGCGCCATCGGAGCGAGCTATGGAGAGCAGTTTCTCGCGGCGCCGGATGTGGATCTGAGGGTGCTCGTGAACGAGGAGCGAAAGCGCCGCTACGAGCAATCGGGCGTTCGTGTGAACGGGCGGCGGACCGACTTTCCGCTGTATGTCCCTGCGGACGCCGTGGAACCCGCAGATCTGGTGCTTTTTTGCGTCAAGTATGACGATCTCGCCGACGCCATCGAGATGGTGAGAGGTCACGTCGGCCCGGAGACCATTTTCCTGTCGCTCTTGAACGGGATCGCGAGCGAGGAGGATATTCAGGCGGCTTTTCCCCATCACGCCGTCCTCCACGCCATCAGCATCGCCATCGACGCCGTGCGCGAGGGGCGCGACGTCACATATTCCACCCTGGGTTCCATCTTGTTCGGAGACGCCACGGGGCGCCACGCGGACGCCGTGCGCGCGGTGCGTGACGTGTTCGAGCGCGCGGGGATCTCCTATGAAACGCCAGATGACATTCTGCGAGCCGTCTGGTGGAAATTCATGATCAACGTGGGTGTCAACCAGGCGTCGGCCGTGTTGCGCGCGCCGTACGGGGTGTTTCAGCAGTCGGCGGATGCGCGCGAGGTGATGCGCATGGCGATGCGCGAAGTGGTGGCCATCGCCCAGAAACGAGGCATCTCGCTCACGGAAGAGGACGTGCGGCGCTTCGACGACATCCTGAACGCCATGTCGCCAAACGGCAAGACGTCCATGCTCCAGGACGTCGAAGCCGGACGGCCGACCGAGGTGGAGCAGTTCGCGGGCAAGGTGGTCGAGCTCGGCGAACAACTGGGCGTGCCGACACCCATCAACCGCCTGCTCTACCACGCCATCCGCACCATCGCTCCGCACGAGAGGATGCCTTCCGCGAGCCCGTCTTCTCGGTGACACGGCGGCGGACGTTGCCGGCGCGTTCGCCGTGCGCGTCCGCGCCGTCACCCACTCGTCACCGGAGCTGGTAGTCCTCCGGCGTCTTCAGCTCGCCCGCAAGCGCCCGCTCGATATCGATCCGGATGGCGTCGTCGATGCCGGACATCCGGTTGCGGTAAAACCTCCGACCGACGGCGTAGATCTCCTGGCGCAGCGCTTCGTCATCCGGGTGATTCGGCAATTTCTTGAGCAGCCTGTAGTACTTGCTCTCGACGGAGTCCTGCCTGCGGATGTAAAGATACAGGTAATAGCATCCACCGAGCACGATGACGGCGGAGATCAGCCAGTACACGAACTTCATCGTTTCACGCCTCCTGAAGGCACGGCATCACCTTTCTCTCTTCAGTAGTTTACCTCGTCTCGCCGCGGCCGATCCCGCCCACACGTGGATGTTCGCACAAACGACACAGTCACGTAGACAGGGGCGCGGACGTGATGGTGACAAGCGTGCCGATGTGCGTGAACGCAAACACCTTCGCGGCAGCCGGATAAGGCAGTTCCACGCAGCCGAGGCTCTGCGGGAAGCCATACTTCTGACGGACAAAACCGTGCACTGCACACCCTTGATAAAAGTAACTGACGTAGGGCACGTCGGGATCGTCGTACGGCGTGCCGTTCGGGTCTTTGCCCTTCATCTCCTGCGACGCATACTGCACGTACACGCTGTACGTGCCGTACGGCGTAGGCGCCTGCGGGATGCCCGTATTGCAAAGCGATTTCAGGACGAGCTTGCCATTGACCCACAGTTCGAGCGTCTCCGGCAGCGAAGTGGTGACAAGGATGTAACTGTACGGCACCTGGGGCGCCATCTCGCCGGACGCCAGCGCCTGGGACAATGCGTGAATCACATCGGGCCCTGCGATCCCGTCGACCGCGAGGTGGTGCTGGGATTCAAACGCCATGACGGCGCCCTCGGTGATGGGCGTGTCTTCGCCAGCCGACCAAAGAGAGACCCATGTGTTCGGATGATCATACCGGAGCTTCCAAGATCCTTGTAAGGGCTTGAAGGTTTGGGCGCGAGCGCTCGCCGAAAGGGCCAGCCGCACCGCCTGCGCGGGTTCGGGCGCGGACGGCGAGAACGTCGCGGGCAGGTAACCCAGGACCGCGAGTGCCTCGTTCAGCCACAGGGCCTTCGGACCGACATCGCCCACGCCGATGACCACGCCCTGCGTCGTTGAAGTGGGTCGCTTGGCCGCGTGTCCAGCCGAGTTTGTTCCCTTCTCGCCCGTGGACTGGGGAGGGACCTCCTTCTGGGCGAGGTTCTGAAGGCTGTTCCAGTCCTGCTGCAGAGAACTCCACGAGGACGGCGGAACGTTTGGGGATGGGAGCGCGGGTCCATCGCTCGTCGCGCCGAGCGAAAGGGGCATCGGACTGAGCCAGATGCAAAACGCCAACGCCGAAGCCATCCAACGAATCCATCGAGTGCGCATGACCATCTCTCCGTCTTCTTCCGGCGAACACCTGGGGCAGAACCCACTGTCGTCGACAGAATCTTCTTCCATATATACTCTACCGATTCCTAGCGTCACAAGCTGTCGAACGCTGCAATCGGACCGCGATCATGGTGTATGCGGCTCGAACGGCGAAATGCGCTTTTGCGTGCACCGTTCAAGAAATCGTCAAGCGCCCACGGTCTTCCCGGTTCCACCGCCTTGAAAGAATAGACGTGGGATGACTCGTCCCGGTGACACGGCCTGAACGGCCAGCAAGTGGGACATTTGATGTTGATCCCTTCTGCTCCATGGTATAATCGGGAATATCAAGTTTGTGCGGAATGCGGGGGCCAAGTGTGTTGCGCGCACTCACGACGTTGGCGAGGAGCCTGTTGACCATCGTGACCGCAGGGGTCTTGTTCGCGTTTAACTTCGAATTGGTCGGCATCGTGGCGTTCCGCTATCTGTATATCCCGCACGGCGCGATGGGGCACGATATCGCGCTCGTTCTGCACGTGCTTTTGTCCGCTGTCCTGACCGCCTGGATGTACCGTCAGTTTTTCCACGATCACCTTTGGCGCGCGTGAAAAGGGCAAGCCGCGAGGCTTGCCCTTTTTTGAGATGCGTTCACGACACCTTGACCACGAGTTTGCCCGTATTCACGCCCGTGAACAAGCCCAGGAACGCGTCGACGGTCCTGTCGAAGCCCTCGATCACGGTCTCGCGCGATTTCAGCCGGCCTTCGTTGAACCAGGTCTGGAGCTTTTGAAGTCCTTCGGGGAAGCGAGGGGCGTAGTCGCTGACGATAAACCCCTGCATCTTCGCCTTCCGCGTCAGGAGCAGCGGCCCCGGGCGCGGGCCGACATCCGGCTTGTCGAGGTTGTACAGCGCGATCTGCCCGCACAGCGCGATCCGCGCGAATTCGTTGATGCGCTTCAGCACCTCGTCCGAGACCGTGCCGCCGACGTTGTCAAAATACACGTCGACGCCATCGGGACACGCCTGCTTCAGGTCCTCCGCGAACGTGGGCGACTTGTAGTTGACCGCTGCATCGAAGCCGAGTTCCTCGGTCAGAAAGCGGACCTTCTCGTCGGATCCGGCGATCCCGACGGCTCGGCATCCCAGGATCTTTGCGATCTGGCCCACCACCATGCCCACCGCGCCAGCGGCTCCGGACACGACGACGGTTTCGCCCGGCTTCGGATCGCACACGTCGATGAGGCCAAAATAGGCGGTCAAGCCGGTCATGCCGAGGAGCCCGAGCGCAAGGGTCAAGGGTTCAGGCGCTGGGTCGAGCTTCTGAACCTTGGTGCCCGGCACGACGGCGTGCGTCTGCCATCCCGTCTGGGTGAGCACGATGTCTCCCGGGCGGAGATGTTCAGCCTTGGATTCGACGATCTCGCACACGGCACCGCCGGTGATGGGCTCGTTCAAGCGATATGGGGGCACGTACGACTTCACGTCGTTCATGCGCCCGCGCATGTACGGATCGACCGACAGATACAACGTTTTGACAAGCACCTGGCCCTCTTCAAGCGGCGGGAGATCGACCGTTTCAAAGCGAAAACAGTCGAGCGTGGGCGTGCCCTGCGGCCGCTTGGCGAGCACGATGCGTTTGGCGGTGACAGTCATGGGAACACCTCCGTCCAATTCGATACACCAATCGTTGGGGCACAATACGGCCCGGCCCTCAGTATACACCATGCCGAGAACGGAGGCGAAAGCCGGTGGCATCGCGCGCAGTCGAACTGAAGAACGTCGGCTTTGAAGCAGGCGGCCTGTGGTTGCTTCGCGGGGTGTCGGCCGAGGTGGACGTCGGACAGACCGTGGCCATCATCGGTCCGTCCGGCGCGGGGAAGAGCACCCTCATTTCGCTCATCAATCTGCTGCGAACGCCGACCGAGGGCGAAATTGTCGTGCTCGGGCGAGAGGTGCGCGAGTGGCCGGTGCGTGAGCTGCGGCAGCGGGTGGGCATGGTGTTTCAGTC
>Ga0208314_100422_pt1 | contig 15889 bp, 16 predicted proteins | sample OSPB_Mat_host_9__FD_187144 | JGI IMG/M metagenome (GOLD analysis project Ga0208314, IMG submission 187144) | Extremophilic microbial mat communities from Yellowstone National Park, USA - OSPB_Mat_host_9_15 (SPAdes) (version 3) | ecosystem: Environmental > Aquatic > Thermal springs > Hot (42-90C)...
GTGAACTTGAGGCTAACTCCAACCGGGCCTCTAACGCCCTAAACGTTTGTTGATCTATGTGTGCCCCGAAACGGAACCCTACGGTGGGCTTCAACATAGTTCCTCGTTAGCCCTTATTGGGGGGACTATCCATCCCCACGGTGGGTCTTCCGCCCCTTAACCCCCGTTAAGATAAACATAAATGAAAACGTTTCTGTCGACGATGAAACGGGTCTCAACCTCAGTAGAGGTGAGCCCCCCACGTTGTTAGGCCTTGGGGTTGGGCATCTGGTCCAGGATCTCCCTGACCAACCTCACGAACTCCTGTTTCCTGTCCCTGAACACCTCGGTGTATGTCTGTGCCCACCTGATGGTAGGATCGCCCCTACTGAACCTGTCGTACTGTTCATACCTCATCCCTACCTCCGAGCCCACGACATCCCACAGGAGGTTAAACAACTTCACTCTCTCTAGGGCGTCCAACCCCTTCATGGCCATGTACCTCTCTATGTAGACTCTCTCCTCAGGATTGGTGAAGTCCTTGGCTCCTGCAGGTATGGGTATGGAGGCTCCTCCGGTAATCGAACGTAGTATCTCGTTGGCTCTAGGAACAGCCCTCATGTTAAAGTGACTCCCAGAGATGGACAGGTAAGGGTCTGGCCTAACTATGTTGGGCAATTCCTGTGCTCTCTCCACGCTGGCGTGGAGCACAGCCTCGTTTAATGCCACGTATATGAGGATCTCCCCTATCTTCTCCTGGACGTTGATAAAGGATGAGGTTCCAGCTGCCTCAGCCACTGCCATGGCCAATCCAGCCAGAAACTTCAGCCTAGAGTAGTGCTGAATTACGAAGTGCCAATTGAACCAGCCTCTCAGAGATACCGTGTGCCACATGAGGTCCTCTATTAGTTCCGGTTTCTTGTAAAATATTATCCTGTCCCAAGGAACCAGAACGTTATCCAGGACCAGGACCGCGTCAGCTTCCTCAAACCTTGAGGAAATGGGGTACTCGAACTCTCCTCCCTCCCTGGGCTGAAATCCTCTCCTAGCCAGGAACCTCACGCCTTTGGTATTGGTGGGAATTGAGAAGTAAATGGCGTACCTAGGGTCGGTATCTCTCCTCACGTTGGGGAGATACCATAACATCTCCGAGTATGGTGCGGCAGTACTTATCATTGCGGAGCCCCTCACCACAACACCCTCGGGTCTCTCCTCCACTACGCCTATCTGAATGTACGGGTCATCCCATTGGGAAGGCGGTTTCGATCTATCGTACATGGGGGCTACTATCGCGTGAGTGTAAAAGAGGTCGTTCTTCACAGCCTCTCTATATATCTCAACGGAGTTCTCCATGAACTTGGAGCCGAAGTGTTTACCGAAGTAATCCTCGGCGTGAGCGAAGAACACCATGGTCCACATGTTCATGTAATCTGGGCTCCTACCGAAGAAACCCCTGTAGAACTCGTAGATCTTGAGTAGCCCGTCCCTCATCACTGCCAGATCCTCCTTGGTTCTCGGCCTCATGAACGATATACTGCTTTCCTCACCCACGTCCCTATTGTAGACCCTCAGGGCCTTGTGATCCTCCCTCCAGTGGAGATCGTAATACTCGGCGACTGTCTTAACCGGAATACGGAAGGCGTGATGAGATGTAACGTCATTCACTATCTCACCTTCGTAATACGTCACTGGCTGTCTCTCCCTTATGCTCTTGAGGTAGTCCTTCCCGGTCCTTATCATTCTACCACCCCTTAATCTCTCCAGTGATTATATCCTCCACCGGCATCCATTCGTTCAACCAAGATTGGGGTATAGGCCTGGCCCAGAAGTCGCTCCTATACTTAAACTGCTCGTAAGTCCATGTGACAGGTCTCCACTTGTCTGGGTCCAATACCTCGTAATCCTGAGTGAAGAACTCAAGCCTGTTTCCGTCGAAGTCCCTCAGGTAAACGTAATATCCCTCCGTGGCACCGTGCCTCCCTGGACCCCTCTCCAGGTTATCCCACATTCCCGTTGAGGCCAGTATGTCGGCCGTCCTTATCACGTCCCTCAAGTCGTGGACGTAATAGGTCTCATGATGGAAGCCAGGAACCCTGTTATTGCTCCTGGCCATGGCAATCTCATGTGAGTTCCCCCTCCTCGTCATCCATACGACGCCTCTGGCTCCTTCCTCATCTAGGAAGTACTCGGTCTCATAGAATCCGAAGGTCTCCTTGAAGAAATTCGTCTCACGCTCCAGATCCTTGACCATAACATTGACGTGGGCAAGCTTCACTGGCGAGACGCCCCTGTGAAGGTGGAACTTCAGCCTTATGTCTCCCACATACTCCATGTCCCTGTAAAGGAGGATTGGAAGACCTCCTGGCGACTCCAGGAGAATAGCCGACTCCACGCCCTTCTCCTTGAAGCTCTTGTATCTAAGCCCGAGCTCAGCCACCTTCTTCTCAACGCTGTTCATGTCCTCCATCACCCTGAAACCTATGTACGACAATCCTGGAGAGGTTGCCCTCTTGAGGATCAAGCTGTGATGTTGGCCCTCCTCAATTCCTCTCAGAAACAAGGCGTCTCCGTCCCTCTCTGTCTCCACGAAGCCCAGGAGGTTGACGTAGAGCTCTCTAGCCTTCTCAAGATCCGTCACTCTCACGCATACGTGGGATAGCCTGTGTACTTGGATGTTTTTCATGAGGTAATTGTAAAATAAAGGAAATATAATAGTTTTTATTAAACAGGTTAGAGTGTGGGGACCATAATGGGATTCGTCGTTGGTTCCGTGACTGGCACGTCCCGATTCCTTATGGCGTCCCAGCGTGCAGGAACTTTGTGTGAACAACCTCTCCTAAATGGCTCAAGGCCCTCTCAGGTCAGGACGTCAGTCTCGTCCCTTAAATTCGCCCCCTTCTAGCCTGTGTAGAAAGCATATTAATTTAGAGTGTAGAGTTAAAACGAGTACATGTCGCTCACGGAGAAATTAATCGAGGAGATAAGTAGTAACCCAGCATTGGGAGAGAAGCTTAGGAGGCTACTGGAGAACGTAGTCCTGGAATCTTTAGTTAAAGAACAGCAGGAGCTGAACAGGAATTTCCAGGCAATGCTTGAGAGCCAGGGAAAAATTTGGGAGGAGATAAGGGACCTGCGAAAGGAAACTACAGAATTACGTAAAGATCTTAAGGAGTTGAGGGAGGACTTCAACAGGGAGATAACGAGCCTGAGGGAGGAGATGCATACGGAGACCGCTCGCCTGTGGGAGGAGACCAAGAAGTTGAGGGAGGACTTCAACAGGGAGATAACGAGCCTGAGGGAGGAGATGCATACGGAGACCGCTCGCCTGTGGGAGGAGACCAAGAAGTTGAGGGAGGACTTCAACAAGATGTTAGTGGAGATTAGGGAGATGAAAGAGGAGGGCAAGAAAAGGGACGAGAAGATAGACTCATTGTTCAAAGCCATGCTCAACGGTTTCGCAGAAATGTCCAAGTTCGCTGGGATGTCTTTGGAGGAACTGTCCAGGAATTTCCTGCAGAATTATCTACAGGGTCTAGGTGTACTTCCTAAAAATGCCTCATTGCGAAGAAAGGTATTAGACTCTGAGGAAATAGATATTTTCAGCGAAAATCCCCTAATAGTGGGGGAGGTAACGGGTCACGCTGATTCGCTAACAGAGTTGGACAAGTTGATGAGAAAGGCGAAATTGGTTAGAGAGAGGTTCGGTGCAGAACCACGAAAGTATCTCATAGCACTGACCGTAGCCCGTGAGGTCTATCCTCAAATTAAGAGGAAGGCCAAGGAGATGGGAGTGGAACTCGTAATAGGGAGAGTGGTAAAGAGAAAGGAATGAGAATGCCGAGGCATGCCTAGCCCGTACCAGAGCTGGTCGAAATAGGGGAAATGTAAATATCTCTAATATGCGGAACTGACTTTCCTGTTTTACCTCCCTAAGATGCCCATAACTGCTGTATTAGATTTCGCCTTTCTTACAGGGCAATCAAGGGAAAATCCCATAACTGCTATAAATGGTCTACTCACCTTCCCAGAGGTGAGGAGCGTGAGCTGATTACTCCCTCAATACCTGCGAAAAGGAATGAAACGATCCCAGTGCCCCCAAAAGGGCGTAACTCCTGAGGCCTCCCGGAACCCTTCTCCTTGGCGTGGTGGGGGTCACACACTTAAAACTACCTTCACGTGGTTTCCCAGCCATACTTAAAGATTCTACACCGAACGCCTATTAAAAAGTCAACATAACCGCCTGAAATCCCTCATGTAGTAGACCAGGGGTGTGGGGTCTCTCATCCTCTCTCCGAACTTTACCTCTCCTACAATTATGGCGTGATCCCCTATCTCCAACACTTCCCTCCTAGCCGCAACAACGTAGGCGTAAGCCTTACTCAGGAGCGGCATCCCTTCAACCTCCCTATACTCTACCAACTTGAAGCGTTCCTCCACTGGGGAAAAAGCAAAGGTTTTCAATGTCTCCTCGTCATCCGTTAGGTTCACGATGAATCCCTTGCTTTCCCTGAAGGGTATGTCGTTTCCCTTGGTAACGTCAGCAGCGAACATAACTAGGGGAGGATTGAGGGAGAGGGAGTTGAACGTATTCACCGTCATCCCGACACTCTTACCGTTCCAGGTGGTGGTAACTACTGCTACCCCTAGAGGGAAACTCCTCATCACCTCCCTGATGACGTCAGACAAGGGATTTCAACCCGTTCCTCGTTCAGATCATTAAATTTATGGAGAGATCTCATCTAGCCTCCTGTTCGCGGTCCTATGACCAAGGGCGACGGCTATGACGGTAGATATCACCTGAAAGAGAGCTATCAGCAGGAAGACCTCAACGGCCAACGACGTGCTTACCCCGCTGGACACTAGGGCGGTAATGAACGACGCTACGACCACCACGCCTATTCCCCCTCCTATGTGACCTATACCGTCCGTGAGCGCGAACCCGGTCGCCCTGGCCCTGGTGGGGAAACTCTCTGCGCTCCAGGCATAGGATACAGGTACCCAGAGGTTAAATCCGTAGAAGAGTATTATGGAGCCCAGGAAGGAAAGAGGAAGATCAGTCCTGGCTAAGGCTATTGTAAGCCCTCCAAGCACTGTAAAGAGCACCGATATTGCAGTCCATCTGTTCCTCTCCAATCTGTCCCCTACGGCCATTATGGTTAAGGCACACAGTATGAATCCTATGTCTCCGAACGAGGCTATAATACCTGCCTCAGGTGGTGGATAACCCAGTGACGATAGTATTGTGGTCAGGCCAGCTGCCAGGACGTAGACAGTCATGTAACCGAAGAACCACATGGCTATCAAGACTGCGAGCCTCCTCAGGTACTTCCCCTGTCCGAAGATGGTTCTCAGGGAATCCGCGTACGACTGTCTCTCAACGATGTAGGGCTGTATCACGCTAGGTAATGGGGGAAGCTGTCCCAACTTCCTGCTCGCTCTCTCCTCCATCCCCATCACTACCCTCTCAGCGTCTTCCAACCTTCCCTTGCTTATGAGCCACCTGGGAGACTCAGGTAGATTAAACCTGAGTATAAGTCCTATGAGGGCCAACAGGGCTCCAATACCGTACATGACCCTCCAACCGTTAGTTGCCAGGAACCCTGAGCCTCCAAGGGCCACTGGCAATCCCAGGGGAAACGGTGCTGGAGGAGTTGTTAGGAGGAGACCCAACCATAGGCCCAGACCGGCACCTATGGTTGAGAACAGGAAGACGAAACTGGTGTACTTGGCCCTCCCGTTGGAAGGGGCAACCTCCCCTATATACGTGTTCACTATGGCCAGGTCAGCACCTACGCCAATACCAGTTATGGTTCTAGCGATCACGAAGTTGAGGTAATCATTAACTAGAGCGTTATACAGACTACCTAGACCTGTGATGGCCATGGTTATCATGAGCATGTTTCTCCTTCCTATCTTGTCTGAAAGTGGCGAGAGTAGTATGGCTCCGATTATGTACCCTATTAGGTTGAGGAGCACTGCCGGTCCCAAGAGCGCGGCTATCCGTGGAGACGCTGGACTAGAGACGTGAAAGATTGTGAGAGATGTCTGAATAAAAGAGACATTGATATCGAAAATATCGAAAAAGGTGAAGAGAAATCCCATCCCCAATATACCTATGAAGAGGTAGGAGAGGGCCCAAATCGGGATCCTATCTAACCTAGCTAGAATCTCTCCCGCCTTAACGGATTTTTCCGCCATATCTAAACATTTAAAACAGTAATTAATCTATATTATATTAAACTAGTTTAATGGTGTTACATATTTCATAAGGTGTTAAACATATTAGAGTATAAGCAGTACTATATAGTGATGTTAAAGGATGTTGAAGAAAGTGAACTTGACATTGGAACATGAGGGCTGTTGGACTGAATCCTCCAATGAGACGGTCAGGACAATTAACCTTGAGGTTTATCCGGACAAGGGTTATCTGAGAAGCTGGATCCTATCTTCAGAGCCCAACCTGGCTGAACGGATGGCCAGGGAACCAACAGTGAAGAGGGTCAATAAGGTCTATTCCTCAAGGGGTGAAGTCATAGTGGACTTCCTTAACGTATATGAGGGGTCTGTGGCTGGCCTGCTTTACAGCAGGGAGGTCTTGATCTTGGGGAATTACAACGTCGGGGGAAGGGAAGTCTGGTCGTTTGTGGCCGGTAAGAATGCCCTCTCAGAGCTGAGGAGGGAGATTTCATCCCTGGGAAGGGTTGTGGACATGAGAGTTGAGGATTACCTTCCCTCTTTCCCTAACCTAACCGAGATGGAGAGGAGGGTACTTAAGGTGGCAATATCACGCGGTTACATAGACTACCCTAGGGAGGTTAACGCTGAGGAACTGGCCAGGATGCTGAACCTGAGCAAGGTCACTTTCCTCTATCACTGGAGGAATGCTCAGAAGAAGATATTGAAGTATGTCTCAGATTACGTTTTGGATTGAGGGATAGCGTTTTATCCTAATCGGTATAACTTCTCCCGTGCTCGGAAAAATCGGCAGGAAGACGTTCGACGAGGTAATATTTCCGAATCTAGGAGAGAGATTACCTGAGGTCGTGGTTCCCCCGAGCCACGGAGTGGATACTGGAGCGATCGATCTGGGGGGAGGGAAGGTGATGGTGGTTAAGACAGATCCGGTCTTCATAGTCCCACAGTTCGGTTTTAGAAAGGCGGCATGGTTTGCGGTCCACATCCTTGCCTCAGACGTAATGACCTCAGGAATACCTCCCAGGTATGCACTACTTGACCTCAACTTACCTCCAGACATGTCTGACGAACAGTTCAAGGAGATGTGGATTGGTCTTCACGAGGCCATGAAGGAAATAGGAGTCATGGTAGTTGGAGGTCATACAGGCAGGTATGATGGAGTGAACTACCCCATGGTTGGAGGTTTCACTATGTTGGGAATAGGGGAGATGGAGAAGATGGGTCATCCAAGGAAGGTGAGGAATGGGGACTTGGTAATAGTCACCAAGGGGCCTGCCGTTGAGGCTACTGGACTTTTGGTGAACCTCTACCCATCCTTCTTCAAGGAGAGACTTCCTCCACACCTGTTCAAAGAGGCGATGGACATGTACTGGAAGATGTCTTGTTGGAAGGACGGGCTCATAGCCAGCAAGGTAGGGGTACACATGATGCATGACGCCACGGAGGGTGGTCTATGGAACGCGCTGGTGGAATTGTCTGAGGTCACGGGAAAAAGGCTTACCATTAAGGGTGACAGGCTATTCATAAACCAAGCTGTCAGGGAAGTCACGAACCTAGTCGGTATCGATCCGTTCTCCTCCATAAGCGAGGGTACTATGGTAATCCTAACCGACAAGGTTCAGGTAAGGGACGAATTGGTATCGCAGGGAATAGAAGCTGAGATCGTAGGGAAGGTAGAGGAAGGGGATGGGGTATACGTCGACGGAAAGAGGATAGAGAGACCGCAGGAAGACCCCTTCTGGAGGGCGTTCTTTGATCTGGCCAAGAGGATTTGAATTCCGATTTATGCCACTTTAAAGAAACGCTTTTATCCTTGATACTCAAGAATCTAAGTTATGACTGAAAGGGAACCTCAGATAGTTCTGACCGCGGATAGGGGTTCCTTCACCGACTATGGGGGATCCAGCGTCTTAGGATACGTTGCCTGCATGCCCTCCAGGCTAGTACCGAGACTCTTCATGGATAAGTTCTTCACGCCTCCAGTTAAGGTTGATCCTGACGGAGGAGCGATCATTGCACCTTATGCCCTGAGGAAGCTAGAGGCGGCACTTGTCAACAAGGGTTTTCAGGTCTCGGTTATCCCTCCAGAGGTCCTTGAGGCTCATGTAAAGGACGAGACCAAGATACTGGGGATCACTGCACATGATCCCTACGGCCTAGACCCAGTATCATTTAAGTTGACCTTTTTGTTTGGGGGAGGAGAGACCTGGACTGCCAGGTTCTTTAGAGAACTGGGGGAGAAGGTCTCGACGATTAAGAGGAGGAGACCTAACCTTAAGGTGATAGTGGGAGGTCCAGGGGCGTGGGAGCTAGTGAGAGACAGACCAGTTTGGGTGGACCACATATTTTTGGGGGAGGGAGAGGTCACCTTTCCAGAGGTAGCAAGGCAGATAATTGAGGGAGGGGACTTGCCGACAGTGATAAGGGGAAGGGATCCCAAGGTTGAGGAGATACCTCCCATCATTAATCCTGCAAGGCTCGGGGAGGTACAGATAACGAGGGGTTGTCCTAGGGGGTGTCAGTTCTGCTCGATCACGCCTGAGACTTTCCGATCCATCCCCTTGGACGTGATAAAGAGTGAAGTTGAGGTGAACTTGAAGGTTGGAGGGATGAGGAGGGTGGAGTTCATAACGGATGACGTCCTCCTCTACGGTTCCAGGAAACTTAGAACCAACAAGGAAGCTGTAGTCAGACTTTTCAGCGAAGTCATGGCCATGGGTGTTGACGGTATATGGTGGCCCCACATATCTGCACCTGCAGTCAGGGAGAGTCCAGGTACCGTGAGGGCCATGGCAGAGATAGTGGGTTACAACTTCGACAGGGCTGTGGCTCCGGTTGTGGGACTTGAGACTGGTAGCGTGAAGATATTTGAGAAATATATGAGAGCCAAGGCGTTTCCTTGGTCACCTAGGGAGTGGGATGATGTGATAATCGACGCCACCGCGATCATGAACGACAACTACATCTACCCGTGTTATACCATGACCATAGGGTACCCTGAGGAGACCAACGAAGACGTAGAGGACTCCATAGAACTTGTGCAAAAGATAGTGGACCACGATTTCACCGCGTGGGTGTTCCCGCTCCCCGTAATCCCAATCTCTACCACTAGGATAAGGGAGAATCCCTTCCCGTACGCCGAGAGGCTCCCGTCTAGGTATTGGGATCTCCTCTACGTTAGCTGGCATCACAACATTAAGGTGACGAAAAAGTTGTCTCCCATCCTCACCAACGGAATACCCAACAGCATAGTGAGGAAGATAGTTAGGACCATGATAGAGAAGGTCTTCGACTCCATAGACCAGATATTCCTCGAGCTTAAGGAGAGTAAGGGCAAAAAGTCCTTGGATTTCTCCGCAGTTAGCCTCAATAACACCTTGGGAGTGCTCAAGTCGGTCTATTGGCTGACCAAGTTGAGTTTCAAGAACTCTTGAGGCCGTTGACAACAGTTTCCGACAAACCGTGAAGTTTATACATTTTGTCTGTGAGTTTAATTATGATGCTGAAACCTAAGGAAGTGTGCCAAGAATTGGGAATGTCCTACCGCACGTTGCAGAGCTACGTTAAGAAGGGTTACATAAAACCAGTGGTACAGAGCGGGAAGTGGAGGTTCAGGGAAGAGGATGTCGAGAGATTGATGGGTATTGTTAGAAAGAGGAAAGTGGCATTATACGCTAGGGTATCAAACGAGCGAAAGGACGACTTGGTAGACCAGGTTAAATACCTAGAGGAGAACGTTAAGGAATACGAAGGTGATAACTGACGTGGGATCTTCATTAAACATGAAGAGGAAAGGATTCGTCAAATTATTAAGAATGATTCTGAATAACGAAGTATCAAAAGTAATCATGGCCCACCTCGTTTAACTCAAGGCACATAAAATTCACAGCTCATGGAAACTGTCGGCAACTGCATGGGTAATTTCCTCCTGAACCCTCTCGTCCTCGCCGTGGACTTCTCCGCATCCCACGGATCTTATTATCCCCTTCCTAACAAGTTCGTAAGCCACTCGGCTCAGTTTATCCGCCTCCTCGTTTTCTTCCCTGGGAACCCACTGAAAGGTAACTTCCAATCTCCTTGCCAGTTCCGAGGCTCTCTCGTAGAGGGGTCTTATCCTGGGAGCCTTAACCTTATACTCTCCCCTGAGTTGTCTTATGACTAATTGAGAATCTCCTCTCACCACTGAACCTCTTACGTTCAGTCTGGAGAGTTCCTCCATGAGACATATTACCCCCATGTACTCTGCCACGTTATTTGTGGAGTCCTTGGAGAAGGGCTTAGCCGCCAGACCGTACCCCCGTAATTTCTTTTCTTTCAAATAGATTACGTAGCCGAAGGTCGCAATTCCCCGTGGATTCTTAGGCTCGCATAGACCATCGAAGTAAGCTATGACGCTCATGATCCAGAATACCAATTAGTTCACTAAAAATTTTTTAGAACTCAGAGCGGTTGAAATGTGGTTCCCATATCTCCAGAACATCCCCCCTTGGGGGGCACGTAAGACGAGAAACGTCCCCTAGTAGTGATGGGACTCTCCCTCAAACATTACCTCAAGATCAAGGCGAGATCTAATTACTGCCGCCTTTTACCTCATACCCGTCACGCTTCAATGCGGCCCGTTTGTGGCAGGAAGTCAGACTGAGGACCTCAAGGAATTCGAAAGGTTCATCTAGTCCTTCAGGTTACGAGGATAAGCGATTTCATTACGTCATTAATCGCACGCGTCACTGCGTCGTCCTCTTGACGGCGTTACTCCTCAATGCGAACCACAGCATGAGAGAGAGGAATCCCACGAGCTGGGTTAAACTGGCAGTCTCTGAATAGGTGAAGATGTCCCCCCTCATAACGAGTAGCCCCAGGAGACCAGCCACACCGTATCCTGAGTCCCTGAGTAGTCTATACACGCCCAGGGATGTCCCCCTCCCCTCAGGGGGAGAATAGTCGCTGACTGCTGCTATTAAGGTGGGGTACACCATTGCCATCCCCGCACCACATATTAGTGCCGACGCAAAGTAATTGAGCATAAACAGTGTCATTCCCAAGGTCATCAGTAAGAAACCTGCCAATATCAGAACTTTTCTCCCCATCCTATCACTTATGTATCCAGTGAGCGGTTGAAATATCGTCCATACACCCACATATGTTCCCACCACGTAAGCCACTAATAATGGATTGACTCCCCTCAAGGTAAGGAAAGCGGGCACTATGAGCCAAAAGAAGGCGTCCACAAACTTCTCAAGGAGTCCCCCAAGTCCCAGGACGACGCTGGGTTCAAGGACTTTTTCGCCTCTTGCTAAAGATCGTGTTTTCCCACTCCGCATCACCGGTCTAGTCTCTCTAGCGCCCACGAAGGATAGAAGGAACGACGTTGTCGCAACTCCTCCCATCAGAATATACGGAGATACGTTCACGGAGAGGAGGTAGCCAGCGATCAAGCTACCCATCGTCACTCCTGCGTATCCGGAGGCCTCATTTACTCCCGCGGCCAACCCTGTTCTTCCCCTCGAGATATCTATCTGTGAAGTTATTGTGGTGGTCCACGTCATTGCCTGATTGATCGCCAAGAACATCGTCAATAGGGCAACCAGGAGTAGGGAGTGAAAGATTAACGCTACTATAGGCAAAGGAATTGCCATGAGCCACCCCAACGTCAGAACCACCTTCCTACCATAAACGTCGCTGAGGAATCCAGAGGCGAAGTTCATTATGCCCTTCCCAAAACCGAAGATCACCAGGGAGAGCTCAGCCAAGTTAAAGACGTGAGCGGCCTCTAAGGGATACGCTACTCTGAACTCCCCTAGATACACTCCGGTGAAGAACACAAGGACAGTGAAGAGGAGGAACTGAATTCTCATGGAACCAAATATTTTTAAACGTTTATACTGCTTATTCACTGTGAGTGGTGAATTTCTAGACAAACTGGAGGCCTTAGGGTTCTCCCGGTATGAGGCGTTAGTGTACACGGCGTCGGTTGAGCTCTGCGTGGCTACCATGAAACAACTCTCCGAGAGGTCGGGGGTACCGTACCAGAAGGTCTATGACGTCGTGGTCAGGTTGGCCAACAGGGGTTTCCTGGAGATAGTGGAGGGTCGACCCAAGAGGGTTAAACTGATTGATCCTGAGGTAAGTTTTGAGAAACTCAAGCAGAACCTCTCCGGAATAATTGAGGAGGTCAAGGGGGAGATCAAGGAGAGATCGAGGCTCTCCAAGACCGAGAGGTCAACGCACGTGGAGGGAAGAAGGCAGGTGATGGCATTCGTCAAGAAGTTGGTGGAGCAGGCCAAGGAGTTGAGAGTGGTCTACCCAGGAATACCGCAGTGGCTAATTAGACTGTTAAAGAGTTTCAGGGGCAAACTCCTCCTGATTGTGGAGGAAAGGGACAAGGAGAGACTCTCAGGCATCAATGGGGAGATAAGGGCCTGGAACGGCGTGAGATCCAAATATATCATTGTCGATAAGACCTTCTCCATCATCTTCACGGGAGAGGATTATATAACGGTGGAGAGTTGTGAGGGTTGCATGATCCACTCCACAGAACACTTTCAGCTGGTCTGGGACAAATTAACCACTGGAAGTGAAGAATCCTTATTACTATTGGGGCAGAGTAAAAGCTGATAGGGGTTGATATTCAGGCAGTTGATCTCCAAACAGGGAGGATGCGTCACCTATGTGTTCGGCTGTACCCAGGCTGGAGAGCTCTTCGTCGTTGATCCGAAGGCCTCAGACGTGGAGGAGATCTTGAGACTTGCAAGCTCATTAAACATGAAAATAGCGTATGTGATTGATACTCATACGCATGCAGATCACCTCTCAGGTAAGAGAAGGTTAGCAGAGCTCACTGGAGCCAGGGTATACCTCCATGAGTCCTCTAAGGTGAAATTCCCTGTGGAGAGAGTTAGAGAAGGGGAGGAGATAAAGTCCGGTAATGTAAAGATAAAGTTCTTACATACACCTGGACACACTCCAGACAGTCTCTCGCTCCTGGTGACGGACTTCAGGAGGGGAGAAGAGCCGTGGATGGTGATGACCGGTGACACGCTCTTCGTTGGAGGTGTGGGAAGAGTCGACATAGGAGGAGAGGACTCGGCGGAGCTACTTTTCTATAGTCTGAAGAAGCTTAAGGAATTACCGGACTACGTTGAGGTCTACCCCGCCCACACGTCAGGTTCTGTGTGCGGGTTCGGAATAAGTGGTAAACCCGCATCGACAATTGGGTTCGAGAAGAAGTTCAACAAGGCCTTTAGGATAGAAGACAAGGAGGAGTTCGTTAGGTTACAGAACGTAAAGATGGTCAGGCCAGAGGAGTTCGACTATTACATTAAAGCCAACTTGGAATCCTGAGTTCACTATCGTGAACCTCCCAGTCCTAAAAGATTTTTAAATAGAGAAGGTGATTTTAGCTCATGGGAGAGGAGCTAGAGAAGTGGTACAAGGACTTCTTGGAGAGAGTTATTGAGAAGATAAGGAAGGGACAGGAGTTGACTAATAGCGAGACACAAATCGTAGCTAACTACATGGCTAACACACAGTTGAGAGATCATGTAGTTTACTTGGTTAACAAGTTGACGGAGTTGAACGCTAACCTGGAGAGACGGTTAATGGATAGGTTAGTGGAAGTCGAGAGGAACCTCAGGGATGAAATAAGGAAGACCAGAGAGGAGTTACTTGCCAACGACGAGAAGATAAGGCAGGAGTTACTCAAGAGAATTGAGGGTTTGGAGGTGAGGATCTCGGCCTCTGACATGAAGATCCAGGAGGTGGACTCCAAGGTCGAGGCGACCAGGAACGATCTCCACAACACCAAGGCCGACCTGGAGAGGAAGATCCAGGAGGTGGACTCCAAGGTCGAGGCGACCAGGAACGATCTCCACAACACCAAGGCCGACCTGGAGAGGAAGATCCAGGAGGTGGACTCCAAGGTCGAGGCGACCAGGAACGATCTCCACAACACCAAGGCCGACCTGGAGAGGAAGATCCAGGAGGTGGACTCCAAGGTCGAGGCGACCAGGAACGATCTCCACAACACCAAGGCCGACCTGGAGAGGAAGATCCAGGAGGTGGACTCCAAGGTCGAGGCGACCAGGAGCGACCTGGGACTTGTGGCGGAAGAGGTCTACATCTCGAATTTCATCAACCGTCTAGTCAGGGAAAACCAGGCGATCCTCAATATTTACAGGAAGTATGAGACGGAACATGGGGAGGTCGACGCAATTGTGGAGACCAATGAGAAAATTTACGTCCTAGAGGTGAAGATGAGAGCGGAGCCAAAAGACGTGGACGTCCTTTTACTGAAGACCAAGGCGATCCTCCAAGAGAGACAGGATAAGGGAGTAATCCCAGTCCTAACTGGCTCCAAGATTAATAGAATAGTAAGGAACTACGCCAAAGGACTGAACGTAATGATTAGTTAAACCCTCCACCCCTTATCTTTGTTGAGCTCGTAGTCTCTCCATACCCTCCTTTTACCGCTGTGAACTCATCCTGCCCTCATGTTGGGGCTTCCTGCTCCATAGCCCCACCTTACCCGTAGCCTTTAGCCACGGGTATAGGCACCACCGCTCCACCCTTGACGGCTCATGGAATATCCCTCTGGAGGGCAACCAACTCGTTCCTATACATAGACGACCACGCCGCTTTAAACGGTTCCGTAGTGACATCGATGGAACAGTTAACCAAAGGGGACGGTGTAACCTTTGGCCTGAGTGCTACCTCCTAACTAGCCTCTTGACCTCATTCTCGAACGATCCCTTCGCCTCCTCTACGCTCTTCAGTTTGGACTTACTCTTCTCCGCATCCCTAACCTTAATTCTCACTATCCACGCTGAGTAAGGACTTGAGTTGAGGAGACTCGGGTTTCTGACGACCTCCTCGTTATACTCTACCACTTCTCCCTCAAGGGGAAGTCTAAACTTCCCTATCCATTTGGCCGACTCCAAGGAGAACACCACAGATCTGGGACTAACTTCCTCCCCTCTTCCCTTGACTGTGACCTGAAAGATCTTTCCCGCCATGTATTGTCCCAAGCTGGTCATACCCACCTCCACCACGTCCCCTTGGAACCTGAACCATAGGTGTTTCTCAGGGTCGTAAAGCAGCTCATCAGGGAAATCGAACTGTCCTATCTGCATGGGGGAAATATTATTAACTAATTTAAAAACTTAATTAATATGCCACTGGCCTTATGGATCGACGGTGTCCTGGTGAATCAAGACCTTACGGAGGAGCTCTACAGGGCGTACTCGGGTGATCCTGTAGACCTCTCCCTCAGAGGTGAGACGTTCGAGGACATAGGACCACTCCTCCAGTTTTTGAGGACGAGGAGATACGCGATCCTCTCTCCTTTCACAAGAGACGAAACTATGAAGGTGATGAAATCCCTCAGTCTGGAACCTCAACTGGTGGTGGTCAGGGAAGATACAATCAAGACGAAGCCCAGTGGGGAACCAGTGAAGGCACTCCTAGCAAGAACAGACTGGGACCCCATGAAAACAGTCGTGATAGGTTCCTCCCCACTGGACCTCCTCTCGGTCAGGTACTCGGACTCCAGGATTAAGGTGGCCTGCCTCAGGAGATTCGCGGATTGTTCCGTGTATAGCCCCTTCATCCAGGCCAGCACCGTGGAGTCTCTCGTCAAGTCCCTCTTGAGACTGAGACTAGGCTAAGGGAGGTTACGTGGCTCTGAGGTTCCCTAGCGATCCAACCTCAAGGTTGAACC
>Ga0208314_100431_pt1 | contig 15683 bp, 18 predicted proteins | sample OSPB_Mat_host_9__FD_187144 | JGI IMG/M metagenome (GOLD analysis project Ga0208314, IMG submission 187144) | Extremophilic microbial mat communities from Yellowstone National Park, USA - OSPB_Mat_host_9_15 (SPAdes) (version 3) | ecosystem: Environmental > Aquatic > Thermal springs > Hot (42-90C)...
GCGTCGGGATCGCGCGACTTTTCGAACGGCACCACGTCCCAGATGACCGTCTCCAGGGATGAAGCGCCCATCGGGGCATCGTCTTCCCAGTACGCAGAGACGCCGAACGACGCGCCGAGCGCGCGCAACACGTCACCCAGCATCACGATGGCTTCCTTGCACGCGGGCAGGTACGGCTCCATGGAACCCGAGACGTCGATGAGGATCTGCACGGCGGCGTCGTGCGCCAGAGGCCGGTCCTTTCTGGCCAGCACGCGCGGATACGGCTCGAACGCGATGCGCTCCACCCGCTTGAGCGTGCGGCCATGGCGTGACAGCCCTCCTCGCCAAGCGCGGCGGCGCTCGAGATACTTCGCCAGGAGGCTTTGAAGACGCCGTCGATCCGGCGCCTGCGCGTGGCGCACCGATCGAAGCCAGTCCTCGGCTTCAGGCGTCGGAGGAACGTAGCCGCGCTCTCGAATCGCATAGAAACGGCTCAGGTCCTGTTCGGCGCGCGACGCCCCATTGGCCTCCAGATGTCCCTCGTGTTCACCACGAATCTGGCTGCGCCGCGGCGGGCCCGCCATGCGAGAGGACACCGTTTGTCCGACTTGCTCCACGTGATCTTCGCCGAACCGTCCCGCTCGCGCACTCGGCGCCGCGTGGGCGCCCGCTTTCGCCGGTCCCTGGAGCAGGGCTCCGCGTTCCTCATCCCGCGGTCGCGTCCAGATCTCCACGCGCGGATTCGACGCGCCATCGACTTCCTCACCGCGGCAAAGCGCGTGGCGCGATCGCGAGGGCGGATGGGAGCCCGCCTGTGCGGCGGCGCCCTGAGGGGCTTCCCAGGCGAGATCGAACCAGATCTCGGCCAAGTCTTCCACGGGCCCTCTCGCCATCGCGTCCCGCAGCCGATCCGCGGCCCATCCGGCGGCGAGATGGGTGTCTCCCGAGATCGCACTGCGCGCGCCCTTCGCGAACGCGAGAAGCTCAGCCAACAGTTCCAGGTAGACGCTCTCGGCTGTGTCGATCCGGTCGCCGTCACGAGATCTCCACGCAGCCTGCCGCCGGACGCGGCTGCGATGAAACGCCATCCGCTTGGCGAAGAGCCTCGCAAGGCGCGGGCGCTCCCGAGAGAGCCAGAACATGAGCCGCGCGTCCTCCACGGTCAGGAGCCACTGCCAGGCGAGCTTCGGGGCTTGGCACCTCTCCCACTCGCGGCGCGCGCTCAGGAGGGCCGCGAAATCGGTCAACCGCGCGCTGCCCCCAGCGCGAAGGTACACCTCGGCGCGCTCAAGGGACCGCCGCTCGGCGCCACCTGCGGTCCGAACCACATCGGGCAACTCGATGACAGCTGCCGCGAGGCTGAGGCTTGAGAGGCGGCCATACCTGCAGCACAGGCGGGCGTCGCGCGACAAGGCGCGAGCGAGGCCGGTGTACAGCGAGAGCGACGGCTCGTCCTCATACGGACTCGTGAAACGAAACATCCGCCCGCCTCCCTACGCGCCGCCAAAGTAGCTCGACGCGAGTTCCATGACCAGATCCTGTTCCCGCGGATCGCTGAGTTTGCCGGCGACGGCGTAGCGAACCGCCCGCAGGGGCGGCATCTGGGTCGAGAGGTCGCACGCGTCGAGGAGAGCGCGGATGGATGCGGCTTCGACGGGCAGTTCCCCGACTTCGCTGGCCCGGACGAGATCGGCCGACAGCCGGACGAATCGCTCGACGTGATGCGCGCCGGCTAACGCGGTGGCCTCGCGAATCAATTGCGCCAGCGCTTCGCCCTGGACGTACGGCACGTCGAACACGACGAATCGGTTCAGCAGGGCTTCATTGAGGGGCGAGGTACCGGCGTACCCCTCATTGATGGCCGCAATGACGCAGAAGTTCGGGTGCGCTTGCACCACCTCGGCGGTGAGCGGATTGGTCAATCGGCGCCGGTGGTCAAGCGCACCGTGCAAGATGGGCAGGACCTCCGGCCGGGCGACGTTCAGCTCGTCGATGTACAGCATGCGGCCGAGCCGCATGGCGCGAACCACGGGGCCTTCGACGTATTCGACCACGGTTCTGCCTTCGGCGATGCCGAGCGTGCGATAGCCCAGAAGGGCCTCTAGGTCGAGATCGACCGAGCAGTTCACGGACTCCATCTCGAGGCCGAGCCGCTCCGCAAGCGCCTCGGCGAGGCGCGTCTTGCCGCTTCCAGTGGGACCGCGCAGCAACACATGCTTGCCGAGCCTAAGCGCGGCTTCGGCGTCGTCCACAAGGTGGGGTCGATCCGCGATAAAGCGCGGCGAGCCTCGCCTGGCAAGCGGCGTCTCCCGCCCGCTGTCCACATCCATGCGTCCATCGCTCCTTCCTGAATCCGGGCGCGTGTCCTGAGCGCGCGGATCTCAAGTGGCGTAGGATATGCCAGAACCGCGAAGAGGAGGTGGCTGATATGTACGGCGTGTTTGGTAGCTACACGCAGTGGGCCGTCGTGTTTCTGATCATCTTCGTGCTGTTCTTCCTGTTGGTGCCCGCGTACGGCGCCGCCGCAACCTGCTGACATGCGGAAAGGCCGCCCCGCCGGGCGGCCCGTTTTCCGTGGCGCGACGAGCGCATGAAATGCGCCCCAGCGAGCAAGATTAAGTGCGCAACGCGAAACCGATGTGCGCTGGGGGCTACGACATGGTGTTCATTGCGTGGTTCATCGTGGCATTCGTCGCTGCCGTTCTGATCGTGTACTTTGCGAACCCGCGCCGGCGCGAGTGAATTCAACCTTCCTCGATCCGGCAGAGCACATCGTCCATGCGGACGTGATCGCCCGCTTTGGCGACAATCTCCTTCAACACTCCGCTCACTTCCGAAGGCACTTCGACGGTCACCTTGTCCGTCGTCACCTCAAGCAGCGGTTCGTCCTTCTCGACGCGGTCGCCTTCCGCCTTCAGCCAAGATGTGACGACCGCCTTGGTGACGCTGTCCCCCAGTTGGGGCAGACGTACCTCCACCATGTGAACCCTCCTTCAATCCGCCCGAAGTTCAATGGGCTCGCGCCATATGGCCTGCGCCTGGGACGCCGAAAGCTGCCCATCGTCCACCATGTTCTCGAGCACCACCTGTTGACGCGATCGCGCGAGGGCGTAATGAGTCAACGGGTCATATGCGGACGGGGCGTTCGGCAGTCCCGCCACGAGCGTGAGTTCCCCGGCGTTGCAATCCCACGGCGGCTTGCCAAAATACGTCTCACAGGCATTATACAGCCCGTACGCGCCGTGGCCAAAGTACACCACGTTCGCATACAGCGTGAAGATCTCTTGCTTGGACATGGTGTCGTACAGGCCGATGGCGTACCACGCTTGCAGCAGCTTGCGCCGAAGCGTCTTCTGCTTGCCGAGAAGGGTGTTGTCGACCAGTTGTTGCGTCAGCGTCGACCCGCCTTCCACGTAACCGTCGCGCTCCACGTCCACCACAACGCTTCGAGCGATCCCAATCGGATCGATGCCGGGATCGGACCAGAAGCGCCGGTCCTCGGTGGCGATTACGGCCTTGCGAAATATCGCTGGAATTTCGTCGTAGCTCAGCGGATGCACGTGCTTCTCGCGCATGCGCAGGGCCGCCGCGTGTCTTACGCGCGCGGCGACGGGATTCAACGTGTGGAAGTACACGTCCTGCCCCACCCACAAGGCCATAAGCCCTAGAAGCGCCCGAATCCACCCGCGTCTCAATCCCTCACCGCCTCAGGGCCGTTTTCGTCCCTTGCGTATCACCCCGTTGAGATAAGCGAGAATGCCATGGCGCGTGAGCAGCCCGACGAACTTGCCGCTCTCGTCTTCCACGCACAGAAACGGCGCGTCGATGCTGAGCTGAAGTGCACGCAGAAACGGCTCCCATCGGCCGATGCGGTGAAAGTCGGTGCGCATCACATCCTGGACGGTGAACGTCGAGAGCGCCTCAAACTCAATGCGCTCGAGCCCGAGAATTCTGTCCAGGATGAGCGTCTTGCTGATGATGCCCACCACCCGCCCGTCACTCGTCACGACAGGGATGGCCGAATAGCCGGATTTAATCAAAACCAACAGCGCATGCTCCGCGCTGTGCTGCGGATGAACGCAAGCCACATCGTCCGCGTCGATGATGAGGCGAGCAATGTCCTCGTCCTGCAACGTCAAAGACTGCATAGTCTCCATAGACATAGACGAACGTCTCCCTGAAGCACAGGCTGCGCCTGTCGGTGTTCGCCTCGTATTTTACCAGAACGCGGTCGCCGCCGATACGGCGACGCCGCGCCTCCCATCACGACACGGGTCCCACGCGACGGTGCGTCATGTCGGGCGGCGGCACGACAGCCGGGTCCAGCCGTTCATGCGCGATCTCGGGTGCGACGCCTCCGTCCTGTTGCAACCGGTCAATCCCGTCGTACACCGAATCCAGGTAGACCTCGCTCCCGTGCGCCTGGTTGCCATCCGACACAGGCGTGTGGCCGCGTTCGTCCGCCATGGCTCTCGCCTCCTTCGCATGGACTCCCACCTGTATCGTGACCACGCAAGGGCGGCGTTATTCGACACCAAGGACGGACGTCGCTCACGTTGGGTTCATGGCCCATCGGTTTTCTGGTATAGGAAGGGCGCGACGAGGCGAAGCCCGCACGAATCCATGCCGACCAACTGCTCCGTGCTTCCCACGAACAGATGACCTCCGGGCTTCAGCGCCTGGGAAAATCCAGCGATGATCCGCTGTTTCGCGGCATCGGTCAAATAGATCAGCAGATTTCGGCATACGATGAGATCGAGATCGCGGGGATACGGGTCGGCGAGAAGATTGTGCCGCTCGAAGCGGACGCGCCGGCGGATCGCGAGCGACACGCGCCATCCGTCCGGCGCGGGCTCGAAAAAGCGCTGCAGGCGATCCCGGGAGACGTTCGTCAAGGCGTGCGGCGAATACACGCCTCGCGCGGCCACTTGCAGCGCCCGCTCGTCGAGATCCGTCGCCAAGATGTCAGCTTCAAGCCCGATTTCGGCGCATATGATGGCCAGGCTGTACGGCTCTTCACCGTGCGCGCAGCCCGCGCTCCACGCGCGAAACGGCGAGGCCGCGACGACATCAAGCCTCGCCTGAAGATCGGCCCATCGGTCGGGATTCCGAAAAAATTCCGACACTTGAATGGTGACGCGATCGACCAACTCTCTTAGGAGCGAGGCGTCGCGCGAGAGCGCGGCCGCGTAGGATGAGAAATCCGAAAAGCCTCGGCGATCGCGAAGATGCGCGAGGCGGCGCTCCATCTGAGGCCTCTTGTAATGGATCAAATCGATCCCGGTCAATTGTCGAACGCGCTCCACAAATTCCAGATAGGGATCCAGCATGACTCACTCCACAAAGGCAGGGGTTTCCGTGACGGACACGAAGTGGGACCTCGGCATCGCGCTCTCGGGAGGCACGCTGAAGGCCGCGGCGCACGTCGGCGTGCTTTTCGCCCTCGACAAGTTGGGCATCCGACCGGACGCCATCGCGGGCACCAGCGCCGGATCGCTCGTCGGATGTCTGTACGCGTACGGCTACCGTGCCGAAGATCTCGAGCGACTGGCGCGCTCGTTTCCCGGTTGGCGCCTCGTGGACTATGGCTTTCCCGCCATGCAGTCCGTCTTGGCCCTTGCGGCCAGCCGACTGGGCATCGGCGCAGCGCGAGATCCCGTTCCGCCGGGCCTGTTGCGCGGCGTGCGTTTTCGCCAGTACATCGAGCGCCTGCTTGCGCACCGCAGGCCCCAAATGCCGGTTTTCGCGCTCGCCACGGACCTCGTCTCTGGGCGCCCCGTCGTCTTCACGCCGAACGAGATCCGGATGGACGCCGTGGAACGAACCGAAGCCATGGCGCTCGCCATCGCCGGCAGTTGTGCGCTGCCTGGCGTGTTTCCTCCCGTGCAGCACGGGCCCTACCTGCTCGTGGACGGCGCCATGCGCCACTACGTGCCGGTATCCGTACTGCGCCAACTGGGGTGTCGCCGCATTCTCGCCGTCAACCTGTACAGGCTCCCAGCCGAATTTCACCCCAAAACCATGATCGACGTCTTTCTACGCGCGTTCGATATTCTCCTGCGAGAATCGATTGACAACGATCTCGACGCGCCTTCGGTGCTCCTTCTGGAACCCGACCTGAGCGCTGTCAAGGGGCACCCGTTTGAACGCCTGCCGGCGTACATTCGCGCGGGGCGCGCATGTGTGGAAGACCAAGCCGATGCCATCCTGAAGTTTGTGCATTCTTGAGGGATGAAAAGACCCGCGCACAAGCGCGGGCCGTCTTACGCCAACCAGGCGTCCACGGTTCGTTCGTACGTCAGCGCACCTTCCGGGAACCACAGCTCGATCTCCCGCTTCGCGCTCTCCGGCGAATCGGAACCGTGCACGACATTCATGCCGATGGTAAGGCCGAGATCGCCGCGAATCGTCCCGGGAGCCGCCTCGGCCGGGTTGGTCTTGCCCATCATGGCGCGCACCACGGCGATGGCGCTCTCGCCTTCCAGGATCATGGCGAACACCGGCGACGACGTGATGAACTGAACCAACTCGCCGAAGAACGGCCGCTCGCGATGCTCCGCATAGTGCGCCTCCGCAAGCTCCTTCGAGACTTGCACGAGTTTGGCGGCGACGAGCTTCAGCCCCTTGCGCTCGAATCGCGCCACGATTTCACCGACGAGTCCGCGCTGTACGCCGTCGGGCTTCACCATGACAAACGTCTGTTCACGGGCCATGTCTTCCATCCCTCGCTCCATGCTTGTTGTCCGCGGACAGGCCACAGACGGCGCTATTGTAAGAAATTCTCCGTGCCCATTGCAAGTCAGTACTGTCGCCGGATGATGAACGAGGTGAGGCCCATCAACTGCTCGCGGACCGTTTCACGGTTCACAGCCTGCAGCAGATGCCTCGATTTCTCGAGATATCGCTCCGCCAAGCGCTCAGCGTCCGCCAGCGCTCCCGACGCCACGACGAGCCGGATGGCTTCCTCGGCCTCCTCCTCGCGCATCCCCTCGCGCACCAAGGCCCTGAGGCGCTCCCCAAAGCCCGGGCGAGACGCCGCCAACAAGGCCGGCAGCGTCAGATTGCCCTGGCGCAGGTCTCCGCCCACGGGCTTGCCCACGATCTCCGCCGCTCCCGTGAAGTCGAGCAGATCGTCCACAATCTGAAAGGCCATCCCGACCGCGTGTCCGAATCGGGCCAGTGCCGCGACCTCCCGCTCGGGAGCGCCGCCCACCATCGCGCCCAACTGACAGCTCAGAGAGATGAGAAGCGCCGTCTTTCGGTGAATGCGGCGCAGATACGTCATCACGCCCTGCGACCAATTGTAAAAGTCCTCAATCTGCTCGATCTCGCCCTCGCATAAGAGCACAATGCCCCTCGCCATCAGCCGGTGAACTTCGAGGTTGTCCACCTCGGCGAGCAGTTGGATGGCGCGAGCGAACAAGTAGTCGCCCGTGTACATCGCGGCCAGATTGCCGTAACTCTTCCGCACCGTCGGCTTGCCTCGGCGAAGATCGGCCCGGTCGATCACGTCGTCGTGCACCAAGGTCGCCATGTGAATCATCTCAAGCGCCGCAGCGATCTTGGCGACATCCTCAGACCACTCGCGCTCGCCGAGGCCGCAGATGAGCGCAAAAAGAGGGCGAATCCGCTTGCCACCGGCCTCGAGTAGCGTCCGGCCCGCTTTCGCGAGATCCGCGTGATCCGCGTGCGCGCGCTCGTCCAACAGCCGTTCGACGCGATCGAGTTCATGCCGGTACAGGAGATAGATCTCATGGAATTCCACGCCGACCGCTCCTCATTTCCATCCGATGTGGAAGGCCGCGATACCCAATGTCAGCGGGCGGCTCCACACGTCGCGCAAGCCCACGCGACGAAACATCTCCTCGAGTCCCTTCCGATCGGGAAAGTCGATGAGCGACTCGGGCAGCCAGGCGTACGGCGCTCGATCGCCCACCACGAGCTCGCCGATTTTCGGGAGAATGCGGTAAAAGTAAAAGTAGTACAGCCGCCGAAACCACGCGGCCTCCGGCTTCGACAGCTCGAGCGAGACCACCGCGCCGCCCGGCTTCACCACCCGGGCCATCTCGCGCAGACAACCTTCCGCACTCGGCATATTGCGCAGCGCAAAGCCGATGGTGCATAGGTCAAAGGTGTTGTCTGGGAACGGGAGGTTCATCGCGTCGCCGTGCACAAATTGGACGCGATCGCGAAACGCGAACCGCTGACGGCGCTCTTCCGCGACCTCGAGCATGGCCTCCGTGAAGTCGAGCCCGATGACTCGCCCCTCGGGTCCAAGCCGCTTGGCGATGGCAAAGGTCCACGCGCCCGTGCCCGCGGCCACGTCCAGTACCTGGGATTTCGGCGTGAGGGGCAACTGGCGCATCGCATAGTTGCGCCACAACCGATGCTGCTGGAAGCTCAACACGGAGTTCATCGCGTCGTAGCGCTTGGCGATCTTCGAAAAGACGTCGTGTACGTAAGCCGACTTGTCTCCCTGCATCTCAACGCTTCCCTTCCGCTGCCTGAAGCCCTTGCGGCTCTTCGGGAAGGGCGTAGTCAAGCACCGACCATGTCCCGCGCAGCCTGGTTGGGTCCTTTGGCGTGAGCACACTTCCTTCGCGTGGCCGGGAAGAAGCTGTGCCGCGCGTGAACACGCGGACCTTCGCCCCGCCGGCCAGGACGTGATGGCGCACCGCCTCCTCCACCTTTGCCATCCACGGCCCCGGATCTGGGTGATAATGGCGCACCAGGGCGCGCAACAGCTCCGCCTCGATGGTCGACATGCGCTCCACATACACGTCCAGCGACAGCGGCGACGCCATCAGCAGGTCCATCTTCGCCTCGTTGATCCGCACGACCGCCTCGCACAACTCATGCATGAGCCGGCGATCTCCGAGCTCAGCGAGGATCAAGTAGTATTTGCTGCTGTCGTAATCCCCGGCCAACACCACGAGCCCTTGTTCCGCCGCGCGCCACTCGTCGATCTCGTCGTGAATGGAAAGCCCTTGCTCCAGCAGGAGCACGGCGGTGAGCACCCGCTCTGCCTCGACGTCGGGCACCGCAGCCGATTGCAGGATGGCATAACCGAGATCGAAATGAAATGGACTCACCGCCTGGCGGACCTTCCGCTTGGCCAAGTATTCGTGATCCATATGCGCCTTGGCGCAACGCGCGACGCGTTGAAACATTGCCTCCCGAGCGTCCGTCAAGCCGGTGTCATCTCCTTCGAACGGGCCGACCCTCGTATGCTGCGGATAGTATATCATAAATGGTGGACGCTCACGCGTCCTCGTCGGTCCGCACGATCCCGTACCTGGTGTAGATGACCGCCTTCCCTCGGATTTTGATGGCCGAGGTGTGCTCTGTGAACTGCGCGATCATGACTTCGCTCTTGTCCAATTTCTCGGCGTGGTGAAACCGCGTCTGCGGGCCACGCGTCATTCCATTGACCTGAACCCCGTTTTCAAGCGCCCGAATCACCACGTAATCGCCGCTGTAGGGCGTGTCAGCCAAGGCCGCAGCCTCCTTCGAATCCGCCTAAAATACGAAGACCAGCGTTCAACACGCTGGTCGCTGGTCGGAATGACGGGATTTGAACCCGTGACCTCTACCTCCCCAAGGTAGCGCGCTACCAGGCTGCGCCACATCCCGACGTTCTTCGCTCTTTTCGTGAAGCCGTTGATGATTGTAACACGCGTATCCGGTTTGTGCAAGTGCCATGGGGCCTTTGTGCAGGGCGTTGGAACGCGCATCGGCACGCGTCATCCAAGTGGCGATGGCGCGGCCTATCCCTCAGCCGCGCCATCGCCGTCGAATCAGAACGCCGTGATCACGTTGAAACCTCTGGTTTCAAACCGCGTCATTTTGTCGAACACCTCGTTGACATCTTCGAGCCGGACCTCTCGCTCCACCAGGTTTCTCGGCCTCAGGCGACCTTCGGCAACCAACGCGAGGAGCCCCGCGTAGTCCGGGTGCGGAATGCCGAGGCTCCCCACGACCTCAATCTCGCAACTCGTGATGAGATCCATGGGAAGCGGCACAAACCCACCCTCTTGGGACGTGGTGAGACCAATCTGCACGTGCCTGCCTCCCTTGCGAAGGCTCAATACGGAGTTCAGGACCGTGTCCCGAATGCCCAACGCATCGATGCTCACGTGGGCCCCGCCCTTGGTGATCTCCCGGATGGCCTCCACCACGGGCTGGTTTTTTGCGTTCACAACCTCACACGCGCCTTCCTCGCGCGCTTTGGCCAGCTTCTCGTCGTCCACATCGACCGCAATCACGCGCGCGCCCACGGCGTACGCCGTCTGAATGGCCGAGAGGCCCACGCCACCTGCGCCGTGCACCGCCACCCACTGTCCGGGCCTCACGCCTCCCCGCATCACGCCGTGATACCCGGTCATAAACCGGCACCCTACGGCGGCTGCCGTAAGGGCGTCGACGCCTTCCGGCAGGCGAATCAGGTTCATATTCGCGTTTCGAACGACCACATATTCCGCGAAGCTGCCGTCCCAACTGAAGCCGTAGATGCCGACGTGATCGCACCGGTTCGGCACGCCCGCGTGGCAGTGTTCACAGTGTCCGCAGGCGTAGTGAAACGGCACCGTCACCTTGTCGCCGATTTGAAAGTCTCGCACCTCCCGCCCCAATGCGACGATCTCGCCACCGAATTCGTGACCGGGGGTGATGGGCAACTGCGGCGAAAGCCCGAGCCAGGTCCAGTCCCCCATCCATCCATGCCAGTCGCTCCGACAGATGCCGCTCGCCTCCACTCGGATCACGGCGTCCTCCGGCCCGGGTGTCGGATCCGGCACGCGCTCGATGACGAGCGGCTCGCGAAATCCCACCATTCTCGCTGCTTTCACGGCTTGTCCACGCTCCCTTTCCACTTCGTCGGACCTGCGTCCTCTACATCTCTATGGGGACGTGTTCGCCTTCATGCATGGCCTTGAAACGCGACAAAGCCCGCCCGATCGCTCGGAACGGGCGGGTAGATTCAAACGCGTTCACAAGATGATGGCGATGAGGCCGCCGCTGCCCTCGTTGATGATGCGCTGCAAGGTCTCCTTCAGCTTGAACTGAGCGCTCTCCGGCATGAGCGACAGCTTTGCCGAGATGCCCTCTCGGACGATCGCGGCCAGCGACTTGCCGAAAATGTCGCTCTCCCAGATCTTGAGCGGGTCCTTTTCGAAGTCCTGCATCAGATACCGCACGAGCTCCTCGGACTGCTTCTCCGTACCGACAATCGGCGCAAACTCGCTCTCCACGTCCACGCGGATCATGTGAATCGAAGGCGCCGTTGCCTTGAGCCGGACGCCGAAGCGAGATCCCTGTTTGATGAGCTCCGGTTCGTCGAGCGTCATCTCCTCGAGCGCAGGCGGCGCAATGCCGTACCCCGTCAGCTTCACCATGCGCAGCGCGTCCGCCACTTTGTCGTACTCCCGCTTCGCGTACGTGAACTCTTTCATCATCTTCAGCAGCTGGTCGCGACCCGTGATCTGAACCCCGACAATCTCCGTCAGCACCTGGTCGTACAGTTCATCCGGCGCATCAAGTTCAATGACGGCGATCCCGTGGCCCATGTCCATGTGGGCAAGCCCGCACGACGAGACGAACGAGTACTGCGCGAACTGGGCGACCACGCGATCGATGTCGCGCACGCGGCGGATGTCCCGGATGGTCTCGCGGACGGCCTCTTCAAACTGCTGGCGCAGCCAGTGATCTGGGTCGAGCACCATGACCCAGTTCGGCAAGTTGACGTTGACCTCCTTGACCGGGAACTCGTACAGCGCCTCGCGAAGCACATAGTAGATCTCGTGCGTCGTCAACGTGGCGCAGGAGAGAGCCAGGACTGGCACGTCGTACTTCGCGGCGAGCTCCTCCCGCAGCTGGAGCACGCGCGGATGATCGGGCGTGACCGAGTTGACGATCATGACAAACGGCTTGCCGAGTTCCTTCAGTTCGGCCACCACGCGCTCCTCGGCGGCCACGTAATTTTCGCGCGGAATTTCGGCTACGGATCCGTCGGTTGTGACGACGATCCCGATGGTCGAGTGGTCGGCGATCACCTTGCGCGTGCCAATCTCAGCCGCCTCTTGAAAGGGGACGGGATCGTCAAACCACGGCGTCGTGACCATCCGCGGCCCGTTCTCATCCTCGTAACCGCGTGCGCCCTCGACCGCATAGCCGACGCAGTCCACGATCCGGACGTTCACATCGAGTCCTTCCGCGACGTGCACCTGGACCGCTTGATTCGGGATGAACTTGGGTTCTGTCGTCATGATGGTGCGCCCCGCGGCACTCTGGGGAAGCTCGTCAATGGCCCGGGCGCGATCGGCCTCGTCCTGAATGTTGGGGATGACAATGAGTTCCATAAACTTTTTGATGAACGTTGACTTGCCAGTGCGCACGGGGCCGACCACGCCGAGGTATATATCGCCCCCCGTCCGCTCCGCAATGTCTTGAAAGACGTCGAATTTTTCCACGATTCTCCCTCCTCGAGATGACCGGCGTGGACAGCATGAACGCATGCCTCGCCCCGGCCCACCGACAATCCACGTAGACCGTCACGCAATCGATGGACAGTAGCCAATATATGCGGCGCAAAGGCCGGTATGCTTCGCGAAGCAGAGCGCCTCGTCCCTGACGCCACTATGTATACGGGAGAGAGAATCGAGGTAGAACCATCACAAGGGGAGAAGCGGCGAGGACAAGGGATCCACGCCCGCGAAGGCGCGGATCCCGAGGAACATCAGCCCTGAATGTGTTGACGGTACGCCTCGGCGTCCAAGAGCGCCTCGAGCTCCGAGGGATCCGCCATCTCCACGACGATCATCCAGGCTTCCTCGTACGGCGACTCGTTGACCTTCTCCGGCGCGCTGGCGAGCGCCTCGTTGACTTCCACGACGCGTCCGCTGACCGGCGCGTACAGGTCGGAGACCGTCTTCACGGACTCCACCGTGCCGAAGGTCTCCCCGGCTTTGAGCTCGGCGCCGACCTCGGGCAACTCCACGTAGACGATGTCGCCCAGCTCGTCCTGCGCATAATCCGTGATCCCGATGTAGGCGCGCGATCCGTCGACCCGCACCCATTCGTGTTCGCGCGAATACTTGAGTCCCTCAGGAATGTTCACGAACAGGCCCCCCTCCACGGCTCACCGAGGGTAGTGTACCAGATCACCCGCACCGCCGCCATGCCCAGGTCAAGGCAGTCGAAACTCCGCGGTCAGCGGTTGGACGCCGACGACCTCCATCTCGTGATTCTTGTCTCGGGTCATGAGCAACTCGATGCCCTCGCTCGGCGAGATGTCGCCCGTCAGCACCCGCGCGATAGCGTGCGTGATCGGCATTTCCACGCCACAGTCGCGGGCGAGCTGCTCGGCGGAGAACGTCGCGTTCACGCCTTCGACCGCCATGCCGATGGCATCGAGAACCTCCGACAAAGGAAGCCCCTTCGCCAACAAGCGACCCGCTCGATGGTTGCGGCTGTGCTCGCTCGTGCAAGTGACAATGAGATCGCCTATCCCGGCGAGGCCCGAAAACGTGAGCGGCGACGCGCCGAGCGCGACGCCCAAGCGCGTGATCTCGGCGAGTCCGCGCGTCATGAGCGCAGCCCTCGTGTTATCTCCGAGCCCCAGTCCTTCGGCCAGCCCCGCGCCGAGCGCGATGATATTCTTCAGGGCGCCGCCGAGCTCCACGCCGATCACGTCCGCCTGCGTGTATACGCGAAACCGATCGGTCATGAAGGCGTCCTGCGCGCTCTCGGCCACGCGCTTGCTCGCGCTCGCGACGACGACCGTCGTCGGCATCTGCCGCACCACTTCCTCCGCGTGAGATGGGCCGGAGATCACGGCGAGGCGGCGTTCGATGCCAGGAATTTCTCTTTCGAGCCACGCACTCACCCGCAGATTGTCCGGGCGCACAAAGCCCTTCACCGCATGCACCACCAGGACGTGATCGTCCAGCTTACGAAGCAGGGGAAGGACCTCGGCGACGGCTGCAGAAGGCACGGCGAGCACCACGAGATTGGCTCCTGCGAGGGCTTCTCTCGCGCCGACGACGGCCTTCAGGCCATCGGGCAGGACGGCACCAGGAAGGTAGCGGTCGTTTCGCCTGCGCAGGTTGATGTCTTCGGCCACCTCCGAGCGCCGGGCCCAGATCGACACGTCCCAGCCGTTCCACGCAAGCACCGAACCCAGGGCGGTCCCCCAGCTGCCGGCCCCCAAGATGCACGCTTTCATCGCACACCCTCGCTTGTCCGGTCGAAAATCCGCCGCTCCGTGCCGTGCAACAGCCGATTAATATTCGACCGATGTCGGTACACGGCGAGTAGAGCGAGCACCACGCTGGCGGCAAAGGTCCATCCCTCGAACCGAAACACCGCAATGAGAATGGGAACCAAGCACACGAACACGAGCGAGCCGAGCGATACATAGCGCGTGACGGCGATCACGGCCAGGCAGACCAGCCCGGCGATCACGGCGGAAAGCGGCGCGAGCCACAACAACACGCCGATGGTCGTCGCAATGCCCTTCCCGCCGCGAAACCCAAAAAACACGGGCCAATTGTGCCCAACTACCACGGCCACGGCGGACAGAGCCAGCGCCCACATCGCGTGGGGCGCCATGGCGTGCGCGATCCACAGCGCAATGGCACCTTTAAGCCCATCGAACAGAAGCACCAAAACGCCCCATTTGAGCCCGATGGTGCGCATGGTGTTGGTGGCGCCCGCGTTTCCGCTCCCTTCGGAGCGAATGTCGCGGCCGCTGACCCAGCGGACCACCAGCGTGCTCGTCGAGATGGAGCCTATGAAATACGCGATGATCATCGACAACACACCAGACCAAGCCATTCACCAACGCTCCCTCGCAGGCTTCAGGACGAGCCCGACTCCGCTTCGTCGCGCGCCCGCAGCACGATGCGAATCGGTGTTCCTCGAAAGCCGAACGCTTCTCGAAGTTGATTCTCAAGGTAACGCTCGTACGAGAAGTGACTCAGCTCCGTGTCATTGACAAAAATCACAAACGTGGGCGGTTTCACGCTGACCTGGGTGCCGTAATAGATTCTGAGCCTCCGCCCGCCCTTCGACGGCGGGGAAACGGACACCTGCGCATCCGCGAGGACGCGGTTCAACGTTGAGGTCGGCACGCGCATCGCGTGATATTCCGCAATTTCCTTGGCCACATCCAGCAGCCGGCTCACTCGCTGCCCCGTGAGCGCGGAGACGAAGATCACCGGCGCAAACCGGAGAAAGGGGAATTCGTCCCTGATCTTCTCCTCGAATCGATGCGCGGTTTTGTCATCCTTCTCAATGGCGTCCCATTTGTTCACGACAAACGCGATGGCACACCCGGCGTCCAGCGCGTAGCCCGCGACGCGCTTATCCTGCTCCACGATCCCGGTCTGCGCGTCGAGGACCACAAAGGCGACATCCGCCCTGTCCAGGGCTCGAAGCGCCCTCAACACGCTGTATTTTTCGATGCGCTCATACACTTTTCCTTTTCGCCGCATGCCCGCGGTGTCCACCAGCACATACGTCTGGCCGTCGCGCTCGAGCGGCGTGTCAACGGCGTCCCGAGTCGTTCCCGCCACCGGGCTGACCATCACGCGCTCCTCGCCGAGCAACCGGTTCACCAAGCTCGACTTGCCGACGTTGGGCCTCCCGATGAACGCGATGCGAATGGCGTCTTCGTCCTCATCCTCTTCGCTCGCCTTCGGAAG
>Ga0208314_100436_pt1 | contig 15567 bp, 13 predicted proteins | sample OSPB_Mat_host_9__FD_187144 | JGI IMG/M metagenome (GOLD analysis project Ga0208314, IMG submission 187144) | Extremophilic microbial mat communities from Yellowstone National Park, USA - OSPB_Mat_host_9_15 (SPAdes) (version 3) | ecosystem: Environmental > Aquatic > Thermal springs > Hot (42-90C)...
AAGAGCTTTGGGCAACAGAAGCATTTTAGCTGATCCAAGAGACTTTAGGGTGGTAAGAAAGCTAAACAGTGCAATAAAGCAAAGAGATTTCTGGATGCCCTTTGCACCTACGATATTGGAAGAAAGAATGAATGAGTACTTAGTAAATGCAAGGCCTGCAAGATACATGATTCTCGCTTTCAATACTACTGAAAAAAGGGATGAGATAATTGCAGCTATTCATCCACAAGATTATACTGCTAGGCCCCAAACTTTGAATGATTGGAATCCTTCTTATAGAAAAGTTATTGAAAGATTCGAAGAGGAAACAGGTGTGGGAGGAATTCTTAACACAAGCTTTAATCTTCATGGATATCCAATCGTTGGTACTCCTGAGCTTGCAATATGGACGTTTAAAAATTCAGGTCTAGAATATCTTGCAATAGGAAACTACCTAGTTAAGAAGTAAACTTGAAATGAGCATTTTAGAAAAGATAATAAATTTAAGAACAGTTAAAATACTATTTCCTGTATCTATTATAATATTTATTTTCCTATTTGTTTCTCTTTTAATAAAGTTTACAGTAACAGGATACTTTTTAACTATGAATTTTCTAGGTGTTGTATTTGGCATAGCTACGTATTTGTATTTTGTTAAGAAGCCAAGTTATAATGAATTCAATATAAATAACGATAGACTTAATGTTGCATCAGCTATTATCTTTTCGTCTTTTATCTCGATAACTGTTTTCTCGATTTATCTGAGTAATGTTTACAGAGTAATAGAATTCTACGTATTTATTACAGCAGCAATGGGCTTGCTAACTTTTGAAGCTTTATTTTTAAAAGTTTCAAAGAAAACAGCGCTACTTGTATTAATGCAGCTAATCATTCTAGATTTCATACAAAGGATAAGCTTGTATTTAATTAATGGAGTTCCTCCATGGTGGGATTCCTATTACCATTACAACAATAGTGTTACAGTTTACAATTTAGGGCATGTAGCCAACTTTGCTGAATATACATACTTTCCGCTGTATTACATTCTCAATGCAATCATTTGGCTAATTCCATTTGGCAAATTAACATTCATGTACATGTTAATTAATTCACTGATCGTTAGCATTTCTTTGTTTTCTGTTTACGCAATTGTTTATAGGATTTCGAGCAATGAAAGAGTTTCATTGATATCTACGATTATTTTTAGCCTGATATACAGCTTTCTTTCTTTTAGTTCTTATACACCGCATCCTTTTTCATTCATTCTTTTCTTAATCTCTTTTTATTCATTAATACGAATTGAAGGAAACAGGAAATTTGCAATAATTCTAATTTTAAGCTCAATTTCCATGTTTTTATTCCATCCTACAGCAGCACTTATTTTTGCAATAGTAATGTTAGTTTTGACATTTAGTTTATTTACTTACAATAGATACATGAAAACATATTCAATAGCTTATTTTGGATTAATAATTTTCTATTTATTTTTCTTTGCCTATCCTTATTTATCTTTATTTCTAACAGGTTTAATTAATCCACCAGGTCCTTTGAGTCCAGAAAGCCCATCGACTCCTTATTTCAAACCAATTTTAGATTCTTTAACATTCTATGCCTTATCCCATTTATGGTATTCTATAACGATCTATTTAGGAACAGTAGGTTTATTATTTACTCTCATAAATGGGAAAAACTTTAAGAATTATTTTCTTGCTCTAAGCGCTTTGACTATTGTAGCATATAATTTTGCGATTCTTTTTTCTGGCACTGCCATAGCTGAAACTATTGCTGTATTTTACATATTAGTACCTTTGTCCTTTTTATCTGGTTTCTTTTTAGTCTTCAAGAGGAAAGCCATATTTGCATTGTTATTAGTTCTTGTTATATTTGCTTTCTTTTCATCTAATTTACTAACAGATGATAGTCCTTATTTTGCAAAGTATAGCTATCCATCACAGGCAATAATGTATGACAATCAGCAATCATTTTCCTTAGTTAAATTCATACTTTATATGAACCCTCCTGCAAAAATCTTTGGAACAATAGATCCAAGCATTATGCCTTATAATTTTAACGGAACTCTATCCTCTTCTATAGCTTATTATAAATTATTGTTTAATAATATGAATACGAGCAATTCTTATATGGCTATAAGCATCTATACCGGCGAAAGATGGTACGATGAAATACCTCCGGCATCTTTTTCAAATTATTTAAATTCCTTAATATATAAAAGTAACAATGATATTCTTTTTAATAACGGAGATTCATATTTAATTAAGACCTAAAAATTATTTTATAAGTAGATTAAATAAAAAATTTGGAAATAAATATCATTGCTAATATTATTATATAGTTTGATATGAATATGGGAATTAAATTATTCTGTAAAACTATTTTACATTAATAACTTTTTTACTTTAGATAGAAATTACAAAATAATAACATTGTAGTATTATGTTGTATAAAAATTGATTTGTTCAACTAGCTTTTTCAAATGGGTAAACTTAAAATTTTGCTAGTTTGCGAACAACCTCTACCTTCTAAGAAAAGGGCAGGAAGACCAAATTATAGTGTTAAGTATCTTTCAGAATTAGGAAACGATATAACGGTTATTTGCCCTAAATCAGATTTGCAAGAAGATAACCTTGCTAATTATGAATATATAAACTTAGATTTCAAACAATTCAGCATCTTATCGAGAATAAAAATAATGAGAGAAATGAAAAAGAAAATAAAAGAGCTAGTTAAAAAAGAAAAATTTGACATAATTAGAACAATTAATATTTTGCCAACTTATGCTGCAATATCAAACAAATATGAAGTAAAAATACCAATTTATGCAGAATTAACAGATTTTATTAGTGATCTTTACATTCAATTTGACATGCCTTTTAAAAGTTTAGCAGTACCCTTTTTAAAAAGAATAGAGAAAAAAATAGCTAGAAATGTGGATTATGCAAATGTTGAAACTGAGCTAGGTAGAGATTTTTGGCATGAAAATGGTCTTGATAAAGGAAGAATTGTAGTAATACCTAATGGTGTTGATACAGAGCATTTCAATCCTGCTAAAACAAATCCTAGTGTTATAAAAAATAAATTAGAGCTAAAAGATGAAGTAATTTTTTATCATGGTGACATGGGTCCTTATGATGGAGTTCATTTATTGATAAAGGCTTTTAATAAGCTAAAAGAAAAACCTTCCTTATTAATTGTAGGAGAAGGTAAGCCAACTTATATGAGTTACTTAAAATCTTTAATAAATGAATATAGCTTAGCTGAAGAGATTAAGCTAACAGGATGGATAGAATATGAAGAATTGCCAAATTATATAGCTTCAGCATCACTATGCGCCTTACCACTAATACCTAAAACAAAAATGAATCAAGCAAATCTTCACACAAGAATAAGGGAATATTTAAGCATGTGTAAACCTTTTTTGGTTACAAAAACTGAAGGTATTTCAAGATCTTTGGGCAATGTAGCTATGTATTTTAGAGATCCTTCAGATGTGGATTTAATTGCTGAAGACTTAGAACTCGCTTTGAAAGAAGTTAAAAATAAAGATTTCAGCTTTATGCGAAACATTGCTAAAAGATTAGATTGGAAAAATGTAATTTACCAAGATTTCAAGGTTATGGAAGCGATAGTTGAAGGTAATATTAAACATCTTAGAGAGTTCGATTTGAAGCTGAATTGATAATTTCGAACAAAATAGTATTATATTAAATTAAAACATATGAAAACATTAATTGATTACGTTCTAAATAAACAATATTTTAAACATTATATAAAAAATCTATCTGATTTTCTATTCATTCTTCATTATTTAGAGAGAGCGAAAATTGGTTAAATTAACAGGAGAATAAAAAGAAAAAATTAAAAGATTATTAAATGAAGCTGAAAATATAAGAAAATACATCGTTGATAAATTATCAGAATTTAGTGCCTTCCATGGAGCAATGGTTTCTCCATTAGAAGGACCTATAATTTATACAATAATAAGATATTTTAAACCTAGAATAGTAGTTGAAACTGGAGTAGCTAATGGAGCCTCTTCAACTTTCATATTAAGTGCTCTTGAAAAGAATAACTTAGGTAAACTTTATAGCATAGATTTGCCAAGTAAAGACCTTTTATTAAAGGAAGAAATAGGATGGCTTGTACCGCAATCCTTAAGGCATAGATGGGAACTGCTCATTGGCGACTCAAGAATTGTTTTACTAAAATTGCTAGCTAAGTTAGGCCATGTGGATATATTTCTTCATGATTCATTACATACTCTAGAACATATACTTTTTGAGTAAAAAGAGTCTTATAATTACATACCAAAAGGAGGATTTTTAATTGTAGATGATATAAACGTCGATTGGATAAAGAAAATTAATCAAGAAATTAAAACAGAAAAATCTGAACTATTCTATGATTTGCTTGTTTTAAAGAAATAATGTTATTGAAGCATGGTAAAAAAATTTAATTAGTACAAATTGATAATTTTAAGATTGATAGGAGAATTTGGAAGCGAATTTACAGGCCCTTCAAAACAAGCATATCTTTTAACTAAAGGTTTAGAAAAGAAAGGAATCAGCTCAATAATCTTAACATTTAAAAAAGGGTCAATAAATTTAAGGAGAAGCAAAATAGTTGAATATAAACCATTTTTTAGCGCAGGCCATTACAAGCTATCTTTGAAGATGCTGCTCGATTCTTTAAAAAAAGATTGTAACATAATTCATGTTCATGGCTATAGGAATTTCCAGACAGACGCAGGAGCTATATCCTCTTTTCTTAGAAAAGAACATTTAATAATTACAACGCATGGAACTGTTAGAGGCTATGAATTCTTAAATTTAGATTTGAAATCAAGATTGCCAAATATGATCTATGATGCAATAACAATGAAGTTTTCTTTAAAAATAGCTAAAAAAATCGTTGCTACATCAAAAAATGAAGCAAAAGAATTAATTAGTTTTGGGATTCCAGTAAATAAAATAAAAATAATACCAAACGGTATAGAATTTCCAAATATTGATATAAAGAAAGAAAATAAAGAAATAATAAATTTACTTACTGTAAGCAGATTAACTTATAAAAACAATCTAGAAATGGCAATCAAAGCTTTCTATGAAGCTTATAAAAGAAATAATAAGCTTCGTTATATAATAGTTGGAGATGCAATTCCTAGCAGATATGGGAAAGAAGAAAAAGGATATAAAGAAAGACTTATGAAATTGTGTAAAGATTTAGGCTTACAAGATAAAGTAATCTTTAAAGGATGGCTAAGCGGTAAAGAATTATGGAAAGTCTATTCTAATTCAGATTTATTCTTATGGAGCTCAAGATATGATAACTTTGCACATGCTTTAGTTGAAGCAGCATATTTCAAATTACCAATCATAAGTACACCTGTAGGTATAGCTGAGGAACTTATAGGAAAAGAAGGGGGCTTCATAGTAAATCATGAAGATTATAAGGAAATGAGCGAAAGAATAATTGAAATTACAGAAAATCCTAAACTGATGAGAGAGATGGGCGAGCATAATCATAAGCGATCTTTAAATTATAGCTATGAAAGAATGGTAGAAGAATATTACAAATTATATAAAGAAGCGGTGTAATGTGCGGAATCTGCGGAATAATAGGAGAACCAAGTAAGTATCTTTTAAAATTAATGTGCAATAGCTTAATTCATCGAGGGCCTAATAGCGAAGGATATTATATCGATGATAATGTTGGCTTAGGAGTAAGAAGGTTAAGTATAATCGACTTGAAAACTGGAGACCAGCCTATTCATAACGAAGATGAAACAGTTTGGATTGTTTTCAATGGCGAAATCTATAATTTCATTGAATCGAGAAACGAGCTGAAATCAAGACATAAATTTTATACAAATACAGATACAGAAGTATTGGTTCATTTATGGGAAGAAGAAAAGGAGAAAATGCTAGAAAAAATAACAGGAATGTTCGCTTTTGCAATATATGATTCAAATGAAAAGACTGTTTTCATAGCTAGAGATAGATTTGGAGAGAAGCCTTTGTATTATACCTTTGTTGATGGTAACTTAATATTTGCTTCTGAGCTAAGAGCAATTATCAATTGCATTGAAAAGCCTAAAATTAATCCTAATGCAATAGCTAGTTATCTAGCTTTCTTTTACAATCATTTAGAAGAGAGTTTTATAAAAAAAGTCTATAGATTAAAGCCTGCAAGCTATATTTTATATTCTTTAAAAGATAGAAAAGCTACTTTCAATTCTTACTGGGATTTGAACTTTGAAGAAAATGATGACATGGATTTAGATAATGCGTTGAGGATTCTTGATGCAAGCTTGAAAGGTATAGTTAAAAATACTTTGATAAGTGATGTTCCTTTAGGAGTTTTGCTAAGCGGAGGCGTTGATTCAAGCGTTATAGCTAAGGTTGCTTCAGAATATTCAAGGCTTAAAACAATGCATGTTACTGGTAGTGAAGAAGAAGTTAAATTTGCTGAGGAAGTTGCGAACTTGATAAAAAGCGATCATAAAACAATATATGTAAAAACAGATTTCATGAAAGATTTTGATCAAATCACTTTAGCGATAGATGAGCCTGTAGCTGATCCTTCAATTGTTCCAGCGTTTTATATATGCAGAGAAATAAAAAAGGAAGTAACGGTTGCTTTGACAGGAGAAGGAGGAGATGAAATGTTCTGGGGATATCCTTGGATAAATATTAACGATAGGCTCAGCAAATGGTTTAGCTTACCTAAATTCATGAGGAATATAATAATTTCTTTAGGAAGTAATTTAAGTGAAAATTTAGCTGGAATATTTCAAGATTTGAAGAGGTATGAAGATCTTAGATATTATTCATTGGATAACGCAAATAAAAGATTGCTGAGACTTTCCCATTTTAGCAAAGAAGAATTAAAAAGCATAATCAAAAACAACTTCGAAGATCCTTTCAAAGAATATGAAAAAATACTTAGAAAAGGTGATGCGCATAAGAGCGCCGCTTATGTTACTATAAAGAAGGTATTGCCGAATGATTTCTTGCATAAGGATGATAGAATTAGCATGAAAAACTCATTAGAACTAAGAGCACCATTTTTAAATCATGTTCTGATGCAAAAAGTATTTAGTTTTCAAAATAATATGAAGATAAATTATGGAATAGATAAATATTTGTTAAAAATGTATGCAATTAAATATCTAAAAATACCAAAGCATATTATTTTAAGGAAGAAAGTTGGATTTAGCATATCTTTGAAAAAATATCATAAAGATTTTATAAACAAAATAAATGAATTAAGTTATTTATTGAAAGAAATGAACTTAAATTATAATGAGATAAAGAAATATTATGAATATTATCCTTCTTATGAATATACAAATAGATTGTTTTCAATTTTCCTGCTATTGAATTGGTATAAATCAACATTTGCATATTAAAGTAGTATTAATAGGAATAATCTTTTAGCATTTACACTTAGATTGGCAATGTTTATAGAGTGATATGCATGATTGAGGTTTTAGAAAATCCATAGTCTACAAAAATCTGGAACAATTAATATGAAAATATAAATATTCTTAATCACAACCAAGTAACCACAAAATGAGAGACGAATATACAATTTCCTTTATTGGAATAGAGAAGAGAGCTCTGAAAAGGATATTCAAGAAAATTTATCCAGATACTATATTAGTGGGATTAAATAGACTTAAAAAGTATAATGTAACTAATCATTTTTATTTATTTAATTCAATTAATATTTCATATAAAGATAACATTTTTAAAAATATGACTAATCTCCTATATAATAATCTCAAGATAAATTCGATCTTATTTTCTAAAGAAATATCCAAGAATATTAAATTATTTTATAATATTATTTTTTATCCTCTAATACATTTAAGAAAAAGCATATTTATCGATGCGATTGTATATAAAGGACAACCTTATCAAAAGTTGTTTTCTAAAATTTTAAGTAAGTATGAACTAATAACATATAATGCAACTTCTGAACTTAATATCTTTTCCAAAAATTTAAGGATAAGCAAAGAAAAACTTATTTATTTGCCATGGGGAATTGATACGGAATTTTACAAACCTATTGAAAGTGATGAGAAAATAGATGTGCTTTCTGTAGGTTCAGCAAGTAGAGATTACTTAACATTAGCAAAAGCAATAAATAAGATTAATAATAAAGTTAATGCAGTGATTGTTACAGGCAGTTCTTTGAGATTTAGAAAAATAGATACTAGATATGAATTAATAGATATTGTAAAATTAAATAATAAAATTAATATTGTTAAAAATGTTGAACCGATCAAATTAAGAGAATTATACGCGACATCAAAGATAGTGGTAGTACCGATATATCCTTCTGAAGCTGCTTCAGGAGTTACTTCTTTATTGGAAGGTATGGCAATGAAAAAACCTATAATTTGTACTGAATCGCCTGGATTAATTGATTATATAAATGCAGATGGAGTTATAACAGTCAAGCCTTTTGATGAAGAAAACATGGCAAATTTTATAATGGATCTAATAAAAGATGAAAATATGATAAAATACATGGGTAAAAGAAATTTTTATCATGTAAATGAGAAATATACAACGGAAATCATGGCAAAAAATCTAGCGTATATTATTAAAAATTTTCAATAGAATCATTAATAGTTTAGTTATTTTATGAAAAATAAGCCATACTGTGATATAGATTTTTCTGAGGAAGCAATAGAATTTTATAGAAAGGATAACCGTTTAAGATACTTATATGCGTCTAAAATAATTAAAAAATTAAAAATAAAACAATAGTTGCTGATATAGGATGTTTTGGTGGTGTTTTGCATCCATTTTTAAAAGAAGCTGGATGCGAAATCATTGAGGGTTTTGATGTGGATGAAAAATCTGTGTATGCCGCATCAAGATTATACGATAAAGCATATGTATGGAATATTGAAAATCAGAAAGCTCCTGTTGAGGATGAGAGATATGATATTGCGATAGCGTTAGAGGTTATAGAGCATTTATATAATGTTGATAATTTTTTAGAAGAAGTAAAGAGAATATTGAAGGTGGGTGGTTATTTTATTGTTTCTACGCCTAATATGACAAGTTTATATAATAGATTTAGAGTGTTAATAGGTAAAATGCCTTTCAATGCTCCTTCATTATCTTATAAATATGTAAAAGAAAAAGGATTAAACCCATCTCATGCAAAACTTGGAAATATGTATGAATGGAAGTTTGTTTTTGAAAGTTATGGATTTAAAAAAAACTCAATAAAAAGTACTGGCAATACAATTTTAGCTAATTTTATTGGGAAAATAAAACCATCGTTAGGGTCTACACTCTTTTTTATTCTAAATAAACAATATTAGAAATTTTAATAAGATGTGAAAGTAACAATAATAACTCCTGTTTATCCGTATCCTAAAAGAGGAGTATACACAGGATTAGAAAGATTTATAGAAGGATTGAGCAAAGGTTTTCGTATTTTAAATCACGAAGTTACAATTATAACGACTTTTTGGAATAGTGGAAATAGATACGAATTATTAAACCATGGAATAAAAATTGAAAGAATAATTGATTTGAGATACATATTAAAAAGTGCAGGTAAAATTACTGGTTTATTCCATACCGATTTATTAACTTTTGGTTTCAAAGCAGTAATGAATGATCGATATACAGATGCGGATTTGCTATTAATTAATTCTCAAAATATATTTCTTAATTTAATTAAAGGTAATTTTACATCCATTGCACTTCTACATCATGTTCAACCATTAACAAAAATAATAGATGCATTTTATGTTCCTTTTGGTAACTTTTATTATAGATTAATGAACCCAAATTATTGGGTAGCACCAAGCAAATTCTCAGCCGAGCAGTTCATAAAATTACTCAAAATACCAAAAGAAAAGCTAAAGGTTATTCCAGAAGGTGTAGATTTGGAAAAATTTAACAGAGATATCAACGCTTCAGATATTAATGAAAAACTTGGTAATGAAAGAAAAATATTGTTTGTAGGAAATCTTCATCCGAATAAAGGAGTTCATTTTCTCATAAAGTCTTTTGCATTGGTAAAATCGCGGATCAATGATGTAAAGCTTGTAATAGTTGGTGATGGTCCTTTAAAGTATTATCTAATCAATTTAACAAAAAGCCTGAATCTTGAGAAGGATGTTTTTTTCACTGGATTTGTTAATGATGAAGACTTGCCTAAATATTATGCTTCTTGCGACATATTCGCTTCAGCAAGTGTTCTTGAAGGCTTTGGATTAATATTTTTGGAAGCAATGGCTTTGGGAAAACCAATTGTAGCTTTCAATCTAGCAAGCATACCTGAAGTAGTAGGAAATGCAGGAATACTTGTTAATGAAATAAATTATGAAAAATTTTCTAACGCAATAATTGAACTATTAAAGAATGAAAAAATATATCAAGAAAAATCCCAAATCGCTTTAAATAGGGCCAAACTATTTTCATGGGAAAAGATAGCTGAACAATTTATTAAAATTATTGGATAGCTTATTTATATTCAGCTATAAAATTATTTTGATATATTCATTAAAAATTATTAGATTATTCAATTGAAAATTACTATATTACTTCTTGAAATTTAATAATAACTAGATATGTTAAATAAAGACGAGCGATTTCTAATTTATTCATATTCTTATTATCCAAGTATTGATGGTGTAGTGAGACATACTGATAATTTAGCTAAATTGTTAATAACAAAAGGATACACCGTACAAATAATAACCCAAATGGGAAATAAAGGAATAGAAATAAACTATAAAGTAATTATTGTAAGAAGACCATCAATAGCGTTACTAAGTTCTTTTATATTTTATCATGACATAATTCATATGCAAGGATTTAATATTTTTGTATACTTATTTGCCAAATTATTTAGGAAAAGAATCGTTTGGTATCATCATAACTATGATTTATGTAGCGTTGGAGGCGGATCATCTATTTACAAAGGTTTCTTTAAGTCTCTAGAACCATATTTAAGAAAAAATTTGGTTGGAATACTTCTTTGGCTAAGTTTTCATATTAGTAGAATTATTGCGAAAATTGATAAAAAAATAACACATATTGCTACAACTTACTACATGTTAACGAGATTTAGAGATTTTGTAAGAAGCTCAAGATGGAATGTAATTTATAATCCTGTTTTATTTGATAATTTAAATCATATTTCTTTAAATAATTCTAATTATGACGATAATTACATTTTACTATATGGTAGAATGATGGCAGGTAAAGGAGAAGACGTGCTGATAAAGGCTCTTAAGATTCTTAAAGATAAAGGTATCATTTATAGAGCCATTATTTGTGGGCCTTCACCTAACAAAGATTACCCGAATAATTTAATTAATAGCGAGTAACATTGGTGGGCTTGCCGAAGTTGTTAATAACTTTGGCATACTTGTTCCTCCAAATGATCCTTATGCTTTGGCTGAAGCTATCCATGAGCTTATGAGTAATAAAAATAAAATTGAAACGCTGGGTAAGAAAGCAAAGGAATATGCAAGAAGTGTTTTCGATCCTGAGAATTACATCCAAAAATATCTAAAGGTCGTTTTAAAATGAAAACTACTAAACCAAGTGAAATAAATAAAGTAGCCTTTGATGAAATATCTCTAGCTGAAGAGTGGTATTACAAGCATCAATTACCAAGAATAAGAATCTTAATGGAAATTTTAAAAAGTATTGAAAATAAGGAAATTGTAGCAGATATAGGCTGTTTCACTGGAATAATCTCTCAAGAATATTTTAAGCTTGGCGCAAAAATTGTAGAAGGCTTTGATGTATCAGAAAAAGCTTTAGAAAAAGCAAGTAAAAGATTAACAAAAATATATAAGTGGAAAGCTGGTGAAGAATCTTGTCCTGTTGAAAATGAAAGGTATGATGTGATAATAGCTTCAGAAGTCATAGAACATGTGTTCGACACAGATTTCTTCATTGAAGAATTGAAAAGAATACTTAAGCCGAATGGAAGAATAATCATAACAACTCCTAACATGCACTCTGCAACTAATAGATTGCTATTTTTAACGGGCAAATTTCCATGGACTCATCCTGGAGTTTCTACAAAATATAACAAAGATCCAAGGATTGATTTAAAACATGTTAGATTGGGCAATTTATCTGAATGGAAGTACTTCTTCGAAATACATAGCTTAATGATTGAAAAGGTTATAGGAATAAACTATTCTTTGTTAGGCAAGCTTATTTCTTTATCAAAAACTTCACTTTCACATAATTTAGCTTTTGTATTAAAGATATCTCATAATAATATTACTTATAATTACTAGGATATTTGCATAAGGAATATTTTATGATAGTAAAAATATTAAGAGATATTTTTCATATGATTCATATTTTAAGTTTACTATTAATTCACAGGATTATAGGTGTTGGCATTGCAACAATAGTTTTTATAATAGCGTTTCCAATTAGATTATCTGCAAAAATACTAAAAATTTTGCCTGAAACTAAATGGAAAGTCAATAAGAATTTACGCATTCGAACTTCTCATCTGTTAGATTTATGGCTTAATCTATTTGAGTATTTTGTTTATCCTGATTTTTATCCGAATAAAGGAGATGTAATTTTAGATATAGGAAGTTATATAGGCGGGTATACAAAATTAGCTGCAAGTCTAGTAAGTCCAAATGGTAAGGTTGTTGCAGTTGAAGCTAATCCAGTTACTTATAATTATCTTTTAGCAAATATAGCTGATTGTGATAATTTCATAAAAAATATGATCGAACCTATTCATGCATTGGTTTATAGTGATGAAAGAGAGATTAAATTCTATATTGGATTGGATAAAAATGCAGCTTCTAGCATTTATGTTGATCATATATCTTATGTAGAAAAAATTTTTAATGAGCAGATTGATGTCAAAGAAATTGTTTTGAAAAGTATAACAATTGATAACATAATATATGGCAAAAACTTACACGATGTAATGCTTAAAATTGATACTGAAGGTGCGGAACTAGAAATTTTAAGAGGTTCTATAAAATCAATAAAAGAAAATAGAATAAAGAAAGCTATTATCGAAATACACGAAGATATTAATAATATTATTGATATAATTAGCTTTATTAAATGTATACGTCCAAATTCTAAAGCGTCTATTGCTTATAAGAGTGTTTTCTATTCTCTTCCTTATAAGAAAATTTTATATGTAGATTTTAATAAATGAGAATTTTATATTATTTACCCTATTTTATAACAAGCCCTTTTTATGGTGAGAGTATTCGTTCTAGCATGATAATTAATTATTTAAGTAAATATCCTGATATTGATATAATAGTATATACAAGAAATAATAATATTAAAGATCCTGTAAATAAACTAGAAAAAGAATGGCAAAACAATCTAGTAGAACATTTACCAAAAGTAAAAATAATCTATTTGCCAACAAGATTTTTTTATTTCCCTATTATTAGCTCAATAATATTATTTCTAATGTTAATAAAAACAAAACCAAAATTTTTTATATACTTGACTCCTTTACCTTTCACTCATTTAATTATATTAAAAATTTTAAGAGGTTTATTAAAAATTAAGGTTGTTAACGATATTATAGACTATTATCCTTTATATGTCGAAAACCAGCACAGGCAAAGAGCTCATACTTATTTTTATGCAAACTATATTAACGCAGATATTGTAATTTCATCCTCAAATAGATTAATTAAGTATTTACTACTACCTTTGCATAAAAAGAAAATTTACTACATACCCCATGGTGGTTTGATGTCGCAAAATACTTCATCAGAAAAAACTTATGATGCAGTTTTTATAGGATCCTTGAGACATTATAAAGAAGATAATATCATTCAACTCTTAAATGATAATAGAATTAAAATATTATTTATTGGAGAAGGATTAAGTAAATTTGAAAGACACTTATCAAATATAAATTGGATACCTTATAAGGAATGTGTATCACTAATGAAAAAAGCAAAAATAGGAATAATACCTGAGGCTAACGAGCTTGCATGGCAACTATTACAATCTCCCTATAAATTTTTTGACTATTTGGTCAATTCATTGTTTATAATTTGTCCCCGAAATACAGAATGTGCTGATATTCTAGATCAATTAAAAATTCCGCATGAGGAATTTAATCCTTATCCTAAGAATGATCTAATTAATAAGATACTATTATCATTAAACAAAGAATATGATATTAACAGACTTATAGATGTATATATGTATTCATGGGAAAACATATCAAGAAAATTACTTAAAATATTAATAGAAAATTTAAAATAAAAATATAATAATAAATTTATTAATGTGAAAAATTAAATTGATAGTTTATCTTAGATAAAAATGTTGTAACAGGTTTTCAGATCGTTATAATATTCAGTAAGTAAAAAGTGTCATTTTATTACTAAATCTGAAAAACCTAAAGCATGCACATTCACTCGAAATAAGATTAAGGATTATAACAAATAGAAGTTCAGTCGCAAAAATCTTATTTAAAAGCGTTGAAAATAATACTTTTAGTACCTTCATGGTTTTCACATAAAATTGTTAGTGAAACTTTATCAAAAGCATTAAACGCTGAACTAGTCTATTATGACCCAAAAAAGATATTTTATATTTTTAAAAAATGCATATGTAATCCTATTATATTCATGGCAGGGGGTATGAAATCTCATGTTCGGGCAACATTATATTTTTCTAATGTAAGAAGCAGAAGATATATTTATATTGGTTCTACTGGTATATACAAATATTCTTATTACCATCATCTTGCACACCAGATGGGTTATAGATTTGTGCATCCTTCTAATTTCCATTGCGAGATAATGCGCAAAATAGGTTACAAGAATATCTATCATATTCCTCACGCTTACCCTATTGACTTAGACTTACCAGATAATGTCGTTATTAGTAAAATTAAGGAAAGAAAAAACAAAAGAAAAAAATTTACTTTACTATCAATCTTTACATCTCACAGCTTGTATAAGGGTATACAGCATTATCTGAATACGTTGGAATATATAAATTCAAAGATAAGAGTAGTAATAAAGATAAGTGATAAAACATTCATACCAAATTCTAAGAATAAAGATGTAATAATTATACCGGGAACACTTAGTAGAAATGATATCATTAACTTAATATTTTCCTCAGATATTGTAGTAGTGCCTAGTTTAATTGAGGGATTTGGGCTACCCATACTTGAAGCACTTCGTTTAGGTAGACCAGTTATTACATTAGATGCACCTCCAATGAATGAGATAAACAACAAAAAAGTTGGCTATTTAGTTAAAATTGAAAAAAGGGAAGTTATCAATAGAGGAGAATATATCGATATACTTAATTATCCTAATATCACAGATTTTGCAGACAAAATAGAAGAAGCAGTCAATGACCCTAAGTGGGAGGAAAAATGCTTTAATGCTTTCCAATACGCAAAAAATAATTTTAATCCTTACGTATTGTACAGAAAATTCTTATCAATATAATGTCTGATTTTGATCTAACTATAGCTTATAGAGTTTCACCGTTTTTGCCTCCTAGTTTACCTAAAATTTTTAATGAGAAGCTAGAATTG
>Ga0208314_100445_pt1 | contig 15477 bp, 18 predicted proteins | sample OSPB_Mat_host_9__FD_187144 | JGI IMG/M metagenome (GOLD analysis project Ga0208314, IMG submission 187144) | Extremophilic microbial mat communities from Yellowstone National Park, USA - OSPB_Mat_host_9_15 (SPAdes) (version 3) | ecosystem: Environmental > Aquatic > Thermal springs > Hot (42-90C)...
CCGTGGTCAGTGAGTCCCAACACGATTAAGAGGACCCCCCTCCTCCCTCCCCTCAACTTCACGTACTTCCCGTCCACGACCACGTACTTGAAGTCCCCCCTCACCTCCAGCTCCTGGGTTCAGAGCTCGGCGTTCCCAACACGGGCAGGAGGAGGGCCCTGAGCACCAGCCTCTCCTCCCTGAGCAACTCCTCCTCCCTCGTCCTCACCCTCTCCCCTGTACAGCACGGGTAAGCTCACCGTGACTCACTCCAGCCCGTACACGACCCCCCGGAGGGAGACCCTGAACCCCCTCAGGAACCTGTACCTGGCGTACCTGGGGGAGGTCCTCCTCTCCTCCTCCAGGGCCCTCCTCTCCATCTCAGCTCAGCTATTTCATTTAATGGCGCGTCCTCCCCAACTACCTCAAGGAGGAGCGCGGCCACCACGTGATTGGACATCTCATGGTATGACCTAGCGCTCGTCCCCTTTTCGTGTACTGATGTAGGATCAATTAAGTCACTTTCATTCTATAGAAACAAATAGAAATCGCAAAGGAGCCCTGAATCGCCCGCTCCTATCTATTCCTATTTTCTTTGCAGTATATGACAGCCCTTCCTTCTCTACCGCTTTTTTCAGTATAGCTAGCTTTTTACTATCATCTAATTTACTTACGTCAATCTTTGACATAAGTTATACACCGTTTGTCCCTACACTATCATTTCATTCATTTTATCTTCATTCATGATCGAGTGTAGGGACTTAGCCCTCAACCACCCGCTTACTGTAGGTGGGTCATGGGACTCCTTTGAGCCCAACGGCACGGGGCTCACATCTCTGCAATCACTCCCACCCTTTTGGGCATAGCCCACATCGGTGTGGGAGGTCATCATTTATCAGCAAAAACTCGTTATAAACAAATATAAAAAGATTTCTATTAACACGAAGAAGGATACACCCCCTCTGTATGTATTACGTAGTTGCAAATTTAACGCAGACTGTTGCATGAAGGTAAAATTTCTCTAAAAGAAGAACGTTAAATAAGGGCTCGGGCCGGGATTTGAACCCGGGACTTCTGGGTCCACAGCCCAGCGCTCTAACCAGGCTGAGCTACCCGAGCCAACTGCTAGGCCCGAACCAATGCTTTATACTACGTGTTTATTTTTAAGCTCTTCCCTGACGATATCCAGGATCTCCCTGGCGATGATATATTTGTAATCCTTGCTCAACTTCCTCGTGTACCTCTCGCCTATAACCACGACTTCATTATACTCCGACGAGAACCCTATGTCTCTCCTGCTTACGTTGTTGGCAATTATCAAGTCGAAGCCGTGTCTCTCCTTCTTTGCTTTTGCCTTCTCAATCAGCTCCTCTTCACTGTCGGCAGTCTCAGCGGAGAAACCGACTAGGAAGGCCTTCCCTCTCAACTGGGAGGATATCTTGGGGGTCCTCTCCAGTTCGACCGTGGGAACTTCCGCGTGACTCTCTACCTTCTTCTCTCTCACGGTCTTGAACTTGTAATCAGCCGGGGCAGCTGCCAATATCACGGCCCTATAACCCTTCTCCACGAGATTCTTCACGGCGCTTAACATCTCCTCTGTAGTCTGTACTTCCACACTGTTCTTAACGAAGCTCTTCACCTTCCCGCTCAGGGGACCGTGTACCAGGAACACGTCTGCTCCCCTGAATTGAGCCTCGTTAGCTATGGAGACCCCCATGGCTCCACTACTGGGATTACTTAAGAACCTCACGGGATCCATGAATTCCCTCGTGGGACCCGCAGTTACCACGAGCTTCAATCCCTGTAGATCTCTCCCTCTCAGCATGAGAGTAACGAATCTGGAGGCTATGAGGTCCACGTCTGGGTAATGGGCTAGATCTCCTATTACATCGGGTTCAATGACCTCCACCGACATATTCCTCAGCTCGATGACGGCCCTCCTCACTTGAGGGGAGTGATACATAGGGAGGTGCATCGCAGGGACTACGGCCACAACCTTGCCACTGCCGAAGAAATTTAGGGCAGTGGCCACTAGGGGAGAGTCGGCTATTCCTTGAGCCAACTTCACCAGGGTATTGGCGGTGGCTGGAGCTATGAGAAAACCGTCGCTTTCCTCCGCTAGCTCCACGTGTTCCAACTCCCCGGTTAACTCGATCACTACCTCCTCTCCGGTGGCCCATCTGAACATCTCTGGGGATATCAACTTAGTTGCCTCCTGGCTCATGATGACCCTAACTTCTCCCCCCCTCCTCATGAGGGTTCGTGCTAGGTCTATGGATTTGTATATGGACACACTCCCTGTAACACCCAGAAGGACTGATTTGCCCAACAACTCCTTGCTGACAGTTCCCAATATCCTCTTGGAAGGATGCATCAGGTAATCAGGCATGTGTATATACTACAACGTTATAAACCTGGGGGCTTCAAGGAAGTAAAAAATCTAGCGATTTTTGGTGGGTAACTCGAACCCCGATTAAACCTTACGGGAGAGGTTCACCGGAACAGGATGAGAGACTGTAACTCTTTTACGTAACTACTCGTTATTTTCAATTTTCTAAATATCGTTTTGACGTCGGTTATGTTCATGTAGTATTACCCAAGAATTCTCTCTTGACGATCTCCCAACTGGTGAGGGGCACTGCTCACGAGGGTGGGAGAAGTTGGATGAGTGATGAAGTTTCCCTCGACTAGTCCCAACGAATTGAGGGTGACTGTGTATGATCCCTTAGAAGGGGTGTCGTGGCGGAATTAAAAGTGACTAAGAGTAAGGATAAGTTACGCCACGGGTAAACATAGCCCTTGTGCAAACCTTTTTAACTATGAAGGTCTTCTTAAAATTTGATGGCGTTGACGTACGGGACGCAGGTAGTCGATTTTTCGATCTGGAGACCGAGTTCAATCACCTTCTCCTGCGTCCCTTTGGATGTTCTGGGGAAAGCCTTTGACGTAGGTTCAGTGAGTCACGTGCCGACAATAGAACACCATGATGAGGCATTTTCCCATGGACGACCCAACTTAGGAGAGGAGAGATCTAAATCGTGGGGAGGTTGAAACATGGTTGAGACGGTTGAGAAGGATAAACAGTTCACCATAAGGAACGCGAGATTGGACGATATAGACGAGATAGTGAAGATAAACAGGTTCACTCTGCCCGAGAACTACCCCTACTATTTCTTTGTGGAGCATATAAGGGAGTGGGGGGAGGCGTTCTTCGTTGCGTTGGTTGAGGGGTCAGTAGTGGGATACATAATGCCTAGGATTGAGACTGGGTTCAGCAACCTCAAATCCTTCATTCCTCTGGTGAAGAAGGGTCACGTCGTTTCCATAGCCGTTCTTGAGAATTACAGGAGGAGAGGGATAGGGAAGCAGTTGCTCCTTTCCTCAATGCAGAAGATGAGGGAAGCTTACGGTGCAGAGGAGGTATACCTGGAGGTGAGGGTGAGCAATTATCCAGCCATCTCACTCTACGAGAAGCTTGGGTACAGGAAGGTGAAGCTTTTAAAGCATTACTACGCTGACGGTGAGGATGCCTACCTTATGGCCAAGTCACTAGTTGAACAGTCCTGACGAAAACCACTCATCCTTTGAGAGGGGTGCCCGTGCCGGAATCAAAAGCAATTAATGGGATAAGCTACGCCACAGGTAAACACATACAGAAAATAGTCATCACCGAGAACTATGCCTTTACCCAATGAAACTGTGCAGTGAGCTCTTTTCCTTACCTTTTGTCCCCACTTCCTTTTTCCCATTACTGTGAGATTCTGGGTCCTACCTTTAAGGGCGGAGAAGAGATCAGTTGAACCTGAGATACTTGAGCCCTTCATCTTAACTGATCCTTCCGGACGGAGATGACTTCGAAGCGTTCGCATGTAGTTAGAGATTCTTCGAACGCTCCTCAGCCGATTAATTCCTCAAGCTTACACCTTACGTCAGAAGGCCTTAGGAACTTCACGTCACCCTCTGGTTCCGACTCCCTGAAGATGACCCCCTGGAACTTCTTGATCTTGACAGACTTATCCAACCAACAGTCAGGCATGAGCCCTGCCTTAATACAGGTCTCCCCCAAGAACGTTTCTGAGTCCCAACAGTACTCGGTAGCCACCTGAGGTAGAAGAAGTCCAGAGTAGGTAATTCCCTTCTCCACTATGAGTCCGTCCTCTCCGACCTTCACCACCTCTGGCAAACTCCTCCTGTCCTCCACTTCTAAGACTTGGGGCTTCGTCAGCACAGTTACTTCCACGATCAATTCGTCAATCTCATCCCTTCTTACGGGAGGGAACCTAGGGTCTGAGAACGCGGCGGCCACAGCAGCCTTCTCTACCACTTCCCCTATGGGGGCTACTGCCTCAACGTAACCTATACACCCCCTGAGTTCATACCTATCCCCCATAGACGTCTCGAGAGTCACGAACGCCATTCCGTACTTTTTCAGTATCGGATCCTCTATCCTCACCTCTTCTACCTTAAGTTTCAGTCTCCTCTTTATGGCGTTCCGAGCTATCCTCACCAGCAACCTTCCCCTTTCCAGATCTAACTCTCGAATTTCCAGCAGTTCCATATGATTCCATCAGTGCTTGGGCCTTTATAAGGACCTCAGTGATGGTGTCCCAATGCCTCCCCTTCCAGTATTCCTTACCGCACCTAGTGCACCTCCAGAGGTTCTTGTCCCTCTTCTCTAAAATCCCGTTACACTCGGTGCACCTGGAGGCTTCAGGGTTCACGTCTAGGTAAAGGCCGTATTTGACTGCCAACTCAGCCAACGTTCTCTCCACTTCTGTGTCAGGGACAACGAGGAAACATTCGACCCCCCTTTTCCTAGCCCTATTACAGAGCCCTCGATCTCTCGTCACAACGATCCTCTTGTCCTCCTCTGCCCTCTTCACTATCCTCCAATCTTCAGCGTCCTTGTAGTAGAGCGTGTCGTAACCCAGTATTCTCAACCATCTGGCCAACTTCCCCAGCATCGCATCCACTATGAACTTCTGAGTCATGAGCTTAGGCTACGAGATTGTATAGGACGACGAGTATTAAAAGCCACGCCACAACGAGGGTTAGAGTGCCCTTGAGGTATCTCGTCCTCCTCTTTCCCTCCGGAGCAATGTATCCTGCCAAGGGAATTGTGCTAATGTACCCTATGGCCAACAATAACAGGGCATAGTAAAGAGTAGGGAGGAACGCTGATATAGCCCCAACGACCAATCCCACTATTCCCCTCACCAGTAACAATTTATCTTCTCCGTCCACAAAGTAAGACAGTCCACATGTCTTTAAAGTTGTCAAAGAAGAGTTCCATGAGCTTCGTCGACCTCCTGGCATGGTTGTCTGAGAACAAGGGTAAGATAGTAGGATGCAGGGTAGACAACATATATTCAATACTCAAGGGTAGGGGATACCTCTTTCTCCTTCACTGTAGAGATGGGGATAGAGAGACGATCTTGGAGCCGTCCAGGAGGATTCACTTCACTAGGTATCAGAGGGAGAGGGTGTTGGACAACAAGGCCAAGATGTTACGGGAGTTAGTGAGGGGGGCTGTGATAAGGGAAGTCGATGTAGTTCCTGGGGAGAGGATAGTAGTCTTTTCCCTGTCCAACGATCATAAGATCTACCTGGAGCTCTTACCCAAAGGAGTCTTGGTAGTGACGGATTCACAGGACAGAATAAAGTTCGTGAACGAGGTAAGGGAGTTTAAAGACAGGGAGGTCAGGCCTGGTCAGGTGTACAGGGTTCCTCCCAAGCCTGGAGACCTAAAGCCGGAGGAGACGAAGAAGCTGTTGACTAAGGGAGCCCTCTCCAGGATCCTGGGGGTACCGCAGGAGGTTTTAGACGCCCTGAACTTGAAGGCCTCTACTCAAGAGGAGCTGGAGGAGGTCAAGAAAAAGGTGGGGGAGCTGTTTGAGGCAATAAGGTCGGGTAAGATTGAGCCCTGCATAGGGAAGGGAACTTTCATGCCACTGAAGTTTCAAGACTGCACCCCAGGTGAGACCTTCAACGGGGTGGTCGACGATTACTTCACTGAGATGGAGAGGAGCGAACGAGAACAAAATGAGAGTAGTTCAGCCGAGATAGGGAGGCTTGAGGCTACCATAAGGGAACTGGAAGAGACTGTGAAGAAGAACAGGGAGGAGGCCGAGACCCTGAGGAAGAAGGGTAAGACGATAATGGAGAACTTCTCACAGTTGGAGATATTGAGGGGAAAGGGTGTGAAGGAGGTCACTTTGGGGGAGGTGACAGTGGAGATAGATCCCAACCTTTCCCTCACAAGGGTTGCCTCCTCTTACTTCGAGAGGGCCAAGGAGCTGGAGAGTAAGGCCAGGAGGGCAGAGGAGACCATAGCGGAACTCAAGAAGAAGGTCGAGGAGCTCAAGCTCAAGTTGAGAGAGACTGAGGAGAGTAAGTCCCTCGTCATTAGGAAGAAAGAGTGGTACGAGAAGTATAGGTGGTCCTTCACAAGGAACAACTACTTAGTCATTGCAGGAAGAGATGTGGATCAGAACGAGAGTCTCGTCAAGAAAATGTTGGGTGAGGAAGAGATATTCCTCCACGCAGACATTCAGGGAGCTCCTGCCACGATAATCAAGGACTCTAAGGGCGTTCAGGAGGGCGATATTTACGACGCCGCAGTGGTTGCAGCGTGTTACTCTAAGGCCTGGAAGTTGGGCCTAGGGAGTGTGGACGTGTTCTGGGTTTATGGGAGTCAGGTCTCGAAGTCTCCTCCCTCTGGGGAATACTTACCTAAGGGGTCCTTTATGATATACGGTAAAAAGAACTTCATCAAGAACGTGAGGTTAGAACTTGCCATAGGTCTGAGAGAGGAGGTAAGAATTGAGGCAGGTTCTGAGGAGGCTGTCAAGAGAAGGTGTAACCACTACGTTGTCCTAACGCCAGGAGATAATGATGTGGACAAGGTTGCGGAAAGAGTGGTCAAAATCTTGACCAGGGGGAGCGAGCTCAAGGGCCTCAAGACCCTGAAGGAGGAGATCGCTAAACTCATTCCAGGTAAATCCAAGATCCTTAGGACCAGCCTACAACTAGAAAGTAAAACAGGTAGTGAAAAACAAAATAACCTCTAAACCCTAATATTCTTAATCTTATGCCTTCGCTAACTCTAGCCGAGAGAGTAGCCGTAACGGATCAGCTGGACTACGCCGTGCTGAAGTACCTCCTCAATAATAGGGGGAAATTTGAATATGTTCCAAAGAGTATAATACGGGATAACACGGGTCTAACTAACGGCGAGCTTGAGGTAAGCCTCCTTAAGCTCTTGAAGACCGGTGCACTCCTGAAGACTAAGGTAAGAGGGGAGGACTCCTACTCCATAACGTTCACCGGTCTTGACATACTCGCCACTAAGGGACTCTACGCCAAGAGAGTTCTTAAGAGGCTGGGCATCGTTGTGGGGGAGGGAAAGGAGAGCCAAGTGGTTTACGGTTACGACTTCGATGATAACTTATTGGTGGTCAAGTTTCACAGGGTAGGTAGGAGGAGTTATAAGAGGAACGTCAGGGGAGATACGACTATTAAGGACTGGGTCCTGAAGACGTTGGAGAACGCCAGGAGAGAGTACGAGGCCATGAATTGCGTGAAACAAAACATGGGCAATGTACCTAAACCCTTAGGTCTATCGATAAACGCAGTGGCGTTGGAGTTTGTAGAGGGAGTGCAATTAAATAAGGCTGAGTTGAGAGACCCACAGAAGGCTCTGGACTCTGTGCTGGGCACGCTCAGGGTAGCCTACGTCTATTGTGGTGGTCTCGTGCACGGTGACTTAAGTCCCTACAACGTCATGGTAGACTCCTCAGAGAACGTGTTCGTGATAGATTGGCCTCAGGCAACCAGAGACGATACACTCTTAATCAACGACTTGAAGAACATCCTGGGTCACTTCAAGGAGAAGTACGGCCTGGACTACGACATGGATAGGGTGGAGGAGTACGTAAAGGGGAAAGCATGAGGGTCATGGGAGTAGATATTGAGACCAGGAGTTCCCCCAACTCGTCTGAGCCCTCCAAGTATTCAGCTGTGATCCTCGACGAAGGAGGCAACGTTATTGACAAAGCGGAAGGAGTGACGCTCAGCAGGATAGTGAGACTATCTTGGGAGTACAGTGTGAATAAACTCGCTACAGATAACATATATGAGCTCGGTTCCGACGACAGGGACGTTATAAGAGTCCTAAGTCTCATGCCTGACAACATGGAGGTAGTTCAAGTGACCTTCAAGGACGGTACTTTCGTGGATTTAAGGGAAGTGGCCAAGGAACATGGAATTGAAGTCCAGGGAAAACCCACTCCTTCCAAGACAGCCTACCTCGTCGCCCTGTTGGCCTTGAAGGGTGCAGGCACTAAGATCAGGTTCGTGGAGAACAGGACTAAAATAGTCGTCTCCAAGGGAAGGAGAACCGGTCCAGGAGGAATGAGTTCCAACAGGTACAAGAGACATCTAAGGGGATTGGTTTTAAGGGTCTTCAGGAGGATAAAGGAGGAGCTGGACAAACACAACTTCGACTACGATGTATTGATGAGGCGAACTAAAGCTGGTTTGGAGAGCGCGGTGTTCATAGTATACGCTCCTAGGGAGAGCCTCTACGGCATTGTAAAGAAGATGAGCGGTCATGACGTCAACGTTGAGATAAGGGCAATTTACAGGGACAGGATAGAGTTCATGGACAGGAAGACGTCCTCACAGAGACCTTTGATAGTCGGGATAGACCCGGGTCTTGAAGTCGGTCTATCAGCGCTGGACATGTATGGCAATCCGGTACTCCTGGAGACTAAGAGGGGGATAGACAGGGAAACCGTCATAGAGATACTCCAGGAGAAGGGTATTCCAGCTCTGATAGCTACTGACGTAAACCCAGTTCCTGACAGCGTTAAGAAGTTGGCTGCCGTGCTCAAGGCCAAACTACATGTCCCAGAGAGGATCTTATCAGTTGACGAGAAGCAGAACTTATTGAATGAGTACTCTGCCAAGTACGGTCTCAACGTGAGTGATCCTCACGTTAGGGATTCCTTAGCTGCTGCCATAGTAGCGTATAGAGACGTGGAGAAGAAACTCAGACAGGCTGAGGGTATGATAGAGAGGTTCGGCATAGAGATGGACAGGAATGTGGTGTTCAGGTGCGTCATAGAGGGTAACACGATTGCTGAGTGCATTGAAAAGGAAATAGATAGAAAAATTTGGAAGCAGAGGACAGAAGTTGTCCAGGAGCCCAAGAGTGCGATACCTCAGAACCAGGAGGTCGAAAAGATAAGGGAGGAGAATCAGGCCCTCAAATACGAGTTATTGAGACTCAGGAGGCTAGTGGGTAGACTCGTGAACGAGAAGGAAGCTCTGGAGAGACGAATACAGGAGATCAAAGTCACCTATAACGCTGAGGTAGACAAGGACAGGAGGATAGAGGGATTGAAGGCAGTCTTAGAGCAGAGGGGGAAGGAAATCCTAAAGCTCAGGGAGGACTTGGCTAAATTGTCGGGAGAAATCTCAAGACTCCAAGGAGTCATACACGCCCTCGTAACGGGAAATCCCTTGGTCATCAACGGGTGTGGAGAGGGTTTCGAGGTGAGGGAGGGGAGGCTTTACTACAGGGATTGGGAGATCAGAGAAGATATGGCACTTTACGTAGGTAAGAACTTTGCTGTTGTAGACAGAGATCTAGAGAAAGATCTGAAGATGCTGTGGAGGGAAGATGAGAATATAAGGGCCAAACAGCTTGACGAAGAGAAAATCAAAAAGATAATAGAAGAATACAGGATCTCGAGAGGAAGAGCTCCCTAAAAGAGCATGACCTTTCCTTCCAAGATCATCTGTGTGAGTTTGTCAAACGAATCCAGGTACTCTTCTGCTATACCTGATATCTCGTTCTTGGTGTCTGGGGAGATGTTACCCGAGTGAGTAGCCACCTCCACGTTAACGATCAATGGATCGTTAATGGGCCTTCCAATCTGTCCTAGAACTTCTATTTGGACACTCTTCACGTCCTTGACTTGATCCGCAGCCTTTTTGGCAATCAGATTGGCCACCACGTTGTAAAGCTTCCCCACATGGTTCACTGGGTTCTTGCCTGCTGTGGCCTCTAAGGACATGGGTCTCATGGGAGTTATGAGCCCTACACTTCTATTACCTCTCCCTGTCATCCCATCGTCGCCGTGTTCAGCTGAAGTCCCTGTGACTGTGAGGTACAGTATTCCCTGATCCTCCCTGTCTCCAGTGTTAACGTTTACCTTTACGTTCAGCTCTGGAGCGATTTTAGAGGCCATGTTCAACACCTTCTCCCTTACCTGTTCCTTAACCGAGACGTAGTGCTCCCTATTCTCTATTAAGGGGCTTATGGCCGCCATGGCTATTGTAAGTGTTACCTCTTTCCCTCTCCTTAACCCCATCACCTTGATATCTTCCCCCACTTCAGGTAGTTCCAGCTTTAGTTGTTTGGAGTTCAATAGCCTCTCGGTCTGAAACACCAGCTCCTCCAACTTGGAATAGGGTGCGAAGCCCACCCCAAAGCTAGTGTCATTAGATAGGGGAATTGTTCTCTTTCCCTTATCAAATATGCCCACCAGATCAGCTGATCCCTTGCCTATCTTGTAATCAACTATTACGTGCTTCTCCGGATCCAAGTATCTGAAATTGTTCTTTATCCATTCCTTCACGCTCTCCACTATAATGGTGCCCACTGGTACGTGTTCCACACCAGACTCCGTCTTCACTTCAGTAGTAGCCCTCCCTGCCACCACTATATAGATCGGGTGTATTACTTCTCCTCCCTTGAATTTCGGTGCTGCCTGCCCTCCTACCAGCAAAGTCTTATCGAGATTATGATGAAGGATGGAGCCGTACGCTTTAAGATAGTATAAAGACAGCTTCCTGCTTGCCTCCTCAGAGGCAGAGTCAGCAACGTAGTCCGGATGCCCTACACCTTTCCTCTCGACGAGCTCTACTGGAAGCGAATCTGGATCTACGACCCTAAATGACTCCACGTTGATATTTTTCATCGTTAACACACTTTCGAGATATTTTAAAAGGTTATTTCTCGTTCATTATGTTCTCGTAGTCCACACTAATGAACAGTATATTGCTACCCCGTATTAGAACTCTACCGTATTTGGCTATGGGATCTACAGTTCCTTCTTTGAGCTCTGTGCAATCCCTCAGAACCAAGTTCATGGTTCCATCAGATTGTTCCAGCCTCCCTATGTATTCCGACCCGTCCTTCAGTTTCACCAACACAATCTTGTTTGTGGCCATCCTCAGGCTTTTCAAAGGATTTTCTACCTTCGCCTGCAAAATTTAACCTCCTCTTCATACATGTCTCCGCAACTCCTATAAAAGAATGACGTGTCTGAATCGAGCAAAACGCTTTTTGAGATTTCGAACCAACTTTGTATCTGTGGAGCTAGTTCTGAGTGATGTGGAGGAGATATTGAGAGTAGCCGAGGCCCTCTCGTCAGTCACCAGGGTCAACATACTTAAGCTGACCTCCAGGGAGGCAAAGAGTGTCACTGAGCTGAGCGAGGAGCTCAGAATGACTAAGGGAAACGTAAGTTCTCAAATATCGCTCTTGGAAGGTGCAGGTCTCCTTGAGGTAACTTACACTGAGGGAGTAAAGGGTTTGAAGAAACTGGTGAAGTCTAAGTACGACAAGATTACAATTTCACTGTAGACCGCTCACAGCCTTTAGGAATCCAAGGAACAGCGGAGCAGGTCTCAGAGGTCTACTCTTGAACTCAGGATGTGCTTGGGTAGCCACAAAGAACGGGTGATCCCGGAGCTCTATTATTTCCACCAACCCGTTGTCGCTCACCCCAGATACTACCATGCCGTTTCTTTCAAGTTCATCGACATAGGAGGGATTGACCTCATATCTATGTCTGTGCCTCTCGAAGACCGTCTCCGCATTGTAGAGCTTGTATGCGAGAGTTCCCTTCTTGATGAGTATCCTCTGTGCCCCCAGTCTCATGGTTCCACCGAACTGAGTTACCTTCTTTTGATCGTCAAGGAGCGTCACGACAGGATAAGGCGTATCAGGGTTTACCTCAGTGGAATTGGCCTCCTTCAGACCAATTACGTTTCGCGAGAATTCAACTATGGCTAGCTGAAGGCCGAAACATATACCCAGATACGGTATTTTGTTGAGTCTCGAGAAGTTTATCGCCTTTATTTTCCCCTCAGCTCCCCTTGAGCCGAACCCAGGTAGCACAACGATCCCTTGCGATTCTCCTAATTCTTTTATAAGATTCTCATCTTTTTCTAGATCTGTTGACTCAATCCACATGAGCTCTGGTACGACTCCCAGGTGGGCAGCTGCGTGATAAATCGCCTCCTTTATGCTCAGATAACTGTCCTTCAGCTTTGTGTACTTGCCTACCAGTGCTATTCTTACCCTCTTTCCGTCCTTGCTCTTAATTGCCTTGACGAAGCTCATCCAGTCGGTCAGCTCAGGGTTCCTGTCCTGCAACTTGAGTCGTTCCAGTATTTTGGCTGCGATTCCTTGATGTTCTAGTATTACCGGAACCTCATAGGAGGTCTCCACATCATAACTGGAGAAGATGTATTCAGGTCTAACGTTGGTGAACATGGCTATCTTTTTGCGAGTCTCATTATCTAGAGGCACTATGGACCTAGCCACAATTATGTCCGGTTGAATTCCTATTCTCCTGAGCTCCTGGACGCTGTGTTGTAAAGGCTTGGTCTTCAGTTCCCCAGTCACGGAGAGGTATTCAACCAATGCAACATGTACGAATAGGACGTTGTGCTCCTCCTCTTCAAGCTTCAATTGCCTCATGGCTTCTAGGAAAGGTAAGCTCTCTATGTCTCCCACCGTACCCCCCACTTCAACTATTATGATCTGTGCACCATCTATGTTTCCGGCCCTCCTTATCATGGACTTTATCTCGTCAGTTACGTGAGGAATTATCTGGACTGTCTGTCCCATGAACTTCCCTTCTCTTTCCTTCCTGATGACCTCAAAGTAGACCCTCCCAGCCGTAATGTTATTGTGTTTTCCAGTGTTGATATCTAGAAACCTCTCGTAATGACCCAGGTCAAGGTCAGTCTCTGCTCCGTCATCAGTAACGAAGACCTCCCCGTGCATATAGGGGTTCATGGTTCCAGCGTCAACGTTTATGTAGGGATCTACCTTGACTACACTTACTTTGTATCCTCTATTCTTTAGTAGGAGACCGAGGGAAGCTGATACTGTTCCCTTTCCCACACTGGAGAGTACTCCTCCAGTAACTACAATGTACTTCAGCACTAAGTAATCACAGTAGTGATGTTTCTCATTGTGGGGTTAAAAATGCATTGGAGTTAGCTTAATTATTACCTCATTCCCAATGAGCCTCATGAGAAATGAGATATTAGAGAGGCTGAGGTCTGGAAAACACCTTCAAGTGGCTCTGGATTTCCTGGAAATTCGAGACGCTTTAGGTGTAGCAAGGCAAGTGGCGGACCTCGGTGTAATACTAGAGGCCGGAACTCCTTTAGTAAAGGCAGAGGGAATACAGGGTCTCTTGGCCTTGCGGAGTCTTGGAGACAACATAGTGGTGGCGGACACTAAGACGGCTGATGCGGGAGACGTCGAGGCAGAAATAGCTTGGAGGGGGAAGGCCAACATAATGACAGTGTTAGGGGCTATGGATGATTCCACGGTCGAGAGCGCGGTGAGGAGGGCCAGGGAGCTGGGCATAGTTGTTCAAGTAGATCTGATTGGTGTCAAAGACGTGGTCAGAAGGGCAGAGGAATTGTTAAGTCTAGGTGTAGACATAGTGGGGCTTCACATAGGACTCGACGTTCAAAGGAAGCGAGGAGTTACCGTGGCCGACATGAGGGAAGAGATAAGATACATCGGGAAGAAGACCATCCTATCCGTGGCTGGGGGCTTGAATCCAAAGAGCATAGCAGAACTCATGGATCTCCCAGTTTCCATATTCGTTGTGGGCGGAGCAATAACTAGGAGTCAGGAACCGAGGAAAGTGGCAGAGGAAATAGTTAATATCTTAGGGAGAAGTACTATACTTGCAAGCGGTGATTAAATGTCTCAGTCTAGTCAAGGAGGACAGTCGGGAAAGTCTAAGGAGTTGAAGACTACTTCGAAACAGGTTATCTCTCCTAGTGTTCTTAAGGAGGATAAGAGGAAGCTTCAGCTTCTCTATATAATAAAGACATTGGACGGTGTCACGGAGAGGGCACTGATAACTCTCCTTTACGAGGGAGTCCAAAAGGGACTAGATATGGGTTATCAATTCAATGTGATCGGTAATAACGTGTTTAGCCCAGCGGTCAAAGAAGACTTAACGTCTCTCCTCTACCTGGGCTACTTGGAGAATGATCCAGTAACAAAGAAGTTGAAACTAACTAACGATGGAGAGGAGGCCTTTCAAGCCAACAAGTCCTCTCTTGAGGAGAGTTTCATCAGCTCCGTGAATCAAGCCATATCTGAACTGAAGTCCAAGATAGTCTCAATTGACCAGGAATATTCCATGAAACTGAGGTCAGAGAGGAGGAAAAGAAGATAAATATTTAAATAGTTTCATAATTCAAATAACTTTAAAATATTACATGGTAGTGAACGTGCTTCTCCTACCCTGTGTCTGTTGATCCTCTACTGGGGGTCTGCTCCAGATCAGTGGGTCCAACTTACCTTCTTTACCCAGCTTAGTTATCAGGTCTCTAGCTTGGCTCGTGTGTCTTACGTCAAGCTCCAGTAGTTGCTCCAGTATGGCCCAGCTTGTCCTCTTGACATCCTCCAGCATCTCCTTCGGCATGTGTTTTATTATCATGGGGTCTTGGAGCCATTGATCGAAAGCCTTCAGTGTCCTCATCATGTGTTGGAACGCAACCCTTGACGCCAGGATCAGGTCTAGCCTATCCATGTCCACTTCTTCCTCCTTCTTCTCCATGTCCTTTATAGTCATCAGTAAGTTCTTCTGCATCTTTATCCATTCATCTAGATTACTGATAAATGAGTTCTCCACTTGTTTACACCGAGTAAATGTAAGGTTTGCACATTAATAAGCTCATTTTAAGCACCGATTCCAGGGCAATCTCTAATTTCTTCACTCATGATGAAGAGGGGGTTAGGGCTTCATTGAATTTTCATGAATTTGTATCCAATCCTCAGCCCTTGGGCTTCACCGGAGTCGCGGGGAAACCCGTTACTCCTCCGCCCCCTTAGCGGGGTAACCCCAACCCACCTACTCCCAGTGGGAGTGAGAAAGAGGTGGGGAAACCCGCACATCTTGAGGAAGATGTTGAGGGACGCGTTCAACTGCCTATCCAGGGTGAAACCACACCGCTCACACCTGAAAGTCCTACCTTTCGGGAAATCCGTCCACATCTGGGGCAGGACTTGGAAGTTAAATGCGGGTTCACCTCCTTAACTAGGGAGCCGTAAAGTGGGGCCTTGTACTTCAACACACGATGAATACTCCTCCATACAGTCCTTGAAATCTTCTTACACAACTTGTCGTTAGCGTCTTGGAACATCTTTTGTTTGTTCAACTT
>Ga0208314_100456_pt1 | contig 15216 bp, 20 predicted proteins | sample OSPB_Mat_host_9__FD_187144 | JGI IMG/M metagenome (GOLD analysis project Ga0208314, IMG submission 187144) | Extremophilic microbial mat communities from Yellowstone National Park, USA - OSPB_Mat_host_9_15 (SPAdes) (version 3) | ecosystem: Environmental > Aquatic > Thermal springs > Hot (42-90C)...
AATAGCATTCTTCATAGAAGAAAACGCTGAACGGTAAATCCTCAACCTAAGCTGTTTATCCTTAATACCCTGAGTGTGGACAACAATTTTATTCATTTGAAATTTGGTTAAAATTTCCTTAAAGTTGCATCATTTAAACTCTCTGATTCACAATAAAAATTTTTGGACATGGTTAAAATTACAACATTATATTTTATTAACTAATAAATTTTATGTCAAATTGAAAATAAAACTGTACTTTATATAATTTATTCTGAATTAACAAAATTGTTATCCACACTCAATTTTTAATTAGAGAATGCTACTATGAAGTCAATGAGCGATGCGAGGGGGAGGAAGGCACTCGATGAAACTTCCCGTGTCCTTGAAGGGAGTTAGTCCCATAGACAGTATAGGGAGGGAAATAAGGGGTATGAGGGTGAGGGTTAATATGAAACCCTATGAAAGTCCGACCTCTTCTGAGATATCTTTAGTTATTACTCCATGAGCATAAAGTTTGTTAAATATGTGTTTACCCATGGCGTAACTCTATACCCATCAACTATTTCGTTAAAACACTTTTCTAAGGATTATTACGGAGATGTCATATATTTAGATCCGCCCTCGCTTATACAAACTTTTCTACAAAAAATCATTCTCTCGACTTTTTCTGTATTTTAATCACCTAGTTTTTTACGTGAAAAAGAGATTCCCATACTGGCGTTGAGGTATAAGCTTTATGTTAAACTTAAGGTAGGGCTTTACGGTTTAGCTGTTTCTTAAGGGATAATTACTCTTATAAGGGGGAGAGTTAATTTTTGAATAATAAATTTATTTTGAAGGAGGCTAAAGATTTATTACTTAATGCTTCATCGTATCTGAATTAACGAAATTAATAAATGATACCGAAAATGAAATATATGTGTATGGAGAAGGATCTTTATAAAGTTAATAAGGAATACGTTGAAGCTAGGGTAATTGAAAGTTTATCAGATTTACTTATTTCTCTCAATTTATGGAAGGAAGGTTATACTAGGAACTCTGCGGGTAAAGCTTTTAGCGCGGTAAAAGCGTTATTAAGTGCATTAATAGTCGCTAATCATGCCAAGTTGTTAGAAATTGTCAAAGACGTCAAAGAGAGAGAGTGGCTTAAGAAAAAAGCTCACGTTGTCCCTACTCATAGTATGTACGCTTTAGCGCAAATGCTGAAAGATATAGGAATTGATGTTACAAATCTTGTTAACTATGCCTTAGATCTTCATGACTACCAATATAATGGGTTTGAGCCAGGGTTTAGTAAATACAGTAGGAAGGAGGACGTTTTTAGAGATTTAATAACGGTAGTTAAGGAAACTAAGAGATTAATTAGCACATACTTTCCGAGTCTCGAATTGAAGGAAATATCAGAAAAAATTGATGAGATATTTAAGGAATTGATAAAATAATAGGTAGTGTAGTTACTAAGGTATAAATTTTGCTATAAATTTTATATCCAATATACTAATCATTGTACTTAGTGCCTAAAATAGAACAATGATTTTTGTAGCTTAGTACAAGCGTGATGAAAGTGTAGGCATATAGTCCTCTATTTCTTAAGAGTATAAGAATGATAACGTATTCTATCTAATGTATGCTTACTTATTTCATAATTTGGAATAACTCCATGAAATCATTGCACAATGACTTCCGCTTGAGTTCCTTAAATCTGGTAAACTATTATGTTGGTAATCTCCAAATAGATGCTAATTTCCTTACCCTCTACTTCAGACTTCCTAACGACGTTAATCTCGTTAGGCACAACATCTCTGTGAAACATAATTTTTGGGGAGAATTTAGGAAAAATTCTTTGTGAGGAAAATCCCAGGATATATGCGTAGTTATTGTGTATACTTCTTAAAAACGTTCTCGGCAACTTTAACCAACTCTTCTGGTCCTAAAACCTCGTCAGCGTTAGTAAAGTTAGGTTTCTCAGCTAAACTGATTAACCCAGCTTTAGGTATTCCAGCCATTCTAATCCTCTCTATAGAATTCTCAGCCTCATTCCGTGTAAATTCTCCTAACTTGACTTCATAACCAATAACTGGTTTATCCTTATCTAATAGCACAACGTCAATATCTTCAAAAGGTGAGTAAGCTAAAGTCAAGTTATGGCTCTCAGCCAGCAATTCACCTATAGCAAATTGCACTTCCCTACCTATGGGAAGTTCACCAACGCTTTCAGTGAAAGAGACATTATACTTAGCTTCAGCATAAAATACTAAGGAGATTATCGGTGAGGAAATTTTGTAATACCATTTTGCCTTCCTCTTCTCACCGTAAATTCGTATTTTCTCTATTAACCCCATGTTAGATAATATGTCTAAAAAACCGCTCACTGAAGATGAAGTTACGTTAAAACCCTTACTGTTTAAAGCCCCAGAAATTATTGAAGTATTCCACTCACCTTCAGCTAGGGAGAGCAAAATAGCCTCATAGAGAGTTGTTAACTGCCTTTCCTCCTCTTCAAATATTTCCCCAATTAACGCTTTTGTCACCATGTAGAGTTGGTAAGCCTTTTCCTTTAAGTCCTTTAGACTTTTAACGAAACCAATAGTCCACGGGTCTCTATATATTAAAGAAAGTAATGGGTCTTTAATTTGACTTAATACATCAGCGTAGTGTATAATGTCAAGCCTATACGGTAATACCAGGCCAAGTAATGGACTTCTCTTATCTACTAATTTCCGCATAACTCTGAAGCTTGAACCTACCAGGATAAGTTTACCGTTAGGGTGCTCAGTGCTTAACCCGTCCCAGTACTTTTCTGGTAACCTTTGGAACTCATCTATTACTACAGTCTTATCTTCCTTTAACGCCCTTATTGTTAATGAAAAAGCCTCATCAAGCTTTCGAAAGCTACCGTCTGAAGGGAAATAAGCTTGTAGATCTCTAGTTATTACGTAATACAGATCGTAGTTTATATATTTCCTCACTAGAAAAGATTTACCTACTTTCCTCCTACCGTAAATTAGTGTCCAGCCCTCAAGGTTTTTTAGGTCTTTGTATTCTCTTCGTAATATTTCCATAGTTATATTACCACCATAATATTATATCGATAATATTAAAAACTTCCCGTTAATTTGAGAGATATCATTAAAACTCTGAGTTTTAAATACTTTATCATGAAAATTTACATTTTATACAATTATTTCTGAGAAGTAAAAATTGACAAAGTTAAAGCAATAAACGCTCTCCACATTGTTGTAAATTAAATTAACACTTTTAATTCAATAGATTATTGAGGAATATCAATCATTGCTAAAAATATTGAAACCGGTATTATATTATAATCAACTTTATCCTTGCTAAGAATGTAAACCTTTTTCATTCTCCCTAAGATTTTCTTCTCAGCTTTAACATTACCGAATTTCACTTCAAAGCCTATAATCTCTTCCTTACTCTTTATTACGGCATCTATTTCTCCTTTTGCCTTGATATAAAAGGTATCATAAATTCTGGATAAATGAGAAATTACTACGCTTTCAATTAACTTAGTCTCATCTGGCAAGTTAGTTAAAGTCCAGAAAGAAAATGCCCTATATATAAACGGATCTATAAAGTAAAACTTATTTTCCTTCATAGTTAACATATTACCTTCTGGATCTATCTGCTCTAGAACCTTAAGTAAATATAGTTTCTGTAAAAGTTCTACATAACTTATCGTAGTCTTTACCGTACCCACTCCAAACGACTTAGATAAAGTATGGTAACTGAAATCATTTGCAGTCCTTTCTATTATACCTTTTATTGCGAGCTTAAAGAAAGTCTCGCTCCTCCTTAACTTATTTACATCACTAATTATACTGGAAATGAAATCACTTATTGTATTCTCACCTACTTTTCCGTATTTTACGAAGTCCCTTATTGCATTAGGAAAGTCTCCGGTAATTAAATACTTTTCAAGAAGTTCGTTAAGCTCACTCAAGAACTGAACGTTTCGCATATAGTTTGAAAGTACGAAGTCCAAATCCCCTTTTTGAATCTTAACGTTAAATAATTCCACATATTTGGAGAAAGGTAAAGGTAGCATTAGTAAATTTTTTACCTTTACCCCTTCTTCCTGGGAAAGTCTCAATTTCCCTCTTTGCAGACATCGATAATGAACCCGTAACTACCAAGACATCATTCTTAAAATCCCCTTTATCAATTCTACCCTTTAAAGCTCTATACCACTCTCTCGGATAAGTTATCTCATCAAGAAAAATAAATGATGAAGCAATATTATTGGCTTTTCTAAACTTTATATACTCTCCAAGAATTTCATCTAATTCCTTATAATCTGCCAATTTGTCACAAGAGAAATAGAAAATGGATTTAGGATTCACCCTTCTTTCGTCTAAAAGCTTCTTAATAAGGAGAATTAGCGCAGTAGATTTACCTACTTGTCTAGGGCCAAAAAGAAGTTGAGGGAATACGGAGATAAGCTTACCTTTTCAATCACGTCTGGAAACCACTTAACTTCAGACTCTTCATATTTCCTATATACTTCAAGTTCTTTTATCCTATCCTTCGAGATCCACCAAGGGTTGTATTCTTCTATCATTGTATATTCACACTCCACAGAGATTTAAAAATCCTGTTTACTCTGATTCTACAAAAACTTAAAAATAGTAGTTAATCTTCATGTTGTAAAAAACTATTAATGTCTTTGCCAACAATTTCCGATAAGCCGTGAAGTTTATAAGTTATAAATTATGATGTAGAAGAGAGCCCTACAGTGAACTCTATAAGCAATGTGAGGGGAGGATGGGTTCGATGGGACTCTATATAAGTACCCATGGCGGAATTAGAAGTAATTAAAGAAGGTAAGTTACGCCACAAGTAAACACTTGAACTGCCCGTCTTAAATAAAACTTTATTCTATTATGTGGAAATCTAGGTAGTACACATGGAGAACTTAGTAAAGGTTGACGAAAAGGGTAGGTAGCCCTATCTACGAACTTAAGGTGTGCTGTTAGATGATGAACGAAAACATTCACGTCAAAAACAACTATTAACTCTGAGAGATCTGCTAATCTCTTCTCCCACCTCCTCTACCTCTTCTGGGTTTATTTTAGCCCAATACTTTGAAGTTTCCTAACAAGTATTAGCTCTATCTTATCATCCTTTACATCTTCACCACGAGACGTTAGTCAGGTTGATCAAAAGCAATTCATAAGTAATATTAATAAGAAATTGGAATGAGATAACGTGTTCTCCTCTTTAGGCGTTAATCACAAGTACGTGACTTTCGGTGAAACTTAGTTGAATAAATGTTCGGGGGTCTGAAATTAAGGTTAGGAAGTATAGATAAGTATTTCGAGTGTGGATAACAATTTTGTTAATTCGGTATAAATTATATAAAGTGTAAATTCAATTTTGATTCGTTACAAGATTAATTCGTTAATAAAGTGGATAGTAATAATTTTAATTTCCATTAAAATTTTTATTGTAAAATTAAAGTGTCCAAAAGGGAGACTTTAAAGTAATTTTGAATAAGTTTCAAATAAATGAAATTGTTGTCCACACTCGCTAATTAAGACAAAAATCTTATATTGGTATACCTATATAATATATCCTATGTCAGTAGTAATAACGATTAAGGTGGATAAGCGGATTGCGGAATTGATAGAAAAGATGATAAGTTTAGGCATTGCTAAAACTAAAAACGAGGCCGTAAACTTGCTAATAGAGTACGGTAGGAATGAGATAGAGAAGTGGATAGAAAAAGAGGAGAAAGTTGAGGAACTGGTAAATAAGTGGCTTAAGGATGGTTTCCCATATAAGGGTTTAGACACTTCAGATTTAAGGGAAGAAAGAGTATGAGCATATATGTTGATACTAACGTTATAATTTCTTTTGTGGAACAAGACGTGAACTATAACAAGGCCCTAAAAATTAGGGAAATTAACGATTTAATAACATCAGAGGTCACATTATTAGAGCTGAATTCATTTTTCTCAAGAAAGTTAAAGGACGAAATTTTGGCTGAAGCCTCAACGAGATACGCTGTTAGAGCCACTAACGTTAAGGTCGTTGAACTAGATATGAACAAGCTGTTTAGAAAGGCATTAGAACTCTCAATTAAATTGCAACTAAAGACACTAGACGTGCTTCAGATATCTTCAGCCCTATTACTTAATGCAAAATCTTTCATCACTTTCGATAAGGATATATTAAAAAAGAGAGATCTCGTAGAAAAAATTGTTAAGATATCTATTTCTGGTTTATAGTTGAAATCTTCTATAATGATACATAATTTATATCTATACTTTTAAAGAACTATATTATAGTTGTAATATCTCCTAAACCCCATAATATTAAATTATAAATTCCAGAAGATTTACTTCCTATATAAAACATATTAGTCAGATCTATATTACACACATCTGACTGGGGATGTAAGCCGTTTTGGGCTTAAAGCTCGAATAAGGGCAAATTTGGAGGCCCCAGTCGCAGGAATAAATTTATCAAAAGATAAGTTAGTAGTGTAGTGTATTTTCAAGGTAAATTTTAGAGTTACCGAATAATAGGCAAGGGTTTGAGGCGTTACCGCTATCGCCCCTAACAGAACTATGAATACAACGAGTCCAACGCACCCTTGATATCAGGCTTGTCAAACTTCACCTCTTTAGGTTCCTCAAAACTACTCTTAACCTCATAAACACAGTCCCTCAGAACGTGATAAGCTTTAGTTGTGAGCTTACCTGCCAAAGCACAAGTAGCAACAACAGTTTTCTTACCCTCTCAACAAGCCTATTGTAAAACTCCTTGAATGACCCGTAATTCTTAGCAACCCTAGCGCAAAGGAATAAAGTCCTACGTAAATACTTGTTACCCGCAATCATACCATAATGGGACTCACTTCTGTCTAGTCTTAGGTGCAAATCCAGAATAAGCAGCCTTAGAATCAGAAAACCTGGAAACATCACCAAATTCCGCATAAATTGTAGCAGCAGTAATAATACTAATACCAGGAATCTTGATTAACTCAATAGCCTCTTGAGGAACCTTGGGGATATTATAGCATTCTCAACTTATTTAATTTTCTCATCTAAGAACTTCAACAAGGCTAAAAGTTGTGATAACATTAATTGCTCTGCAGTTTTCTCCCAAGCATTGCTTCAAGTTCACTCTTATCCTCCTCACTCAACTCCTGCCCTTTGCTCAACTTCTCCATTAACTCCCTTCTTGTTCTATCTTGTATCCTGCAGTTTCTAAAATCTATCTCGTTTTTAACTTGCGTCCTCTTCTCCACTAGGTTTACCCTATACCTAGTTAACTCCCTTAACTCTAGTATATCTCCAATTGGTATGTATGATCCCTTTACGATTCCTAATGAGTACGCTATTGCCAATCTTTCAGCGTCTAGTTTGTCAGTCTTCTTCCCTAGTATTTCTCTTGATTGTATTGAGTTTATTACTGCAACCTTGTATCCTTTTCAACTAGTTTTTCGTAAAGGTAGTAGAAGTATACTCCAGTTGCTTCCATTACTCTTCAAATTCACCCAAAGTTACTCTATTCCCTCGTTGTTGTATGGGAACTCCTTTACCTCTAATACTTTCTCTCTTGTTTATAATATTCCCTTAGTAACGTTGGTTACAACCTCCAACTCAGTGTTTTACCCCACTTGTTAGGCAGTTCCCAAGGGGTTTTAGTAAGCCTCAACCATGAGTTTTTAACCCTGAAAAGTTATCGGCTTATGGGTTTTTTGCCTTGTTTATTTATAAGTTTTTCTCTAGTAATACTTGGTTATTTGTTCTCTAGAAAATTCGTTGGAGGAGGGATTATACTCTTGGGTTATAAGCATGGTTTGTCTAGGATAAATATAAGTAGATATTCGATTAGCGGAATAAAAAATCAGCTTTTTAAATATTGTAAAATCAGCTATAATATATTATTTGTTGTAAGTTTTTCTAATAGGAACTTACTGAGATTCTGTTTGCATTATTAATGACAATATGCGTTAGAAGAACCGTAATTTATTTTAACTTTGGCGAGAATACATTTATGTGTCTACCGTTTATAGTATACGGATACCAAAAAAGCTAAGGGAATTAATGAATTTAGTAAATGTGGATTGGCAAAAGGAGATAAGTAAGTATATAGAAGATAGAGTAAGGAAGGAGCTAATACGAAAATATATAGAAGAGGGGAAGAATAATTTAATTGAAATGAAAAACATAAGTAATTCAGATTTAATTAGAGAGGATAGAGAAGCTTGATACTAGATTCTTCTGCAATAGCTTCATTCTTCTTTAGAGATAGTTTCACAGATAAAGTAATTAAAATAATAGAAGAGAGTAATGAAGATTTCTTAACGTTAGATTTAGCATTTGCTGAAGTTTCTAATGTTGCTTGGAAAAGGATAGTATTATTTAATGATAAGCAGAATGCTACATTAGAACAGTTAAGAAATGCTTTAGATTTTATAGAAAAATTATGCAAGATAGTTTACGTTAAGGATATTGCTATGGAAGTTATTAACTTAGCTGTGCGAGAGAAGTTATCTTTCTACGATTCCGCATTTCTTTATCTTGCTATAAAAGAAGGTACTAAGCTATTAACTACTGACCTAAAATTATTTAATAAATTAAATGATAAGTTGAAGAACTACATTATAATTCCAGAAAGTAAAAGCTAGTTTCAGGTAAGATATAATTTCACCAATATATAAAATTTTTACCTAACTTAAGAACATAAGTGATAGTGCTACCATTTGTGTATAAATCTATACTTTAACGTCAGTATGGGAATCTCGTTTATCTCAAGATAAATTAAAACTTATAATAAATTGAATTATACTTGTTTAATTCGAGTAAAATATCATATTTTTCTAACAATTGTAGTTAATAAAAAATTTTTCTTGAATATTCCTGAAATATTGAATTTATTTAACGTTAATGAAAAGAGAAGCATAATGCCAACTAGACTAAATGGAAAACACACCCCGTAGAAATCCCCTAACCTTACCCCATAGATCCCTACACAACACCTCAAGAAATTCTAAATCGAGTAGCATTTATTGGAAAATCCTTGCATTATAATATTCTTATAAAGGGCTCCATTAATATTTATATTTAATTTCATGATATATCATAAAAATCTAATATGTGTATATAATGAAACTTCAAAATTTATCTCCACATAATTTTGAAAATTATTTAACTCTAGAATTTTCCCTAAAATGCTAATTGAGAAAACTCCCATAACCTAACCCCCCTCCAAGAACAAACCAAAAACCAGATACAATATTTATTCTCTAAATAAAGACTTATCTATTAGAATAAGTTTTAAGCTTAACATTTACTGAATATCCGTTATCCAAGATAATTATAGCAGAGTTATCCTTAGAACTAACGTTAAGAAACTTAGCTTCTATAGAATTATTTCCTAAAATAATATATGATGGAAAGAAAGTTAAAGCTTGATTAACTCCGTTTAAACTTATCGACTTTATATTACCTTGTATTTGAGAATAGAATTTTATTAAAGCTTCTCCCGTATTCTGAAAGATTACACTATCTAAAATAATAATACCTATTATCAATCCTACTCCGTACAGTACATGAGAGGTAATGTTAATTTGAGCTAAAATGCTAGTTATCACAATCAATGACCTGCCGATTGGTTTAGATAATATTAGTAAATCGTAAAGAAGAAAAACCCGAATAAAACCAAAAAGCACTCCTAAGGTTCCCAAAATACCAGCTATCTTATTAAAATGGAAAATTTTAGCAAAAATTATGATATACGATATTAAATATAATAGTGAAAATATCAAAATAAAATTAAAATTAATTTGATGCTCCAATATAAATAGGAAATATAAACTTAATATAATATATGAAATACTACTTACTATTCCTAAAATACCTCCCCATAACGATATTAACAATAAAGTAGCAAATATTATAATATTAATTATAGCAAATATTATACTAACTAACATGGAACTGAAATATAAATTAAGCAAATATGAGTGACTAAATTTAATACTGTGATATATTAAAAATATTATATCTCCATAAATATAAGATAGAAATGACACTACTAAAGCTAATATGCCCGCAACTAATAGATTTTTGCTTATCTTTAACATGTGTTTACCCCTTAGCGTAACTTATCCTTACTTTTAATTACTTCTAATTCCGTCAAGGGCATTCCTCCTAAAGGATCATAAACATCCACCCTTAAATCATTGTAGAAGAGAAACACTACTACCATCATTTACCTTTTACTCCTAACCTCATTAACAGAGCCCGTCATCAATTGGGAGATCATCAATAAAAAATTTTGGATAATGCTATATAAACTTAATTCACATTAACAATATTTAGAAGTGATTAAAAAGTAACTAATAATCACACAAAAGCGTCGCAATCTGTTGTTTAAGGAAGTAAGCTATCGGAAAAGTTTTTATCAACAGTTGAAGATACACATTTAACGATGATAGTTATTGAGGCCGAAAATCTAACAAAGAGGTACGGAGATATAGAAGTTCTTCATGGTTTAACATTCTCGATAGAGGATAAGTCAATTACATTAATTATGGGACCTAATGGTGCGGGGAAATCAACACTTCTCAAAATAATTTCTGGGCTTATAAATAGAACTTCAGGATATATTAACGTATTAGGTGAAGATCCATGGAATAGTAAAAACTTAGTGAGAAAGTTAGCAATAATATTAGATAAGCCGTTTCTCCCCCTTTATCTTACAGTAGGAGATATAATAAAGGAAGTAGCAGAAGAATTTAACTATCCAATTAGTGATGCTAAAAAACTTTTAGAAGAGTTTAACTTATCACACTTCATTAAAAATAAGGTTAGAGATTTATCTACTGGTACTAGACAAAAATTACAAATAGTATTCGCATTAATGAAAAACCCAGAAATAATTGTCGCAGATGAACCTACAGCAAACCTCGATATAACGTCAAGATATGAAGTTTATAACACTTTCATGACATTAAGGGAAAAGATGGGATTAACTGTATTAATATCATCTCATATTCCATCTGAGCTCCTGGCCTTCTCAACGCATGTTTTAGCAATAAATAATGGTATTCTAAAATTTTTCGGAAAAGTGAATAACTTGTTAAGGAACGATTTTCTAGAGGAGTTTTATATCACAGTTGATAATGTTAACAGAGCAATTGAAGCACTTAAACGTTTTAAGATCGAAGTTATAGGCAATCAAATAAAAGTTAGAGGAAATTTAAGCGAGATAATTAATGACTTAATAAATGTAGGGGTTAGAATATTTTACGTAAGAAACTCCATAATAGATAAAAGCATTCAAGGTGAGATAGGTTGGGAGTGATAGGCCTTTTACTTAAACATAGATATAGTGAATATGGTCTATTATCATATGTAGATTTGGAGTTCGCATTTAGTATAAGTATAGTAGCAGCCTATAATGTATTTTATCCTAAAATTAGATTGATAAATACGGATCAGCAATTTGGTATCTTTAATTTAATAATTTGGACTATTGGTATAATTTTAGCTGTAATAGTAGTTAAGAACATTAGTTTAGGAATAGGTCAAGATTTATTTGACGGTACCATAATAACCTTTATTCAAATGAGAAATAGAAGTACAATTTTCTTCATATTATATTTCGTTGATGTATTATTACTAGGTCTGACATTTATTCTAATTTCAGAACTCGTATTTTACTTAGCCTTCTTTAACCCACCGCTAATATGGATTAATAACTTCCTTTCAGAGTATTTATTCATATGTAACTTATCATATTTAATAGCTATATTAACTAAGAGACCATTTAGAAGTTTCTTTATAAGTATTGCAATAATATTATTTTTAGTTAGTTTAGAACTTATTAAGTTAATATATATATTCAATTATTTTTTACCATTAGATTTAATTTTAGTTTATTTAGCCTATAAATCATTTAAGAGTGCTTCAATATGAGACTTGGAATAATTTTCATATCAATAGGTATTTTACTAATAGCGTTAGGCGAGATCACATTCCCCTTAAGTTCAACAGTTTACACTAATAATACATTCATAACACCACCTTGGTACCAAAAGGCGAAAATAACCGTAATAACTGGCAATTTCACGTTAATTGAATATAATGGCAGTACTAAGACGCTAACAGCTGGTAATTCCACAACAGTAAGTAATTTTGTCTTAACTGGAAACGGCAATGCCAGTATTATTCTTGAAGGATATAAAATATTTTATAATGGAGAGTATAAAAAATTCGCCATAATTTTTTTAGCAATAGGTATTACTCTAGAAATAACAAGAATAATTATACGAAAAGTTAAAAGGCTCCAGTTCCCTTAGATAAACCAGTTATCCTTAAAATAAACAATTAATACTAAAAATCCACTAGTACTTATCATGAAAAAGAATCTTATTAAATATCTTTTAATTCTATTTATCATTACTTTAATAATAATTACTTTAATAACTCTTAACGTTACAGTTTTCATTCCAACAAGGAATAAGATAATAGAAAAAGTAGTTGAAGTAAATCTGTTAACCAATTCATCCGTTATCTTAACTGGAAGTCCAGAGAACCCTTATAGCTCATCTAATGTTGGAAATGTAGGTTTAAATACAGACTTATGGAACCTAGCTAGTAACTCTAAAGGCTCTGTAACTATGATACTAAGAAATAGCGTTCTATATGTTAACGTTAATTTCTCATTAGCCAGATATTTGAATAGCCCTACAGTTTTAGGATATCCAGAAATACTCTATGGGGTTAACGTATGGGGAGGGGGAATACCAGCACCAAGCCCTCTATTACCTTTACCTATATCCTTATACAATATTACTAATGTGCAATTGCTGGTAAATTATTCCATAAGGGATACTAATACACCAATTGACTTCGCTTATGATATATGGATAGTTAAGAACGTTACTACTTCTGGAGCAACTCATGGAGATATTGAAATGATGATATGGCTATATCACACTAATGACATAGTCCCCGCTGGAAATTACATAACATCAATTAATTTACCTATATTTATTAACGGAAGCGAGGTTAATGCAAATTGGAATATATATGTATATAATGGAAGCGGAGATTCGTGGACGATAATCACCTTTGAGTTAAATAATCCAATAAGTGCAGGATCAGTAAGTCTTAACTTAGGTAACTTTATAACAGAATTAACTCATGTTTTATCTACCTTCCTCAATTGGAACGAAAACTATATACTAAACCTAAAGATGGAAACTATAGACTTAGGCTCAGAGTTTAGACAAAATCCATTTGGAGGTGCAATTTATAGTTATACAATATATGCGTATAAGATAGAAATTATAAATAACGTTATTGAAAACACGTCACTAAATGAGATTTTGACACAATATTTATATAATATAGTAATAATTGTAATACTATCTAAAAGCTAAAATTATATACTTTTGCACTAAATATGGTTATATACTTTTCAAAAATTATACTTATATTTCCTTCCTAATTTTTTAACAAATCATTTTTACGTCTGATAAAATCAATAATCTTTTTAGAATGTAATGACTATAATTAGAAAGTATTTATAATTATAATACCGAGTTTAAATAAAGGCTCAAACCTATAGAGATACATAGTAAAATATAAGTAAACTCTTAAATTTAACTTTTTATCTTTGTGTAAGGTAACTTGTTGATTTTCTCATTAGCTGCCATTATCTGACTCCCTTTTTAAAAATTTATTTCCTCTTAACGGAATTTTTTATTCATGAGAAAAATAGGCGTAGCAGTTGTAGGGTTAGGAGTAATAGGAAAGGTTCATGTTAAAGCCTTAAAAGAATTAGAGAAAGAGACTGAATACGTTAAACTAGTAGCAGTAGTAGATCAGATAAGCGCTTTAGCGGAAGATATAGCAAAACAGTACGGGGTTATTTCATATTCTACAATATATGACGCACTAAAGAATCCAGAAATAGACGTGATAACTATAGCCACACCGTCTTATTTACATTCTCCTCAAGCAATCCTAGCCATGGAGTATGGGAAAAACGTTATAACAGAAAAACCTATGGCAACTACTTTAGCTGGAGCTAAAGAAATGATAAAAAAAGCAGAAAAGAATGGAGTTAAATTGGGTGTCATATTCCAAGAAAGATATTCCCCCGATATTAGGAAATTAAAGTATGAAATAATGGATAAATTAGGTAAATTATATTTGTTAGAAGCCGAACTAAAATGGTATAGAGATGAAAAAGAATACTATTTGAGGGACGAGATTGCTAGAAGTTGGAGAGGTATGTGGAACACTGAAGGAGGAGGAGTTCTCACAAATCAAGGAATTCATACTATCGATTTAATATTATGGTTAGGTGGAGAAGTTGAAGAAGTTTCTGGCTTTATTGATAATTTGACACATCCCTCAATAGAAGTTGAGGATACTGCAGTAGCAATATTTAAGTTTAAAAATAGGGCCTTAGGTACTATGTCCCAAACAGTATCCATGAGACCTAGAAAGTATCAAAATAGAAAAATAAGAATTTACGGTGATAGAGGATACGCGGAAATAATAGACAGGCAGATAGCTTCAGTAAGAATTGAAGGGAACGAGGAAATGGGAAATAACGTAATAAGTAAAAGTGATACGATTTCGCAGGGCACTGATTTACATAAGGAATTGTTTAAAGACTTTCTTAAGGCATTAAGTGAAGAAAGAAATTTTCCAATAGACGGTAAAGAAGGCATTAAAAGTTTAGAAGTTATAAAGGCTATCTATTTATCCTCAATGAACAGACAAGTTATAAAATTACCTCTAGAAGTTAATATTGTAATATAAAAAATAATTTTTAATATTTTTATAGTTCACTAATAATTCCCCTTACGAAGTCTAAAGACCTAGTTATTCCATTTATGGGATCCTCTGGATTAGGTTCATATTCTATCATGATTGGTGTTTCATCTAGCAATTTAAGTTCCTTAAGTTTCTTTAAAAAGGATCTTATATCTAATATACCAGTTCCCACAATTACGTCATTACCTTTTGCGTCAACATCTTTCAAATGTATGGGAGCTTCCGGTATAAAAACCTTTCCATGAAAAATCGAGCATAGTCCACACTACTTACGCAATGAAACCTGCTTTACTCACTAGCATCAAAGGGCTTATTATAATACAGCACAGCCCAAGTAATAACAGCCAACTTTCTAGCACACGCAACAATCAACTTCTTACCCTTTAACCTACCCTTGTGCTCC
>Ga0208314_100459_pt1 | contig 15198 bp, 13 predicted proteins | sample OSPB_Mat_host_9__FD_187144 | JGI IMG/M metagenome (GOLD analysis project Ga0208314, IMG submission 187144) | Extremophilic microbial mat communities from Yellowstone National Park, USA - OSPB_Mat_host_9_15 (SPAdes) (version 3) | ecosystem: Environmental > Aquatic > Thermal springs > Hot (42-90C)...
GCCAAAATAGGCACAGCGGACGCGCTCCGTTGCGCGCACGCGCCAGCCTCGGCTATCATAGCCATATTGAGGACGAGCAGGAGGAACAGTCGATGCAGGTGACGATGGATACGTTGGTGTCGCTCGCGAAGCGGCGAGGCTTTATATTCCCCGGTTCTGAGATTTACGGTGGATTGGCCAACACGTGGGATTATGGGCCGCTCGGTGCTCAGGTGAAGCACAATTTGAAGCGCGCCTGGTGGCGGTTTTTCATCGAGCAAAATCCGTTGAATGTGGGCCTGGATTCGGCCATCCTGATGAATAAGCAGGTGTGGGTCGCGTCCGGACACGTGGCGAACTTCCACGATCCGATGGTGGACTGCCGCCAGTGCAAGGCCCGTTTCCGCGCGGATAAGCTGATCGAGGAGGCCGCCGAGGCGAAGGGGAAGTCCCTGGTCGTGGACGGCCTGCCGTTTGCGGAAATGGAGCGGCTGATGGAGGAACTTCAAATCGCTTGCCCCAACTGCGGAGCTCGCGATTTTACGAATGTCCGGCAGTTCAACATGATGTTCCGCACCTTTCAGGGCGTGACGGAAGACGCGGCGAACGAGGTGTATCTCCGCCCCGAGACCGCGCAGGGCATTTTCGTCAACTTTAAAAACGTCCAACGCACGATGCGCAAGAAGCTGCCGTTTGGCATCGGTCAGTTTGGAAAGAGTTTCCGCAATGAAATCACGCCGGGGAACTTCATCTTCCGCACGCGCGAATTCGAACAGATGGAGCTCGAGTTCTTCTGCGCGCCGGGCGAAGACGAGAAATGGTTTGCGTACTGGCGGCAGACGTGTATGGATTGGTTGCTCTCGCTCGGCATCAAGCCGGATCACCTGCGGTTTCGCGATCACGCCAAGGAGCAACTGTCTCACTACAGCAAGGCCACGACGGATATCGAGTACCGCTTCCCGTTCGGCTGGGGGGAGCTTTTGGGCGTCGCGAATCGCACCGATTACGACCTCAAGGCGCACCAGGAGCACTCTGGTGAGAACATGATGGTGCAGGAGGAAGGGCAGGAGCCATTCATTCCCTACTGCATCGAGCCCTCTATCGGCGCGGATCGCCTCTTTCTCGCCGTGTTCGCCGATGCCTACGACGAGGAAGAAGTGGCGGAAGGAGACACGCGGGTTGTTCTCCGGCTGCACCCGAAGCTCGCGCCTTACCAGGTCGCGGTGTTGCCTCTGTCGAAGAAGCTGAACGAACCGGCGCACCGTCTGTACCTGGATCTGATCAAGACGTATAGTGCCGATTACGATGAGACCGGGTCCATTGGGAAGAGATATCGGAGGCAGGACGAGATCGGCACGCCCTTCTGCGTGACGTATGATTTCGAATCGGAATCGGATGGGCAGGTCACCATCCGGATGCGCGATTCGATGGAACAGGTCAGAATTCCCATTGAAGGCGTGCGCACGTGGCTGGACGAACAACTGCAGTCGTCGGGCGCGACGTGGTGAAGGCATGAAGCCGGCATGATGGTGTCATGCTAAGCCGGGGGTGGGCCAGATGTCAGGTGAACACACGCAACATCACAACGACGACTTCACGTTCGTGGGTGCGCTCAGCCACAACCACGACGTGGAGGCGTTTGTGGAGCGGCGAAACCAGATGCTCAGCTCGCGGTTGGATGCGGTGGTTCCCTGGAAGGCATATCACCGGGCGAATGTGCCTCACGGCAAGAGGCAGTCGAACGGGTGAGAGACAACCCACGCCCTGGGCGGTCCGCTTCGGCGGATCGCCTTTTTTCGGCTTGCGTTGAACTCGCGCCGCGAGCATGTGTTACAATGTCGAAAATCTCGCAAACCTTTCACTTATCGCGTGAACGAGAGGAAGAATCCGCAATGAGGGATGCAGTGTGGCGCCAGTGGCGTCGTCCGCCCCGGGACGTCGAGGGCCCGCTCGGCGCTTACGTCATCTTCGACGGGGCCATGTCGACCTACCTACACCAATTGGGCGTTCCCATCGGCACGCCCGTTGAGCAGCTCAACCTGACTTCGCCCGATCTCGTCGCGCGCGTGCACCGCCGTTACGTCGAATCGGGTTGCACCGTCCTGCAGACCAACACGTTCATGGGCAATCGAATCGCGTTGGAGCGCCACGGTCTCACCGTGGACGTGCAGAGTCTGAACCGAAGAGGCGTCGAGATCGCGCGGTCCGCCGCTCGCGATGAGGCGAGCGTCTACGGTACGATGGGTCCGGCGATGGGCGGATATCGGTACGGCGCCTTGTTGCAGGACGAAGAACGCGATCTGCTTGCGCGCGTGTACGCGGAACAGGCGGAGGCGCTCGTCAGCGCCGGTATCGACGGCTTGATTCTGGAAACGTTCCCGGATCTCGAGGAGGCGCTCGTTGCGATCGCGGCCGTGCGCCCGATCCTGGGCGACCTGCCTCTGGTGGTCAACCTGTCGCCGGAGGAGATCGGCGTGACGCGCGACGGGGTGCCGCTCGCGGAGGCATTCCGGCGCATCAAGGCGGCGGGCGCCGATGTGGTGGGACTGAACTGTCGCCTCGGACCTTACGGGATCTTGCGGTCCTACGAGCAGGCGGGCGTGGCGGCCGATGGGCCGTACGCGGCCGTGCCGAACGCTGGCATTCTGCAGCGGTCGGAGGGGGACGAGATCGCATACACGGGGGACACGCAGGATTTTTCGCGCCTCATGCTCCGCATTGCGCAACTTGGAGTTCGATGGCTCGGCGGCTGTTGTGGAACGACGCCGGAGTATATTCGGACCCTTCGCGATGCCCTGATGCGCGCGGACCGCGAGCCACACGGCGCCGCCATCCAGGCGGAGACCCACGCCACGAGCCGACCGTCCGCGGTGACGACGGGGGCCGGGGCGTATCATGACGGCATGAGCGTTGTCGATATCGCACGTGAAAAAAAGGCCATCGTGGTCGAGTTGGACCCTCCGAAGCACCTGTCCATCGCTCGTTTTTTGGAGGGGGCCGAAGCGCTCGCGGGCGCAGGCGCCGACCTCATCACAATGGCGGACAATTCGCTGGGCTCGGTGCGCGTGTCCAACATGGCGCTGGCGAGCCTTCTGAAACAGCGGGGAATCGAGCCGTTGGTCCACGTGACGTGCCGAGATCGGAACCTCATTGGGCAGCAGTCGCACCTGATGGGGCTCGCGGTCCTCGGCATCCGCAACGTGTTGCTTGTGACGGGAGATCCGTCCCGGTACGGAGAGCTGCCGGGGGCCACGAGCGTGTACGACGTGTCGTCGATGGACTTGACCAAGATGGTGCGCAGGCTGAACGAGGGCATTGGTTTTTCCGGCCAGCCGCTCAAACAACCGTCCCGATTTGTCATCGGCACGGCGTTCAACCCGCACGTCCACAACTTCCGAAAGGCCGTGGAACGCCTGCGGCGAAAGGTGGAGGCGGGCGCGGACTTCGTAATGACGCAGCCTGTGTTCGATCCCAATTTGATGGCGGCCATCGCGGAGGCGACGCGAGACCTGGGCGTCCCGGTCTTCGTGGGCATCATGCCGTTGACGAGCGCTCGAAATGCGGAATTTCTGCATCACCAGGTGCCGGGCATTCGCCTGTCCGAACAGGCGCTGCGCCGCATGCAGGAGGCCGCGCCGGAGGAGGCGCCCGCGGTCGGCGAGGCCATCGCGCGAGAATTGGTCGATGTGGCCATACGACTCTTTCCGGGGATTTATCTGGTGACACCTTTTCTTCGTTATGAGATGACCGTTCGGCTCACCGAATACGCGCGAAGCCTGGAGGCGACGCTTGTCTCCCGGCCCCATGGGCATGCGTGACGCACGCGCCTCCCGAAGGCGACGAATGTCTCCTGTACGCGATTGCGGCAAGCTGTGAGCCGCGTTATGGTGGCGAAGGACACGCTTTGTAGAGGGAGGGCGCGTATGCGTCGGACGTGGGCGTTCGTGTTGGCGGGATGGGTCGCCATGCTGGCGGTGGGGTGCGGTGTCATCGGAAGTTCTGCGGCGAGCGGGCAAGCGGCAAAAAGCTCCGGGCGGGATCGCACGCATCCCCTGGTGTTTCAGAATCTCACGGGAGCCATGAACGACGGGCAGGATCCGCGCTGGGATCCTCGGCCCGCTTCCTCAGGCTTGTACGGCGAGGTGACGGTCTGGACGGTGAGCGGTCGACAGGAGGTGCTCACGCCGGAACACCAACCGCTTCTCTTTGCGGCGTACTGGTGTCCGCATTGCCAGCGTACGCTGCAACTGTTGACCTCCATTCGCCATCGCCTGAAACGGCCTCCTGTGATTGTCAACGTCGGGTATCCGGCCGGCACGTCGCTCCAGACCGCGGTTCGCATTGCCCGCGAAGAGGACGCGGCGCTGCATCTGGCGCCATTCGAAGAGGTCTTTATCCTCACGCCGTCTGCAGGGGACCGGTACGCACCGCTCGGGTATCCCACGCTCGTCTTTCGACAGGGGAATGGGCTTTGGTCGCTCTACGGCGAGCATCAGGCCGAGATATGGGAAAAGGCTCTGTCCTAAAGGCGCTGAAACGCGTACAATCACAGCATAAGCACCACCAAGCACGGTGGGGGCAGGTCGGATCGCAGGGTGACGGTGCAGATGGACGCGGGTTCGCTCAGTGCGCTCTTCCAACATACGCGGACTTGGGGACGTGCGCAGCGCGGATTGGAACTGTTTCAATTTGCCGCCGAGGCGCTGACCAAGCTGGCGGCGGTCAATGGGGGGCTCTTCATCTACCGAAAGCGAGGCGTCGAGACGGGGGGCGAGCCACAGCCGCCGGCCGTCTATCACACGTTTGGCGTGTTTGCCGAAGGTCCCATCGCGCCATGCGTGGAAGAGCTCCTGCGATCGGACCTCACCCTCGGCGTGCCGACTGGACGATGGTTGTTGGTCGAGGACATCCCGCACGACGAACTTCGCGCGTGGCTCACGTCCTTGTCCGTGCTGGAGTTTGGCGTGTGGCCCCTCTATTCGCGAGAAGAAGTGCGCGGCGCGATGGTCGCGGCGCGCACGGAGCCCGTGGTCCACATCACTTGGGAGACGAGCCATGCGCTCATGGAGGCTTGCTCGGCTCAGGTCTCGCTGGCGCTCGACATGATCATGGCGCTGCGGGTCGCCGAACACGCGAGCCAACGCGATCTTCTTACAGGAGTTTGGAATCGGCTTGGCATCGAGCGGAGGTGGCCGCGCGTCCTCGAGGTCGCTCGGGAAGATCGCGCGCGCCACGCGATCGTCGGCATCGTGGACATCGACCATTTCAAGCATATCAACGACACGTACGGGCATCCGGTCGGGGACCGCGTGCTGCGCCTCGTGGCGCAGGCGCTCCGGGACGAGGCCCGGCCCGATGAGCTCGTGGGCCGTATCGGCGGCGACGAATTCATCGTCATCGCGTGGTCCGAGTCGCCGGACTGGCGGCCCCGAATGCTCGCCATGCAGCGGGCCATTCGGGAACGCTCGAGTGGCACGTGCGCGGTGTCCGTGGGAGGAAGCGTGCTCGGCTTGGATGGCGACAGCTTCGAAGCCTGTTACTCGGCCGCGGATGAGCGCCTCTACGAGAACAAACGTTGGAGAAAGCAACACGGAGAAAGCCCCGTTTCGTGAACCTTCAACACCCGTCTTCTCGCTGATCTCCTGACAAGCGGAATGAAGCCGATGCGCGCCGCATACAACTGAACAGAGGTTTGGATCCCGCTGGGAGGATCGGCGCATGTTCTCGCTTGGTCGCCGCAAAAAGGAAACTGAGATCCTCGAACAGTTGGCGCGCGTTCTGTCGCTGCTGGAAGAGCGGCTGGATGCGCCGGCGGATCGCCGGATCGACATCGCGGTCGAGCGCGTGCAGGTGGACCAGGTCGATCTCAAGGAGCTCGTCTTTCGGCTGGATCGGCTGGACGTCAACGAATTGAGCGGCACGCTCACCATCGGCAATCACATCCGGCTGGACACGAGCCGAACTTCCGAGCCATCGGCTGAAACTTCCGAACTCGAAGCGACGTCAAGGGGGTACCGCATATCGTGGATCGAGGAACGACAAGCGCCGAACTCTCCGTGACTCCCGATCTTCAGCCCTTGGTGCGGGTCCTGTCGCCCACGTTTGTGATCGGCCAAATCACCGTTCACCAAGTGGCGGGCGCCTCCGTGATGAGCCTGGGAAACACGTGGGCGTCCGACTTTCGTCACCAAGCGCACGTGCAACAGGGGTTCGGCAACGTGTACGGCAGTCGTTCCATCGTCGCCAACAATCAGTGGACACCATCCGCTGGAACCTCCGCGCGCGAGGACCGACCTTCGCCATGGCCGGAGCGCTGGCTGCGGGCCTGACGCGCGGGTGTTCCGCGTTGGAGGCTGAATCATGAGCCCGAAGTCCAATCATCCGTTCGAGTTTCTCAATCAGCTGCAGGAACTCGGCGACATGCGGAAGTGGCTCGGCCCTGACTTCCTGAAAAACATGCCCATGCCCAATTTTCAAGGCGTCCCTTTCTTTCAGGACGAAGCGACCGCAGCGCCCTTTCCGCCCATCGATTTGTACAACCGGAGCAGCGAAATCGTGGCGGTCATCGCGCTCCCCGGGCTCAAATCCCAGGGAGACGTCGCACTCACCGTGCGGCCGCGTCTGTTGCGCGTGCGAGGTCAGCTCTCGTCGTACTTCGCCGGCGCGCACGATCACGTCCTCTCATCCGAACTGTTCCGAGGGGCGTTCGACAGGGAGATCGATCTGCCGGAGCGGGTGAATCCGGATGGCGTGAAGGCCGTATACCGCAGCGGGCTGCTCATCGTCTACATGGCGAAGGATCTGGCGCGCGAGGCGCCCGGCAACACCGTCGCGATCGAGTTTTCACCCGAAGAGGGCTGAAAGGAGGGGGCTTCTTGCGCGCATGGCCCATCCACCTTCACGTCGGCTCCATCGAGCGCTCGTCCGCGCTCCTCGTCGGAGGCTGCAACGTCGTCTACGGGCTCAGTTCGCACGAGAAGTCCAACGTGGGCTTTGGGGAGGTCGGCTCGCAATCGTGGATTGCGCAGAACCGCGTGCTTCTCTTCGATCCCGACGGGATTGACATGCCGGTGGACGATCGCGACATGCATGTCCTGCAGACGCGCCAGCAGGCGCCGATCGATACGCGGATCGCATTTCAGGGGCTTGGCGTGAATTCGATGCAGCAGAATGCGGGCGTCTTCGTGGGGGATACGCAGATCACGGGCTGGGATCAACATCAGAAGTCGAACAAGGCGTCGGGCGACATCGGCGGTGATCACAACGTCGAGATCGCGGGGCTCCACGTGAACTACGACGCGGACGGCATGGATGGCGTCTTTCTCGACAGCGATCACAAAGCGGGCACCTTTGTGCGCCAGGGATAGCGCAGCGAGGTGCCCGCCTTGTTTGCGAACATCAGGCTCTTGCGGCGGCCATTTTTTCGCGAAGCTTCTCGGTCAGCTTCGGGACGATTTCGAACAGATCGCCCACCACGCCATAATCGGCGATCTCGAAGATGGGCGCTTCGGCGTCCTTGTTGATGGCGATGATAAGCTTCGACTGGCTCATCCCGGCGAGGTGCTGAATCGCGCCGCTGATGCCGCACGCAATGTAGACGTCCGGCGTCACCACCTTGCCCGTCTGGCCGATCTGCAGGCTGTAGTCGCAGTATCCAGCGTCGCAGGCCGCGCGGGACGCGCCCACCGCGGCGTCCAAGACTTCCGCAAGCTCATACAGCGGCTTGAAGCCCTCGGCGCTCTTGACGCCGCGGCCCCCGGAAACCACCACGCGCGCCTCGGTGAGATCCCGGCCCGTGCTCGCCTTCTTCTGGACGTTCACCACCCGGGTCTTGACGTCGGCCGGTTCGTCAAACGCGCGCACATCGACTTCCGCGGATCCGCCCTGTTCGGTGTCTGCGGCGAGGTTGTTCGGGCGGACGGTCACCACATACGGCGTCGACAACACCCGCTTCGTCTCGAACGCCTTGCCCGCATAGATCGGGCGTTTGAACAAGACGTCGCCGCTCTGCACATCGAGGCTCACCACATCGGACACCTGTGGTGCATCGAGTGCAGCGGAAATCTTCGGCGCCAGGTCGCGGCCGCTCGCCGTGTGCCCGAGCACCACCACGTCCGGCTGCACTTCGTCCAGGACAGGGCGCAGCGCAAGGTAGTAGTGTTCCGAATCGTAATTGGCCAGGGATTCGCCTTCAATGGCAATCACCTTGTCCTGAGGGTGCTGCGCGAGCTCGGCCGCCGCATCCTTCACCTGGCTCCCGATCACGACTGATACAATCGAGCCGCCATCCGCAATCGCGCGCGCGGCGCCGAGCGCCTCAAGGGCGACCTGACGAAGCTTTCCGTCTCGTTGTTCCGCAATGACCAAAACCTTCTTCGGCATGGTTTCCAACCTCCTGTTGATGTTTCAACCCATCGTGGCTTTAGCGAAGCGCCTTCACGAGAATCTCCGCCAACTGCTCCGCCTGCTCGTCCGGGGTGCCGGTGATCTTCTGTCCAGCCTGGCGCTTCGGCGGCAGGGTCACCTCGACGCGCTCGACTTTTGCGGCCACGTCGTCGTTCGACAGGCCGAGATCCGACAGGGTGAGGGTGGTAAGCGGTTTCTTCTTGGCCTTCATAATGTTGGGAAGCGACGGATAGCGCGGCTCGTTCAAACCCTGTTGAGCGGTGAACAGGGCCGGAAGCGTCGCGGTCACGGTCTGGACATCGCCGTCGATCTCCCGGACGCCGGTCGCCTGATTGCCCTCGATGGTCAGCTGCGTGACTGCGGCGATGTGGGGGAGACCCAGTTCATGTGCGACGCGGATGGCCACCTGACCTGCTCCGTTGTCGACGGAGAAGTTGCCTGCGAGGAGCACGTCAAACGACTTGTCCTTCAAGTAGGCGACAATGGCCTTGGCAATCGCGCGCTCGTCGCTGAGTTCCGGCGCTTCGATGAGCACGGCTTCGTCAGCCCCCATGGCGAGTGCCGTGCGCAGGGCCTGCGTCGTGTTGTCGTTGCCCACGCTGACGACGGTCACCGTGGCGCCTTGTTTCTCCTTCAACTGAATCGCTTCTTCGACGGCGTACTCGTCGTACGGGTTGATGATCCATTTGACGCCGTCTTCCGCAATCTTGCCATCCACGAGCCGGATGCGCTCTTCGGTGTCGAATGTCTGCTTCATGAGTACCACGACATGCATGATTCAAAACCTCCTACAAACAGAATGGGTGGTGCCTTGGGCCCAGCGCCGTCAGGCGCGAAGACCTCGGAGAAAGAAGTCGACGGTTTTGTCGACTTGGGCCGACAGGGAATACCGCCTGCCCGAGATGAGCCAGGACGATACCACCTCGTCCATGGCGCCAAAGATCAACAACCGCGTGAGCTTCACGTCCAAGTCGCGGCGGAAGATGCCTTGTTCGATCCCCCGCACCAGCACGTCCTCAATCAGCTGAATATAAGGTTTCAGCGCCTTGCTGATCTCGCTGTGCAATTCGCGCGAACTCTGGCGGAGCTCAAGCTGCGTGACTTTGGCGAGTTGAACATCCTTCTCGAGTTCGGTGAAATGAAGCTCGCAGATCTTGCGGATGGCTTCGTCCGCGCGATCGTCCTCGTGCACGTGCTCGTGGAACTTGCGCACGAGACTGCCGAGCTTCTCCCGAAACAAGGAGATCAAGATGTCCTCCTTGTTTTTAAAGTACAGATAAATGGTCCCGTCCGCTACGCCCGCCTCGCGGGCAATTTTGGACACCTGCGAATTGAAGAAACCGTGTTCCGCAAACACTTTCAGCGCCGCTTTGAGGATTGCCTCGTACTTTTCTCTCCTTTTCTCCGCCAATCCACTTGTCATGAATTCACCTCGGTGTTAATATCGAGTCAAGCAATGAATGAACGCTCATTCATTTTCGTACCCCCATAGTAAATGGCGTGGGCGAGAATGTCAACGATGCAATCGCTTTTTTTACCCGTGAGTTGTAAGCGGTTGCGGATGTGCCTCATCGTGACGCCGGCATGCTGAGGCCGCATGAGCGAAACAGACCAACGAAGCAGAAGGGAAGTGAATCGACGTGTTGCTGGCTGTCAATGATATCGCCTTCGCGATCGCGGTCGCGTATGCGCTTTATCTGTTTGGCACCGTCGTCTATCGGCGATATCGGTATGTCATGTTAGGGAAGCCCGTCCCCTTGGACCTGCGTCCGGAATTCGGAGAATTCATGGCGCAGGTGTTTGGACAGAAGAAGTTGTTCAAGGACAAGAAGAGCGGCGCGATGCACTTCGTCATGTTCTATGGGTTTATCGTGCTCCAGTTCGGCGCGCTCGACATCATCGTCAAAGGACTCACGCTTGGGCGGCACATTCCTTATCCCGCCTACGAGACGTTCTCGTTCACGCAGGAGTGGGTGGCCATCCTCGTACTCGCCGCGACGGCCTACGCGGCCTACCGCCGCTACGGCGAGCGCGTGAAGCGTCTGAAGCGCGGGTTCAAGCCGAGCATCGTCCTCATCCTCATCTCGAGTTTGATGATCTGCGTCCTCATGGACCTGTCCTTCGAGCGCGTCTGGCAACAGGAGCCGAGCGCGTGGTGGGCGCCTATCTCGTCTCTCATCGCTTCGGCCCTGTGGGGCGTCGGCCCGAAAGGCGGGGAAATTGGCTTCTACGTCTTTTGGTGGTTGCATCTGATCGTACTGCTGACGTTCCTGGTGTACGTGCCGCAGTCGAAGCACTTTCACCTCATGGTAGCGCCCATCAACATCTGGCTCCATCGCAAGGGAGCGCCCGGCCGACTTCGTCCCCTGAATCTTGAGGACGAGAACGCGGAGTCGTTCGGCGTCGGCAAGGTGGAGGACTTCGAGCGCAAGCAGATGATCGATTTCTTTGCATGCGTGGAGTGCGGGCGGTGCACCAATTCGTGCCCCGCTTCCAACACGGGCAAGCCACTCTCTCCGATGCACCTGATTGTCAAGATGCGCGATCACCTCATCGAGAAGGGGATGGCGCAGACAGGCCTGAAGGCGTTCGAGCCGAGTTTTCTCTTGCCCAAGCGCGAAGGTATGGCGCACAAGATGGTGTCCGGCGGAGAAGATATTTCCTTCCCTGAGGGCGTCGTCACGGACATCGAGCCCACCTTCCATTGGCAGCAGGAGGAGTGGCGGCTCACGGAGGCCGATCCGACGGAACTCTCGCTCATTGGCGACGTGATCACGGAAGAGGAGATCTGGGCCTGCACGACCTGCCGCAACTGCGAGGATCAGTGCCCGGTCGGCAACGAGCATGTCGATAAGATCATCGATCTGCGCCGTTACCTCGTGTTGATGGAGGGCAGCATGCCCAAGGAAGCCCAGCGCGCCATGCAGAACATCGAGCGCCAGGGCAACCCGTGGGGGTTGAGCCGCAAGGATCGGGCTCAATGGATGGAGGGCCTGGACGTTCCGGTCCCGACCGTCCACGAAAACCCGGATTTCGAATATCTGTTCTTCGTCGGCTCCATGGGCTCGTACGACCGGCGGGCGCGCAAAGTCACGCATGCCGTGGTGAGATTGCTGCACGAGGCGGGTGTGAACTTCGCGGTGCTCGGTGATGAGGAGAATGGTTCGGGTGATACGCCGCGTCGCCTTGGCAATGAGATGCTGTTCCAACAGCTTGCCATGGAGAACATCGCGACGTTTCAACAATATGGGGTGCGCAAGATTGTGACCGCGTGCCCGCACACGTTCAACACGCTGAAAAACGAGTACCCGGATTTCGGGCTCGAAGGTGTGGAGGTGTATCACCACACGCAATTGCTCGCCCAGTTGGTTCGCGAGGGCAAGCTCCGCCCGACGCATCCGCTGAACGAGCGGATCGTCTACCACGACGCCTGCTATCTGGGCCGCTACAACGGCGTGTTCGACGCGCCGCGCGACATCCTGAAGGCCATCCCCGGGGTGGAACTCGTGGAGATGGAGCGGAATCGCGAAAACGCGATGTGCTGCGGCGCGGGTGGTGGGCGGATGTGGATTGAGGAGACCCGCGGCAAGCGGATCAATCTCGCGCGCACCCAGCAGGCGCTCGCGACGAATCCGACCGTCATCGGCAGCGCGTGTCCGTACTGCCTGACCATGATGGAGGACGGGACGAAGCTGACCGAGACGGACGATCGCGTCAAGGCGCGCGATGTGGCCGAGTTGCTCGCCGCGTCGGTCTTCGGAGAAGACCTTCGCCAACCGACCGAAGATGAGGAGGTTCAAGCCGGATGAGACAAATTCGCCGAGCTGCCGTCATTGGTTCCGGCGTGATGGGGGCGCAAATTGCCGCTCATCTCGCCAACGTGGGCATTCCGAGCCTGCTGTTGGACCTCGTTCCGCAAGAGTTGACTGCGGAAGAACAAAAGAAAGGTTTGTCGCTCGATCACCCAGCGGTTCGCAACCGCCTGGCGACGGAGGCCATCCGTAGGCTGCACAAGCTCAGCCCGGCGCCCTTGTTCCGCGCCGACTACGCGAAACTCATCACGCCTGGAAACCTCGAGGACGACCTGCATCGGATCTCCGAGGTCGACTGGGTGATTGAGGTCATCGTGGAGAGCCTCGAGCCCAAGCGCCAACTGCTCGAGCGCATCGAGCGATACTGGCACGAGGGCATGATTGTGAGCACCAACACGTCGGGCATCTCCATCAACGCGATGGTCGAGGGGCGAAGCGAGGCGTTCCGCCGACACTTCCTCGGCACGCACTTCTTCAATCCTCCGCGCTACATGAAGCTGTTGGAGGTCATTCCTGGCCGGGATACGGATCCCGCCATCGTGGAGTTCATGCGCGACTTTGGAACGGAGCGCCTCGGCAAAGGCGTGGTGTTGGCGAAAGACACGCCGAACTTCATCGCCAATCGCATCGGCACCTACGGCCTCTTGGTGACCGTGGAGGAGATGCAAAAGGGCGGCTTCACCGTTGAGGAGGTCGACGCCATCACCGGTCCGGCCCTCGGGCGCCCGAAGAGCGCGACCTTCCGCACGCTGGATCTCGTCGGGATCGACACGTTCGTCCACGTGGCCAACAACGTGCGTCAGAACGTGACCGATCCACAGGAACAGCGGGCGTTTGAGGTGCCAGAAGCCATCCAGAAGCTCGTGGAGCGCGGATGGCTCGGCGAGAAGAGCGGACAAGGCTTTTACAAGCGCGTGAAGCAAAACGGCCAGCGCCAGATCCTCGTGCTCGATCTCGACACGTTCGAGTACCGCGAGCAAAAGAAGATCGCTTCGTCGGCGCTCGAGGCCTCGAAGCAGGCCAAAGGGGCGGCCGGAAAGGCGAAGGCGCTCCTCCATGGCGGCGATCGGTATGCAGAACTCGCGTGGAACATCGTCAAGCGCGTGCTTGTGTACTCGGCCGAGAAACTGGGCGAGATCGCGGACACGATTCAGGACATCGACGCCGCCATGCGCTGGGGGTTCAACTGGGACCTCGGGCCGTTTGAACTCTGGGACGCGCTCGGGCTGGTGGAGACTGCCGAGCGGATGCGGGCGGAAGGTCTCCGGGTGCCCCAGTGGGTCGAGGACTGGATTGCTGCGGGCCATCGCGCCTTCTACGAAGAGAAAGACGGCAAGCTGACCATGCCGGTGAACGGCAAGCCCGAGCCTGTTCGGGTGCCGGCTGGGGTGATCGATCTCGCCGCGCTGAAGAAGGCGGGCAAGGTCATCGCGCAGAACACCGGCGCGAGCCTCATCGACCTGGGCGACGGGGTCGCGTGCCTGGAGTTCCATTCGCAGAACAACGCCATTGGCCCCGACATTCTGACGATGATCGAAAAGAGCGTGGCCATCGCGGAGAAAGACTTTGCGGGCCTGGTCATCGCGAACCAGGGCAAGAACTTCTGCGTCGGCGCGAACCTCATGCTCATCCTGATGGCAGCGCAGGAGGGCGACTGGGACGAAATTGATCTCTCCATCCGCCAGTTCCACCGCGCCATGCTTGCGCTTCGCTACAGCCAAGTGCCGGTGGTGGCGGCGCCTCATCGGATGACGCTCGGCGGCGGCGTCGAAGTGTGCCTGGCGTCGTCGAGGGTGCTGCCGGCCGCGGAGACCTATTTCGGGTTGGTCGAGGTGGGCGTCGGCGTCATTCCGGGCGGCGGCGGCTGCAAGGAGACGGCGCGCCGCGTGGCGGAATCGGTCGGCCCCGAAGACGATCTCGTCCCCGCTCTAGCCCGCATGTTCCAGGCCATCGGCACCGCCAAGGTGTCGACGAGTGGCGCCGAGGCCCTGGCGATGGGCTGGCTGCGCGAGACGGATCGCGTGGTGGTGAACGACGACCTGCGCATCTCGGCCGCGAAGGCGGAGGTGCTTCGCATGGCTGAGATTGGCTACACCGCGCCGCCGAAGGCGAAGGAAATTCGCGTCGCGGGCCGCGACGGCAAGGCGACCTTGCAGATGGCCGCGCGCAGCATGTGGAACGGTGGCTACATCACGGATTACGACCTCCACATCGCCTACAAGCTCGCGCATGTGCTGGCGGGCGGCGACGTGCCGGCGGGCTCCCTCGTGAGCGAGGACTACCTGCTCGATCTCGAGCGCGAGGCGTTCCTCAGCCTGTGCGGAGAGCCGAAGACCATCCAGCGCATGCAGCACATGCTCGCCACCGGGAAGCCGCTTCGCAACTGAGGCGGGTCCACGACGGATACGACGATAGGGAGTGAAACCATGCGGGAAGCTGTGATTGTTTCGGTTGCACGCACGCCGGTCGGAAAGGCCAAGCGCGGTGTGTTTCGCCATACGCGGGTGGAGGACCTCGGGCGCGCCGCGGTGCGTGCCGCGGTGGAGCGCGCGAAGGGGCTCGATCCCGCCGAGATCGAGGACGTCGTCATCGGCTGCGCCATGCCGGAAGGCGAACAGGGCCTGAACGTGGCGCGCATCATCTCCATGTACAGCGGGTTGCCGGAGACCGTGCCGGCGATGACCATCAACCGCTTTTGTTCGTCCGGCCTTCAGGCCATTGCCATCGCGGCCGAGCGCGTGATGCTCGGGCACGCGGAGGTCGCGCTCGCGGGCGGCGTGGAGACCATGAGCCACGTCCCGATGAGCGGCTTCAAGCCCTCGCCGCACCCGGACATTTTGCTCGAGATGCCGGACATCTACATCTCCATGGGGCACACCGCGGAGAACGTCGCAAAGCGATTTGGGGTGAGCCGCGAAGATCAGGATCGGTTCGCGTACGAGAGCCATCAGAAGGCGTACGCGGCGCAGCAGGCGGGCAAGTTTGACGACGAGATCGTCCC
>Ga0208314_100463_pt1 | contig 15167 bp, 3 predicted proteins | sample OSPB_Mat_host_9__FD_187144 | JGI IMG/M metagenome (GOLD analysis project Ga0208314, IMG submission 187144) | Extremophilic microbial mat communities from Yellowstone National Park, USA - OSPB_Mat_host_9_15 (SPAdes) (version 3) | ecosystem: Environmental > Aquatic > Thermal springs > Hot (42-90C) >...
AACTAACAGCCAAAATACAGCCTAGTGACGTCTGATTAGGATAGCGATATACGTACCTCTAAGCGTAGGAAATCGTTATCCAGACACCATCCCCGCCATCAATACATTAGCTTAAATACTAAAAGCCGGGTGGGGACAAGCTCAAAAAGTGCCGACGATCACTATGCCACAGAAAAACACCCCCCATACAAAAAACTTAAATCGTTGAAAAGATATAGATAAACGTCCAGTATCCTAAAATGAGGAATTGAAAGGTAAATCAACCACCCGTTCGCGTCGTAGTACGCCCCTTGTATCCTAAAATGAGGAATTGAAAGATTTCGGGTGCCTCCGTCCTACTCTACATTACGAAGTATCCTAAAATGAGGAATTGAAAGAAATCTCAACATCACTAGAAGACACAGCCAAATTCCAGTATCCTAAAATGAGGAATTGAAAGACTGGACGGTTTACCTGAGGACAACGCTCCACCTATGGGTATCCTAAAATGAGGAATTGAAAGTTTACGCCTGACTTAAATCAGGCGTATGACCCACAACCAAGTATCCTAAAATGAGGAATTGAAAGTAACAATATTTTCACGGCTCAGTCTTTGGTTATTAACGTGTATCCTAAAATGAGGAATTGAAAGTTTACGTGTGTCCACGTTGTAGCCTCGTTATCATGTATCCTAAAATGAGGAATTGAAAGCAGTTAAACCACTTACGACGGCTGCTAACGCTACTTCGTTCGGTATCCTAAAATGAGGAATTGAAAGTGATAGTGAGGTTATCGCTGGGTGAGGGTAGATTCGTATCCTAAAATGAGGAATTGAAAGCTGAACTCGACAAGGGATGGGGATGGGGGCGCAACTAAAGTATCCTAAAATGAGGAATTGAAAGAGTAGAAGGGAGAGAGCGCTAGCGGTCTCCTCGTAGCCTATGTATCCTAAAATGAGGAATTGAAAGTGACGTTGGTGGATATCGACCAAAACATGACCGCAAGTATCCTAAAATGAGGAATTGAAAGTAGACATATGCGTCAACTATTGAACGGGGCGCACTAGTATCCTAAAATGAGGAATTGAAAGGCAAATTCGGGTATAGTAAATATGAAACGGAGGATGGTATCCTAAAATGAGGAATTGAAAGTCAGGCCGTCGGGGTTCACCATAGGCGCCACCCCAACGTATCCTAAAATGAGGAATTGAAAGGAGGCATAACGCTTCAACCCCCCCTCTCCTCCCTTCGCCCTAGTATCCTAAAATGAGGAATTGAAAGGTTACGATAGGCTATGTAAAATCCAATTCCTATTGTATCCTAAAATGAGGAATTGAAAGCTTTCCTCCTGATTGTGCTGGTAGTGGTGGTGTGCGTAGGTATCCTAAAATGAGGAATTGAAAGCTATCTCTGGGTTGTTTCTGAGTGTGTGTATTTCGTCCAGTATCCTAAAATGAGGAATTGAAAGCTTCGGGGTCGGGCTTCAAAGTGTGCCACCTAGATCAGTATCCTAAAATGAGGAATTGAAAGTCGAACCCACTCAACGCACAAATATCGATAGACCCATAGAGTATCCTAAAATGAGGAATTGAAAGACGGCTGGCTCTACTGTTACGATTGCGCAGTTCCGCGTTAGTATCCTAAAATGAGGAATTGAAAGGTTCCTTTTGGTGGTGGTGGGTCTACTCAAGTGGTTAGTATCCTAAAATGAGGAATTGAAAGAGGAGGCCCACGGCGACTCATACTTGCATTCGACCCATCGGTATCCTAAAATGAGGAATTGAAAGATTATAATCAGTACGCGTTCACCGTGTCCTACAGTGTTGCGGTATCCTAAAATGAGGAATTGAAAGAACGTATATCCTGTTTCAGTGTTAAAGTGTGGTTATTGCTGTATCCTAAAATGAGGAATTGAAAGGGAGTCCTCCTCCAAGCCGCGGCCGCGGTTGAACGTCCAGTATCCTAAAATGAGGAATTGAAAGGGTTCCAGCGGGGAGCCCCGGCGCCATAGTTGTGGGTATCCTAAAATGAGGAATTGAAAGCAATCAATTGCCATAGGCTGCGGAACACTTGAAAGTCTCTGTATCCTAAAATGAGGAATTGAAAGAATTATAAAAGTGTTTCGGTTCTACTTGGGTATGATAGTATCCTAAAATGAGGAATTGAAAGTAACATATTACTCGCTTGGTGCGCAGACCACCCGTATCCTAAAATGAGGAATTGAAAGTATCCGTAAGCTCCACGCCTAAGCACCCCCCTTATTGTATCCTAAAATGAGGAATTGAAAGTCGCTGAAGTATTGGATGCCGTGTTCCCCGTGAATTGCAAGTATCCTAAAATGAGGAATTGAAAGTCTCAAAGTCAGGGAGCTCGGGCTACCCGCCTACGTGCTCGGTATCCTAAAATGAGGAATTGAAAGGGAGAAGCTCCTTGAAAAGAGCCTCGAAAAGATCAAACAGTATCCTAAAATGAGGAATTGAAAGCACACCTACTTATCATAGGGCCACCAGGCACTGGTAAAGTATCCTAAAATGAGGAATTGAAAGGTGAAACGGCGCGCCCATCGCTTCCGCGAACTGTTTGACGGTATCCTAAAATGAGGAATTGAAAGTCGAGGGTGACAGGTGGATCCCGGGCTCGAAGAGGAGTATCCTAAAATGAGGAATTGAAAGACATTATACGTGCATAGAAACAATCCGCTAATTGCTTCATGTATCCTAAAATGAGGAATTGAAAGGATTCCACGTGATTACACCTTCCTGCGCGAGCTGGTATCGTATCCTAAAATGAGGAATTGAAAGTTTGGATTGATGCGGGTACAACTGCAACTTACCCAGTATCCTAAAATGAGGAATTGAAAGAGCAGAGACGCCAACAACTACAGCAACACATACAGGCTGTAGTATCCTAAAATGAGGAATTGAAAGTGAACACTGTGGATATAGTTCCCCGTTCACGTAAAGCCAAGTATCCTAAAATGAGGAATTGAAAGGAAGATAAGGGAATATGAAGCGTTAGCTATGAAGGGTTTCCTGTATCCTAAAATGAGGAATTGAAAGATAGGCTTCTTCTTTCGACCCCAACTCATAACCCTAGTATCCTAAAATGAGGAATTGAAAGAAATCAGAATCAGCGATCGCCATCTCGAAAAGTTTTGTATCCTAAAATGAGGAATTGAAAGTGGATCCAGTCCTCTAGGGGTAGACCAGATTTCTCAGTATCCTAAAATGAGGAATTGAAAGGAGGAGATGTGTGAGCTTGGAGAGCCTGGGTGCGCGAGTATCCTAAAATGAGGAATTGAAAGTCCCGTGGCTGGCTCGCATGCTCAATATGGGCTTCACTTGTATCCTAAAATGAGGAATTGAAAGGTCATATTTGTACACTATGTAGCCTGGCAACTCCTTCGCGTATCCTAAAATGAGGAATTGAAAGGTGACCTAAGGCGTCCAGGATTGCCTCCCTGTTACCTTCGTATCCTAAAATGAGGAATTGAAAGCTGGGTCTACGACTTCGAGCGCTACGACGACGCAGTCGGTATCCTAAAATGAGGAATTGAAAGTCGTGGGGCAAAAAATCAAACCTCCTCAGTGAATTTCTCGTATCCTAAAATGAGGAATTGAAAGACAGTGTGGGCCAGCCGATGCCCGACCAGGCGAAGGTATCCTAAAATGAGGAATTGAAAGCAGGCATCCTGCTGGGGTTGACAATCGCATCCTGAGGTATCCTAAAATGAGGAATTGAAAGTTAACCACAGTAACAAGTGATGTTGGCTCTTTTGTGAACGGGTATCCTAAAATGAGGAATTGAAAGTAATAGTCGCGGAAGCTTTCGAAAAGATAGAGGAGCTTGTATCCTAAAATGAGGAATTGAAAGCGTTCTTTCTTCACTTCTAAGCTATTCTATAAGCGAGTATCCTAAAATGAGGAATTGAAAGTCTGGGCGAGCTTCTTAAGTGAGTTGTATTCGTCGGTATCCTAAAATGAGGAATTGAAAGGAAGACCGAGCTGAGCTCCCTGAACTCCTCGTCGCTCAGGTATCCTAAAATGAGGAATTGAAAGCTGCGTGGCTCCGCTGCCCGGATCCCTCACACGGATTCCCGTATCCTAAAATGAGGAATTGAAAGGCTGCCGTGTGGGAGGCCACGGCCCCCTCCACCCGGCGGTATCCTAAAATGAGGAATTGAAAGTGAGGACTGTGGCCACCATGTGCACACATGGGTACTCACGTATCCTAAAATGAGGAATTGAAAGTTCAGGGCGGGGAGGAGGTCGGGCCTTCCCGCACCTTCGTATCCTAAAATGAGGAATTGAAAGAGAGTTAGAGCAAGAATCCGATATATCAATTGTACCAATTGTATCCTAAAATGAGGAATTGAAAGTCATCAAGCTGAATATGTTTATAATAGGGTTATGAGTTGTATCCTAAAATGAGGAATTGAAAGCTCTCAGCCGGCGGCGGGTGAGGAGGTCGAGGAGCACGTATCCTAAAATGAGGAATTGAAAGTGTTGCTCTTACACGCCTTATAAAGCGCTTAGTTATTTTGTATCCTAAAATGAGGAATTGAAAGCCTATCTCCGCGCTTCTCTGGGTGGAGGGGGCACTCGTATCCTAAAATGAGGAATTGAAAGTAGCCTTTCTCCTCAACATATCTATACTAGTCTTTCGAGCATGTATCCTAAAATGAGGAATTGAAAGGAGGAGGCGGGCGACGTGCCCGCCGAGCTTGTGTGCGAGTATCCTAAAATGAGGAATTGAAAGCTTTTCACGAGTGAGCTACCCCCGCCTGAAGGCGGGGTATCCTAAAATGAGGAATTGAAAGTACTCTCAAACATGATGGATGAAGTGCTCTCCACACGCCTGTATCCTAAAATGAGGAATTGAAAGACCATATTCAGCAACCGCGTCTTCAACTACAACAAGTATCCTAAAATGAGGAATTGAAAGTTTTTACATACCCGATTGACGGGGCTGACATATACATATAGTATCCTAAAATGAGGAATTGAAAGCTTGAACCCGTTGGTGAACCACTAGTTATATTTGATGTATCCTAAAATGAGGAATTGAAAGTTTTGAAACACTGCTTAAAGACACTGAAGCTTTAGTATCCTAAAATGAGGAATTGAAAGTGATTAAAGTATTCTCTCTCTTTCTCATCTAAATCTAGTATCCTAAAATGAGGAATTGAAAGTCGATTAAAGGGCTCATTGAAACCGAGCTTCCACTCGACGTATCCTAAAATGAGGAATTGAAAGCCGTGCACCCAACTGCCTGCCTCTCTACCCGTGTGCCTGTATCCTAAAATGAGGAATTGAAAGCTCCTAAAAGAGAACATATACGAAGCGCTTTCAACAGTATCCTAAAATGAGGAATTGAAAGAGAACCCGGAACCCGGGGAAATGTCAAGTCCCAGGGTATCCTAAAATGAGGAATTGAAAGGTTTTTGCGGGATTGGGAACTAGTGGTCCTTGTTGTATCCTAAAATGAGGAATTGAAAGTGTTGGGGAGCCATGAGGTCTCAGTGTTCTTGTAGTGTATCCTAAAATGAGGAATTGAAAGATATAAGCAAATTCCCTCAGGCTGTGCTTTCTATGATGTATCCTAAAATGAGGAATTGAAAGAACTTGTGAAAGCTGGTGTGAGTGGGAAGAAGGCCGGTATCCTAAAATGAGGAATTGAAAGTACACGCATCCGATGCGAATTCCACGTTGAGTGCGCTCACGTATCCTAAAATGAGGAATTGAAAGTCACCGTCTGCGCTATGGCGTCGTAGTCGACTTTACGCGTATCCTAAAATGAGGAATTGAAAGACGACACTTCCTCTAGGGGTACGTAGTTTACGTAGAACGGTATCCTAAAATGAGGAATTGAAAGCTTGTTTCGCTTTTGCGCTTGGCAGGAGCTCGGCGTGTATCCTAAAATGAGGAATTGAAAGTGTCATAGTACTTGTAGCCGTGTTCGCGCAGCTCCTCCGCGTATCCTAAAATGAGGAATTGAAAGTGCTTTTATTTCTTTGGACCGAAGGAGTGTCCTGTGATGTGGTATCCTAAAATGAGGAATTGAAAGTTTTTCTATCCTTTAACTTAACTACCTATCTCATCAATCTGTATCCTAAAATGAGGAATTGAAAGTGATGGAGTGGTTTATCCTTGCGATGGTTAGCATTATGTATCCTAAAATGAGGAATTGAAAGAGTTTGGTACATGGGAAGACCGAACATTAGACGGGGTCTTGTATCCTAAAATGAGGAATTGAAAGCGGTTTTTAACGCGGTGAAAGTATTAGCGCAAGAAAGTATCCTAAAATGAGGAATTGAAAGTGATTCATCTGAGAACTCATCGAGCACCAGCACCCCCGCGTATCCTAAAATGAGGAATTGAAAGCTGATAAACGAATCTACTCCACCTTCAATTCCCGTGTATCCTAAAATGAGGAATTGAAAGCCACAGTTTTTTTATCCTTTGCCACACTCATCATTCTTTGTATCCTAAAATGAGGAATTGAAAGTCAGGCGGTTAAACTGGCAAAGGAGAAAATAGACAACGTATCCTAAAATGAGGAATTGAAAGAACATATACCCCGTAGCCCTTCTCAAGTGTCACTATTGTGGTATCCTAAAATGAGGAATTGAAAGTTGTTTAGTGTAGCTACCGCCTATTGGTGTAGTCCAACTTGGTATCCTAAAATGAGGAATTGAAAGATATGTTAGACCGTCAGGTGTCCACATGAACCCCAACTTGAGTATCCTAAAATGAGGAATTGAAAGTTAGGGCAATACCTACTTTTCCACCCAAGACCGCAGGCAAGTATCCTAAAATGAGGAATTGAAAGCTTCATTTACCCTAACCCAGCTAATATTACCAGTCATATCGTATCCTAAAATGAGGAATTGAAAGATTAATGCCTAACCCGTTCACAAGGCTTTTCAACGGTATCCTAAAATGAGGAATTGAAAGTCTTTAACGCCTCTTTGACTATCGAGACTGCCCTGGTGTTTGTATCCTAAAATGAGGAATTGAAAGTGGTTGAGGATACGTCTAACTTCGTCCTCGCTAGCCTCGGGTATCCTAAAATGAGGAATTGAAAGCAAAAAACATTTTCTCGTTCACCTCGAGCTCTTCGACCACGTATCCTAAAATGAGGAATTGAAAGCTTCTTCTTCGAGCCATGCGCGTGCGTCCTCCCTGTACGGTATCCTAAAATGAGGAATTGAAAGCTATACGTGCTTAACGGCGCTTCCGAGGCTTTCCTGTATCCTAAAATGAGGAATTGAAAGGTCGTTACATATCGCGGGTTAGCGCCTATCCTGGAGCGGTATCCTAAAATGAGGAATTGAAAGAACAAGCCGTTCACCCGTAAACCGTGCAACACTTGGTGCATGTATCCTAAAATGAGGAATTGAAAGATTTTCTAAATGTTATATTCACTAACCTAAGTGGGGTATCCTAAAATGAGGAATTGAAAGTCGGGGTAATAGTGTAGCCAAATAAGGCTACCACTAGTATCCTAAAATGAGGAATTGAAAGACCCCTAGAGGACTGGATCCAGGAAACACTGCGAGTATCCTAAAATGAGGAATTGAAAGAGCAAACTACTGGATTAACGCGAGGAGGGCTGCTGGGTATCCTAAAATGAGGAATTGAAAGCTCAACTATATCGGTGTGTTGCAGGTACTCCTCAGCGTAGGTATCCTAAAATGAGGAATTGAAAGTTTCTTTTTTGCCCCCATGGCGTCGCCTCCACGGGGCGGGTATCCTAAAATGAGGAATTGAAAGGTCTTGAGTTGAATGCTGACGCGATTAGCAGACACGTATCCTAAAATGAGGAATTGAAAGAGAATACATGCTAAGCGTTACACCTACATTATTGCAGAAAGTATCCTAAAATGAGGAATTGAAAGCAAACTCCTGGATACTGAAACCATACGTCTCAACCCGTATCCTAAAATGAGGAATTGAAAGTGTGGTAGAGTTACCGCTTCATGGTCTTCACTTGTGATTTGTATCCTAAAATGAGGAATTGAAAGATTAGGTCAAAAAGTCGTTCAAGGCTTCAACGATTTGTATCCTAAAATGAGGAATTGAAAGGTAGCCTGCCATCACAAGCGTAGTAGAAGTTGTGCCGTATCCTAAAATGAGGAATTGAAAGCTTAATAAATGTACCCCCGGCGGCGGTACGCCGTCGTCGAGTATCCTAAAATGAGGAATTGAAAGTTTGAGCGTTACGGTTCTATCCGTGCTCTGGTGATGCGGTATCCTAAAATGAGGAATTGAAAGTTGTTGGTTTTACATCCACCTCCTCATTTTCCTCTTTTTGTATCCTAAAATGAGGAATTGAAAGTTGGCATCATAGTGCGCACCTTTTTCCAACACGTAGCTAGTATCCTAAAATGAGGAATTGAAAGTAATGGCCTCAGGCTTCTTCGTGACTATATCCTGTATCCTAAAATGAGGAATTGAAAGTACAGGTGCGATAGGAGAACCCCCATGCCCTCATGACCTCGTATCCTAAAATGAGGAATTGAAAGATCCAGGTCAGATCTGGAGTATGCTTGAAGGTGGGTTCTGTATCCTAAAATGAGGAATTGAAAGTTGTGGGGCATACCCACTTTTAAAGAGGGGGCGTGACGGTATCCTAAAATGAGGAATTGAAAGCATGGAGAAGGTAAAGCAGGAGTTTGAGAGCAACAACTAGTATCCTAAAATGAGGAATTGAAAGGATACGGGGGATCCTCCAGGCCCTCGATGAGTCGGTATCCTAAAATGAGGAATGAAAGTGGAGCGGTGGATTGGCTCCCTACACGTGGAAGTGTATCCTAAAATGAGGAATTGAAAGTGCTCTTATGCGAGCCACAGCCTTTTTGGGACCCAGTTCGGTATCCTAAAATGAGGAATTGAAAGAGCAGCTCGCCGAGATGGAGAGGGAGGAGCGAAGCAGTATCCTAAAATGAGGAATTGAAAGAGTACCTCAACAACCCAGTGAATCAAACAATAGACGTGTATCCTAAAATGAGGAATTGAAAGACTACGGGGTCGAGCGTCCATACAAACATGTTTTTACCGTATCCTAAAATGAGGAATTGAAAGTTAGGTCTGGTTACGGGTTAGCCGCTGTGTCTAGTGCCGGTATCCTAAAATGAGGAATTGAAAGATATGGGACGCTAACCCTGTCAGACAGCTTAAGCCTTACACGGTATCCTAAAATGAGGAATTGAAAGGTTTAACCCCCTCACACCCACTCAGCCCGGTATCGTATCCTAAAATGAGGAATTGAAAGCTGTTTCGTCGGCAACGTCTGCGTATAGCCCGACAGGTATCCTAAAATGAGGAATTGAAAGATTAGCAGTGCGTCCCATTTAGGGTCCGTATCCCAGAGTATCCTAAAATGAGGAATTGAAAGGTTCATAACTGATTTAGACTTAAAGTTCTACCAGATAACATGTATCCTAAAATGAGGAATTGAAAGGAATCAGAGCCTCACGCAGGCTAAGAACACTATTATGGTATCCTAAAATGAGGAATTGAAAGCGCTACACAATTTATTTATGGTTCGACGAGGACATAGAGTATCCTAAAATGAGGAATTGAAAGTCTTCGTGAACTCGTCGAGGCGCTTGGAGCGCTCCGCCTCGTATCCTAAAATGAGGAATTGAAAGTGTAGTACTGCCTGACGACACCCACATCTGTGAGTATCCTAAAATGAGGAATTGAAAGCTACTTCCACACACACCAATTTCATGGAAAAGGCTGTATCCTAAAATGAGGAATTGAAAGGTTAACCTCGATGGTCCACCACCCGCTCTGGGTGGGTATCCTAAAATGAGGAATTGAAAGGTGACTCCCTGATGACGGCGGCTGCCACGCGGCTCGTATCCTAAAATGAGGAATTGAAAGTGTAAAAAAGCACCTGGGTTTGGGGCGCGCTGTTAGAAGTATCCTAAAATGAGGAATTGAAAGTGGTGGTAGCTGGTTTTTCCCGCGGGGCAATCCGCCCCGCGTATCCTAAAATGAGGAGTTGAAAGACAATGGCGCCACTTCCCCGTAGTGTGGGGTGGGCAACGTATCCTAAAATGAGGAATTGAAAGCGAACGACTCCTACGCCAAGACTTACTCCGCCGCGTATCCTAAAATGAGGAATTGAAAGAAGCCTCCTAGGAGTAGAGGTAGAGCTCCCAAGCCACAAGTATCCTAAAATGAGGAATTGAAAGACACGTTAGGCGACTACCAGAGGATGACGCGTATGCTGGTATCCTAAAATGAGGAATTGAAAGATTACTTGGACTGGCTGATCTTCTACTCATGTGGGGGTATCCTAAAATGAGGAATTGAAAGTGATATGTGGATTACAGTTATAAAGCAAAACATCGGTATCCTAAAATGAGGAATTGAAAGTGTTAAATCCGAGTTAGCCATAATAGTCGCTAGGGCTTTGTATCCTAAAATGAGGAATTGAAAGATACACACCTCAGTTGTTGAGTCATCAGACGGGGTTATGTATCCTAAAATGAGGAATTGAAAGTCACTATAATCACGAAGATCGCGTAGGCCACACCCGCCTGTATCCTAAAATGAGGAATTGAAAGCTCATTATTTCCTTAGGTGCCTGTGAAACACCACTCTGTATCCTAAAATGAGGAATTGAAAGACCATAGTGATTGTCAAATTAAAAGCGGTGGATGCTGGTATCCTAAAATGAGGAATTGAAAGTGAAACTCATGAGTGTGGAAATAGTGGAATCTACCACAGAGTATCCTAAAATGAGGAATTGAAAGCTTCTTCTCCATAAGGATCGCCCGCACTTCGCCGACCAGTATCCTAAAATGAGGAATTGAAAGGAAACACCATGTTAGGGTTGCTGTAACAATCGACCTTGTATCCTAAAATGAGGAATTGAAAGGAGAGTAGCTGTGTCTGTAGCTGGGGTACATGGTAGCGTATCCTAAAATGAGGAATTGAAAGATGTGCATTTTTACCGCCTGTACACAAGGGATTCGTATCCTAAAATGAGGAATTGAAAGTTGATGTTTCCCCCATCTACCGACTCGTGGTGGACGGTATCCTAAAATGAGGAATTGAAAGTCCAGCAGTGGATATTGATGAAGGAGCTTGGGGTAGCTCGTATCCTAAAATGAGGAATTGAAAGCCTACGGGGTACCCAACAACCGCACAAGCCTTCATCATACTGTATCCTAAAATGAGGAATTGAAAGAGGCGCTCGATTTCTTTGGCGACGAAGGGGTTCTTCTTGTATCCTAAAATGAGGAATTGAAAGAAGCGTGCATGTGCGCGCGCTTACGCGTGCGTGCTTGTATCCTAAAATGAGGAATTGAAAGATGTATATCTAGCGTGGTCGGAAGTCGCAAAGTTCGCTATGTATCCTAAAATGAGGAATTGAAAGGAGGCCGCCGCTCACGGGCCCGCAGGCTATTCCATAGTGTATCCTAAAATGAGGAATTGAAAGTCATCCGTGATTACACCCCTGCTCCTCAAGACCGCCAGTATCCTAAAATGAGGAATTGAAAGAAAATCACTCGCCCGTTAATAGTCTAACCTTCAAACCGTATCCTAAAATGAGGAATTGAAAGGATCGCTTCCGCCACATCATTCGGGTTGTTTGTGCCTGTATCCTAAAATGAGGAATTGAAAGCCGTGTTTGTATGAAGCTGTCCCCGAAGCACAAATTCATCGTATCCTAAAATGAGGAATTGAAAGGAACTCTGTCTCAGCGAGTTTTATCATCAACCTGCTCCTGGTATCCTAAAATGAGGAATTGAAAGAGAACTCATCATCATCCACTTCAGAGTTCATGGAATGTATCCTAAAATGAGGAATTGAAAGGAGGGAGCTTGCGAACGTTGGCTCCGACCTATTCACGTATCCTAAAATGAGGAATTGAAAGCTCTACACCTCTATGGAGGAGGAGCTCCATGCGGCGGTATCCTAAAATGAGGAATTGAAAGAAGAAGTCAATCCACTGACCTGTGACACTTATGTTCCTAGTATCCTAAAATGAGGAATTGAAAGAGAGTTCGCCTGTAGCTGCGGCGCCAAGTACCGTGTGGACTAGTATCCTAAAATGAGGAATTGAAAGTTCACCATAAGCGTCAGACACAGTGAAACAATTAGTGCGCGTATCCTAAAATGAGGAATTGAAAGCTTGCACTTACCGTGTACCGTCTATTGCTGAATGAGTATCCTAAAATGAGGAATTGAAAGGTGTTGATGGGTAGTGTTGGGCTTCCAAAGAAGTCAGTATCCTAAAATGAGGAATTGAAAGGTTTACCTCAACGTAAGGAACGTGGGCACTTCAACAAGCCCGTATCCTAAAATGAGGAATTGAAAGAAATATGGGTAGAGACTCAGGGTGAGGCGCCAAACTACGTGTATCCTAAAATGAGGAATTGAAAGCTGCTATGGCATGGACAGTCGCAAAGGGGCACGCGTATCCTAAAATGAGGAATTGAAAGAGCTAACAGTTGGAAGACAATAAGAACATCACCAGGCACCGTATCCTAAAATGAGGAATTGAAAGACCTTATCCGTTGATGCAGTAGCACCATACCAGTAAATCGGTATCCTAAAATGAGGAATTGAAAGAGATACGGCGCGTTTTTGCACCCGCTGCGGTGCATCCCGTATCCTAAAATGAGGAATTGAAAGTAATAGCCTGCTCGACTGTCTGCACATTTACGTATAGTATCCTAAAATGAGGAATTGAAAGAATAGTTGCCGTACTCGTCCCGCCCCACCGATCGGAGTGGGTATCCTAAAATGAGGAATTGAAAGCATAATACTCGAGCGCTTCATCGAGAAATTCACTAAGTATCCTAAAATGAGGAATTGAAAGATGCTGTGCATAAAGGCATGAGTGGAAGCGATGAGTGTGTATCCTAAAATGAGCAATTGAAAGCTTTATTAAAGCCTTGACCTCTTAGGTGCTCAGCGTATGTATCCTAAAATGAGGAATTGAAAGTAAAACCGCGCCCAGTATGAAGGCGAGCCAGCCGGTATCCTAAAATGAGGAATTGAAAGAGAGGTCTCCAGCGGCGCTTCAACGGAGAGGGTTGATGTATCCTAAAATGAGGAATTGAAAGTCTACGCGTTCAGGTTGAAACTTGGGTGGAAGGTAGGTAGGTATCCTAAAATGAGGAATTGAAAGATCAGACACCTTTCATGAACCTCCTCATCATCACTACAGTATCCTAAAATGAGGAATTGAAAGTCGTGCTCTTTGGTGGTGGCGGTGCGGCTGTGACAGCCCTGTATCCTAAAATGAGGAATTGAAAGTGAGACGCGGGATGCTGTGTCCCACTCAACTCAAGTATCCTAAAATGAGGAATTGAAAGACCACCCCGCATTGGTCTTACCGGGGCGCGCCTTTGCGTATCCTAAAATGAGGAATTGAAAGACATAGATGGATGCGTCGAGGTGGGTGGAGAGGTTGGGTATCCTAAAATGAGGAATTGAAAGTGTGGTGAGGCTGTGCTCGACGGCGCCCTGGATCACCTAGTATCCTAAAATGAGGAATTGAAAGCGCTGGGAGGACGAGTCTCCACGACTTCGCGAAGGGTGTATCCTAAAATGAGGAATTGAAAGAGTACACTAATTTTATTTTCGCTTCACATATAACGGGTCTGTATCCTAAAATGAGGAATTGAAAGAATTATCGTGTGTTGTTTGAGCTTGAGGGTAGTTAATCTTGTATCCTAAAATGAGGAATTGAAAGATATTAACATAGGTGTTAGCAGTTGAAATAGACGCTGGTATCCTAAAATGAGGAATTGAAAGAAATTGCTTTTTTCCTTATGAAGTAGACGCTCTCGGTATCCTAAAATGAGGAATTGAAAGGTAGGTGTTGACTTCCGTGTGTCTTTATCCACTGTGTATCCTAAAATGAGGAATTGAAAGGTTTTTTCCTACCCTTGCCAGGGTGGGGGCGACATATGTATCCTAAAATGAGGAATTGAAAGGAGTTAACAGTGTCGATAGCAAAAGCATATTCACTAGAGTATCCTAAAATGAGGAATTGAAAGTTACGTGTGAAGACAACTATTTCTTCTCCACTACTTTCATGTATCCTAAAATGAGGAATTGAAAGTTTCACCATCCGACATACTCATTCACGTCTTAGTATTATGTATCCTAAAATGAGGAATTGAAAGCACTCACCTTTCAGATTGTCGTATTCTCGCATGAGGTATCCTAAAATGAGGAATTGAAAGGGTATGGTGCTGGCAGCTGTGATAGCACGCCCCCACCCGTATCCTAAAATGAGGAATTGAAAGATCAACACTTTTAGAGAAGTATCAGACGCATAGCGTATCCTAAAATGAGGAATTGAAAGAGGTGTGGGTGGCACAATCTTCTTCTTCGGTCTACTGTATCCTAAAATGAGGAATTGAAAGAAGTATGGCTTCACATTCTTATACTCATCGAAGTAATAGTATCCTAAAATGAGGAATTGAAAGCTAGCGGTCTCAGCCTGAGTCTGAGCGCATCGAGTGGGTATCCTAAAATGAGGAATTGAAAGTCCACAACTTCAACTATTTCTTTGAGACTCATAAATCGTATCCTAAAATGAGGAATTGAAAGTTAGGTGCTGAAAAAAGGGTTCTACATGTTGGAGAGGGTATCCTAAAATGAGGAATTGAAAGTGCTCCTCCACGTCCCAGTGCTGCTCGGGCTACAGTATCCTAAAATGAGGAATTGAAAGTTGACCTTCATGGTATAACTTTGACTTAAGCACTTTTTCAGGTATCCTAAAATGAGGAATTGAAAGCAACTTTGGCCACTAGGGCTGTGCCCCGCGGTATGTCCCAGGTATCCTAAAATGGGGAATTGAAAGGATATCGCCTTTACGGGAATACGCTGACCTTAACATCCTTGTATCCTAAAATGAGGAATTGAAAGTTGTGATATTCAACGCCTTCCTAAGCGTGTTCAACGTATCCTAAAATGAGGAATTGAAGGTGGGAAGTTTTTTGCGCATGCATTGCGCCTTGCACTATGCCTTAAACTGAGGAATTGCAGGAAAATATCTAATTGTGTCTGACTATTTTTAATGGCGTGGTAGGTGTGAGGAAGGCTGTTTGGGATTCTTCTTCAACTGAGATAGCTATTTAGTCTGGGATCAATATTGGAGAGGTCGAATAGTTTCTTTTCCAAGTGAAAGGTACGCATCGCTGGCTAC
>Ga0208314_100468_pt1 | contig 15054 bp, 14 predicted proteins | sample OSPB_Mat_host_9__FD_187144 | JGI IMG/M metagenome (GOLD analysis project Ga0208314, IMG submission 187144) | Extremophilic microbial mat communities from Yellowstone National Park, USA - OSPB_Mat_host_9_15 (SPAdes) (version 3) | ecosystem: Environmental > Aquatic > Thermal springs > Hot (42-90C)...
CCACCATGCGGCGCAATCGGGCAATTTCACGTTCGTTCGAGTTGAAGACCTGTTTGAGGAGTCCCACCGAACGGTCACACCCCCATGTGCGGTGAACTTCTAACGATTTATTGTACCGCACGGAAGGAGCCGGGACAATATAGAGATTGGAAAACATCGGAGAAACACTTCACATCACGATGCCCTTTCGTTGTTTCACGACCGTCCGCAAGGCCTCCGTAAAACGCTCCAAAACTCGATCGACGTCGTAACGCATTGCCGAAGCCACACAGGCTTCAGGAGAAGGTAACGGTAATTCTCTGGACACAATCCCCTGAAGTATTTCCGCAAGTGATAGGACATCACCGGGCGGGAAAAGCCAGCCCACATCTTCCGTTACAATTTCTTCGGGACCTTCGGTTTTCGAAGCGACAAGCGGCACTCCCCGCGCCAAGGCTTCCACCAGTACCATACCGAAGCCCTCGTATGCCGAGGGAAGAATCAGAAGATCCGCAGACGAGACCACGGTCCACGGATCACGCAACCACCCATACCATGTGATCTTGGATTGGATTCCTTTAGCACTAGCCAATGCCATGAGAGAATGGCGAGAAAAACCGTCTCCGATCACATGTAGATGAAAGTCGCCCCGAACCAAAGCCAGAGCCGAGAAAAGTAGATCCACACGTTTGTCGCCGATATCGAGACGACCTATGTACAGAAAATTAAGTACATCACTCTGTGTACGAGGTATTGGAGATACACCATCCAGCACGACAGGATTTCCTACATAAAATATCGGTTGATCTGGCGGCACATATCGACGAATAGACTCTCCGACCCGCCGCGATATTGCGAGATGCGCATCGGCAAGCTGCAATGCTTCAGCAGCCTCGTAGCAATCAGCCGGGCTATGAAGCCACGATATAATGGGTGGTCGCCTCTCCTCAAGATGCGTAAGGGCTAGAAACGAGTGAAGGACTGGAAAAGGTGTGTGAGTCGCCACTACAATGTCAGGATACCCTTGACAGTCAAACAACGAACGCAACCGCTCCGCCTCTTGTTTGAAATTCCTATTAGGGCCCTGATCGGGAAGGCCAAAAAATTGAATATTCGGAAGTGACGCCAACCACTCCGGGTACAGGGATGGATATGCTTGAAAGACGCGAACCCTGTGTCCTTGCTCAACAAGCTTATTTGCGATTACGGTTACGGTAGTCTCCACTCCTCCGCGTCCCAGAGCAGGGCCCAGTACAATATCTATATCCACTTCTCAGCCCCCCAATGAGCAACAATTGCCCCCAATTTCAGCAGGGTGCAGGAACGACGTGACCAGTTCCCGCACCCAGGGCTACAGAACTCAATATTGAGGTTCGATCAATCCATAGTCTCCATTTTTCCTGCGATAGACCACGCTCACCTCATTCGTGTCAGCATTTGTGAATACGAAGAAATCGTGTCCCAACAGATTCATTTGAAGAATAGCTTCCTGAACATCCATCGGCTTCATGGGAAAACGCTTCATTCGAACAACTTTGAAGTCATAGCCATTGGGCTCGTCATTCAATACGATCCTCTCCTGGTTCATCACAGGCTGACGCCCACTGCGATTACGAAAGCGTCGTATCAACTTTTCCTTGTATCTATGAATTTGTTCTTCCAACTTGTCTGTGACAAGATCAATGGAGGCATACATGTCAGGAGATTTCTCTTCAGCTCTGAAGATCATGCCGCGAACAACCACAGTCATTTCCACCCGATGGTCCGTCCCCTCGACCGCCATTGTCACGTAGATTTCCTTGTCCGCGTCACTTTCAAAGTAACGCGTCAATCGGCCAATCTTTTTCTCCACGTAGTCCTGCAAAGCCGAAGTCACCGTGATGTTGTCGCCATGAACTTGTACCTTCATTGACAACGCCTCCTTCGGGGGTGCATTCATTATAATCCCACCTTAACGAAAGGGAAATGGGGCGCAACCACTCGTCGAAAATCTAATCGAAAGGAGTTTGAACCTTAATGAACCCGAGTTCGTCAAGACAGTTAGAGTGGCTTTAAGGAACAGTTCATAGACTTGTAATTCTGATAAAAACCTGTATCAGACTACGTTTTTCTGTAACTCGCGATAACCGAATGCAGAATGCGGGCGTTCGATGTTGTAGAAATCATCCTTTTATAGAATCACGAGTGCATGCTTAGCAAGGATCTTTCAGACACAAAGAAGAACTTGATCCCACCTTACTCGAGCATCTTCAGGGTGGATTGACACTCGGTTATATAGTCTTTAATGTAAAAACAGGATGACGAGCACGCGTAGGAGGGCTGTACTTGACCCCAACATCGACCGATCGTGATTCACTGACGAGCATCATCATACTTACCCATAACCGGTTGGCGCAGACTCAGGCCTGCGTCGAAAGCATCCGCCGATACACGAAGCCTGGTACATACGAGATCGTCGTCGTGGATAACAATTCGACAGACGGCACCCGAGCATGGTTGGCTTCGCAACCTGACATCCATACCATTCTGAATAACGAAAACCTCGGCTTTCCGGCTGGCTGTAATCAGGGCATACGCATGGCGCGGGGCAACACCATTGTTCTGCTCAACAACGATACGGTGGTGACACCCCGTTGGTTGGACAACCTTCTTACATGCTTGTACAGCGCCGACGATATTGGGGCGGTCGGGCCCGTGACCAACCATGCATGCTACTATCAAGCGATTTCCGTTCCGTACCGCACGATGGAAGAAATGCACCAGTTTGCGGAGCAATATAACCATTCTAATCCACAAAAATGGGAGAGACGCCTGAAGTTAATCGGCTTCTGCTTTGTCGTGAAACGGACGGTCTTGGACAAAGTTGGCCTGCTCGACGAGCGTTTTTCGCCAGGCCACTTTGAGGATGACGATCTTTCTTTGCGCATCTTGCAAGCCGGATACCAGCTGGTGTTGTGTAGAGATACTTTTATTCATCATCATGGTTCCGCAACGTTTGTGCATCGAGACGACGTCCAACAGGTGGTGGCAATAAACTCAAAGAAGTTTCGCGATAAGTGGGGCTTTGATTCGCACTACTCCTTGCATATCCGCTACGACGTGCTGCAGCTCATGAACCAACATCCGCGCGATAAGGAACTGAAAGTGCTGGAAATTGGGTGTGCGTGCGGTGCGACGCTGTTGCAGGTTCGGAATCTGTATCCGAACGCCCGGCTCTATGGCGTCGAGCTGAACCCGAACGCGGCATCTATTGCTACCCTATTCGCAGATGTGCAGGCCATTGACATTGAAGAGAACATTCACTACGAAAAGGAATTCTTCGATTACATTATCTTTGCGGACGTTCTCGAACACCTCTACGATCCTTGGAATGTAGTCAGGCGATTTCGGGAACATTTGGCTCCCGGCGGCGTGATTCTTGCGAGCATCCCGAATGTGATGCACATCAGCGTGATTCGCGATTTAGTCAATGGCAACTGGAACTACACGGATGTCGGCTTGTTGGATCGAACCCACGTGCGGTTTTTCACCTTGAATACCATCGACCGAATGTTCGCAGATGCGGGGTATTCCAAGCGCGAATATGCCGTGAACGTCTCTCCGCTGACGGAGTTGGACAAGGCGTGGGTGAGAGCTCTCACAAATGTGTCTGAGCACAAAAACGAAGCCTTGTTCACTGCGTATCAGTACTTGTGTAAGGTGACCAAGTAGAATCTCATGTGAGAACCGTCCTTGGCTTTGGAAGAAGCCGAAGAAATATCGAACACCATGGCGAGCGGAGGACGACGTGTCTGTCCGGGATACCGAGCTTGTCAAGAACACCCATGGCGGAGAGGCAATATTCGGCGTGCTCCGCCATGAACACAGTCGCCAAAACTCCGCCAAGTAGAACTCGGCGTCCTGGTGGGACCAAAACACCATGGTCTTCGCATAGAAGCCTAGGCCGAAGAGTTGGACGAATTCGACAGCAGACTTGTACCGTCAAGTCGATAAAACCTTGACGTTCAGTCTCCGACGTTGAAGAGTATTATCGTCCCATCGCGAAACCGTGTAGCCCGTTTCCGTGCCTCGTGGCAAAAGGCCCAGCCATTGCTGGCAGGGCCTTCGTGAATGTCGCTTTCACTTTTTCACCCGAATGCCTTCAGTGAGCGTTTCGGACCAAGGCAACAATGTCTCGAATGCCGCCTCGTCGGTCAAGTCCATTGGCGACGTCCGCTCGAAGAGATACGTGAGATACACCGTCGAGTTCACCCCGTTCTCCTTCGCCGTCTCCACGACGCATACGTGACCGCGCTCGCCAGCGTACTCCGCTATTCTGCGAAGGGCTCTATAATGCGAAGACCCGGAAAGGAGAATGGTCAAAGACGATCAATCAGGACGACATCGCACGATCGGAAGAATCGCGTGGTATACTTACCGTGCTTGTTTGGATTCGCAGAAAAAACGCGTGATCATGAGGAGTGCCCGATGAGTCTGACATTGGACCGTCTTCGGATTGTGGACGAAGTCATGCAAGCGTATGCCGACCGCAAGGACATAACCGACAAGTGGCTGATCCGACAGGCCATCGCGACCGCCCCTATGCGGCGCGCCATCCTGACGACATTGCCCATCCGCCCCGGCATGCATATCGTAGACGTCGGTTGTGGTTACGGCGCGCTTCTCTTTGACATAGCTGCAATGCACAGCGTGCGTGTGACCGGGATCGACCACTCGCCAGCCGCTCTCGCTGTGGACGAAGAAATCTTGCCTACACTTGCAGCCCGGGGCGCCTTGGAGGACGGCGCGTCGATTACACTCCAACGAGGTGACGCCATGGCGCTGCCTCTGCCCGCAGGCTTCGCCGATGGCGTCGTCTCACGGTTCCTTTTCCAACACCTCTCGAATCCGCACGACGCCGCTTCCGAAATGTTCCGCATTCTGCGACCCGGTGGATTTGCCTGCGCCATCGATAGCGACGACGCCCTTTCCATAGAATATCCAGCCGATCCGCCGACCGTCGCGCGAGCGAAAGAGGCCCTGAAGTCGCTACAGCGCGCGAGAGGCGGCGATAGGGAGGTCGGACGGAAACTCGCGTCTACCTTCCACGATGCGGGATTTTCCGTCACACAGACGTTTGTCGTGCCCCAAGCAGTGTACAGCCAAGCACCCAGCGATCTCGCCCGCGGCGTACTCGCCGAGCAACTTCAGGCAGGCCAACAGGAGCTCGTCGCTCGTGGCATCCTTACCGAGCCCGAGTATCTAGATTTAATTCGCGACCTCAGGCAAGAAGAGGCTCGCTGGCAGTTCTCCATGCATGCAGAGATCGCCGTGATCGCGTGGAAACCGAGCTGAGGCGGACGATCTCCGCCGCCTCATGCCTGAACCTTAGCCCACGTGTCCGCCCACGACTGCCAAAAATCTCGCATTTCCTTGTACTCGCTTTCCGCCTTCGATGGCTGCAGGAACCACTCGACCAGCATCTTGTAGAAGTACGCGTATGCCGCATCGGCCGCCTTGCCTGCTTCCGTCGACGTGTCGAGGTTACTGCGCAAAAATGTGATAATGTCTTGCACGTACTGGATGTACGTGCGAGCCCCCATGATATCACCTTGATCAACGAGAGCCTTGACTTGATCGACGCACTCCACGGCCCGCTCATGGAGCTTCACGATTTTTACTTTAAGTGGCATGCTGTTGACGGACGATTGGTAGGCGCGATGTGGATTCAAGCCACTACCCTCCCCCAACAAGTCGTCTAATGAGCGCATTGGTCGCGGCGAGACGCCTAGGCTCCCTGCAATACCCTCCAACAGCTTAGATTCAGGGAACAACCTACTTGCTTGGCGTGCTACTTCCTGGGCGTGAGCGATGTTTTTGTGGCATAGGGCGAGATCAATCTCGACGATGGCCCGCCGTACTGTGGGCTCGTAGGTGAGACCACGCTCGAGCCAGTCGAGACTTGCCTGAATGTCGCGGCACCGAAACGCACCCATGGCCAAAAAGTCGCACTCCCAGCCGCGTTCGCCGAGCCACGCAGCCTTCCAGACTTCCTCGCGAAGCGGAGATGCTAAAACGCGTGACAGCGCGAGATCTCGGTCTTCTGCCCTTGGTAGCCACGCAAGAAGCAACTGATCGGCGCGAGCTAGGAGCAACTCGTCCAAGATCGGGTCGATGCAAAGACCTTGCTTGCTTGTTAGCCACGCATACAGATACTCCCAACGCTCTGGTTGGTCGTGCAGGCATCTCTCTGCCTGGTCGCGATCTCCTCGTTCAAGTGCAAAGAGCGCCTCGTACCATTGTATTTCTCGCTCGATTGTAGAATCCACCAGGCCATCCTTCGCCGACGGAATGCCAAGTACCGCGCCGAGTGCGCGTAATTTTGTGATAATAGGGGCCGTCACAGGCGTTTGTTCGATTTCATTGATGAGCCGCCAAGCATGGTCGACCCGCCATACTGCTCCTGCGAGGGCAAGATACGCAAGACAGACTGGATCATGGCTCGCGAGGGCACGGAGTTGCTCGAATACGCTTGGATCATTCAGCGGGAGAAGTGAAGCTAAGAAAAAGAAGGTGCCCTCCTGACGCAGGTTCTCACGTAAACTCTGTACAAAATATTCCCGAGCAAGTTCTACATCGCCCTCGAGTAGCCACAGTTCGCCAAGCTTCGCAGCCGCGACGTATGAGCCCGCGCCAGCTATGGTGTCGATAATCTCGGACCGAATCTCACCAATTTCACGACTGCGCTCAAACAGCCGAATCGCCTTTCGCCAATGTCCGCATTGCATCATGTACAGTGCATGGACGAATGGGACGTCAGGAATATTTGGAAAGGACAGTTCGGCTTCGTTCGCCAAGGCCTCAACTCGGTCGTAATTGCCAAGATCGCCGTGCGCTGCGATCATCATGCGATACATTCGCAGGACGAGATGCGGCTGGTTAACTCGACCACGCTGAAACAGGTTGTACGCACGCTCGCCGAGCTCTACGACTTTTTTGGGATCACCTAGCCGGGCGTATTCCGCCATTAGGTTCGTGATATGAAAAAAATTATCCGGATCAATCGCCAAGGCCTGATTTAAGATCTCGAGATTGCGATCCGACTTGCCTTTAAGCGCGACGAACTCGGCTAGATAACCTAAATGATGAATCTCGACGTCGAGAACCTCGATTTGACCGCCTTTGGCGATCACGTCGTGCAAAATTTGTTCGTGGATAGAGCCTATGTACGAGAAACCACGTCGAAAGACGCGCACCACGCGAACACCGGGCGAACGTACAAAACGGGCCACTGATCCTAAGTAGTTGACGAGGTCGACAGTATAAGCGTCGGCTCGCCTCTTTTCGAGCGCCTGCCGCAGCCGAAGGCCGGCTTCCTTGGGCAAAAACTCATCAGCATCGATCACAAGCACATACTCGCCCCGAGCATATCGTAACGATTCGTTTCGTGCTACCGCAAAGTCTCCCGTCCACTCAAAATGATACACACGCGCACCCAATGACTCAGCGATGCGGGGGGTGTCATCCGTAGAACCTGTGTCTACTACCACGATTTCATCTGCTACGCCTTGAAGCGAACGTAAGCAACGCGGTAGCACATGAGCTTCGTTTTTCACTATGAGACAGGCCGAAAGTAGCACGACGATTCTCCTCACAACTTGCTGGACTCACTACATACACATTTAGCCGCAGTGTAGGCGCGTAGTGCCGGACGAACAGCCAAGGCTTCATCCCGCTGACGCGCAATTTGTTGGATCAACTTCAGTGCGGCTCGATAAATCGCATCCGTCTGTGCCAACAGTCGACAACGCCACTTATCAGGAACTTCACGGAACGACAGGGACACGACAGCCAATTCCTGGTCTCTGTGAAGCATCACCGCCATTGCCTCATGAAAGTGTCCCGATGCGAGATACGCCAAAACCTCGTTCCCCAAGAGCCATGCTCGCTCAGCATGAGAGGGGAAAGATGGGCCATCCACAGGAGCGTGCACCCGACATCACCTCACGCTGTGCTGGCGGAAGACGACTTAAACATCGCAGAAAGCTGTTGCATTTGCGCCTGTGCCTGTTGCATCACGCTGTTCAGTTTGTTGAGCTGATTCTCATACTGCTGGACGCGTTCTTGAATTTGAGTGTCAATCAGGTTCAGGTAGTTTTGAAGAGTCGTTTGTTGGGACTGTAAAGCGCTTATTTCGGACTGAATCGGCGATTGACCCGTACCATTCGGATTACCGATGAGCATTGTATTGAGAAGATTATACACATTCCCCAATACGCCCGATGTAGGGATGGCTTGTGACGCTGTTGTGTTGACAACCCCAAATAACTTTTCGACAGCGGACAAGTTCGAGGCAAGTGCCTGCTGGAACATCGTTTGTCCGTCCGGTAACGTGCCAGCTGCTGAGCTGAAACCGGACGCAGATTGAAATTCGAGATGACCCGTGGTCGGATCGAGAACGATTCCGATCGAAGCGAGAGAATTGTATTGAGACGCGACGGAACTAATCACACTGCTGACCGCCGCTGGAATCTGTTGCAAGAGCCCTTGCGTCAGTGGATCGCCAAAGAGCGGTCCTGCCGAACTGCTCGTGTTTGTTCCCGACGCCGGTGTGTAGGCGGTGTCCTGACGAATTGTGTCGATTAGAGTGTTGTACGCATTCATCCAGGTCTGTACCGCCTTCTCTGCGCCGCTCGTGTCATTCGACAGCGTGACGTTGGCGGTCCCGATGCCGTTCACTTGAATCGTGACGTTCGGAATATAGTTCTGGAATGTGTTCGTCGAAGAACTCAGCGTCTGTCCGCCAACAACGATTGTCGCGTTCTGGGCCTGAGTATCTGTCTGGAATGCCATTTGAGCACCGTTTGATCCAACATTCGTCTCAGTGACAGTAAATCCATACGCTTGACCCGTCTGGATCGACGACAGAGCCAAGAAATACGAGTTTTGCCCGGTCGAAATCACTGACGCAGCAACACCCGTCTGAGTCGTCATTTGGTTGATTGCGTTTGCGATGTCCTGAAGCGACTCACCCTGTGCGATGTTGATGGAGACTGGCTGCCCATTGTTCAGCGTGTTCGGTGTGATCACGAGCGTCCCACTCGCCAGGGTTGAGGCACCATTAGCCGTCGATTGCAATCCTGACGTTTGAAACGTCGTTTGTGCTTGCGCAAGCGACGTCACCTGGATTGAATACGAGCCGATGCTCGCCCCTGCGGACGCTGTAACCGAAAGCACGCTCGAATTGCTTGTCGACGCTTGGACCGTGCTCCAACTCTGCAGACTCGCAAGCGTCTCCGTCGCCTGCTGGAACGTCTGAAGCGCTGACTGTAAAGAACTCAACGCGCTCTGTTGCGAACTCAGGGTTGATATTTGGTTTTGGAGAGGCTTTTCAAGTTCTTGTTGAAGAATGGTTTGTAGATCCTGCACATACTGCGTAACGGGCAAACCGTTCCCCGATGGATTTGAGACTGTATTCAACTGTTGAAGCAAGCTAGCGGCCGTCTGGAGATTTGACATCGACAGGCTGGAGGAGCTGATCGCCATTGTTTGGCCCCCTTCTGAGAAAGCCCCAGCCCGAGGGGCCGGGGCTTACATTCCGACGGATTATTGCAACAACTTGAGAATCGCATCCGGTTGCTGATCCGCCTGCGCCAGCATCGCAAGCCCGACCTGCTGGAGCACCTGCTGCTGGCTGAACTGCGTGTATGCCTGCGCCATGTCGGTGTTCGTAATTGTCGACTCGGCATTCTGGAGATTGTCAGCTGTGTTTTGCAAGTTGGAAACAGTGTAATTCAGTTGATCTTCGACAGCGCCAACCTGCGCCTGGTACGCAGACAGACTTGTAATCGCAGCTTGAACGAGCGAAATCGCCTGCTGCGCGAGTGTCTGGGACGTGATTTGCAAATAACCGCCCGACAACGCCGATGCCGAGAACAAAGCACCGATGCTTACGGCCGCGATTGTCACGGTGAGTTGTGAAAGCGTCGTGCTATCCGTATTGATTTGGAACACAACCCCTGACGTTGCAAACGTTCCGTCGAGAAGGGTCATGGTGTTGAACTTCGTCTGGTTTGCGATATTGTTGATTTGATTCTGCAAAGCAACGAATTCTTGGTTCAGGTTTTGTAGGTCCGTAGAATTCTGCGTTCCGTTTGCAGCCTCCACCGCAAGCGTGTTCATCGTCTGAAGAATGGAGGTAATCTGATTCATGGCACCAGAGGCCGTTTGCAGCATGCTGATGCCATTTTGAGCGTTTTGGATCGCTTGATTAAGCGCATTGACCTGCGAAATCATTTGCTGAGAAATGGCATATCCCGCCGGATCGTCAGCAGCGCTGTTGATACGATTGCCCGTGGACAGCTGCTGGTAGGAAGTATTAATCTCGTTGTTCACATATTGGAGATTCGAAAGAATGCTTGCAGCCGATGCATTGTTGTTTACACTGAAGTCGAGGGACATACCTGGTTCCTCCTTCACGTATGGAATCCAAGATCGTTGCGTTTCGAGCGCTCACAGCGCTCTTCTTTTTTGAACACGCATCAAGCGGGCAAATAATTGACCAACGACGGGAGCAGAATTTGGGCGCCCATCTGCAACGCAGCTTCGTAGATAACCTGATCTGTCGAGAACTGAGTCATCACCTGCGCCATATCTGCCCCTTCAATCCCCCCTTTCAAGTTCGTGAGATTAGTTTGATATTGTTGCATCTGGTTTTGTGCCGCCGTCATCCGCTGGATACGGGCACCCAAGTCCGCGTTGGCATCTATAACGTTGGTCAGGTTCAAATTCAGATCGTTCAAATCTCCTTGAAGAGATGTCACGTCCCCACTTTCCAAGTGGTTGACGATATTGCTGAGCGTTGTTTGCAGATTGACCGCTCCGGTGGGTGTTGATTCGAAGATGCTATACGCAGTCACGGTGACGTCGATCGAGACCCCAGGTGCAATTTGATACGCAACATTCTGGTCAGCTCCACTCGGCATAGTTGCTGACCCTTCGATATATGAAGACGGAGCCACGTTCCACGCTTGCCCACCAAAAAGGTATCGATCGCCGAGTTTCTGATCTGCAATTTGATACACGCCCTGGATCAACTGACGGATGGTCGCAGCGTAACCCGCGAGACCGCCTGCACTTTGATTCGGCGTGTTCAACGCAGCCACCAAATCCGATTGAATCTGTTGCAATTGAGAAAGCATCCCTTGAAGAGCCGTCTCTGTAGCGTTCATCCATGAAAGGCCAGAAGAGACCGTCGACAGGTTCGCTCCCATCTCCGAAATCTCGTGTGCTAAATCCATGTCTTGTGACACGGCTACAGGGTCGTCCTGCGGAAGATTGAGCACTTTCCCTGTAGACAACTGCTCCTGCACATTCTGCATGGATGTGTTGATGTTTTCTAGATTATATAGAAACTGCTGCTGTTCCATCCAAGGCGTGATCCGCACTGACGATCACCTCAGGGCTGCACCATGTTCAGCAAACTTTGCATCATCGCTTGAAACGTCGTAATGTACTTCGCCGCAGCTGCATACGCGTTTTGGTAGGAAATCATGTAGGACGCCTGCTCGTCAAGCGATACGCCCGAGATCGACTGGCGTAACTGTGTACTCTGCTGGAGAAGCGCATTTGCCGTCGCCTCGCTCGACGCAACGCCCGAGGCGGTCATACCGATGTTCGACACCATGGAGGCGAGCAGTTGATCCATCGTACCTGTTGCCGTTTGTGTGGCGCCGGAACCGTCAGTCCACGAAATAGAAAGTGACGTATTTTGCAACTGAACCACTTTTAAGACGTATGAGTTGTCACCACTTGCGCCGGACTGTCCTGTTTGCAAACTGTCTGGAGAAGTCATCGCCACACTCAGCGTTCCTCCACTGTACGTAAAAAACGTTTGCACGAGCGGTGGACTTAGCGATGGATCGCTCAACTGGGAATTTACCTCGTTTGCCAGATTCTCCATGAACGCATCAAGATTGTTGATAAGCCCGGTGATTTGGTTATACCCCTCTACGTTTCCCGCGATCTGTCCACCAGAAACTCCTGAGACGGCAGAAGGAGGAGAAGTCAACGAGACAGGTGTCGATACCGACGCGAGTTGGGCTGCATTGCCCGTCAAAGTGACCATGCCATCTGCATTCGCTGTATACGAGGTGTCGGCAAGCTCCGCCATCTCGTCGAGGATCTTCGACTGTTGGTCAAGAAGCTGATTCGGATTCTCTCCGTAGCTACTTACCATCGCAATCTGTTGATTGACTTGATCGAGTTCCTGGGCGTATTGCTGAAACTGATTGATTTGGTCATTCACTTGGTTGGCCAGATTCTGCCGCAAGGTTTGAAGCTGACTCACGACCGTATTGAAGGTCTGTGCAAGTATCTGGCCTTGAGTAATTACGGCCTGACGCGCTGCCGTGTCGGACGGATCCGTCGAAAGCGTCTGCCATGAGCTGAAAAATTGGTCAAGGGCATTTTGCAAACTGTTCGAGCTCGGCTCGTTTAGAATCCCTTCCACCTGGGTTAAAACAGAACTTTCTGTTGCGTACAACTGATAAGTGCTTTGATTCTCGCGGTCTTGGTAATCGTAAAATGCATCATCCTGACGTACGATAGAGCCGACCTGAACCCCTTGCCCCATTTGCCCCGCAATCACCGGCCCGTATCCCGGAACAGGGGGATATGGGTTGCTCTCCTGGAAATTCACCGTCTCCTGCGCATACCCCGGCGTGTTCGCGTTGTCAATGTTGTTGCCGACGACACTCTCCGCCTGCTGCATGGCCTGCAACCCGGAGAGACCAATGAACAGCGGCGAAAACGTCGGAATCCCCACATCACTCACCTCATTGCCGTTTATGCGAACTCAGAAAACGCTCTGCCGCGGTAAATGCCCCGAAGAACAGTGGACGCAATGGACAACCCTTGCTCGATGAGACGCTGCTGAAGTTGCACTCTCTTGGCTACACCTGCGAGGCGTTCTCGATTCGCTTCATCGATCTCGGCACATTGAAGTTCCTTGGCGCATTCGTACTGCGCAGCCAAGATCTCGATTAGTCCATTCACTTCCGCCCTCTCGAGCTTCGCGATGGCAGACGCGACCAAAGCCTCGAGTCGGTCGATCACGTCACTCGCTTCAATCGTGGACATCGAATAAACCTCGCTCCATCATCGACTTGGCAACGGCCGAGAGATTCACCTGGTACGTCCCGTTTTGAATCGACTCCCGCAGCTTGGCAAGTCGTTCAGTCCGGCTTAGGTCAATCGCAGACGCCGAAGCAAGTTCTCGGCTGTTTGCAGAATTGATGGGGTGAGGTGAACTCGGCGGTACCCACATCTCCCGTTCCTCCTTGTCCTTTCACTCTGTACTACGTCCAGTTCTGCGCGATCGTTCGGAGGGAAGCAAAAATTTTTCTCCGTTGTTGTACGTGTGCGATCCTGTATCTCAACGTCGCTCAACGTCAAAAAGGCGGCTCAGCAGCGCCGCCATGTTGTCCTAAAACGAGTGTTGAAGTAAAAGACTTGCTCTAACGCCTACCTGAAGCCTCAGAAAGGCCGAGTTCACGTCGCACCCAGGCCAGAATGGCCTGATAGCGGTGATACACTTGAGATTTCGTCATGCCGAGAACTTCCGCCGCCTCTTGAAAGCTGAGTTCCTGTTCGAAGATGAGCGACATCAAGATCTGATCCCCTCGCGCCAATTCGTCGAGTTTCGACGCAATCTGGCGTACAAGTTCAGCGTTCTCCCACGCTTCAATCGGATCATCAAAATGAGCTCGGTCAATCGCGTCCGGTTGGGCCGCCTGCCGATACGCCTGAATGGCTTGCGAAATAGAAGTCGATCGCGGCATCTTCGCAATGTTTGATGACCGAAGCGCGTCGAGCATCGCGTACTTAATGACCTGCTTGGCGCGCCGTTCGTCGAGCGACTGCTCCCGGCATTTTTGCCACAAGGCGCTTACCGCCGCTGACGCGAGATCTTGTTCGTCGAGCATGGCGCTTCTGCGGAAGCGAACGAGACGCTTCGCGAGCCGGTGAATGTATGGCAAGAAAGACTCGAAGTCCATAGCAGTTTCCAACGCACATTCGACTCCTCAGCGCCCGGCCCTAGGACCGGCTATAGTACCCCTTCCCCCGTCCGGGATCGCTGTGTGGCGGTGCCTGCGATTTCGCAACTTGATTCGCCTCTCTTTTGATCCCCCCGACCATCTCCTTCGCGCAATTCGCGCAGAGCCTGCCCGACTGCGTCGGCGTGCCGCACCGGTCGCACGGGTACACCATGTTCGGATTGTTGCGCAATAGCAGCCGCCCGTCGCGGATAAATTGGACGATCTCGTCGTACGACACGTCCGTCCCGTTTGCGACTTCATAGATGTTCGCGAGCGGGTGCTGGCGCAGATACGCCCGGATGGTCTCGAGCTTCTCGTCCTCGTCCTTGATGCACTCCCGGCAGATATCGCGCCCCACGCGGTTGAAGAGCTTCCCGCATCGGCGGCAGTTGGCAATGGCCACGGTCATCCCTCCACCGTCATGATTCGCGGTTCCTCGACAAAATCCTGCCACGTCGTCACTCCACCCGCGCGATCACGGCCGCGTGCACCGCGCGCGCACCGGCCCCGTACAACACGTGGGCGCACGTCGCGAGCGTCGCGCCTGTCGTCATCACGTCGTCGACGAGCAAGACGCGCCGCCCCCGAATGGCGCCAGGGTCCGCAGCGACAAACTGGCCCGCGAGCTCGCGCAGGCGGCGGGACCTATCTTTCGCGGTCTGGGAGCGGGTGTGGCCGGATGCACCGAGGCGGGCAAGCGCTCGCACACAGGGCAGGCCCCCGGCGCGGGCGAAGGAGGAGGCCACGAGCAGGACGTGATCGTACCCCCGCATGCGGAGGCGGTCCGGCGCAGTCGGCACGGGCACCACGACATCCGCCGGCGGGTGCGCGCCGTGGGTGGCGGCGAGCGCCGAGGCGAAGAAGGGGGCGATCTCGACGACGCGATCGTACTTGTACGCGCGGATGAGGGTGCGGACGAAATGATCGTAGACGAGGGCGCTCGCGACGAACATCGGGCGCCCGGCGGCGCGAAGCCGGACCGTTTGCACCCGGATGG